>Ga0136624_1000025_pt1 | contig 40234 bp, 39 predicted proteins | sample AntDrymUQ4692206_2_FD_104802 | JGI IMG/M metagenome (GOLD analysis project Ga0136624, IMG submission 104802) | Polar desert sand microbial communities from Dry Valleys, Antarctica - metaG UQ469 (22.06) | ecosystem: Environmental > Terrestrial > Soil > Desert | place: Antarctica: Dry Valley... | reverse complement strand
GCTGTTCAACACGGTGTTCGAAGCGCCCGAGGCCGGAAACGGCGGTGCGCGCCGCTGGACGCCCGCCATGGACCTGCTGGAGACCAAGCAGCACTTCGTGCTGCGCGCCGACCTCCCGGGCATGACCGAGCAGGACGTCTCGATCGAGCTCGAGGACAACGTGCTCACCGTGTCCGGGGAGCGCCGGTCCGACCACGAGGAGGACCGCGAGGGCTTCTACCGTGTGGAGCGCGCGTTCGGTGCGTTCTCGCGCTCGCTGACGCTGCCCAAGGGAGTCGACCCCGAGGCCGTGAGCGCCGGCTTCGAGCACGGCGTGCTGGAGGTGCGCATCACCAAGCCCGAGGAGCGCAAGCCGCGCAAGATCTCGATCGGCGCGGGCGACCGCGAGACCCGCACGCTCGAGGGCACCGCCGCCTGAGGAACGTCGAGGGGCTCGCGAGCAGCGGGCCGGCAGTGATCAGAGGAGCCCGCTTTCGTGCGGGCCCTCTGCTTTCCTACGGCGCCGCGATGGAGCCCGCCTTCTCGATCCGCACGCGCGATCCCGGCTCGCGTGCGCGAACCGGCACCTTGGCGCTTGCCCACGGCGAGGTCCGCACTCCCGCCTTCGTACCGCTCGCCACCAAGGCGGTGGTCAAGACGCTCGAGTTGCCCGAGGTGGGCGAGCTCGGCTACGACATGGTGCTCTCCAACACGTTCCACCTGTTCCTCGCCCCGGGCCCGGAGCTCGTCGAGCGGCTCGGTGGGCTGCACCGATTCATGCGCTGGAACAAGCCGGTGATCACCGATTCCGGGGGTTTCCAGGTGTTCTCCATGGGCCACGGGACGGTGGCGGACGAGATCAAGGGCCGGCGAAGCCCAGTCGCACGTGATCCGCGCAGCGGCGCGATCCTCGGCATCGACGAGGAGGGTGTGCGCTTCCGCTCCTACGTCGACGGCTCGGAGCGGTTCATGGGGCCGGAGACCTCCATGTCCGTGCAAGCCGCGTTGGGCTCGGACATCGCGCTGGTGCTCGACGAGTGCCTGCCGTTCCACGTCACGCGCGAGTACACCGCGCGCTCGACGGAGCGCACCCACCGCTGGCTCGACCGCTGCCTGCGCTGGCATGCCGCGCACGGCCCGCAAGCCCAGGGCGTCTACGGCATCGTGCAGGGGGGAGTCGACGAGGAGCTGCGGCGCTGGAGTGCCCAGGCGGTCGCCGCCCGACCGACCTTCGGCCTCGCGATCGGCGGGACGCTCGGGCAGGACAAGGCGCAGATGCACGAGGTGGTGGGGTGGACCACGGAGGAGCTGCCCGAGGAGCGCCCGCGCCATCTGCTCGGCATCGGCGACGTCGATGATCTCCTGCGGGGCGTGGAACTGGGCATCGACACGTTCGACTGCGCGATGCCGACCCGCATCGGGCGCCACGGGATGGCGGTGGTGCCCGACCCGGAGCGGCGCTGGCGGCTCGACCTGGCCAAGGGCCGCTTCCGCGAAGCCGACGAGCCGCTGTGCGCGAACTGCCCGTGCGCTGCCTGCGCGGCCGGCTACTCGCGAGCGTACCTGCACCACCTGTTCCGGCTGCGCGAGACGACCGGGGCCCGCCTCGTCACGCTGCACAACCTCGCCTACCTGCAGATGCTCATGGCCGCGCTGCGTGACGCGATCGACGCCGGCCGGCTGGCCGAGGCGGTCGCCGCCGCGCGAGGAGGGACCGCGCCCTGGGCGATGGTCGCCACCTGAAGGGGACAGTCCCTCAAGTTCACCTGGTGTTGTCGCGGATCAGGCCCTCGATCTCGTCGACGGCCCGCTCCGCCCCGCCTTCGACCTGCTCGCGAAGCTGCACTCCGCGTTGTCCCGCCTGGTCGACGAGGATGAAGGCGCCCGCCGCGGCTGCGCACAGCAGAGCGAGGATGAACAGCGTTCGCGCCGTCCGCATGATCCCTCCCGGGCGCCTGCGACGGGCCGGGGGAGCGGTCGCTACGGCCGGAGGCCGTCGCTGCGGTGCCGGCGGCCGGCGCCCCGGCGGCCGCGGCGGCTCGGCGATCGGCTCCATGCGGCGCCGCCGCGGGGCGGGCCGGGTGCGCCCCAGCGGCGTCGTGGCAGCCGTGCCGTCGAGCACGCGAGTGGCTCCTGTCTCGTCCAGCGCGCGGGTCGCCGCCGTCGGCTCCGGCGCGACGCCGCGCATCGCGTCGCTCAGCGCCCGCTCCATGGCGCCGGCGTCGGCGAAGCGGTCCGCGGCGTCGCGCTGCAGCGCGCGCGCGACGACGAGCGACAGCGCGCGCGGGATGTCCGGATCGACGTCGTGCAGCGGTGGCGGAGCCGTCGTGTCCTGCTGGCGCGCCAGGTCGGTGAGCGACGCGGCCTCGTAGGGCAGCCGGCCGGCGAGGAGCTGGAAGCAGACCACGCCGAGCGCGTACAGGTCCGAGGCGGGCCCGGCAGGCTCGCCGCGGGCCTGTTCGGGTGACAGGTAGGCGGCGGTGCCCAGCACGGAGCCGACCTTCGTGATGTCGGAGTGCTCGGCGGCCTTGGCGATGCCGAAGTCGGCCAGCTTGACCTGCCCGCCGTCGCTCGAGCGCAGCAGGTTCCCCGGCTTGACGTCGCGGTGGACGACGCCGTTGCGGTGCGCGTAGTCCAGTCCGCGGCACGCCTGGGTGAGGATCGAGACGGCGTCCGCCGGATCCAGGCGGCCCAGCTCGCGCAGGATCTCGGCGCAACTCGGCCCGTCGACGAACTCCATCACGATGTACTGGCGGCCCGAGGACTCGTCGGCGCCGAAGTCGAACACCTGGACCACGTTCGGGTGCACGAGCCGCGCGGCGGCCAGCGCCTCGCGCCGGAACCGCGAGATGAAGTTCGCGTCCTCTGCGAGGTGCTCGGCCAGGAGCTTGACGGCCACGTGGCGCTCGAGCCGCGTGTCGAGCGCGAGCTGCACGGTGGCCATGCCGCCGACTCCGAGGCGGCGCTCGAGGCGGTAGCGGTCTGCGAAGAGCGTGTCGGCGGTCATCCGTCCTCCGGAGGAACACCGCCGGTCTCGTCCGGTTCCTCGGGCGGTCCCTCCTCACCGCCCGTGCCGGGGTCGACGGTCGCGGTCGGCTCGGGCGTCGCGGTGGGCACCGGCGTCTCGGTCGGCTCCGCCGTGGGCTCCGCCGTGGGCGTCTCGGTCGGCTCTGGAGTCGCCTCCGGCGTGGCCGTCTCCTCCGGCTCGGCGGCACACTCGTCGGCGATCGCTCCGTCGAGGTGCTCGAGCCAGTCGCGCAGGTTGGCCTTGAGCGCCTTGTCGGTCCTTCGTGGCAGGCCGGAGAGCTGCTGCTCGGCCTCCCGGACGGACCGCCTCGCGGTGTCGCACTCACCCGCGGTCGACGCCGCCCCCGCCTCGGCGACGAGCGCGGAGAGCTGGTCGGCCTCGGCCTGGGGGATGAGCGCGGAGTCGTCCGCGCCGCAGCCTGCGAGCACGAGTGCGCCCAACCCGGCGGCGAGGAGCGGGAAGCGGAACGCCATCGCGCCTAGAGGCTAGTGACTCCCTCCGCGACGGCTTCCAGTCCTCCACCGGCGCGCCAACGCGGGCTCATTGCCCGTGTTGGAGCCGCTCGGCGAGCGAGTCGGGCAGCCGTGCGGCGCGGATCGCCGCCTGCGCGCCGGGCAGGTCGTACTCGGCCCGGCGCCATTCCGCCGTCCACGTCTGCGTGTCCAGCACCAGCCACGCGGCGCGCGGGTCGCCGTCGCGTGGCTGGCCGGTGGAGCCGGGGTTGAGCAGCCATTCGCCGCTGCCGAGGTCGAGCCGGTCGGCGGCGCGCCGGGTGGAGCCGGAGGCCGGCTCGCCGTCGGGCCGGTGGAAGGAGAGCGCCACGTGCGAGTGGCCGACCAGCGAGATGCGCTGCGCGGCGGCGTCCAGGCAGAGCTCGGCCGTCAGGTCCGACAGCACGTACTCCCAGATCGGGTCCCGCGGAGAGGCGTGATAGAGGCCGACTCCCTCGGCTTCGCCCGACGGCGAGAGGCCGAGCAGGAACTCCCTCGTGGCAGGGCGGATCACGTCGGTCGTCCACTGCGCGGCGAGTGCCGCCCCGCGCGAGAAGTCCGCCAGCGGGAGCTCCCCGACGACCGCGAGATCGTGGTTGCCGGCCAGGCAGACGGCGCAGTTGGCCTCCGCCAGCGCGACGCACGCGTCGGGCTCGGCGCCGTAGCCGACCAGGTCGCCGAGGCACCACAGCTCCTCGACCTGAGCCGCCTGGGCCGCGGCGATCACCGATTCGAACGCGTGCCGGTTGCCGTGGATATCGGATGCGATCGCGAGGCGCATGCCCGGGAGGGTGTCAAAGACCCTCCTAGAGTGTCTCCGGTGCGGAGGTCATGGCGCCTGCCGGTCGCGCTCGTCACCGCGGTGGTCCTCGCCGAGGCCGCCGTGGTGCTCATGCGCCCGCGCGACCGCGGGCCCGAGCCCGTCCGCGTCGAGCCGCGTGCCTACTTCAGCGCAGGGCAGATCGAGAAGGCCGAGGCGTTCCGCACCGGCCAGCTCTGGATCTACGTCGTCCAGACCGCGATCGGCCTTGGCGCACTCGCGGTGATCGTCCGTCGTCCGCCCGATCGGCTGGCGTCGTTGAAGCGGCCGGTGGTGGCGGGCGCCGCGGTGGCGGCGGCGATCTCCGTGGCGACCGCGGCGGCGGCGCTGCCGCTCTCCGCCGTGGCCCGCGAGCGGGCCACGGATGTCGGGCTGATCACCCAGGGCTGGGTCGGCTGGGCCGGCGACGTGGCCAAGGCGCAGGCCATCGGGGCCGGGTTCGCCGCCCTCGGCGGCGCCGCGCTGGTGTTCGGGATGCGCCGCTTCGGGACGCGCTGGTGGCTGCCCGGGGCCGCTGTGGTGGTTGCCTTCGGGGTGGTCACCACCTACGCGGGACCGGTTGTCCTCGATCCGCTGTTCAACGACTTCAAGCGCTTGGAGCGCGGTGAGCTGCGCGCCGACGTGCTCGAACTGGCAGACGTTGCCGGCGTCGAGGTCGGCGAAATCTACGAGATGGACGCCTCGCGCCGCACCACCGCCGCGAACGCCTACGTCGCCGGCCTCGGCCGGACGAAGCGCGTCGTGCTCTACGACACGCTCGTGAAGGACTTCGAGCCGGCGGAGACCCGGCTCGTGGTCGCCCACGAGCTCGGGCACGTGCATCACCACGATGTGCGCAACGGCCTGATCTGGCTCGCGATCGTGGCGCCCGTCGGGATGTGGGCGGCCGCCGTGCTGGCCGAGCGGCTCGCCCCGCGCGAGGCAGCGCTCGGGCCGCGTGCGGTGCCGGCCGTGGCGCTTTCGCTCGCCATCGTCGTGCCGGCGATCACGATGGTCTCCAACCAGCTCTCACGCGACGTCGAGCGCCGCGCGGACGCCTTCGCGCTGGAGTTGACGCAGGACGCGCCGACGTTCATCGCCTTCCAGCGGCGGATCGCGGTCAAGAACGTCTCGGACCCCTCACCGCCCGCCGTCTCGCGCTTCCTCCTCGGCACCCATCCGACGACCGTGCAACGGCTCGGCATGGCGGAGGCGTTCGCGCGGTGAAGTACACGGTGCTGGCGGTCGGGCGCATGCGGCCGCCGTTCGCCGACGACATGGAGCACTACCAGCGCATGCTGGCGGGCAAGGCGCGGGTGGAGCTGGTCGAGCTACCCGACGACGAGCGGGTGGAGCGCCGTATCCCGCCGCGCAGCTACCGCGTGCTGCTCGACGTGGAGGGGAGGACGTATGACTCGCTCGCGTTCACCCGCTGGCTGGAGGCACGCCGGCAGGGCGGGCGCGATGTCTGCTTCGTGGTCGGCGGGCCCTACGGGACCCAGCTCGAGCGCTGCGACGAGAAGCTGTCGTTCGGGCCGATGACCTTCCCACACCAACTCGCGCGGGTGATGCTGATCGAGCAGCTCTACCGCGCGCACAAGATCCTGGCGGGCGAGCCCTACCACCACTAGCAGTGCGAGAATCGGCAGGGTGACTCCCCTGGACGACCTCGAGGCCGCTGTCCGGTCCGCCGCGGCCGGACTGCGCAACGGCGCCGCAGCCGGCGACCGCCTCAGCCTCGAGCGCCCCAAGCGGGCGGGCTTCGGCGACTACTCGACCAACGCGGCGATGCTGTTCGCGCCCGCGCTCGGCGAGCCGCCGCGGGCCGTCGCCGAGCGCCTCGGTGCGGCGCTGCGCGAGCGGCTGGCCGGCGTGGACCGGGTGGAGGTCGCGGGCCCCGGGTTCCTGAACCTCTTCCTCACCGACGCCTGGTTCCTCGCCGCGGTCGACGAGGTGCTCGCTGCCGGAGAGACGTTCGGCGCCGGCGCCCAGGACGAGCGCATCCAGGTCGAGTTCGTGTCGGCGAACCCGACCGGGCCGCTGACCGCGGCGTCGGGCCGCCACGCGGCGTTCGGCGACGCGCTCGCCCGGATCCTGGAGCTCGCCGGCAACACGGTGCAGCGCGAGTACTACTTCAACGACGGCGGCGGGCAGGTCCTGCGGTTGGGGCAGTCGATCCTCGCCCGGGCGCGCGGTGAGGAACCGCCCGAGGACGGTTACCAGGGTGAGTACGTCGCCGAGCTGGCCGCCACCATCCCCGACGCGGCGAGCCGCACGGCGGAGGAGCTCGCCGCTGCCGGTGTCGAGCTGATCATGACCGGCATCCGGGCGACGCTGGAGCGCTACCGGGTGCGCTTCGACCGCTGGTTCCTCGAGGCGGCGCTGTACGAGGGGTCGCCGAGTCCGTGGGACCGCGCGCGCGAGCGGCTCGCCGCCGAGAGCCGCTCCTACCGCAGCGAGGGCGCACTGTGGTTGCGTACCACCGCCCTCGGCGACGACAAGGACCGCGTGCTGGAGCGCTCGACGGGCGAGCCGACCTACTTCGCGGCCGACGTGGCCTACCACTGGGACAAGCTCGACCGTGGCTATGACCGCCTGGTCAACGTGCTCGGCGCCGACCACCACGGCTACGTGGCGCGCCTGAAGGCGGCGGTGGCCGCCGTCGGCGCCGAACCCGATCGACTGGAGGTCCCGATTCTCCAGTTCGTCCACGTCGTCGAGGGCGATGCGCGCGCGTCGATGTCCAAGCGGCGCGGCGACTTCGTGACACTCGACGAGCTGATCGAGGGCATCGGCGTCGACGCCACGCGCTTCTTCATGCTCTCGCGCTCCGCCGACTCCATGGTCGACCTCGACATGCGACTGGCCCGCGAGCAGTCCTCGGAGAACCCCGTCTACTACGTCCAGTACGCGCACGCCCGCATCGCGTCGATGCTGCGCAAGGCGGGGGAGGAACGCGTCGCCGCGGCGCTCGCCGCACCGCGCGAGGGGCTCTCCTTGGAGCCGGCCGAGCGTGAGCTCGTCAAGCAGCTGCTCGCGTTTCCGGCCGAGGTGATCGAGGCCGCCGAGCGCCGGGCGCCGCACCGCATCGCCGCCTACGCGCTGGAGACGGCCCAGGCGTTCACCGCGTTCTACCGCGATTGCCGTGTGGTGGGCGCCGAGCCGGAGCCGCTCGAGTCCTTCCGGATCGCGCTCAGCGTCGCAGCCCAGCGAGTGATCGCGCGGGCGCTGACGCTGCTCGGCGTTGCGGCGCCAGAGACGATGTGAGGAGCAGCTGTGCTTCAGCGGCGGGCAGGGGTCGCGCGAAGTGATACCCCTGGCCGAACCCGCAACCCGCCTCGGCGGCGAACCGCAACTGCTCCAGGGTCTCGACGCCCTCGGCGACGACGTCCATGCCGAGCCCGGCGCCGAGCGTGGCGATGGCGCGCACGATGGCGCCCGAGGCCGCGTCTCCCGGCACGTCACGCAGGAACGAGCGGTCGACCTTGAGCACCTGCACCGGCAGCGCGCGCAGGCGTGACAGCGACGAGTGGTCCGTGCCGAAGTCGTCGAGCGCGAGCTTGACGCCGAGCCGGTGCAGCCGCTGGATCACCTCGAGCGTGCGGTCGGACTCGTGCATGGCCGACTCGCGCACCTCGATCAGCAGTTGCTCCGGGCGCAGGCCGTGGCGGGCGAGCGCCTCGGCCACGCGCCGGACGTAGGACTCGTCGCGCAGCTCGCGCGGCGAGGCGTTGAACGTCATGCGCGGCATCAGGCCCGCCGCGGTCCACTCGGCGCCCTGCCGGCAGACCGCCTCCAGCACCCAGGCGCCGATCCGCGTGATCATGCCCGTCTCCTCCGCGTGCGAGATGAAGCGGTCGGGGGGGACGAGCCCGGCCACGGGATCCTGCCAGCGCACGAGCGCCTCGAGCCCGCACAGGTGCCCCGAGCCAAGGTCGAACACCGGCTGGTAGTGCAGGACGAACTCGTCCTCGGCGAGCGCGTGCCGCAGCCGGGCCGTGAGGGTCAGCTTGGCGCGGTTGTCGTCTGTGTCCGCGCAGTAGGCGGCGTGAGTGTCGCGTCCGGTGCGCTTGGCCTGGTACATCGCCGTGTCGGCGTGCTTGAGCATGTCGGCGGCGTCGGCGCCGTCTCGCGGGCCGACGGCGATACCGATCGACGCGCCGATCTGGAACTCCTCGCCGTCGACGACGAGCGAGTCGTCCAGCGCGTCGAGGACCTTGTCGGCCACCACCTCGGCGCCTGCGCCCCCGAGGCCAGGGCACACGAGCATGAACTCGTCCCCGCCGAGGCGCGCGAGCACGTCGCCGGCGCGGCTCACCGCACGGATCCGCCTGGCGACCTCGATGAGCACCTTGTCGCCGGCGGAGTGGCCGAGGGAGTCGTTGACGAGCTTGAAGTGATCCAGGTCGATGTAGAGCGCGCTGACCGTCCCACCGTCGCGCGCGGCGCGGGCGAGGTCGCGGCCGAGCTGCTCCTCGACCGCGGGGCGGTTCGGCAGTCCGGTGAGCGGGTCGTGGAACGCGAGGTGCGCGAGCCGTTCCTCCGAGCGGTGGCGGGCCGTGACGTCGGTGGCCATGCCGATCATCGAGCCATCCTCCATCGCCTTGAAAGAGCAGTCGTAGATGCCGGTGCCAAGCTGTCCGTGGGCTTCGAAGGACTCGCCCGCGAGCGCTCGCCGCGCATACGGCTGCAGGACGACCGAGTCGGCGTGCGGATCGAAGATCGACTGGCCGACCATCTGACCGGGCGACAGGTCGAAGCTCTCGAGCCCCTTGCCCTCCGACACCGTGATCGTCCCCTCGGGGTCCGTCGCGACGAGGATGACCGGCGCGGCGTTGACGATGGCGCCCAGCCGGTCCTGGCTCACTTGGAGCGCCTCGCGCGCCTCGTGCAGCGCCGTGATGTCCATCACGACGCCCTGCGAGCCCTGGCCGCCCGGCACCGCCACCTCCTGCTCCCATACCCAGAGCCACGCGCCGTCCCGGCCGGGCATGCGGTACTCGATGTCGAGCACCTCCGTGACGGAGTCGGCGTTGAGCACGCGCCCGCGGTCCTCCGGATGGATCATCGTGTGCCAGAACGTCGGATCGTCCGTCCACAGGTGGGCGGGCTGGCCGGTCCATGCCTCGATCTGCGGGCTGATGTACGTGATCGCGCCGTCCGCGTCGGCGACATAGCTGACCAGTGGACAGCGCTCGATGAGCGCGCGGAACATCGCCGGATCGGGCCCCATACCCGAGTGATCGTCCCGAACGCCCGGGGCTGAAGCCGGCGTCAGAGCTCGCCGAACAGGTTGAGCCCGACTGAGTCCAGCGCCTGCTGGGCCTCGATGTTCAAGCGCGTCAGCTCGCCCGTGAGCAACAGCACGCCCATGGTGATCAGCACTAGCCCCGACACGGCCGTGATGAGCAGGTAGCGGTCGCGCAGCCAGCGGAAGGCGCCCCACGCCCGCGTGAAGGCGAGCGCCGTCAGCAGGAACGGGACGCTGAGGCCGAGCGAGTAGAAGAGCAGCAGCACGGCGCCGTCGGCGAGCGCGGTCTGCGTGGAGGCCGCCGTGAGGATGGCGCCGAGCGTCGGGCCGATGCACGGCGTCCAGGCGAAGGCGAACGCAGCGCCGGCGATCAGCGGCCCGCCCGAGCCGGCCCGCGAGATCAGCGCGTCGGGGCGCCACTCCCTGTTGAGCTTGGCCACGAACGGCGTGAGCAGGAACAGCACGCCGAGCGCGATGATCACCGCGCCGGCGATCTTGTCGAGCGTCCCGCGCGAGTCCTGCAGCGTCGAGCCCAGGCCCGTCGCGGTCATGCCCAGCGCGATGAACACGACGGTGAACGACAGGCAGAAGACGATCGCGGGCAGCAGCACCTTCAGCGGCGAGCGCTCGCCCCGCTGCAGCTCCGCCACGCTCACGCCCGAGACGGCCGACAGGTAGCCCGGCACGAGCGGCAGCACGCAGGGGGAGATGAAAGAGACGAAGCCCACCGCGAAGGCGGCCAGCACCGTCGTGTCGACGCCGCCCGTCACCGGTCGAAGGCGGCCAGCTCGGCGTCGAGCCGGCGCTCGTCGTCGGGATCCATCCGCGGGCCGCCCGCCGCCGTCGCCGCCGGGCGGACGCGCCGCCACCGGCGCGCGGTGAGCGCCACCAGCACCAGGGCGCCGAGGCCCGCCAGCACGGGCACCAGCCAGGCGGTCAGCTCGAAGCCCGCGTCCTGCGGCTCCGCCAGCACGCGCGGGCCGTACTCCGAAACCAGCGCCGCCTTGACCTGCGCCTTCGTCTTGCCCTGCGCGATCAGCTCCGCGATGAAGTCGCGCTCCTGGTCGGCCACCGCGGACGTGGAGACGTTCAGCGCGGTGCCGCACTCCAGGCACATCACCTCGTCCTCGATGTCGGGCAGCGAGGCGCGCGGCGCCTGGGCCGAGGCGGCTGAAGGCGCCGCCAGAGCCAGGACGAGCAGCACCGCGCCGAGGAGCGCGCGCGTCACGCCGGCTCGTCGAGCAGGGACGGGAGCGTGTCGTCGAGCCACTTCTGGGTGACCGGGAAGCGCCGGACGGCCGCGACCCTGCCCTGGCGGTCGATGACGTAGTTCTCGGGATACCCCGTCTGCCCCCAGGCGCGCACGAAGCTGCCGTCGCGGTCGCGCAGGTTGGGGAAGGAGAGCCCGTACTCCTCGACGGCGTCGAGCGCGGCGCCGGAGTTCTCCTTGACGTCGATCCCCAGCACGGTCCCGCCGCGGCGCGACATCCGCTTGTGCGCCTGCTCGATCAGCGGCAGCTCGTCGCGGCACGGCTCGCACCAGGAGGCCCAGACGTTGACCAGCACGACCTTGCCCTCGTAGTCGGCCAGCGAGCCGGTTCCCTTCCCGCCGAGGACGGGCAGGGACGCCCGCGTGGGCGGCTCCACCCGCTCACCCTTCGCCGTGGCGGCGTCGAGCGTGGTGTCGGCGCCCGTGGTGGTCAGCCCGTAGGCGAGCAGGCCCACGAGCAGGGCCGCGGCGATGGTGACGGGCCAGTAGACGCGGGCGCGCATGCCTGAGAAGGGTACCTTCCCGGACCGGTATCCTTCGTCGCTTCCGCGGGCGTTGTCCAATGGTAAGACGTTGGCTTCCCAAGCCAAAGACGGGGGTTCGATTCCCCCCGCCCGCTTCCGCCCCCGCCCCTCGTGGGCGGCGGGGCTGCGCGCCTGGTTCAGGCGCTCCGGTAGAGGCGCGTCAGCGAGAATTCGCGGTGTCCCAGCGCCTCGGCGCACGTGCGCCGGCCGTTGGCCGTGCGGATGATGTTGTCCATCAGCATGTCGCCCGCCTGGCGCTGGGTGATCTCGCGCGAGAGAAGGCGGCTGACGTCCACGTCGACGTGCTCGGCCATCGTGGCCGCAGTGTTCGGATTCGCGGTGATCTTGATCACCGGCTCGATCGGGTTGCCGATCACGTTGCCCTGGCCCGTCGGGAACAGGTGCAGGACGGCCCCGCCAGCCGCCATGAGCGTGATGTGCTCCGCCGCGGCCGACGACGAGTCCATGAAGTACAGGCCGCGCGCGCCGTTGCTGGCCGTCTCCGCTGCCGCCAGCGCCCCGACCACCGGCTTCGTGCCGGTCTTCTCGATGTTGCCCAGGGCCTTCTCCTCGATCGTCGACAGGCCGCCGGCGATGTTGCCCTCGGTGGGCTGGGACCCGAGGAGGTCCGCGCCGCTCCCCTCGATCTCCGCCAGGTAGCCGCGGTAGAGCTCGTTGAAGCGCTCGCGCACTTCCGGCGTGGCGCACCGGTCGGCGACCAGGTGCTCGCCGCCGGTCAGCTCCGGCGTCTCGCCGAAGTACACGTTGGCGCCCGCGTCCACGAGGTCATCGACCGCCACGCCGACGGTCGGGCAGGACCCCAGCCCCGTGGTCGTGTCGGACTCGCCGCACTTGATGGAGACCACGAGCTCGCCGAGGTCGACCGGCTCGCGGCGCCGTTCCGAGGCGTCCTGGACGAGCTCCTTCGCCTTCCACGATGCCTGGCGCACGGTCTCGAAGTCGCCCTTGCCCTCGATCGAGAAGCCCGCGACCGGCTTGCCGGTGGCGGCGATGCCCCTGACGATCCGGTCGGTCCACTTGTCCTCGATGCCGATCACGACCACCGCGGCCACGTTCGGGTTGGCGCCGACGCCGATCATCGTGCGGAAGTGCAGGTCGAGGTCCGCGCCGTACTGCAGCCGTCCGTAGGCGTGCGGCAGCGGCAGCGTGCCCTGCACGTGGTGGGCGACGGCCTCCACCGCCGCGTTCGAGATGTCGTCGACCGGCATGATCACGACGTGGTTGCGGACGCCGGCGCGCCCGTCCTCCCGCCGGTAGCCATACACCTGCCGTTCCACCGTTACCACCTCGCGCTCTTCAGGTTGTGTGTGTGCACGTAGTCCCCTACCTTCAATCCCTCCGGCGCGAAGCCGATGCGGATGCCGTACTCGATGACGTCGTCCTTCTCGCCGAGCTCCTCGACGGCGATCTTGTGCCCGAGCGGAATCGCGGCCTTCGCCTCGACCTCGATCCAGCTGTCGTCGTCCATGTAGACGCCGATCACCTTCTCGCCGGTCTCGACGTTGGACGTCGCCACGCCGACGTGGTCCCCGCGCTTGTGAACCAGGAACTTGTGGCCCCGCGGAGGGGCTCCGTTATCAGACAACCGCCTTCCTCCTTCGCTCTACGAGTTCGTTGAGGTCCTCATGCGCCTGCGCGATCCTGGCGCGGATCCCGTCCGCCTCCCCGCGCACCCGCTCTGCCAGGCGGCCGCGGGAGGCGGCGATCGCTTCCCGCACCTGCTCGGGGGCGGGCCCGCCGCGCGTGTCGTGCGCGGCTACGAACGCACGCGGATCCAGCGCGGCGCGCACGGTCGCGTCGTCGAGGCCGAGCCGCCGGCCGAGGATGTCCTGCGCCGACTCCTCGACGAGCGCCGCGTCGATCTGATCGGCACGGAGGCCGCGCTTGAACGCGCGCAGCACGAGGTTGCCGACGACGCGGTGGGCGGTGCGCGCCGACAGGTCCGTCTGCCGGTGGATCGCCGCGGCGAGCTCGGTGGCCGCGCCGAAGCCACGGGCCGCCTGCTCGAGCATGTGCTCGCGCCGCACCTCCATCGAGCCGATCGTGCCGTTGAGGAGCCGCAGGGAGCGCGACGCCTCCTCGAGCGTGCGGAACGCCGGCGGGACCATCTCCTCCTCGACGTCCTTGATGTCCTGGTAGTTCGTGTTGTGCAGCGTCGCGTGAGCGGCCGTCATGTCCCCGATCGCGTGCGCGGCGCGGGCCCGGACGTATTCGAACGGGTACGCGTTCTTCTTCTGCGGCATCATCGACGAGGATCCGGCGAACTCGTCGGCGATCGAGACGAAGCCGAACTCCTCGGTGTGCCAGATATAGAGGTCCTGACACAGGCGGCTCAACGTGACCATGAGGTTGGCTGTGGCCGCCGTGGCCTCGAGCGCGTGGTCGCCGCCCGAGACGGCGTCGATGGTGTTCTCACGCAGCCCGGCGAAGCCGAGCAGCCGGGCGACCATGTCGCGGTCGACCGGGTACGACGTGCCCGCCAGCGCCCCGCACCCGAGCGTCGAGGCGTCGGTGGTGCGCAGCGCGGCGAGCAGGCGCTCGGCATCGCGCTCGAGCGCGTTGACGATGCCGACGAGGTAGTGGCCGACGGTCGAGAGCTGCGCGTGCTGGAAGTGCGTCCACTGCGGCATGACCGTCTGGGCCTCGCGCTCGGCGATGCCCAACAGCGTGTCCGCGAGGTCGGCGAGGTCGTCGAGGAGCGCCAGCATGCGGGCGCGAAGCGCCAGCCGGGTGAGAGGCTCGGGCCGCGTGCGGCCGATGTTGATCTCGCCTGCGACGTCCTCGCCGACACGCTCGATCAGGTAGCGCTCCATGTGCGAGTAGAAGTACTCGTAGCGCGGGTTGAACGCACCGAGCGCGGTCGGTCCCTCCTGTTCGAGCCCGGCGATCGCGTCGAGCAGTCGCCCGCCGGCAGCCGCGTCGACGATGCCCGTCTCGATGAGCATGACGACCCACGCCTTGTTGGTCTCCACCAGGGGGTGGAAGTAGTGCTCGAGCATGAAGCGGTAGCCCGGCTCGAGGATGGTCTGGGTGTAGACCGCGCCGGGCGGCGCCTCCAGCCGTTCGCGCGAGATGGTGTCGTTGGTCAATGCGATCTCTCCCGACGGTCGTCGCCATGAGCGCGTGCGCTTCGGCTGCGCCGGTCCGGCCGGCGCGACCGGACGCGTCGACCCCGCGCCTCGAGGTCTGCGTGCTTCATGTGAACTGTGGTTATACCACAGCTCCAATATGCTGCCTACCTGGCATGCGGTATGACCACAGACATAGGAATCTCCCGTGGAACTGATCGCCGGGGGCGTCAGCATCCTCCTCGCATCGTTCCTGGGCGGCGCCACGGGGTTCGGGTTCGCGCTGGTTGCGACGCCACTGCTCCTGCTGATCGGCTTTCCCCTGCCGTTCGTGATCACGGCGAACCTCTCGCTCGCACTGGTCACGCGCGTGATGATCGTCGTCCGCTTCCACGGCGACGTCGCGCCGCCACGGGTCATCGGTCTCATCCTGGGCGCGGTGCCCGGACTTTGGATCGGCACGCAGGTGCTCACCGGCGTCGACGAGTCGACGATCAAGCTGTGCGCCGGCGTCGTCGTCATGGCCGCGGCCCTGCTCCTGCTCCGCTCGATGACCGCCCCACCTCCCAAGCCCATCCCCGGCGCCCCCCTCGCCGCCGGCTTCGCCGGCGGCTTCCTGGGCTCGACCACATCGCTCAACGGGGTCGCGCCTGTCCTGCTGCTGGCCCGCGACCAGGTGTCGCCGCGCAGCTTCATCGCGGATCTCGCCGTGTACTTCGTCGTAACCAACGCCCTGGCGCTGGTGCTGCTCGCACTCGAGGGCGCGCTCGCGCGCTCAGCGCTGTATCCGGCGTTCCTGCTCTGGCTTCCCGGCTCGCTGGCGGGCAACTGGCTGGGCACGGTGGTCGGCCCGCGTCTGCCCGAGCGGACCTTCCGGCGGATCACGCTGCTGATCGTCCTGGTCGCCGGAGGCGTGACCGCGCTCACGGCGTGAGCTCGGCGAGGCGCGCGGGCTCGGCGGTCGGGGCCCGCGGGCGGAGCACCGGACGGCTGGCGACCATGGCCGCCGCGGCGGCCAGCGCCAACCCGGCCGACAGCATCCAGGCCGCGTCGTAGGAGCCCCCGGCGGCCACGACTCCGAAGAGCAGCGCGCCACCTCCCGAACCCAGGAAGGCGCCCGTCTGGGTGACGCCGGTCGCAGCGGCCGGCGTGTCCGGGAAGGCCCGCACCACCGCGAACATGAACACGCCCGGCCAGCTCCAGCCCACCCCGTACGCGAGGAGCGCCCCCGCGGCGAACAGCCAGGTGCCGGACGCCGCGGCCAGCAGGACGAAGCCGCCGGCGCCCCCCACGAGCGTGAGCGCGACCGCCCGCAGGTGTCGCCCGCCGCGACGGTCGGCGAGCCAGCCGGCGAAGACCCGTCCGGCGAGGCCCGCGGCAGAAGCGCCCATGAGGAGCGCACCCGCGACCGTCTCGCGCAGGCCGGCCGCGACGCCCGCGTCGACGAGGAAGGCACCGACGGACACCGCGGCGGCGGTGCCCAGCCCGATCGCCAGCGCGGGCAACGCCAGACCGATGCCCGGCGCCGTCCGCCGCGGCCTGCGCGGGGCCGGCGCGGCACCCGCCAACGGAACCCCCGCGGCGGCCGCGAGCGCCGCCGCGGCGGCCACCACGAAGATCCCGCGCCAGCCGTCCAGCAGGCCGGCGAGCGTGGCGGCCAGCCCAGCGGCGAGGGTCGCCGCCGGGATCGCCGCCTGCTTGACGCCGAAGGCCAGCCCCTGACGGTGGTGGCGGACCTCCTCGGCGAGGAACAGATGCGTGGCCGGATGCGCGGCCGCGTTGGCGAGCCCCCCGACGAAGAGCAGCGCCGCGAGGGCCGTCCAGGATCCGGCCGCGAGGCCGACGCCGAGCAGGACGCAGGCCGAGACCGCGGCGGCCGCGCGCATCGAGGAGCGCGCCCCCGTCCGCTCGACGAGGCGTCCCAGCACCGCCGAACCGAGAGCGGAGGCGGTGAAGAAGGCCGCCACCGCGGCTCCGAGCCCATCGGCGCCGAACCCGAGGTCCGCGCGCAGCCGCACCGCAAGCCCACCGCAGAGGAACGCGGGGAGGACGCCCACGCCGGCGATCGCCGTCGCCGTCGCGATCGTGCGCCGCTCCGAGGCCTCAGTCGAGGATCGCAACGGCGAGCGTGATCCAGCCGAGCGCCAGGAGCAGCGCCGTGCCCGCCACCAGCACCGCGAGCACGCGTCGGCGCCGCACCGGATCGGCGGTGTAGTCCTCGATCGCGATCCACACGCCCGCCGCCCCATGCGCCAGGGCGGCGGTGAGCATCGTGCCGTCCCAGGCGAGCCACAGCGCCGACCCCCAGCGCCGCGCGATGAAGGCCGCGTCGGCGTCGGCGACGTCGGTGATGAAGTGGGTGAGCGCGAAGTGGCCGAGCACCAGCACGGCGAGGATCAGCCCCGTGAGGCGCACGGTCAGATAGGTCGCCACGCGCGCGCGACGGGCGCCGCTGGGCGGGGCGGCCGCGTGGCGGACGCCCTCCCGGTGGCGCGGCCGGACGGGATCGCCCAGGCTCGTCACGTCAGCACCGGGGCCATGATCAGCGCCGTGCCGGCCGCTCCGGCGAGGACAGTGACCGCCACCACACCGACGAGCAGGCGCTGCGCCGGCACCTGCCCGAGGTCGCCGACGTCCACCGCCAGGATCCGCAACCCGTTGAGCGTGTGAAACAGGATCGCGAAGAGCAGGCTGGACTCGAACAGCCGCATCGGCGCAGTCCCGTACAGCTCGTGGAGGTCGTCATAAGTGCTCGGCGACACCGTGTACGCGCTCACGTCGACGATGTGCAGGCACAGGAAGCCGAAGATCGCCATGCCCGTCAGGCGGTGCAGGTAGAACGCCCAGCGGTTGAGCTCGGCCCGCTCGTCGGGCGAGCGGCCGAGGCGGCGCACCAGCGCCCAGCTCGGGTGGGCTCCGCCGTCGCTCCGGGCCGCGCCGCGCACGACCACCACGGCGAACCACGTCACGGCCGCGAAGGTGCCGGTCAGCGCGAGGAGGAAAGCGAGCTGGATCGCGCTCATGCGGCCGTCTCCGCCGGTGGCGCGGCGCGCGACAGGTCGACGGGCGCCGTGTCGACCCGCGGCATGCCGTCCTCGTCGCGCTCGACGACCACGTAGCGCAGCCACCGCTCGTTGTCGGCCGCCGGGAAGTCCGAGCGGAAGTGCGCGCCGCGCGACTCCTCGCGCGCCAGCGCCGCGGCCAGCACGGCGCGCGCCACCGTGAGCTGGTTGCGGAGGTCCAGCGCCTCCTGCCAGGAGTAGTTCGACGCCACGGGCCCCGGCACGGCCACCGTGTCGAGCGCCGCCTCGAGCTCGTCGAGCTGCCGCGAGGCCTCGATCAGGCCGACGCGGTCGCGGACCACGCCGCAGCCCTCCCACATCGCGTCCTTCAACCGGCGCGTCAGGCCGAACGGCGCGATGCCGTCCTCCCGCCTGAGCGGCTCCAGCGCGCGCCGGAACGACGCGTCGGCCTGCGCCGGATCGGGCCGGCCCAGCGGCCGCTCGGGCGCGAGCGCGGCCGCCGTGTCCCCGGCGCGCGCGCCGTACACCGTGGAGTCCGCGACGCCATTTCCCCCGAGGCGGTTCGCGCCGTGGACGCCGCCGGCGTCCTCGCCGGCGACCAGCAGTCCGGGGATCCGCGTCCGGCAGTCACGGTCGATGATCGCGCCGCCCATGTGGTAGTGCGCCGTGGGCGAGACCACGACCGGCTCGCGCGCGAGGTCGCTGCCGATCTGCCGCGTGCGGGCGACCATCCCGGCGAAGCGGCGCTCCACCTCCTCCGCGCCGAGGTGCGAGATGTCGATCGTGACGCCGCCCTCCGGCGTCCCGCGCCCCTTCATGATCTCGCTGTAGCTCGCACGCGCGACCAGGTCGCGCGTCGAGCGCTCCATGCGCTCCGGATCGTACCGCTCCATGTAGCGCTCGCCGTGCGCATTGCGCAGGTAGGCGCCGGCGCCGCGCAGCCCCTCCTCGAGCACGGCGCCGGTCATGCGCGACTCGCCGGCCAGCAGCCCGGTGGGGTGGAACTGCATCATCTCCATGTCGCGCAGCGGCAGGCCCACCCGATAGCACATGGCGACGCCGTCGCCGGTCTTCTCGCGCGCCGGCGACGCGATGCGGTACATCGTCGCCGCCCCGCCGGTCGCCATCACGACGACGCGTGCGCGCAGGACCCCGAACGCGCCGGTCCGCACGTCTAGCGTCGTGACGCCGGCGACCTCGCCGTCGCCGTCGAGCACGAGGTCGAGCGCGCGGACGTCCTCGAGCTCGACCGGCCGGATCCGGAACATCTGATCGCGGAGGCGACCCATGATCTCGATCCCCGTCAGATCGCCCCGGTGCACGGTCCGGTCGAACGCCTGCCCGGCGAACGCCTTCTGGCGGATGCGCCCGTGCTCGTCGCGGTCGAAGAAGCAGCCGACGACGGTCTCCAGCTCGTGGATGACGCGCGGCGCGTCGCCGACCAGCGTCCAGGCCAGCTCCTGGTCGTTGAGGAACTTGCCGCCCTCGAGCGTGTCCATGAAGTGGCGCTCGATCGAGTCGCCGGGGTCGAGCACGGCGTTGAAGCCGCCCTGCACCATGCGCGTGCAGCCGGAGCGCCCGACCGCGCCCTTGCTGACGACGGCGATCCGCAGCTCGGGCGCGGCGCGGGCGGCGTGCAGCGCGCACATAAGGCCCGCGCCGCCGCTGCCGACGATGGCGATGTCGGTTCCGAGCTCGTCGTGCCGCGTCATGCCAGCTCCTCGGGCGTCTCCCCGGTCGGCGCGAGCGCATCAGACGCCGGGCCGCCCGGCGCCACGCGCGGTTCGGGTACGCCCGTCCGGCGCCAGCGCCGCAGGCGGCGGATCGCGCCGGCTGGGTCCAGCCCCTTGGGGCATGCCGCGGTGCACCCGTAGATGTAGTGGCAGCGATCGATTCCGCCGGCGGCGGAGATCGCGTTTAGCCGCTGCTCGGCGGCGTCGTCGCGGCTGTCGGCGATTAGCACCATCGCCCGGTTGAGCGCCGCCGGGCCCAGGAAGTCGCGGCCCGCGTCGGCGATCCCGCAACTCGAGTAGCACGCCCCGCAAGTGATGCAGTCCAGCGACGGGTCGATGAGCTCGCGCTCCGGGCTGCCCTGCGGCAGGCGCGCGGGCTCGTCGAGCCCCTCCACCGGCACGAGATACGGCGTGACGCGCGCCCACTGCTCCCAGAACGCGGTCGTGTCCACGATCAGGTCGCGCACCACCGGGAGGCCCGCCATCGGCTCGAGGACCACCGCGTCGCGATCCACCGGCACGGGGGTCTGGCACGCGAGGACCGTCGTGCCGTCGAGCCGCAGCGTGCAGGTCCCGCACATCGCCACGCGGCACGAGAACCGGAAGCCGATCGACGGGTCGTGCTCCCGCTGGATGGCCAGGAGCAGGTCGAGCACCATCATCGGCTCGTGCCGCCGGACCTCGAACGTCCGGGTGGAGTCGCTCGCACTGCGGGCGACCGTCACGCGGACGGTTCCGGCACCCGGGCGACCGTGTGGCAGCCGCTCCGCGGCGCCTCCCACGTCCGCGGCCGCCCGCTTGAGCCTGGTGCCGCGTTCGTCGTCGTTCATGGTCCCCCTTCCCGGCGTGGACGCGTCGGCGCCCTCTCCGCGCGGCGGGCGAGGAGAGGGCGCGACCACGGCTCGCCTAGCTGCCCTCGACGTCCTTGAGGTTGTCGAAGACGAGCTCCGTCCAGTCGCCGGGGACCTCCTTCATGAGTCCGATCTCCGTCATGAACTCCGCGAACTCGATGAAGCCCTTCGGCTCGATCTGGTAGACGACGCCCTCACGGGTCATGAAGTCCTCGAACTCCTTGGCATCGCCACTGCTGGCCTTGGCGACCAGCGCCGCCGCCTCGGCCGGACTCTCGTTGATCATCGTCGTGGCGTCCTGGATGCCCTTGAAGAGGGCCTCCATGATCTCCGGGTTGTCGTCGTGGTACTCCTCGCGGACGAACACGCTGTTGAACGTGTGGTCGCCGAAGTAGTCCTTGCTGCCCAGGATCTTGCGCGCGCCCTCGTCCTGCTCCTGGAACTGGAACGGCGGGGAGGTGAGGTGGCCGGCGATCTGCCCACTGATGAGCGACTGCAGCCCGTCGGGATGCGGCAGCGACACGATCGCGTCGTCGAGGGCCTGCGCGTCGCCCAGCTCCTCCTGGGCAGCCTTGCGCAGGACGATCGCCTGGATGGAGTCCGGTGCCGGCATGGCGACCTTCTTCCCCTGCAGGTCCTCCACCGTCTGGATGCTCTCGTCGTCGGCCATCAGCCACAGGTCCATCGCGTTGAGGCTCGACAGGAGCTTCCAGTCCACGCCCGCGTCGTAGCCGACGAGGAACGGGCCCACGCCGCCAGAGCCGACCTGGATCTCGTCGGCGAGCATACCGTCGCGGATCGCGGCGCCCGAGGCGAGCTCCTTGTAGCTCACCTGGACGTTCGGAAGCGCCTTCTCCAGTGTCTGCTGCTCGCGCATGATGAGCAGTTGCGCGTAGCCGATGCCGGGCTGGTACGCGATCGTCAGGTCGCCGCTGGCGCCGCCTTCTCCGCCTCCACCGCCGCCCGCGGCCTGCTCGTCGTCGTCGCCGCCACAGCCGGCGAGCGCGACCGCCAGCACCGCCAGCAGCGCGACCATGCGTGCCGCCTGGCGCAGCGGCCCTGACCTCGTCGTCTCGTGCATCGTCGTCTCCTCCTTGTCTCGGCGTGGGAGCCCGCCGGACATCAGTCCTCGGCCTCCACGCTCTTCATGCCCCACTTGATGACCGTTCGCCGCTCGATCCAGTTGAAGACGGATTCGAGCGCGATGCCGATGAGTGCGATCGTCACGAGACCCGCGAAGACCTCCGGGATGCGAAGGAAGAAGCGCGCGTCGTTGATGAAGAACCCCAGCCCGCCGCCGGAGCCTGCAACGCCGAAGACCAGCTCTGCGGCGATGATCGTGCGCCAGCCGAACGCCCAGCCGGTCTTCAGGCCGGTGATCGTGTGCGGCAGCGCCGCCGGCGCGAGCACGTCACGGACCATCCCGACACCCCGCAGGCCGAGGTTGCGGCCGACCATCATGATCGTCGTCGGGACCGTCCGGAAGCCCATGCTGACGTTGATGGCGAGCGGCCAGGTGACCGCGTTGGCGATCACGAACACAAGCGCCGTCTGGTTGAGCCCGAACCACAGGATGGCCAGCGGCAGGATCGCGATCGCCGGCAGTGGATTGAGCATCGAGGTCAGCAAGACGAGGATGTCCTGGCCGATGCGCGTCCAGGTCGCGAGCGTCGTGAGGATCGCCGCGACCGCCATCCCGATCGCCATCCCGATGCCCAGGACCCGCAGGGTCACGAGCGAGGCGTCGACGAGCCGGCCGTCCGCGAACCCGTCGACCAGCGCCTCGGCGACGTCGAGCGGCGCCGCGAAGACGAGCGGGTTGACGTCCATCAGCGTCACGTACGCCTGCCAGATCACCAGCAGGGCGATGAGCAGGATCCCTCGCCGGACGACCGCCGGGCGCCGGGACCACGGGGTGCCCGGGCGAGGGAGCGGCGACTCGTCAGGGCTCGTCGGCGGGGTGGCGGCGGGCGCCTGGCCCCCCGTCCCCGCCGGCGCGCCGGTCGCCGCGGGTTTACTCGAAGACTGCATGGTCGACGTCCTCTCCCTCGTCGGCGAGGAGCTCACGCAGGTGGCGGCGCACGTGGATGAACTCCTCCGTGTCGGGGTCCTTGATCTCGCGCACGTCGACGATCTCGAGGACCGTCGACGGGGGATGGCTGAGCACCGTGATCCGGTGGCCGATCACCAGCGCCTCCTGGATCGAGTGGGTGACGAACAGCAGCGTCACCTCCGTCCGCTCGCCGATCTCGATGAGCTCGCGCTGGAGCCTGGAGCGCGTCTGCGCGTCGAGCGAGCCGAACGGCTCGTCCATGAGCAGCATGACCGGCTCGAGCGCGAACGCGCGGGCGATGGCCACGCGCTGCTTCATGCCACCGGAGAGTTGGTGGGGGTAGCGGTCGGCGGCCGGCGAGAGCCCCATCATCTCGACGAAGTGCTTCGCCCGGTCGGCGGCCTCGCGCTTGTCGACGCCGGTCACGCGGAGCGGATAGGCGACGTTGTCGAGCACCGTGCGCCATGGGAAGAGCTGATCGAACTCCTGGAAGACCACCGCTCGATCGGGACCCGGATCGAGATTCGTCCGCCCGTCGAGGGTGATCCGTCCGGCCGTGGGCCGGATGAACCCGGCGATGGCCTTGAGAATGGTCGACTTGCCGCATCCGGACGGGCCGAGCAGCATCATCTTCTCGCCCTGCCGGATCTCGAAGCTCGCATCGCCGACCGCGATGTTCAGCTTCCCGTCGACCGCGTAGCCGAGCTGCGCGTGCTCGACGGTTAGCAGCGGCCGTCCCGCCGCCGCTGCTGCGGCCTGCTGACTCATGTTGGCGCAGCCCTCCCGCTCTCGCTGATTACCGGCACCGTGGTGCTACCACGCGTCCACGAGCGCCACTCCTGCTGTGGTTATACCACCGATCCACATGAACGCAACATGGCGGCAAACCGCCACTACCACCTCCGCCCGCCGAGCTTGCCCATCGTTCGGGTATGCTCGCGGTATGACCACACTGAACTGGCGGCCCTCTCCGGACGAGGGCTCCGACGGCGCGGTGAGCATCGTCGACGACGCAGCACCCAGCACCGGCAAGGACGGCGACGGACCGGCTCACTTCACCGTCTTGACGCAGGAAGCGCTCTACCAGCGCATCGCCAACCACGTCCGCGACCTCATCGTCAACCAGCACCTGCACCCGGGAGAGCGGCTGCCGGCCGAGCGCGAGCTCGCGCGGATGCTGGGCGTGAGCCGCGTGCCCATCCGCGAGGCGATGCGAACGCTCGCGGCGCAGGGCTACATCGAGATCCGCCGCGGACAGGGCACGTTCGTCGCGACGAGCTCGGTGGAGGCGACCGTCGACGAGCTGACCAAGGAGCTGCTCAAGCAGCGGGGGCTGCTCGCCGAGCTGTTCGCCGTCCGCCGCCTCCTGGAGCCTGCATCGGCGCAGTGGGCCGCCGCGCGCGCGGGCGAGGAGGACATCGCCAAGATCCTGCAGACCATGGCGGAGATGGAGTCGGCGGGAGGGAGCGATCCGCCCGACTACGAGACGATCGGCAAGCGTGACACCGAGCTCCACGTCCAGATCGCGGACGCCGCGGCCAACCGCGTGCTCATCCGCATCATGCAGGCGATCCAAGACCTGCACCGCGAGCAGCTCGAGACCAGCCTGCGCTACCGCGATCGCGTGCACGAGACGCTCAAGGACCATCGCCGGCTCGTCGGGGCGATCGCCGCGGGAGACCCGGTGGAGGCACGCGAGGCGATGCTCGACCACCTCACCCGCAGCGAGGTGGCGACGATGGCGCGCATCGAGGGCGCGTTCGAACCGGCGGACGAGGTCGCGGCCGGCGACTGATGGCGGACGTCCTGGTCGTCGAAGGCGTCGAAGGGCCGGCGCTCGACGCGCTCGAGAGCGAGTTCGCGGTCGAGCGCGCGGCGAGGCCGCAGTCCGCCACGCGGCTCGACGACGTGCGCGCGCTGGTCGTCCGCAATGCGACGCGCGTCGACGGCGCGCTGCTGGCGGCGCTGCCGAGCCTGCAGGTCGTCGGACGGGCGGGCGCCGGGCTCGACAACGTCGACGTGGCGGCTGCTCGCGCCGCCGGCGTCACGGTGACCTACGCGCCCGCGGAGAACACGGCAGCCACGGCGGAGCACACGCTCGCGCTCGCCCTGGCGGTCGCTCACCGCGTCTGCGAGCTCGACCGCGTCGTCCGCGACGGCGCGTGGGCCCGGCGCTTCGGAACCGAGCTCGCGGGAGGGACGTGGGGCGTCGTGGGCCTCGGCCGCATCGGCCGTGCGGTAGCTGCGCTCGCCCGCGGGATCGGGATGCGCACCGTCGCCTTCGACCCGGCGGTTCCCGACGTCGACGCGCGCGCCGCGGACGTCGAGCCGGTGGCGCTCGAGACGGTCGCACGGACGGCCAAGGTGATCTCGCTGCATGTCCCGCTCGTGCCGGCCACGCGCCGGCTCGTGTCGGCGGAGCTCCTGCGGTCGATGCGCCCGGACGCGATCCTCGTCAACACCGCTCGGGGCGGGCTGGTGGACGAGGAGGCGCTCCTGGCCGCGCTGCGCGAGGGCCGGATCGCCGGCGCCGCGCTCGACGTCCGCGACCCTGAGCCGCCCGCCACGCCGGACCCGCTCGCCGCACTCGACGAGGTCGTGCTCACGCCGCATGTCGCCGGCCTCTCGCGCGAGGCGCAGGAGCGCGTCACGGAGGCCGTGGCCCGCGACGTGCGCGCCGTCCTCGCCGGGCAGCCGCCGCGCTGGCCCGCTCCGGCTCCGGCGGAGCCGGCGGGCTGATGCGCCTCCCGCTCGAGCCGGCTCGCGGGTTCGCTGCCGCGGTCCTCGAGGCAGCCGGCGCGCGCCCCGGCGATGCCGCCGTCATGGCTCGGGCGCTCGTGGCGGCCGAGCACGCCAACCACGCCGGGCATGGGCTCGCGCGGCTGCCGGGGTACGTCGGGCGCCTGCGCGCCGGCGGGACCGTTTCGCGCGACTGGAGCCCGGTGCGTACCGGCGGGGCGGTCGAGTCCTACGACGGCCGCGACGGTCTCGGCCACGTTCACCTCGAGCTCGCCGTCGACCGCGCGGCGGAGCTGTGCGCGCAGCGCGGGATCGGTGCGGTCGGCGTGTCGAGCTCCAACCACGCCGGCGCCCTCGGCCCGCGGGCGCGGCGGCTCGCCAACCGCGGCTTCGTCGCCTTCCTGACCACCAATGCCCCTGCCGTGCTGGCCCCGCCGGCCGGCCGTGCCGCCGTGGTGGGCACCAACCCGCTCGCGGTCGCCGCTCCCGTGCCCGGCGGCGCGGCGCTCGTGTGCGACCTGTCGAGCTCGCAGGTCAACCGCGGCGCGATCATGCGCGCCGCCCAGCAGGGAATCGAGATCCCGGAGGGGTGGGCGCTCGACGCCGCCGGTGAGCCGACCCGTGACGCCGCGGCGGCCCTGGCCGGCACGCTCGTGCCGCTCGGCGGCGCCAAGGGCTTCGCCCTCGCGCTCGCCATCGAGGTGCTGACCGGCGCGCTGCTCGGACCCGCCGTCGGCCCCGAGGTCGCGGACTTCTTCGGAGATGGCCTCGACCGCCCGCAGGGCATCGCGCACCTGGTCGTCGCGCTTGACCCGGGGGCCTTCGGCGACCGGGACGCGTTCGCCGCGCGCATGGGCCGGCTCCGCGACGCCGTCCACGCGTCCGGCGCTCCGGGCGCCACGCGCCTGCCCGGGGCGCGCGCCGTCGCGCACGCCGAGCGGCAGGGCGACGCCCTCGAGCTCGGCGACGACCTCGTCCGGACGCTCGACGCGCTCGCCGGCGAGCTCGGCGTCGAACCGCCGGCCCGCGGCCCTTAGCCCGCGGCGACGCGGTCGGCCAGGAACGACCAGAACGCGCGCGCCGGCTGCGGCAGCGCGGCACCCCTGGTCCGCACCGCGCACAGCTCGCGGTCCAGCTCGACGTGCTCGATCCGCACGGCGGCCAGCGTGCCGGCCCGCTGCTCGTCCTCGACGGCCAGCCGCGAGACGAGCGTGAAGCCGCCGGAGAGAACGGCCCGCTTGAGCGATTGCGTGCTCGCAAGCTCGGCCGTCGGCTGAAGCCTCACGCCGTGGAGCGCGAGCGCCGCCTCGGCGACCGCGCGCGTCCCCGAACCGGCTTCGCGGGTGATGTACGCCTCGTGCTCGAGCTCGTCGAGCACGACGCACCGGCGGTGCGCCCAACGGTGGTGCGCGTCCACGACGGCCACGATCTCGTCCGCCACGAGCACGAGCACATCGAGGCCGTCGAGCGGGTCGTTGCCCTCTACGAAGCCGATCTCCGCGGTGCCGTCGGAGAGCTCTTGCAGCACCGCCGGCGAGTTGCGGACGTAGAGCTCGACCCGCCCGTCCCCGCCGGCGGCGCGGAAGTCGGCCAGCCACCCCGGGACGAGGAACTCCCCGATGGTTTGCGAGGCCACGAGGCGGAGTGCCGCGCCCTTCCTCGCGCGATCGCGCACGACGTGCTCGGCGGTGGCGAGCGCGTCGAGCGCGCGCCTGGCCTCGGGGTAGAGCAACCGCCCCGTCTCGGTCGGCGCGACGCCGCGCTGGCTGCGCTCGAGCAGGCGGACGCCCAGCAGGCGCTCGAGCGCCGCGATGCGCTTCGTGGCGGCGGACTGCGTCAGGTTCAACGCGCCGGCCGCGCCGTGGACGGTGCCGGTCTCGACCGCGGCGGCGAACGCCGCCAGGTCATGGCTCGGAAGTGGATCGACCATTCCACGATGGAATCGTAGTGCGCCGAATGAGACTGGTGCCCCGGCCGAACATGAAGCACTCTTGCCTGCATGGGCTGGGAGTTGGAGATCGTCGAGCGCCAGGCCTCCGCCGGCGGTCGCGAGAGCGCCAGACCGAGCCAGATGGCCTTCGTGCTGGATCAGCGTGCGTGCATCGGCTGCCACGCCTGCACCGTCGCCTGCAAGACCGAGAACGACGTCGAGCTCGGGGTCTTCCGTACGTGGGTCAAGCACATCGAGCAGGGCACCTGGCCAGACGTGCGGCGCTACTTCTCGGTCCTGCGCTGCAACCACTGCACGGACGCGCCGTGTGTGGAAATCTGTCCCGTCACCGCGCTCTACAAGCGCGAGGACGGCATCGTGGACTTCGATCCCGAGCGCTGCATCGGGTGCAAGGCGTGTCTGAACGGCTGCCCCTACGACGCGCTCTACATCGACCCGAACTCCGACACGGCGGGCAAGTGCAATTTCTGCGCGCACCGCGTGGACGCCGGGCTCAAGCCGGCCTGCGAGATCGTCTGCCCGACGAACGCGATCATCTCCGGAGACATCGGCGACCCCGACTCGGAGGTCTCGCGCCTGGTCGACACGTATCCGGCGCAGGTGCGGGCGCCGGAGCAGTCGACGGGTCCGAACGTCTTCTACCTCGGCGCCCAGGAGGCCGCGCTCGACCCGCTGCTCGTGGGCGGCGGGGACGCCTACCTCTACAACGAGGTGCCCGAGACCCAGCGGGCGAAGCTCGAGCCGCTGGACGCGGACGCGCGAGCACGCGCGATGCACGACATCGCCCACCCGCCCCCGTGGGGCTGGAAGGTGTCGTCGTACTTCCTCTCCAAGGGCGTCGCAGCGGGCGCGATGATGCTCGCCGGCCTGGCGGACGACCTGCTCATCGGGCTCATCGCGCTGGTGGGCATCGCGGTGACCGGCGCATTCCTCGTCTGGGACCTCAAGCGCCCGGAGCGCTTCCACTACCTCTTCTTCAAGCCGCAGTGGCGCTCGTGGCTGGCTCGTGGCGCGCAGGTGATCAACGTGGCGGCGCTCGTCGCGCTGCTGTGGACGGTGGCGGCGGTGCTCGGCTGGGACGGCGCGCGCGACGTGCTGCGCTGGGCGATGATCCCGGCCGGCGCGGCACTCGCCGGCTACACGGCCTTGCTGTTCAACCAATGCGAGGGCCGCGACCTCTGGCAGAGCCCGCTGCTGCTGCCGCAGACGCTCGTCAACGCGCTCGCGGCGGGAGCGGCCGCGCTCGCGATCGCCGCGCTCGTGTCCGATGCGGACACCGCCGTCCTCCGCTGGGTGCTGCTCGGCGCCGTCGTCAGCGGCGCCGCCATCTGGCTGCTCGACCTCTTCGCGCGGCATCCCACCGCGCAGGCCAAGCGGGCGGCGCACAACCTGCGCGCGGACCGGCGCTTCTGGCTCGGCGCCGCGCTCGGGCTTGGGGTGGCGGCCGCGCTCGCCGCGGTCTACGTGGCCACCGGCGCGCTCGTGTTGCTCGCGCTCGCCGGCGCGCTCGTGCTGGCCGGTCAATGGCTCGTCGAGGACGCCTGGGTGCGCGCCGGCCAGAGCGTGCCGCTGAGCTGATGGGCACGCCGCCCCGCCCGGGCGCTCGTCGCCCCGTCCGCCAGGGCCATGGCGAGCTGCGCGGACATCCCCCGTTCGAGCGCTGGGACTCCTGGACCGAGTACGACCCGCGCGCGTGGCCGCGCAAGGTGGAGCGCGAGTACATGCTCGTCCCCACCGTCTGCTTCAACTGCGAAGCGGCGTGCGGGCTCGTCGCCTACGTCGACAAGGAGACCCTCGAGATCCGCAAGCTCGAGGGCCACCCGGGGCATCCGGGCTCGCGCGGGCGCAACTGCGCCAAGGGCCCCGCGACCATCAACCAGCTCACGGATCCCGAGCGCATCCTCTACCCCATGCGACGGAAGGGCGCGCGCGGGTCGGGCGACTGGGAGCGCGTGAGCTGGGACCACGTGCTCGACGTGTTCGCCGAGCGCATGCACGAGGCGTTCGCCGCACAGCGGCCCAACGACGTCTGCTACTTCGTCGGCCGGCCCGGCGAGGACGGGTTCGCCGACCGCTTCCTGGAGACGTGGGGCGCGGACGGGCACAACTCACACACCAACGTGTGCTCATCGGGCGGGCGCACGGGCTACGGCGTTTGGATGGGTACGGACCGCCCGTCGCCGGACTACGCCAACGCGCGGTTCATCCTGCTCTGCTCGGCGCACCTGGAGTCCGGCCACTACTTCAACCCGCACGCGCAGCGGATCACCGAGGCGCGCCAGCACGGCGGCACCGTGGCGGTCATGGATCCGCGGCTGTCGAACACCGCCTCGATGGCCGACTGGTGGTTGCCGACGTGGCCGGGAACCGAGGGCGCGGTGCTGCTGGCGATCGCCCGGGTCATCCTCACCGAGGGCCTGCATGACCGCGCGTTCGTGCGCCGCTGGGTCAACTGGCGGACCTACCTGCGCCTCCGGGCGCCCGGAACCGAGCCGACGTTCGCCAACTTCGAGCGCGAGCTCGCCCGCGAGTGGGAGCGCTACACGCCCGAGTTCGCCGAGCGCGAGAGCGGCGTGCCGGCCGGCACGGTCGTCGCCGTCGCGCGCGAGATCGCCACGGCGGCGCCTGCGTTCTCGTCGCACATCTGGCGCGCCGCGGCGGCCGGCAACCTGCACGGCTGGCAGATCACGCGCGCCATGTGGCTGCTCAACGTCCTGACCGGCTCGGTCGGGACGAAGGGCGGCGTTTCGCCGAACGCGTGGAACAAGTTCATCCCGGCGCCCTGGCGCAAACCGGGGCCGCATGCCGAGTGGAACGAGCTCTCCTGGCCGCGCGAGTACCCGCTCGCCCACAACGAGATGAGCTTCCTCTTCCCGCACTTCCTGCACGACGGCCGCGGCACCCAGCCCGTGCTGTTCACGCGCGTCCTGAACCCGATCTGGACGTTTCCCGACGGCTACTCGTGGCTGCGGGCGCTGCGCGACGAGCACCGCGTCGGGTTGCATGCGGCGCTCACCCCGACGTGGTCGGAGACCGCCTGGTGGGCCGACTACGTGCTGCCGATGGGCCATGGCCCCGAGCGCCACGACACTCACTCCTACGAGACGCACGCCGGTCGCTGGCTCGGCTTCCGCCAACCGGTGCGCCGCGTCGCGATGGAGCGGCTCGGCCGACCCGTCCGGTTCACCCACGAGGCGAACCCGGGCGAGGTCTGGGAGGAGGGGGAGTTCTGGATCGAGCTCTCGTGGCGCGCGGACCCGGACGGCTCGCTCGGGATCCGCCACCATTACGAGTCGCCGTACCGCCCGGGCGAGAAGATCACGCTCGAGGAGTACTACCGCTGGATGTTCGAGCACTCGGTCCCCGGTTTGCCCGAGAAGGCGGCCGCGGAAGGCCTCACGCCGCTGGAGTACATGCGCCGCCACGGGTGCGTGGAGATCGCGCGCGAGGAGTATGTCCAGCACGAGGCCGAGGTCGCCGACCTGGCCGGCACGGAGGTTCGCGGCGACGAGGACACCGTCACCGCGGTGGCCTTCCCCGAGGACGCCCACCTGCCGCTCACGGGCCGGCCCGACCGCGTGGCGGCGATGATCGACGGTGTCGCGCGCAAGGGCTTCAACACCCCGTCGCGCAAGCTCGAGCTCTACTCGGAGGACGTCGCCGCCTTCGGCTGGCCCGAGCTGGCCACGCCGTCGTACGCGCGCTCGCACGTGCACCACTCGCTGATCGACCACGAGCGCGGCGAGTACGTCCTGCTGCCGACGTACCGCCTGCCGACCCTGATCCACTCGCGCTCGGGCAACGCGAAGTACCTCAACGAGCTCTCGCACACCCACCCGCTGCTCGTCTGCCCCGAGGACGCCGAGCGCATCGGTGTGGTCACGAACGAACTCGTGCGGGTCGAGACGGAGATCGGCTACTTCGTCATCAAGGCGCTGGTGACGGACGGGATCCGGCCGGGCGTGGTCGCGGCCTCGCACCACATGGGTCGCTGGCGGCTCAAGGAGGACCGCGGCATGGAGCGCTGGTCGAGTGCTCTCGTCGACATGACCGAGGACGCCGGCATCGTGCGCTTCCGCCAGATCCACGGCGTCGAGCCGTGGGAGTCGGCCGACCCCTCATCGCGCCGCGTGTGGTGGAACGATGCCGGGGTGCACCAGAACATCACGTTCCCGGTGCATCCGGACCCCGTCTCCGGCATGCACTGCTGGCACCAGAAGGTCCGCGTGCGGCCCGCCGCGCCCGGCGATCGCTACGCCGACATCCTCGTCGACTTCCGGCGGGCGCGGGAGGTCTATGAGAAGTGGCTCGGCCTGACCCGTCCCGCGAGCGGCGAGTGGCGGCGCCCGATCTGGATGTTCCGCCCGGTCAAGCCGCTGCTGAAGGCCTACCGGCTCCCCGAGGACGAGCGCACCGCGGCGTTCCGGGAGCAGCAGCAAGCCGCCGCGCCGGTGCCGGTGGACGAGCTGGCGGCGCGGGTGGACTGGTCCCCCGAAGCGGTGTGGGGGCCGGCGACGGCCAGGCAACGCGCGTTGTGAGCGCCCGCCGCGGGCGACGTCCGGACGCCGGCGACGTCGTCGCCGGCGTCTCCGTCGCGCTCGTGTTGATCCCCCAGTCGCTGGCCTACGCGACGCTGGCCGGCATGCCGCCCGAGCGCGGGCTGCTCGCCTCGACGGTCCCGCTGCTCGTCGCCGCGCCGCTGGCCTCGTCGCCCTACATGCAGACGGGGCCGGTCGCGGTGACGGCGCTGCTGACCTTCGGCGCGCTGAGCACGCTCGCCGAGCCGGGCAGCGACGAGTACGTCGCCCTCGGCCTGCTGTTGGCGCTGATCGTCGGACTGCTGCGCCTGGCGGCCGGGCTGCTCCGCGCCGGGGTCATCGCCTACCTGATGTCACGACCGATGCTGATCGGCTTCATCCCGGCGGCCGCGACGCTGATCGTCGCCTCGCAGCTGCCCAGCGCGCTCGCGGCCGGAGCCCCCGACGGCGGCGTGCTCGAGCGTGCCGGGTGGGCGCTCGTGCACCCCGCGTCGTGGGAGCCGGCGTCCGTGGCCATGAGCGCGGTCGTGCTGCTGGCGGTCCTGGGCGGCCGCACGCTGCACCCGCTGTTTCCCGGCGTCCTGGTCGCCGTCGTGACGGCGACGCTCTACAGCCGGCTCACGGGCTACGACGGCCCGGTGGTGGGAACGATCGACGGCGTCGTTCCGGCGGTCTCGCTGGACCTGCCCTGGAGCGAGGCGGCGGTGCTGCTGGTCCCCGGCCTGGTGATCGCACTCGTGGGGTTCGCCGAGCCGGCCTCCATCGCGCGCTCCTTCGCCGCGCAGGACCGGGAGCCCTGGGACGCCGACCGGGAGTTCGTCTCCCAGGGGGCGGCGAACGTCGCCGCCGGCCTGACCGGCGGATTCCCGGTCGGCGGGTCGTTCTCGCGCTCGTCGCTCAACCGCCTCGCCGGCGCCCGCACGGCGTGGAGCGGCGGGATCACCGGCATCGTCGTGCTCGCCCTCCTGCCGGCGGTGTTCCTCCTCGAGGACCTGCCGGTCGCCGTTCTCGGCGCGATCGTGATCGCCGCGGCCTTCAACCTGATCCGCATGCGCCCGATCTGGCGGACCTGGGCGCAGTCACGGCCGGCGGCGCTGATCGCCATCGGCACGTTCGCGGCGACGCTCGCCTTCAGCCCTCGGATCGAGCGCGGCGTCCTGGTCGGCGTCGGGCTGTCCATCGCCGTGCACCTGTGGCGCGAGCTGCGGATCGACACCACGGTGTGGCGCGAAGGCGGGACGCTGCATCTGCGTCCGCAAGGCGTGCTGTGGTTCGGGGCCGTGCAGGCGATCGAGGACCGCATCCTCGGCGAGCTGGCGCGCCAGCGCGACGCCGACGCGCTGGTCCTCCACCTCGACGGCGTCGGACGGCTCGACATCACCGCAGCCATCGCGCTGCGGGCGGCCACGGACGAGGCGCGCCGGTCCGGCGTCCGCGTGTCCGTCGAGGGCACGCGGCCGGCCGATCGGCGGCTCGTCGACCGCGTGCTGCTCGCGGAGGAGGATGCGCCGTGACGTGGGCGGGTGAGCGCCTACCAGGCCTGCTCGGTCCCGCAGTGCGGGCAGTCCACCGAAGTGGTCACGGCCGCCTTGAAGGCGAAGCCGCACAGGCAGGAGTAGAGCGCCTGATCCTCCGGGCCGCCGCCGCGGCGCGCGGCGTTCGGCTCAGGGGGCTCCAGGTCTTCCGACTGCGGCGCCCGAGCCGAAGGCTGCGAGGCGTCAGCCGGTGAGGAGCCATCTGGGCGAGGCAGGAAGCCATCAGGCGAGGCAGGTGACGTGCGCGTCGGCCGCGAGGATCGGCGGCGCTTGGGAAGGCGGGTGGTGAGCTGCATGAGCAGTGCTAAGAAGAAGAACGCCGCTCGACCTGATTCGTTTCGCCGTTGTCCGCCCGGATCCTTTGGCCCCGACCAGACCCTCATCGGTCAAGGGGGCGCAGCCCCGCCCTTCCAGTCGCCATACTGAGAGGCGATGGATCCCGCCCGCAAGCGCAAGACGCGTCTGGTCGTCGCGCTCACGTGCGCGCTGCTGCTCGCCGTCGCGCTGGTCTACACCTCCTTCTCGGCCGCCAGCGAGGCGCGCCAGCCCAGCCAGCTGGCCGCCGCCGAGCCGGGCAAGACGTACCAGCTCACCGGCAAGGTCGCCGCGGGAAGCTGGCGGCACGAGGGCACCGTGCACACCTTCCGCGTCGAGGACCGGAAGGGCGGCGGGCCCAGTGTCCCCGTCCGCTATGTCGGTCAGGTCCCGGACCCGTTCCGCGAGGGGCGTGAGATCGTGATCGACGTGCGCAGGCAGGGCGCGGGCTTCGAGGGGCAGCCGGACACGCTGGTGACCAAGTGCCCGTCGAAGTTCACCGCCGAGCCCAAGACCTGATCTGAGCCGTGGCGCTCGCCGGCTCCACCTGCCTGGCCGCCGCCCTGGCGATCTGCCTGTACGGGATCGGCGCTTCGCTCTACGGCGCGCGGGCGCGGCGGCGCGACTTCGTCGCGTCCGGCCGCCGGGCCGTCTACGCGCTCGCCGGCATGCTGGTGGTCGCCATGGGGATCCTGCAGATGGCGTTCGTGCGCTCGGACTTCTCGTTCGAGCTAGTGTCGAGCCACTCCTCCACCACCACCCCGCTGTTCTACCGCGTGACGGCCGTGTGGTCCTCGCAGGAGGGCTCGCTGTTGCTATGGGTCCTGCTGCTGGCGCTGTGGAGCAGCGCGATCCTCTTCCTCACCCGGCGCAGGCTGCGGGAGGTCGCCCCGTACGCGGCCGCCGTGCTGCTCGGCTTCGGCGCCTTCTTCTGCGCCCTGCTCGTGTTCCTGGAGTCGCCGTTCACGACGCTGGCGGCGCCGCCGGCCGAGGGCGCGGGCCTCAACCCGCTGCTGCGGCATCCGAGCATGATGATCCACCCGCCCATGCTCTACTCGGGCTACACGCTGTTCGCGGTGCCGTTCGCGTTCGCGGTCGGCGCGCTGATCACCCGGCGCCTGGGCTCGGAGTGGATCCGCAGCACCCGGCCCTTCACGCTGGCCGCTTGGCTCTTCCTCGGGATGGGGATCATGCTCGGCGCCCGCTGGTCCTACATGGAGCTGGGCTGGGGCGGCTACTGGGCGTGGGACCCCGTCGAAAACGCGTCGCTGATGCCGTGGCTGACCGGCACCGCGTTCCTGCACTCCGTGATGATCCAGGAGAAGCGCGGGATGCTGAAGGTGTGGAACGTGTCGCTCGTGCTGGCCACCGGGGTGCTGGCCATCCTCGGCACGTTCCTCGTGCGCTCGGGCATCCTCGAGTCGATCCACGCCTTCGGCGCCTCGACGCTCGGGATCCCGTTCCTCGTCCTGATCGTCGTGATGATCGGCGGCTCCATCGCGCTGGTGGCGAGTCGCGCCGAGCGCCTGCGGTCCGAGCACCGCCTGGACTCGCTGCTCTCGCGCGAGGCCGCCTTCCTGCTCAACAACCTCGTGCTCGTGGGGCTCTGCTTCGTCGTCTTCTGGGGCACCTTCTTCCCGCTCATCTCCGAGGCGCTCACGGGGCAGGAGGCGTCGGTCGGGCCGCCCTGGTTCAACCGCTACATCACGCCGCTCGCGCTGGTCCTCGTGCTGCTCTCCGGTATCGGCCCGCTGATCGCGTGGCGGCGCGCGACCGCGGCCAACCTGCGGCGCAACTTCGCGGTGCCGACGGGCGCCGCGGTCTCGGTGCTGGTGGCCCTGGTCGCGGTCGGGGTGACCAGCTCGCTCGGCGCGTTGCTGATGTTCAGCTTCGCCGCGTTCGTGTTCGGCGCGCTGGGGCAGGAGCTGTGGCGCGGCGTGCGCGCGCGGCGCGCGATGTCGCAGGACTCGGTGCCCGCCGCGCTGCTCGCGCTGGTGCGGCGCAACCGGCGCCGCTACGGCGGCTACCTGGTCCACGCCGGCGTCGCGGTGATGTTCGTCGGCGTGGCCGCGTCCTCGGCGTTCCAGGACCAGCGGCTCGTGGAGCTGCGGCCGGGCCAGACGGAGCGGATCGGGGACTACGCGCTCACCTACGAGCGACCGACGTCGCGCCTGGTCGCCGCGAGCAACGGCCGGCTCGAGCGGATCGATCTCGGCGCGCGCCTGCGGCTGCGCCACGACGACGGGCCGGTGCAGACCCTCACGACGTTCAAGTCCTACTTCCCGAGCACGGACCCGAGCCTCGGCCCGATCTCGCGCTTCTTCGAGGGCGAGGCGACGTCCGAGGTCGCGCTGCGCGCGGGGATCACGCAGGACCTGTGGGCGGCGGTGGCACCCGACATCGGCCGCCTGCGACCACGGATCGACGAGGGCGACCAGGTGTTCGCCACCGCGAGGGAGCTCTCTGACGACGATCACGAGGCATTCCTGGCCCAGGCGCTCGCAGGGCTGAGCCGCTCCTACACCGACGACCCGCCGCCCGCGACGTTCCGCTTCATCGCCTCGCCGCTCGTGACGTGGATCTGGCTCGGCGCGCTCCTCGTCTTCGCCGGAGGCGCGACCGCGCTGTGGCCCGCGGGCGCCCGCGCGCGCCGTCCGGCCACCGCCGCCGGCCTGGCCCGCGTCGCGCGCGAGCTCGAACGCGCTTAGGCGCTTGTGGAGGTGCTGCTCGTGCTCGTCCTCGTGGCGGTCGCCGTGCTGGCGATCGCCGCACCGCTGCGCCATGGACACCAGGCGGAGCAGGAGGTCGCCGGGCGGGCCGAGCGTGCCGACCTCCACGCCGCGCGCGACGCCAAGTACGCGGAGATCCGCGACGCGGAGATGGACTACCGGACCGGCAAGCTGTCGGAGGCCGACTGGCGCGCCATGGACCGGCAGCTACGGCGCGAGGCGGTCGACCTGCTGCACCGGCTCGACGCCCACGAGGAGAGCGAGCCGGCGTAGTACCCTGATCGGCCGATGTACACGGTCCTCTCGATCGTCCAGACCTTCATCGCCGCCGGCCTGATCTTCCTGGTGCTGCTGCACTCGGGCAAGGATGCGGGCATGTCGGGCGCCTTCGGCGTCGGCGTCGCCGGTGGCAGCACGGGCGGCTCGCTGATGGAGCGCAACCTGGACCGCTGGACCGTGATGTTCGCCGTCCTGTTCGTGGTGAACACGCTGCTGCTTCTGAAGCTCTGATCTAGCGCCCGCGGCGGGGCGTCGCTTGGTGTTCGGGCGCCTGCTCGTTGGTTGGCGCGCGGCGGTCGCCTCCGTGGGGGCTCGCTTCGGGCCGCCTCTGTGTGAGCGTCGCAACCGGATCGCGATCGGGAAGGCGGATCGCGATCCGGCCGCTACCTGAGGGTTCGCCGTCCGGGGGCGGTTCGGCTCTGCGCGTCGGCTTGCCGATTCATGATTCGTCGCTTGCGAGTTCACGCGAAGGGAGGAGCGCCGGCTCGAGCTGGCTCGATGCCTCGCGCGGGAGAGCTGAGCTGAGCTGCGGCTCGTAACCGGGGTGTTGATCGAGCGTCTGGTCCAGGTCGGCCCGGGTGACTCGAGCGAAGCCGGGCGGACTGCGGATTCAGCGCCATCAGCTGGGCGCTGATCGGTCCCGCGTCTTGGCGGCGAGGCGCATGATGCTTTGGTTGCCGGTGGCCCACTGGGCGTTCGCCACCAGCCCCGTGATCTGCCAGGGGGCGCCGGCGTCAAAACGACGTAGCTGTGCCGCCCTCTAGCATGGGGGGTCCGCGCGCCAGGAGAATGAGGTACAACGGCGGTCGCGACCGGGGGAGCTCAGGCACGATGCACTGGTCAGGGCGCAGAACAAGCGTTGACACCATCAGCCGCTATGGCGAGCTGGCCGATCGCGGCAACGATCCGGCCGTCGCCGCGGAGGCTTGGACCGCCGCCGGCTTTGACGACGAGCAGGCCGCGCTGTGGCTCGAGGCGCGCTGCTTTGACCCGCAGACGGCGCGCGACCTGGCCGACCTGGCCATTACTGCGGCGCAGGCGTCCAAGCGCACGCGCGACGGCCGCCGCGACTACCGCGACACGATCGCCTACAAGGTCGCCAGCGGCGACCTCTCCGCGCGCCAGGGTGCGGCGCGGGCCGCCTCCAGTCGATGATCGACGACGACGCCCGCCACTCCGCCGACTGGTCGCACCCGAACACGCGGCCCTGCGACGGCTGCGGCCACCTGTGGTTCGCCGGCGAGCGCCGCCACGAGTACGTCGACCACGGCGCCGAGCACCACGAGGACGCCGAGGTGCTCTGCGTGCTGTGTCGCCGGCAGCGAAGGCTGACGCGGGCACAGGAGTAGATCGGCGCCGCCTACCGCAACGGACGCGACGTGCGGCAGTGCTCGGCCCGCTCGCGTCACAGGGGACCGGTCAGGTCCACGGGCGCCCGCCGTTCCACGCGTGCCAGCTCTCGACCTCGATCCGGGCGCTCACACGGCCCCGGTCACGCTGCGCGTACGGGCTTCCTGTGTAGTGGGTCGCGATGCGGTCGATGTCGGCCAGGTCCGGGTCGTCTTGCAGCGTCGCGCGCCCGTGCAGGGTGATGTGGCGATACCACTCGTCGCCGTCGAGAACTGTGAGCGACACGTGCGGATGGCGGCGCAGATACTCGAGACGGCGACGCCCTTCGTCCATGTTGACGAGCACGCGGCCGTCCTCCCAGACGTACCACGTGGCGACGGTGTTCGGCGTGCCGTCGGGGCGGACGGTGCCGATGACGGCGGGGTTCGGCTTGGCGAGCACCTCTTGGAGGTGGGGCGGGAGCGGTGGCTTCGGCATGGCCATGTTCTACCCCGCGCGGAGAGCCTTGCTGTCGGTATGCGCGAGCAGTGGCAGAGATCGGCGCCGGCGCTGTCGCAATGCGCGAGAACCGGAAGTGGCTGCCGGTGCTCAGCGTCGCTTGCGACGATTTTCGCGTGCGAAAGGACTACCGGCTGGTTCCGGGCGCACCGTCAGTGGCGGACTACCGTCGGCTGCGTCGTGAGTCGGGCCTCAGCCCGAAGACCGAGGCACAAGCGGTGCCTGCGCTGGCCGGCGCGTGGTTCGCGGCGCACGTGGTGCTGGAAAACACGAGGGAGGTCGTCGGGATGGGCCGCGTCGTCGGCGACGGTGGGTGGTACTCCACATCGTCGACATGGCCGTCCTGCCGGAGCACCAGCGGCGCGGGATCGGGGACGCGATCCTCACCGCCCTGCTTCGGCAGATTCGGGATCACGCGGATACCGGCGCCTTCGTGAGCCTGCTCGCCGACCCAGCCGGACGTCGGCTCTATGAGCGCCACGGCTTCGTCGAAACGGCGCCCGCGTCGATCGGGATGCGCCTGCCTGGCTGAGGCGTTCGTCGGCTCCAGCCAACCAAGGCGCCACGATGCGGTGCCGCGGCGCGTCGCCGGCAGACCGTCCGTCGGGCTCCTGCCTGCTGAGAGCTGTAGGCAGCGCGCTCAGCCGACGATCGTCACGCCGCTGCGGGCGCGGAGCCCGGGGCAGAGGGTCGCGCCGATGGTCAGCGCCGAGTCGTCGTCGGCCGGAACGAGCTGCTGGGCGCGGGTGAGCGCCTCGGTCGCGGCCAGCACCGCCATCGGATCGACCTCGGCCACGCCGGTCACGGCCCACGTCGGCTTGCCCGCCTCTATCAGGCGGGCGCGGTCCAGCCGCCAGCCGTGCTCCGTGACCATGAAGGCGGGAACGAGGAGACCCAGCTCGATCGGTTCCGCCAGCTCGTCGGCGTCATCGCTCCCGCCCCCCGAGAGCACGAGGTGCTCCGGCCACGGCTCGGCGTGGCCCGGTCGCGTGGCGTGCCCCGTGGAGTCGCCGGTGGCGGTGTCGCTGACCGCGCGGTGGGCGACACCGTCCTGGATCAGCGGGACGGGCGCGCGCGGCACGCCTTCGGCGTCGAAGCTGCGCGGCAGCGTGCCCGGAAAGCGCGGGGAGTCCGACAGGTTGATGCTGGGCGCGACGATGCGGGCGCCGCGGCGCGCGGCGAGCAAGCCGTCCGTGCCGGCCAGCTCCGGCTTGAGTGCCTCGAGCACCTGGGCGACCGCGACCGGGCCCAGCACCACGGCGGGCTCGCCCGGCTCGGCGGTCTGCGGCGCGCCCTCGTGGAAGCCGGCGTCGGCGGACGCGACGAGCGCGCCGAGGTCGAGCCCACCGGGGCCCGTCGCCGCCGCGAGCGGGCGGCCGGGTGCGCGGACCTCGGCCGCGACGAAGGAGCGCTGCTCGTACGCGCACACGCCCCGCGTGGACGCGATCGCCACGCGCCCCGCTCCGGCGCGGTACTCGATCGCGAGTCCTTCGCCCGTCGCGCCGGCCAGCTCCGCCGCGACGGCGACCGGGTCGAGCGCCGCCACCGCCGGGTCCCAGCCGTCGTGCGGGCGCCCGCTCGACGGCTCGGGCAGTCGCCGCCCGCGCGTCGGTGCGCGATCGAGCTCGGCGTGCGCAAAGGCCGTGGCCGCGGCGCGACGCAGGCCGGCGGCGCCGAGATCGGTGGTGGAGGCGGCGCCCACCCGTCCCGCACGCAGGACGACGAGCTCCGCGGTCTGCTGGACGATGTCGGAGATCCCGTACTCGTCGACGGCCAGTCGCCGCTCCCACCACACGGTCGCCTGCCCCTCGCCCTCGAGGAGCGTGAGGGCTTCGCCGGCCAAGGCCGTGAGGTCGTGCTGGGAGGGCGCCATGGTGTTGGGGATGCTGATCAGCGCTTTCCGCCGCGGTGGTCAGGCGGCTGAACGATCTCAGAACGCCGCGTGATACAGCGCGCGGAGCTCCGCGCGATCCGCGCGCGGCGGCGTGTGGTCGAGCTGCGGGCGCTCGGCGGCGGCGTCGGCGCACGCCTCCAACGTGGCCGCGTCGGCGCCCAGGTCGCGCAGCCGCGTCGCGCCGGTGCGCTCGGACAGGCGCGCGGCGGCGCCGGCCGGGTCCTCGCCCAGCGCCTCCGTGAGCGCCGCGTGCTGCGCCTCGCAGCGCCACGCCAGCGCGCCGGTCGTGTGCGCGAGCAGGACCGCGTTGGCCGG
>Ga0136624_1000024_pt1 | contig 40293 bp, 40 predicted proteins | sample AntDrymUQ4692206_2_FD_104802 | JGI IMG/M metagenome (GOLD analysis project Ga0136624, IMG submission 104802) | Polar desert sand microbial communities from Dry Valleys, Antarctica - metaG UQ469 (22.06) | ecosystem: Environmental > Terrestrial > Soil > Desert | place: Antarctica: Dry Valley... | reverse complement strand
TGGCCCAGCGCCCGCGCGGCTGTGGCGGCCGGATGACGCGGCGAGGCGCGTCCGCAGCGGCGTCCGCGCTGTTCGCCGGCGCCACGATCGCGCGGCCTGTCCCGTCGCCGACCGGCGCCGCTGCCGGCGGCGACTCGGCGGCGCCACCGCAGCCGGCGACGGGCAGCGTCAGGAGAAGGAGGGCACGGCGCAAGCCACACACTGTATTCCGGGTCAGCGCACGCGGGGTCGCCGGCGTGCGAACGCGCGTGCCGCCCGTGTCACGCCGCGAAGGGCGCGGCGAACGTCAACGACCGCTCTGAGGGGAGGGGGTCCGGCGGGAGCGTCGCCGATTACGACTTGACGTCGACAGGCGACGCGAACTCGTAATCGGCGCTCGACGCGCCTCTTCAATGCCGCCGTTGAGTGACCCACGGCACCCTGACGTTGACGGCGACGGCCACCCCGGACCCGCCCTCCCTCAGAGCGGCCGTTGACGTTCGCCCGACGCGTCAGGCCGCCGAGCTGTCACCCAGCAGCGGCGCGAGCCTGCGCTGCCAGCCGGTCAGGCCGGTGCGCGTGAGCACCTCGCCGGCCAGCGCGAGGTAGTCACGGCCGAGGTCGGGCCGGTGCTCGAGGATCGAGCGGCCGCGCTCGGCCGACTCCGCGTAGGCGATCGAGGCGCGGATCACCGTCTCGAACACCTTCTCGCCGAAGTGCCCCTTCAAGGCGTCGTAGGCCTCGCGCGAATGCACGGTCCGCATGTCGGCGATGTTCATGACCACCCCGAGGAACTCGAGGTCGTCGTTGTAGAACTCCTTCGCCTGCTCGACCACCTCGAGCGCCCCGTTGACGCCCTGCAGCGCGAAGTACTGCGCTTCTGAGGAGATCAGCGCCCAGTCGGCGGCGACCAGGCCGTTGACGGTGAGCAGGCCGAGGGTCGGTGGGCAGTCGATCAGGATCAGATCGTGCTGCTTGCGCGCGTCCTTGAGCGCCTTTCGCAACACCAGCTCCCGCCCCATCTTGCCGCTCAGCCCACGCTCCACCTCCGCGAGGATCGGCGTCGCGGGGATGATGCCGTCGTGGGCGGCGGCCTTGGCCTTCGCGGCGCCCGAGAGCACGTCGGCGACCGTAGGAGCCGCGTCGGCTGGGACGTCGAAGTAGTCCGACAGGTTGCCCTGGGGGTCGAGGTCCACGCAGAGGACGTCGATCCCGATGCGCCGGAAGACGTCCGCGAGCGTGCGGACGGTGGTGGTCTTGCCCGTGCCGCCCTTGAGCGACAGGACCGCGATGGTCTCCGCCATGGGGGGCCGCAGCCTACCGGGCGGGCCCGGAATATCGGCTATTCCGCGACGGTCGCCGGCGCCGGCGTGTCGGCGCCCACGGCGACCTCCATGAAATGGAGCGTGTGGCGCCCGACGACGATCTCGTCGCCTTCGGCCAGCGCGGACCACTCGACGCGGCGCCCGTTCACGTAGACGCCGTTGAGGGAACGGTCGTCGAGCACCCGCACGCCGTCCGCCTGAGCGACGATCAGGGCATGACGACGAGAGACGGTGGCGTCGTCGAACCGGACGTCGGCGGCCAGCGACCGGCCGATCCGGGTCCACTCCCGGGAGAGCGACACGACGATGCGGCGCCCCGAGTCCTCGTAGGCGAGGTACTTGCCCGGTAGCGAGAGGCTCGCCCGCGCCTCGTCGATCCAGTCCGGGCGGTCGGGGCCGGGCGGCTCGGCTGCGGCGCCGACCGGTACGGGCACGGTGCCATCCCCGACGACGGGCAGGGTGCCGGTTGCTTCGATCTCGCCTGGCGTGCGTGGATCCATGGACATCTCTCCTTTGGCACGGAGGCCCCGTGCCCTACCGGCGACCCTGTCCTCCGCGACAATTGTAGGGAGCGGTCAACGGGACCCGGCGGGAAGGCTTCCGATCCGCGGCGTCGAATCAGGGCGCACCATGCCGTCGATCAACCTTCGCCGCTCGTCGGCGCCCGTCCGGCCGCCCCTGCAGGAACTGCTGCTGCGCCGCAGCGTCGGGGAGCAGGAGGCGCACCGGCACCGCTGCGTGCACTGCGGGCGCACGCCCCTGACCGGGGAGGTCGTGCACCTCTACGCCGTCGCCGCCGGTGAGCGCATGGTGTGCGAGCTGTGCCGCCCGCTGCGCCGCGAGGCGCCGGCGCGCTCGGAGCTGATGCACGCCCCCGAGCACGAGCGCTCGGTCCGGCTCACGAGTCGCGCCGCCTGACGCGGGCTCTCCGCCCCGTCCACCCCGGTATCACTACGCTTTCGGGCCCGTGGACCCGGTCACGCTGCACGTCAACATCGACAGGCCCCGCGAGGAGGTGTTCGCGTACCTCGCGGACATCGCGAACCATCCCGAGTTCACCGACCACTTCCTCAAGGGCTGGCGCCTGACCCGCGAGGAGTCCGCGGGCCGCGGCGCCGGCGCGCGCTATCGGCAGCACGGGCGCTTCGACCGCTTCGGCTACTACGACCTCAACTTCGCCCAGCTCGACGAGCCGCACCGGATCGTCGCCGTGGGGCGCGGGGGCAAGTTCAACCGCATCAGGACGTTCCATCAGTGGACGCTCGAGCCGAACGCCGGCGGCACGCGGCTCGAGTACGTCTACGAGACCGAGCCCGCGCTGTCCACGGACCGCTTCGTCGAGGCCGTCAGCGGCCGCCGCGGATGGTTCCGGCGCAACGGCGGCAAGGCCCTGCGCCGCCTGCGCAGCATCCTCGAGGAGAACCGCGATCGCGGCGCGCGGGCGACGATCGCCGGTCTAGACTGACGCGCCCGATGCGCCCTGCTGCCCGCATGCTCGCCGCCTGTCTAGCCGTCGTCGCCTCGCTGGCCGTCGCCGGCTGCGGGAACAAGGAGGAGCTCGTGACGCTGGGCGAGACCGAGGGGATCTACGTCACGGTCGACGGTCTCAAGTACCAGGTCCAGCTCTCGCGCATCCTCAACCCGGCCAGCGCCGAGGACCAGGCCTACGTCCGCGGCGTCGCGCCGGCCGACGAGGAGCTCGAGCAGGACGAGGTCTGGTTCGGCATCTTCATGCGCGTGGAGAACGACGGCGACGAGCCGCGCCCGGCGGCCGACGAGTTCGTCATCCGCGACACCCAGGAAGCCGAGTTCGAGCCGTTGGGCCTCGATCGCGAGTCCAACGTCTACGCCTACGAGCCGCGCGAGATTCCGGCGGGCAACGTGCTGCCCATGCTCGGCGCGCCGGCCTACGACAACACCGTCGGGGGCGCCCTCATCCTCTTCAAGGTCAAGACCGGCTCCCTCTACAACCGCCCGCTCGAGCTCGAGATCGCGAGCCCGAGCGGCGGTGATGACGCCGTCGTCGACCTCGACGTCTAGGGGCCCAGGGCGGCCTCGAGCACCGTCCTCGCCGCGGGCGCGGCGGTCACCCCGCCCGCGCCCTGGCCGACCAGCATCACGCTGACGGCGAAGCGCGGGCGCCGCGCCGGCGCGTAGGCGGCGAACCAGGCGGTCGTGTCCGTCATGTCGTCGGGAATCGGATTCGCGGCGTCCGGGTCCGAGTCGTCCGTGGTCGTTGTGCGCAGCTCGGCCGTGCCCGTCTTTCCGGCCACCCTGACTCCCGGGATCGCAGCGCTCCGGCCGGTGCCGCCGGTGACCACGCTGCGCATGTAGCTGCCGATCGTCCGTGCCACCGGGGCGGGCGTGGCGCGGATGCGCTCCGGCGCGGTGCCCTTGCGCAGGGTCGGGCGGGCACGGACGCCATCCGCGGCGATCGCGGCGGCTATCCCGGCGAAGTGCAGCGGTGTCGCGAGCAGCCTTCCCTGCCCGATCGCCGTGGAGCCGACCGCGAGGTCGTCGCCGATCTCCTCGGCGGGCGGGATGGTGGACGGCAAGGCGCCCAGCGGGCCCGGGTCCTCGTTGAAGCCGAACGCCTCCGCCGCGGTGACGAGCCGGCGGGCGCCCAGCTTCGCGCCCAGCGGCGCGAACACCGAGTTGCAGGAGTGGGCGAACGACGCGCGGAGCGAGCCGCCGCAGGACTCGCCGTTGGCGTTCTCGATCTCGACGCCCTCCAGGGTGGCGGCGGTCTGGACCGGATAGGTGCCGCGCCGCTTGGCCACGCCGGCCTCCAGCGCACCGGCCAGCGTGATGATCTTGAAGACGGACCCGGGCGGCTGTGGGGCGGAATAGGCGATGCCCGCCAGCGCGAGCACCTCGCCGTTGCCTGGCCGGATCACGGCGACGCCGCCGAAGCGGCCGGCGAGCGCCTCGACCGCGGCGCGCTGCACGTCGGGATCTATGGTCGTGCGCACGGCCCTCCCGCGTTGTGGCGCGACGGAGGCGAGCACGCGCCCGCCCGCGCGCAACTGGCCGCCCGGGCGGCCGCGGAGCTCGGCGTCGAACTCGCGCTCGAGGCCGCTCAGCCCGACGGGCGTGTCCGGCGGCACGCCTCGGCGGGAGAGCTCCGCGGCGCGCTCGGGCGGCGCGAGGCCGACGCTTCCGGCGACGTCGGCGGCGATCGTGCCGAGCGCGGAGGTCCGCGTCTCCCCCTCGGCCAGCGGCGTCCCGTCGCGGGCCTGGATCGCCGCGCGACGCGGCATTCGGGTGGTGCGCGCCAGCTTCTCGCCCGGCCGCACGCCAGGGTGGACGAGGTGCGGGGCCCAATCGATGCCCACCCCGTCCTCGCGCTCCACCACCGGCAGGGCGAGCCGGCCCGGAAGCGAGCCGAAGATGCGCGTCCGCAGCACCACCGGTACGACGACCTCGTTCTCGCCGGGATCCTCGGCCCGGCGGCCGCTGAGGGCGAAGAGGGTGACCACCTTCGCGGCGTCCCGGTACGTCCGCGCGAAGCGCTCGATCGAGATACGGCGCTGCGCGGCCGGAGTGATCAGGGCGTGCATCGCCGCGTAGTCGCCGCGTGCCCACGCCCGCACGAACGCCTCCGCGGCCGTCCTTCGGGGGTCCTCGGCGCCGGCTCCCACCGCGACGCCGGCGACGAACGCGGCCGTCGCGGCCACGGCCAGCGGCGCGAGCCGCGTCCACGCCCGGCGGTGGCGGCGGCGGGCGAGCGAACCGAGAGCGAAGGACGACGCACGGGCGGGGGGGCGGGTGGGAGCCGACATCGCTCGCCACCATCATGACCCGCCGTGGCGAGCGGCACCAGTCGCCGGACGCTGACCGGGCGCTTACCGACGCCCGGTACGCTCGCCGACGGTGACAGGAGTCGACTGGATGATCGTGGGGCTGGTCCTCCTGCTCGCGCTGTTCGGCTGGGCGCAGGGCTTCGTGTCGGGCGTCCTCGCGTTCGCCGGCCTGGCGCTCGGCGCCTGGGTCGGGACGCGGATCGGCCCACTTGTGCTGTCCGAGGGCGCGCGCTCGCCCTGGGCGCCGGGCTTCGGCCTGCTCGGCGCCCTCCTGGTCGGCGGGCTGCTCGCCGGGCTGTTCGAGGCGTTCGGCGGGCCGGTCCGCCGCGCGCTGGCCCTGGCGCCCGGCTTCGGTGCCGTCGACGGGCTGCTCGGGGCGGTGCTGATCGCGGGCGTCGGGCTGGGCGTCGCGTGGATCCTCGGCGCGCTGGCGGTGCAGAGCGGGACCTACGGGATCCGCCAGGAGGTGCAGCGCTCGGCGATCCTGCAGCGCCTGAACACCGTGCTGCCGCCGTCCGGCGCGCTGCTGAACTCCCTGCGTCGCCTGGACCCCTTCCCGCGGATCGACGGACCGGAAGCACGCGTGGCACCGCCGCGGGCGGGAATCGCCCGCGACCCGGAGGTCCAGGAGGCCGCGGCGAGCGTGGTCAAGGTGCTCGGCACGGCGTGCGGCCTGGGGATCGCGGGCTCGGGCTGGGTGGCGGGCGAGGGGCTGGTCGTCACGAACGCGCACGTCGTGGCCGGCGAGCGCGACACGCGCGTGCTGCTCGGCGGGCGCGAGCCGGGCCGGCGCGCCCAGGCGGTCCACTTCGATCCCCGCAACGACCTCGCGATCCTGCGCGTGGACGGGCTTGTCGCCCGGCCGCTGCCGCTGGCCGGGGCGAGCGCACGCGGCACGTCGGCGGCGATCCTCGGCTTCCCGCTCAACGGGCCGTTCGACGTCCGCGCGGGCCGGCTGGGCGACACGCGACCGGTGCGCTCATCGGATGCCTACGGCCGCGGGCCCGTCGAGCGCGCGATGACCTCGCTGCGCGGCCTGGTGCGCTCGGGCAACTCGGGCGGGCCGATGGTCGACGGGGAGGGGCGGGTCGTCACCACGGTGTTCGCCGCCACGACGCGCGGACCCCGAGGCGGCTTCGGCGTTCCCAACCCGGTGGTGCGGCGCGCGTTGTCGCAAGCGGGCGGACCGGTGTCGACCGGTCCCTGCGCGGGCTGAGGGCGGCGGCCGCTACCCTCCGGCGCCACATGGGCAAGACGCTCGTCATCGCCGAGAAGCCGTCGGTCGGCCGCGACCTCTCCCAGGTGCTTCCCGGCGCCTTCCAGAAGCACGAGGGCTACCTCGAGACCAATGACCACATCATGACGTGGGCGGTCGGCCATCTCGTGCAGCTCGCCGAGCCCGACGAGTACGACCCGAAGTTCAAGAAGTGGCGGATGGCGGACCTGCCGATCGTCCCGGACGCCTTCAAGCTGGTGGTCCGCGACGAGCGCTCGAAGAAGCAGATGACCGTCATCACCAAGCTGCTCAAGCGCGCAGACGTCGATCGCGTGATCAACGCCTGCGACGCCGGGCGCGAGGGCGAGCTGATCTTCGCGTGGACGTTCGAGAAGGCCAAGGCGTCCAAGCCGGTCGAGCGGCTGTGGCTCTCCTCCATGACCAACGCCGCGATCAAGTCCGCGCTCGGCGACCTGCGCCCCCGCCACGACTTCGCGCGGCTCGAGGAGGCGGCGCGGTCGCGGTCCGAGGCGGACTGGATCGTCGGGATGAACGCCACCCGCGCGGCGACGGTCAGGCTGCGCTCCTCCTTCGACGGCGCCGTGTCGCTCGGCCGGGTGCAGACTCCGACACTGGCGCTGATCGCCCGCCGCGAGGAGGAGATCCGCGCCTTCGTGCCCGAGAAGTACTGGCTCGTCGACGCCGTCTTCGAGCCGACCGGTGGGGAGCGCGGGCGCCGCTACGCGGGCCGCTTCCACGCGGGCGCACAGCCTCGGCTCAAGTCGGCCGCGGAGGGAGCGGCGATCGTCGCCGCCGTGCGCGGGCAGGCCGGCGAGATCACCAAGCTGGAGAAGTCGACAAAGAAGGAGCGCGCGCCGCTCCTGTACGACCTCACCACGCTCCAGCGCGAGGCCAACACCCGCTTCGGCTTCTCCGCCCGCCGCACGCTGGGCGCCGCGCAGAGGCTCTATGAGGAGCACAAGGCGCTCACCTACCCGCGCACGAGCTCCCGCTTCCTCACCGGCGACATGGTGGGCGAGATCAAGCCGACGGCCGAGCTGGTCGGCCGGCAGCGCGAGTACGCCCGCGCCGCCGCGTACGTGACCGGCCTGGACACCCTGCCGCTCGGCCGGGTCGTCAACGACGCCAAGGTCACCGACCACCACGCGATCATCCCCACCAAGGCCGCGCACCGGACCGAGAACATGTCGGATGACGACAAGAAGATCTATGACATGGTCACCCGGCGCTTCCTCGCCGTCTTCCACCGCGAGGCGGTGTTCGAGAACACGCGGCTGGAGACGACGGTCGCCACCCACGTCTTCCGCACCCGCGGGCGCGTGCTGGTCGTTGCGGGCTGGCGCGGGGTCTACGGCGAGGGCTTCGAGGACCGGCCCCCCGCGGACGCCGACGACGAGGGCACCGAGCAGACGCTGCCGAAGGTCGAGCAGGGTGAGGCCGTCGAGACCGTGAAGGTCGACTCGGAGGAGAAGGAGACCAAGCCGCCGCGGCGCTACTCCGACGCCTCCCTGCTGGCCGCCATGGAGACCGCCGGCAAGCTCGTCGACGACGACGAGCGACGCGAGGCGATGAAGGACTCGGGCATCGGCACTCCGGCCACTCGGGCGGCGATCATCGAGCGGCTGATCGACGTGGGCTACATCGAGCGCGACGCGCGCTCGCTGGTCTGCACGGAGAAGGGCCTCAACGTGATCCGCCTGCTCGACGGGCACGCGCTGACCTCGCCCGAGCTCACGGGCGACTGGGAGCACCGGCTCGGGCGCATCGAGCACGGCGAGGAGACGCGCGAGCGCTTCATGCACGACATCGCCGAGTTCGCACGCGGCACGGTGACCGAGCTGGACGCCAAGCTCCGCGAAGTCCGCATCCCGCGGGCCAATCTCGGTCCCTGCCCGGTCTGCGGCCAGGACATCGTCGAGAACCGCAAGGGCTTCTCCTGCTGGTCGCGCGAGGATCCGGGCTGCGGCTTCGTGATCTGGAAGAGCAAGGCCGCCAAGACGCTGCCGATGGCGGTGGCGAAGGAGCTGATCGCCACCGGGCGCACCGCGAAGCCCGTGACCGGCTTCAAGGGCCGCTCGGGCAAGTCCTTCCGGGCGCGGCTCGCGCTGCAGCAGGGCGAGGAGGGCAAGTGGCGCGTCGAGTTCGACGAGCCCTGGGCCCGTGACGGTGCCAAGCCCCCCGAGGGCGAGGACTCCGGCGCCGCCGCGGCGAGCGAGGCGGAGACCCCGGCGACCGCAGCGGCGGCCGAGGCGGCCTGACCCGCCGGCGGTGCCTAGCGTCCGGTGATGAACCGCCCACCTGAACGAGTCGAGCCGTGGGCAGCCGAGCCGGGCCGGGACTTCTCCGACCTGCGGGCGCTGTTCGTCAACTGCACGTTGAAACGCTCGCCCGAGCCGTCCAACACCCGCGCGCTCGCCGATCGCTCGATCGCGATCATGGAGCGCAACGGCGTCGCCGTCGACGTCGTCCGCGCCGTCGACCACGACATCGCGACGGGCGTCTGGCCCGACATGACCGAGCACGGCTGGGCCCGCGACGACTGGCCGGCCATCTTCGCGCAGGTGATGGCGGCCGACATCCTCGTCCTGCTGTCGCCGATCTGGCTCGGGGAGAAGTCGTCCGTCTGCACGCAGGTGGTCGAGCGCCTCTACGGCAACAGCCACCTGCTCAACGCGCAGGGGCAGTACGCCTACTACGGGCGTGTGGCGGGCTGCCTGATCACCGGCAACGAGGACGGGATCAAGCACTGCGCCATGAACATCCTCTACTCGCTGCAGCACCTCGGCTACACGATCCCGCCACAGGCCGACGCGGGCTGGATCGGGGAGGCGGGACCCGGGCCGAGCTACCTGGACCCCGGCTCGGGCGGGCCCGGCAACGACTTCACCAACCGCAACACGGCGTTCATGACGTGGAACCTGCTGCACATGGCCCGCATGCTGAAGGACGCCGGCGGGATCCCGGCCCACGGCAACCAGCGCAGTGAGTGGGACGCCGGCTGCCGCGTCGACCACGCCAATCCGGAGCACCGCTGAGCGCCGGCGCTCAGCGCTGATGGCGGAGCTCGGCGCGTCGGCGGGCTGGGGCCTCGTGATCGGGGCGAGCCTGGTGGCCGGCGCGCTCGCCGCCGTGCTGCTGCGCCTGCCCGAGCGCGTCGCGGCGACCGCGACGGCGTTCGGCGGCGGCATCCTGCTCGCGGCCGTCGCGCTCGAGCTGGTGCCGGAGGCCGACGCCGGCGCAGGCACGGCGCTGACCGCCGGCGGGCTGCTGGCCGGCACGCTCGTCTACGTGGGGCGCGGATGCGTGGCTGAGCCGCGATACGGAGTCGGGCTCGATGCGGCGGATGGGTCACGCCGCCGCCGCAGGCCGGCCGATGACGATGCCGCACGGCCACGCAGAGGCGGCCCGCGGCGAGTCGATCGCCGCCGGCATCTTCGTCGACGGAGTGCCGGAATCGATCGCCCTGGGCCTCACGATCGCCGAAGGCGATCTCGGCGTGGCGCTGCTGGCCGGCGTGCTGATCGGCAACGTCGTCGAGGCCTACGGCGCCGCTCAGCCGATTCTCGCCGGCGGCCACTCCCGGCGCTTCGCGCTCGGCCTGCTCGGTGGCATCGGCCTCGCCCTGGCCGCGGCGACGATCCTCGGCGGAACGGTGTTCGCGGGCGCGAGCGCTGCGCTCGTCGGCACGATGCAGGCCGTCGCTGCCGGCGCCGTGCTCGCGGTGATCTCGATCGCGATCGTCCCACACGCCTTCGCGCAGGTCAGCCGCGGCGTGGCGACGGCCACGGTCGCCGGGTTCATCGCCGGCTACCTGCTCGCCTGATCGGAAATCGCTCGGCGATCGGAAATCTCCGCAAAGTCGACGTGTTTCCGACTTCGCGGACTCAAGCTCGGGCGCTCGGCGTCCGTTGTCTCGCTGAGGAGGCAATGTCCACGGAGGTCCGATGTCCGAGCTGTACCTGCCGGCTGACCACAGCGAAGCAGACCTCGTCCTCGCCGGGCAGATCGCCGAGCGGATCGAGAGCGCCGAGCTGCACGTCGCCTGGACGGCCGGAGCCGGCCGGGCCGCCCCGGAGGTCACCGCATGGCGCCGGGAGCCGGTTTCACCCCCGATGAACACGCCCGCCCTCGTCGTGCGGGCCATCCGCGAGTTGTGGACCGCCCTCCTCGGTCGCGACCGCTCGGGGGCGGCCGCGCGCCGCGAGCGCCGTGTCGGCGGGCTCGATTACGAGTTCGCGTCGGACGGCGACGCGAAGCCGTAAGCGAGCGATCGCCGCCCTCCCGATCCGGTTCCCTCGCTGCCGCAGTTGACGTGGGCGCCAAGCGCGCCATACCGGTCGGGTGCCCATCCGCCCCGGGCCGTCCGCCCCGCGCGCGACCCTAGGCGGCCCGATGCCGCTCACCCTCATCACCGGCCCGGCCAACGCGGCCAAGGTCGGCGCCGTGCTCGAGCGCCTGCGGGCGGCGCTGCCACGCGACCCGCTGCTGATCGTTCCCACGGCGGCGGACGTCGAGCACTACCAGCGGGAGCTGGCCGGCTCCGGGATCGTGTTCGGGGCGGAGGTGCTGACCTTCGGGCGCCTCGTTCGCCAGATCGCGAGCCGAGCCGGGCTGGATGCCCGCCCGATCGGCCGCGTGGCCCGCGAGCGGATCGTGCGGGCCGCGATCGCGGACGTTCCGCTGCGCGTCCTGGCGGGGTCGGCCGGAACAGCGGGCTTCGCCGGCGCGGCGGGTGCGCTGTTCGCCGAGCTCCAGCGGTCGCTGGTCACCCCGGCCCGCTTCACGTCGGCGCTGCGCGCCTGGGCCGGTGACCGAGGAGCCTACGCCGACGAGCTGAGTGCGTTGTACTCGGCCTACCGCCGGCGGCTGGAGCGGTTGGGCCGGCCGGATCAGGAGGGCTACGCCTGGGCCGCGATGGATGCGCTCCGGGCCGCTCCGGGGGCGTGGGCCGGCCGGCCGGTGTTCTTGTACGGGTTCGACGACCTCACGCCGATCCAGCGTGACGCGGTGGAGACGCTCGGGCGCCACGCGGGGGCGCATGTGCTGGTGGCGCTGCCCTACGAGCCCGGGCGCGTCGCGTTCGCCGGAAACGCGGCGACGGTGGAGGAACTGCGCCCGCAGGCCGACGAGGTGCTCCACCTGCCGGAGCGCTCCGAGCACTACGCGCCCTCCGCCCGCGCGGCGTTGCATCACCTGGAGCGATCGCTGTTCGAGGCCGGGACCGCGCCACGGCCGCCCAACGGGGCGGTACGGCTGCTGGAGGCCGGCGGCGAGCGGGCCGAGGCGGAGCTGGTGGGCGCCGGCGTGCTCGATCTCCTGCGCCAGGGGATCGAGGCGCCCGACATCGCCGTGCTGCTGCGCGGTGACGCCGGCGTCACCGCGCTCTTCGCCCAGGTGCTTGTGGGCTACGGGATCCCGGTGACCCACGACCGGCGCGTGCCGCTGGCCCGGACCCGGCTGGGGGCCGGTGTGCTGGCCGGTGCCCGCGCGGCGCTGCCCGGCGGCACGGCGTCCGATCTCCTGACCTGGCTGCGGACTCCCGGCCGGCTCGCCGACCCGGCGCCGGCGGACGCGCTCGACGTGCGCGTGCGGCGTGGCGACCTGCGGAGCGCCCGTGACGCACGCGCCGTCTGGGAGACGCGGCTCGATGGACCCCCGCTCGCGGACCTCGACGCGCTCGCGCAGGCGGCGGCCAATGGTCCCGAGCCGCTGCTGCGCGCGCTGGAGGCCGAGGCCGATGCGATCTGGACGGCGCCGCACCGCCGCCGCGCCGACGTACTGGCCGCCGAGGATCTCGCCGATGCCCTCCTCTGCACCGACCTCCGCGCCGCCGTGGGGGAGTTGCGGGCGCTGGCGAGCGCCGATCCGGAGCTGCTGGGCGGCCCCCAGGAGATCCTCGAGACGCTCGGCGCCGTCGAGGTCCGCGAGCCGGCCTCGGTCGCCGGCGCCGCACTCGACCCCGCCGCCGGCGGCGGGCCGTCGGTCACGCCGCCGGCCGGAGTGCTGCTGGCGGACCCGCTCACGATCCGCGCACGACGCTTCCGGGCGGTCTTCGTGTGCGGGCTCCAGGACGGGGAGCTCCCGCGCCGGCCGGTGCCCGAGCCGTTCCTGTCCGACGAGGATCGTCGCGGCTTGGCCGCCGCCGCCGGACTGAGGCTGCCGCTGCACGAGGACGTGCTCGACCGCGAGCGCTCGCTGTTCTACGCGGCCGCGTCCCGTCCCGAGGACGTTCTGTTCCTCTCGTGGCGTTCCTCGGACGAGGAGGGCGACCCGCTGGCGCCGTCGGCGTTCCTCGACGACGTCCGCAGCCTGTTCACGGCGGAGTTGTGGGAGCAGCGCGGGACGCGTCTGCTGGCCGACGTCACCTGGGCGCCGCGTGACGCGCCGACACCGCACGAGCTCCGTCGCGCGTTCGCGGGCGCGGCTCGCGCGCCGGAGCCCCCGCCGCTGACCGCTCCGGCGACTCCGGCCGTGCTCGGGCTGCTGGCCGCTCGGGGCAGCGAGCCGGCGCGCGGGCTCGAGGCGTTCGCCGGCTGCGGCGTGCGCTGGCTGGTCGAGCAGTTGCTGCGGCCGGACCGCACGGACCCGGATCCCGAGCCGATGCGGCGCGGAGCGCTCGCGCACGCCGTCCTGGAGCGCACGCTGGCGCTGCTGGCAGAGCGCACGGGCTCCGCCCGCATCGTGCCCGAGCGGCTCGACGCCGCCCTCGACGCCCTGGCGGACGCGCTCGCCGAGCGGGCCCGCGACGGAGGATCGGCGCGCCGTCGCGCGCTGCTCCGCGGCTTGGAGGCGGACCTCGAGCGCTACCTGCGCTTGGAGGCCGAGTGCGGCGCGGGCTACGAGCCGACCGCGCTCGAGTGGTCGTTCGGCGGCGCGGACGACGCGCACGGGCCGCTGGCGCTCGGCGACGGCGCACTCGTCACCGGGCGGGTCGATCGTGTGGACGTCGGCCCGGGGGACACCGCGATCGTGCGGGACTACAAGGGCCGTACGGTCGTCGGCGGAGTCAAGTGGGCCGACGAGCTCCAGCTCCAGGTCGCGCTGTACCTGCTGGCCGTCCGTGACCTGCTGGGCCTCGAGCCGGTGGCCGGTCTCTACCAGCCGCTCGCCGGAGGCAAGCTCGGCGCTCGCGGTCTGGTCCGCGACGACGTCCCCGGGCGCTACACGCGGACCGATCGCGTCGATCCGGACGGCTTCGCGGCCGGGCTCGAGGCGGCGCGCGAGCTGGCCGTCAGGACGGCGGCCGACCTCCATGCCGGCCGGCTGCGTCCCTGCCTCGAGCGCTGCTCGAGCCGCGGATGCCGGTACCCCGGGATCTGCCGCGCGGGCGAACCCGGAGCGGAGGCGCCGGCGTGAGGAGCACCCCCGAGCAGTGGGCCGCGATCGCCGATCGCGCGCAGTCCTCGCTCCTCTCCGCCGGTGCCGGGTCCGGCAAGACCGCCGTCATGGTCGAGCGCTTCGCCGAGGCGGTGCGGCACGACGGCGTCGCCGTCGGTGCGATCCTCACCCTGACCTTCACCGAGAAGGCCGCCGCCGAGTTGCGCGCGCGGATCCGCCGGCGCTTCGTCGAGCTCGACGAGCACGAGCACGCGCGTGCGGTCGACGCCGCCTGGATCGGCACGATCCACGGGTTCTGCGCCCGCGTGCTGCGCACCCAGCCGCTCGTCGCCGGCCTGGATCCGCGCTTCACCGTCCTCGACGAGGCTGCGGCCCGGCGCCTGGAGGTCGGAGCGTTCGAGACCGCCCTCGAGGCGTGGGCCACGAAGCACGGAGCGCCCGCGGTCGACGTGGCCGCCGCGTACGGGCGCGACCTGGAGCTCATGGTCACCCGAGCGCACTCCGTCCTGCGCAGCCGCGGCGCGACCCATCCGCGGCTTACCCTGCCGGCTCAGGCTGGGGTGCCCGACGCGTCCGCGCTCGCCGCCGCCGCGGCAACCGCCGCCGCGGCGCTGCGCGGGGTGCCCGGCGCCCGGGTCGCGGCGGCGCTCGACGCGCTGGCGGCCTGCGAGCGGTTCGTGGGTGCCGACGGCGAGCCGCCGCTTCCGGGCGCGCTGGATCCGGCGCGCCTGCCGCTGGGCGCCAAGGCGCTGGGGCAGGCGGCCTGCGTGGCGTACCGCACGGCATGGGCGGTCTACCGAGCCGCCTGCGCGGACCATCACGCCCGCCCGATCGTCGTGCTGCTCGACGCGCTGCTCGATCGCTTCGGAACCGCCTACGCGGATGCGAAGGCGGCGCGGGCCGGCGTCGACTTCGACGATCTCGAGCTGCGCGTCCGCGACCTGTTGGCCGCCGATCCCGGCCTGCGAGCCCGCTGGGCGGAGCGCTTCGCGCTGATCATGGTCGACGAGTTCCAGGACACCAACCGACTCCAGCTCGACGTGCTCGAGGCGCTCGAGCGAGACTCGTCTCGGTCGCTGGAGCAGACTCGGGGCTCGTCCCGGTCGCCGGAGCCGGGCAACCTGTTCGTGGTCGGCGACGAGTCGCAGTCGATCTACGGCTTCCGGCACGCGGACGTGGGCATCTTCCGCGCGCGCCGCGCGGCGCTCGGCCAGGGTCGCGCCCGAAGCCTGACCGTGAACTTCAGATCGAGAGCAGAGATCCTCGACGTCGTCAACGCCGCCTTCGGGCCGGTGCTGGGCGCCGGCTTCACGCCGCTGGTGGCCGGGCGCGGCCCCGAGGAGCTGCGGCTCTTCGCACCCGATCCACCGGACGAGCCGCGCGTCGAGTTGCTCGTGTGCGAGACCGGCGGCTGGGAGTCGCGGGAGCCCCAGCTCGGTCTCGGCGGGCTGGCCGCCCAGCCGTGGCGGCGGGCGGAAGCGCGAGCCGTGGCGGCTCGCCTGCGCGCCGAGGTCGACGGCGGCCGCGCGCTGCACGATGTGGTGGTGCTGGTCCGGGCCACCAGCTCACTGCGGCTCTACGAGCAGGCGCTGGAGGAGCAGGGCATGCCCACCTACGTCGTCGGCGGGCGAGGGTACTGGTCGCAGGAGCAGGTCCGTGACGGACTCGCCTACCTCGGCCTCCTGGCGAACCCGGGCGACGAGTCCGCCTTGTACGTGACACTCGCCTCACCGTTCTGCGGTGCCGGAAGCGACGCGCTCGTGCTGCTCGCCGAGGCGGGCCGGTGCGAGGGAGACGGCGCGTGGGCGGCCTTGGGGCGGGCGCTGGGCGCGGTCCGCCCGCCGGACTGGCTCGCCGGCCTCCCTGCCGAGCAGGCCGAGGCGATGTCCGCCTTCGCGCGCTTCGCGATGGGCGAGCGGGCACGGGCCGAGCGGCTGCCGGTGGAGGTGCTGCTCGAGCGAGCGATCACGGCGACCGGCTACGACCTCGCGATCCTCGCGCGCTCGGGCGGCGACCGGCGGCTCGCGAACCTCCGCAAGCTGATGCGGTTGGCGCGCGAATACGAGCGGTCGGAGGGGCGCGACCTGCGTGGCTTTCTCGCCTACGCCTCCCAACAGGACCTGGCCGAGGCGCGCGAGGGCGAGGCCGCGCTCGAGTCCGAGGCGCTCGACGCCGTGCGCCTGATGACGATCCACCGCGCCAAAGGGCTCGAGTTCCCGGTGGTGTGCGTTCCCGACCTGGGTCGTCAGGGGGTGCTGGGCCGGGAGCGACTGCTGATCGGGGAGGACGCGAGCGTGGGCATCAAGCTCGCCACGCTTGCGGGCGGGGAGGCGGTGCCGGCGCTCGGCTACGAGCGCATCGCGGAGGGGCTCACCGCCGCCGAGGCGGCCGAGGAGCGCAGGCTGCTCTACGTCGCTGCAACGCGAGCCGAGGAGCGGCTCATCCTCTCGGGCGGCGTCGACACCGCGAAGTGGCCCACCGCACGGCCGGGCGGGCCGCCCCTGGACTGGCTGGCTCCGGCGCTGCTCGGAAATCCGGGCGCGGCGCTGGGTGGGGAAGCGGCGCGCGTGGTGACGTGCGGCACGGGCGCCGTCGAGGCTCGGCTGGTGACCGCCGCCAACCTGCCGCCGGCGGCGGCGACGCCCGCGCCGCGCGAGCGCTCGTCCGCCCCCGGGACCGCCTTGCCCGCCGAGCCGAAGGTGATTTTAGAGCCCGGCCGCCCTCAGCCCGCCCAGCGCCGCCTGTCGTACTCGTCGCTGCAGGACTACGCCCGCTGCTCCTACCGCTTCTACCTCACACGCGTGCTCGGCCTGCCGCGCGTGGCGCCGCCGCCGTTCGAGGAGATCGTCGAGGAGGAGCCGCCGGAGCCCGCTCCGCTCGAGGCGCGGGTCCGCGGCACGCTCGTCCACGAGCTGCTCGAGCGGCTGGACTTCAGGCGGCCGAGGCCGCCGGACGCCGAGCACGTGCTGGCCCTTGCCGCCGCCCACGGGCTCGAGCTTCACCGCGCGCAGGTGGACGACGTCAGCGACCGGGTCGCCGCGTTCGCCGCCTCGCCGCTGTGCGCGCGGCTGGCAGCGGCCGGCAGCATCCGCCGCGAGGCAGGCTTCGCCTTCGAGCTGGAGCCCGGCGGGGGCGGGCCGCTCGTGACCGGCTTCGTCGACGTCCTCGCCCGCGAGCCCGACGGCACGGCTCTGGTCGTCGACTACAAGACGGATCGTTTGGGCGAGGGAAGCGCCGCGGAGCTCGTCGAACGCGCCTACATCACCCAGCGCATGGTCTACGCGCTCGCCGCGCTCCGCGACGGCGCGCCCCGCGTCGAGGTCGCCTACTGCCTGCTCGAGCGCCCCGGCGAGCCGGTCGCGGCCACCTTCGAGCCGGCCGACGCCCCCGCACTGGCCGACGCGCTCCTGCGGCTCGCCGCCGGCGTCCTGGCCCAGACGTGGCCCGTCGCCGAGCGTCCGCACCGCGAGCTGTGCAGCGATTGCCCGGGCCGGCGGACGTTGTGCTCGTGGCCCGAGACGATGACGCTGCGAGCCGCTGCGGCGGCCTACGAGGCGTCGGCCGGCACCTTGGCCGGCAGCGAGGGGCCCTCGTAGCTCTGCGGCAGCTCAGGCGAGCGGCGCAGGTCGATCGCGGCGTTGAGCTCGGCGCCGAACAGGAGCACGACGTTGGTGAGCCACAGCCAGACGAGTAGGATGACCGCGGCCGCGAAGGCGCCGTAGGTGGCCGAGTAGGACGAGAAGTTCGAGACGTAGGCGAAGAACAGCGCCGACGCGAGGATCCACGTGACCACGCCGAACACCGCCCCGGGCGTGATCCACTCGAAGCGCCGGATCTCCACGTTGGGCGCCGCGAAGTAGACGATCGCGTAGATCAGCATCGCCGATACCAGCGCCGCCGGCCACCGCGCGACGCGCCAGACGCTCGCCGCGGTCTCCCCGAGCCCGAGCAATCCCAGCACGTCGGATGCGAGCCCGCCGCCGAGGAAGAGGAGCACGAAGGTCACGAGCACGAGCATGAGGACGACGAGCGTCCACAGGAGGTCGCTGACCTTGCGGCGCACGAAGCCGCGACCCTCGTCGACCCGCCACACGCGGTTGAGCGCTCGGCCCACCGCGCCGAAGGCGCCCGACGCGCTGTTGAGGGAGAGCACCAGGCCGAGCACGAGTGCGGTGATCGCGGTGCCCTTCTGCTTCTGCGCGGAGTTCAGCGCCGCGGTCACCGCGTCGACCGTCTCCGTCGGCGCACCAGCGGTGTTGAGATAGTCCGCCGTGTCGCCGATCAGCCCCTGCTGGCCGAACAGCCCGAGCAGCGCGACGCCGAACAGCAGGGCGGGAAACAGCGACAGCAGGCTGTAGTAGGTGAGAGCCGCGGCATGGTCGGTCATCTGGTCGGACTGGAAGCGCTTGAACGCCGCCTTGAAGTCCGGAGCGACGACCGCCTTGCCCGGGCGGCCGTCCTCGCCGCCGCTGCTCACGTTCCCGAAGCTCCCGGCGGATCCTGCGTTCTCACGGCTCGATCCGAACCCTGCCGCGGAAGCAGCGAGTGCCCCTCCGTGACGGTGCGCGCGACGTCGACGACCCGCCGGCTCTGGGCTCGGGCGTGGTCGCGCATCCGATCGAATGCCTCCCGCTCGTCGATGCTGTGGCGCTCCATCAGGATGCCCTTGGCGCGCTCGATCATCGCCCGGCGCTCGAGGGCCGACTCGAGCTGGTCGACCTTGATCTGCAGGCGGGACGTCTCCTCGTAGCGGCGCAGCGCCACCTCGATGGCCCCTTGGACGACCTCGGGCGTGGCCGACTCGATCCAGGCGGAGATCCCGCGTTCGGCGGCACGCGCCACGAACTCGACGTCGCCGCCGCGCGTCTGCGCGATCACCGGCCCGGACGCGTACTCGACCGTCTCGGCGATGAGCGCGAGCGCGTGGTCGTCGTCCTGGTGGACCACGACGATCGCGAGGTCCGGATCCTCCGTGGAGATCAACTCGATCGCCTCCGAGACGGACACGACGTACGGCGCCACCTCGTGGCCGAGTCCCTCGAGCACCGACGCCAGCTCGTCCAGCGCCCTTTTGTCCTCGTCGGCGATCAGCACCCGCAGATGCCGGCCCGCGTGGTCGGTCGGGGTCATGAAGACGACCGCGCGGTAGACTCGGTGGCGGTCTGGCCCAGCGACCCGTCCGACCTCGTATCGCGCCCCTGCGCCCTGGCGCGCACAAACCGAAGCAGTTGCGTGATGGTGGGCGTGAAGAGCATCGACGATCGATCCGAAAAGAGCCGCCCGAGCGGCGCATCAGCATACCCCTCTTCCGACGAGCGGGCCGCCCGCGCGCAGGAGGATCGGAGGCTGCTGGTTCGCTACCACCGGGAGGGCGACCCCGCCGCCCGCGAGCAGCTCGTGACGCGCTTCCTGCCGCTCGCGCGCCAGCTCGCCCGCCGCTACCAGCGCGGTGGCGAGCAGCTCGACGACCTGGTCCAGGTGGCTTCTCTCGGCCTGCTCAAGGCGATCGACCGGTTCGATCCGGCGCGTGAGACGGCGTTCTCCTCCTTTGCCGTGCCGACGATCCTCGGTGAGCTCAAGCGCCACTTCCGCGACAAGGGCTGGTCGGTGCGCGTGCCCCGCGACCTCCAGGAGCTGGCGGTCAAGGTCGACCGGGTCGCCGACGACATGTCGCGCGAGCTGGGCCGCGCGCCAACCCCCGCCGAGATCGCAAAGCGCACCGGCACGTCGCTGGAGCAGGTGCTCGAGGCGCGCGAGGCATCGGCCGCCTACCGCGCCGTCTCGCTCGACCGCACGCGCACCGACGACGAGGAGGAGGGCGACTCCTACGCCGACGCCGTCGGCGCCGACGATCCGGGCTTCCGGCTGGCCGAGGACTCGGCCACCGTCGAGCGGTTGAAGCGCGCGCTGTCCGATCGCGAGCGCGAGGTGCTGCGGCTCCGCTTCGAGGAGGACCTGACCCAGTCGGAGATCGGCCAACGCGTCGGCGTCTCGCAGATGCACGTCTCGCGGCTCATCCGCCAGTCGATCGCCCGCTTGCGCGACGAGGCGGAGCAGCCCGGGTAGCGGTCGAGCCCGCCGGGCCTGACCTGTCCCCCCGGCTGGCCCGGCCGGCTCCGGCCGGGGCCCAGTGAAGCCCTGGCGAGAGCTACCCTCTCCTGTCATGGAGCACTGGGACCTTCGCACGCTCGACGTGCAGCCACACCAGCCGCAGATCCTGAGCTCGACGCGCGGCGAGTCGAGAGCCATCGTGATCCACCTGCCCGCGGGCGAGGAGCTTCAGGACCACGAGGTCCACGAGCGCGCGCATCTCGTCGTGATCGACGGAGCGGTCGAGCTGGCCGCCGACGGCTCCTCCGTGCGCGGCGGCCCGGGTCTCGTCGCCGTGTTCGACCCCCACGAGCGCCACGAGGTGCGCGCCGAGCAGGATGCCCGCCTGCTGCTGGTTCTCGCGCCGTGGCCGGGCGACGGGCACCCCGGCGCGAGGGACTGACAAGATCACCTGAGCTTGCGGCGATGGCGGGGGCCGTGCTTCTTGCGCGCCCGCCGCCGTCGCTCCACGCCCTGCAGCCGGTCGAGGATCTCGCCGCTCCACTCATGCGTGCGCAGGAGCTCGTAGCGCGAGCTGACGACGCGGATGTAGGCGTCGCTCTCGGTCTCGGAGGAGCGGACGAACGCGCCGGCCCGCAGCGTCTCGACCACTGGGAGGAAGTCCTCCTCGAACCACAGCCGCGCGATCTCCTCGCGGTCCATGTACTCGCGTCGCTCCTGCATGACCCGGAAGCCCCATGCCTCGACGGCCTCGGCGAGCCTTCCGTAGACCCACGGATCCGACGGGCGTATGCGGGCGTGGGACTCGGGCTCCAGCGGCACGCGCTCGTGAAACAGCCGCTCGTGGTCCTTGAGCGGCAGGTCCACGAGCCGAAGCGCCTCGCCCGTGCCGATCTGCGTGCGGACTTCGGTGACGTCCGCCTCGATGTCCTCGCGCCCGAGCGACTTGGCGACTGAGACGCGGTGATGGCCGTCGCGGACGAAGTGAAGGTCGCCGACGCGGTAGACGGAGATCGGGGGGAACGACTCCCCTCGGCGCTGCGCCGCGGCGATCCGCTGCCAGCGACCGCGCACGCGCGGGGTGGTGGGTCGGAAGCCGCGGTCGAAGTCGCGCGTGCGGTCGACCGTTCCGACGACCGAGTCGAGCGAGATCGTCTTGAGGCCGAGGTGCACCTCGCCGGACATCCCGAGCGCCTCGATCACCTCGTCGAAGGGCAGGATCAGCGCGACATCGTCGGGCTCGCGTCGTAGCCGGCGGGCGAGGCCGGCGAGAAGTTGGGAGCGGCGCGCGCGAGAGAAGTCGTCCTGCGCGTCAGCGCTCGGAAAGCCGGTGCCGCCGTCCACGAGGGAAAGGCTACGCTGCCCGGGCGCGGCTGCCGAGCGCGGCCTCGACGGAGCGAACCACGGTGAAGACGCCGTCGAGTCCGGTGATGCGGAGGGTCTTGACGATCGTGTCGGTGTCGCAGGCCACCACTAGCCGCGCTCCGCGGCTCTTGAGCCGCCGGTTCGCCGCGATCAGCGCACCGAGGCTCGAGGAGTCGATGAAGGTCGTTCCGGTGAGATCGACGATGACGTGCTCGACTCCTGCCGCAACCGGCGTCATGACCCGCTGCTTGAACTCCGGTGCGGTGAAGAGGTCGACCTCACCGCTCACCGCGACGACGTGGGTGTCGTCGCCGATCCGGCGGTCTTCGATCGCGAACTCGAGCGCCATGGCTCCTGGCTGCTTCCCGCGCGGGCCGCTTCCTAATCCGATCCCGCATAGGCGAGCCGGACGAGCAGGAACTCCTGCTCGCCCTCCGTCTTGACGTCGAGAGCGTCGGACAGCTGCTCGATGACGTTGCCCACGCCGGGCACCGCAGCTTCGACGACCAGCGCCCGGCCGCCGCCGGCCCGCAGCGGGCCGACGCGGAGATCGAGCGAGCGCGGACTCGACGCGAGCGCGACGTCGATGGTGTCCGCGGCGACGTGCGCGGACGCGCGCGCGGCCACGAGGTCGGCGACGAGCACGGCGTCGTCCAGCCGGTCCAGCGGCAGGTCCGCGCGCGCCGCGAACATGCCGACCACGCGACGGAGCACGGGACCCACCAGCGGCCCGGCCGCGATCGAGACGCGCGTCGGCGCCTCGTCCGGCGTCATGCGACGCTCATTCTGGAGGCGCGGCTGCGCGGGAAGCCCATGACGAGGCGGCTCCCGGCGCTGCCGGTGCGCTCGATCTCGAGCGAGTCGGCAAGTGCGGCGATGAGCCCGAGGCCGAGGCCGGGGCCCGCAGTGTCGGGGCTGGCCCCGATCCCGCGGCCGGCGTCGGCGACGACCACCTCGAGGATGTCGCCGCTGGTCCGCACCACTATCTCGATCGGCCCCTCGCAGTCCGGGTAGGCGTGGCGGACGATGTTGGTGCACGCCTCGGTCACGGCGAGCCGCATGTCCTCGGCCACGGCAGGCGGGAGCCCGAGGGCATCGGTCAGCGCGCTCAGGACCTGGCGGACGACCGCGACGTTCTCCGGTCGTGCGGGAAGCGAGAGCCGGATCGACTCCTTGTCGGGCATGGGACTCTGCTGTACCCGGCCGCCGGAGGGGCTAACGCGCTGGGAGGTAGGTTGCGGACCGAGCTGCGTGTCGCTGGTCTGACAGGAACTGGCGGCCGTGCCGCCTGCCGCGATGCGGATCCTCGAGCTGGTGCGCGTGGCGACGTGCTCACGCCAACGCGACGGTCCGGGAGGCGCTCGAGCGGGTAGCCGCCTACCCCATGGCCCGCACCAGCATCTATGTCACCGTCGAGCCCGAGCGCGTCTTCGCGGTGCTCTCAGACACTGAGACCTACGACCGGTGGGTCGTCGGCTGCAAGGAGATCCGTGGAGTCGAAGGGAACTGGCCCGAGCCGGGCGCGACCTTCCACCACTCGGTGGGGTTCGGCCCGATCACCGTCCGCGACAGCACCTCGGTCGTCGAGTCCGCCGCTCCGCGGCGGCTGGTGCTGCGCGCCCGGGCGCGCCCGACGGGCATCGTGCGCGTCGAGATCGATCTCGAGGCCCGCGGCGGGGGCACCGAGGCGAGCATCACCGAAGTCCCGATCGAGGGACCGCCGGCGTGGCTGCACAACCCGGTCCAGGACTGGCTCATCGACCGGCGCAACCGCGAGAGCCTGCGCCGCCTCAAGCAGCTCGCCGAGCGGCGGTGACCTCGCGCTGCTCCACCTGGGCCTTGGGAGCGTTCGACCGCGCGCACAGCAGCGAGAACGCGGTCTGGAGGAAGTCGTTCCCGGCGGAAGTGGCGAGCACCGTCGTGACGGTGCGCCCCGCGGCGGGGGAGTGGACGCGCAGCACGACGAGCCCGAGCGCGCTCCACGCGCCCATGCAGCGCGTGCAGTTCATGAGCTCCCCGACCGCGTAGCGCAGCCGCCGTCCACGCGGCCGCTTGCCGTCCGGGCGCTCCTCCACGAAGGGCTGCCGCACCCAGGTCTCCACCTTCTCCTGCACGACCAGCTTGGAGAGCGCGAACGTGGCGGCTCCGAGCGGGATCAGCTCGGCTCGCGGGATCGGATCGTGCCCGCGCGCCGAATGGGCCAGCCCGGCGAGCAGCGCGCCGTAGGTGAGCGACAGCACGGCATAGTCCACGGCCTCGGTGGGGGTCTGCGAGACGGGCTCCACCCGGGGTCAGATCGGCAGCGGGTTGGGATCCGGCGGAAGCGGCCGTGGATCGGGGGTCGGCGTCGGCGGCGCCGGATCGGGTCCGGGCGTGGGCGGGAAGGGATGTGGTGTCATCTCGTCAGGAGGGCTACCCACGCGCGTGCGCCCGAAACAGGTCGAGGCGCCGGAGGCGCCTCGGCACGCGGAGGAGGGTGGATGGGGTGCTCAGACGCCGCGGTCGGCGAGCCGTTCCGAGGCCGGGCGGGCCGCGTCGGCCGCTTCGACGGCCTGCTCGGGCGCCGCCTCGGCGCGGGGCGGGTCCGCCGTCGCCGGCGCCGGGTGCGCGCCGGGCGCCGTGTCGGGCGACGGCGGACGGCGGCCCTCGAAGTCCAGCCGCGCGTGGCCCTCGCCCTCTCCGGGCCGGGCGAGATGGGCGGCGGCGTCCGGATCGGTGCTGTCTCCACCCACGTCCGTCGCGCCGGCCGAGTTCGAGTGGACCGGGCGACCGCTGCCGCCGGAGGCCTCGGCGTCCTGCCCACCGACCGTGGTGCCGTGCTCGGTCTGCTCGCCCGCGTGCTCGGTGGTATCCCCGAGCGGCGACTCGTCGGCGCCGATGCCAGGCGCGCCTTCGTCTCCCTCGTCGGCGACGGGGCCGCTCTTCTTGGTGGCGTTGAGGACCATGAACGTCACGAAGCCGCCAACCAGGATCATCACGAGCACCGCGGGGATGACGAACTCCATACGCGTCGGCTACCCCTGGCTGTCCGGGAGCAAACGGCGCCGGTTTGGGCGCCGCGGCGGCCGGGTGAAGACCCGTGGAGAGGACCTACGACGGAAGGGATTGACCCGATGGCCGGCAAGCTCGAAGGCAAGACGATCGCGTTCCTCGCGGCGGAGGGCGTGGAGCAGGTGGAGCTGACCGATCCATGGAAGGCGGTGGAGCAGGCCGGCGGCGCGCCGGAGCTCGTCTCGCTCGAAGCGGGCCAGGTGCAGGCGTTCAACCATCTCGACAAGGCCGATACGTTCGCCGTGGACCACACGGCCGCGGACGCCGACGCCTCCCGCTACGACGGGCTGGTGCTTCCGGGCGGCGTCGCCAACCCCGACTTCCTGCGCGGCGACGAGGATGCCGTGGCGTTCGTCCGCGCCTTCTTCGAGCAGGCGAAGCCGGTGGCCGCGATCTGCCACGCGCCGTGGACGCTGATCGAGGCGGGCGTGGTGCGGGGCCGCACGCTCACCTCGTTCCCCTCGCTCGCGACCGACCTGCGCAACGCCGGCGCGACGTGGGTCGACGAGGAGGTCCACGTGGACGCGGGCCTCGTCACCTCGCGCAATCCGGGCGACCTGCCCGCGTTCTGCGCCAAGCTGGTCGAGGAGCTATGCGAGGGCAAGCACGAGCAGCAGCGCCAGAGCGCCGGCGCGACCGCGTGAGCGCGAGTTCGGGTGGCGGTGGGGAGAACCTCCCCGCCGCCATCGTGGACATCGACGGCACCCTGGTCGACACGAACTACCACCACGCCGTGGCCTGGTTTCGCGCCTTCCGGAGGCTCGACGTCACCCTGCCGCTCTATCGCATCCACCGCTACATCGGGATGGGCGGGGACCAACTCGTCGGCGCGCTGGCCGGCGAGAACTTCGAGCGCGAGCGCGGCGACGCGGTGCGCGAGCTCGAGGGGGACCTCTACATGGAGCTGATCGACGAGGTGCGCCCGCTCGCAGGGGCGCGCGCGCTGCTCTGTGATCTCGTGGAACGCGGACACGTGCTGGTGCTTGCGTCCTCGGCCAAGCAGCACGAGGTCGACCACTACCTCGATCTGCTCGACGCCCGCGAGCTGGCGGACGGCTGGACCACGTCGGCCGACGTCGAGCAGACGAAGCCCGCGCCCGACCTGGTGGCCGCGGCGGTGGAGAAGGCGGGCGGCGGTGCCGCCGTCATGCTCGGCGACTCGACGTGGGACTGCGAGGCGGCCAAGCGGGCAGGACTCGAGACGATCGGCGTGCTCACGGGCGGTTTCTCCGAGGCCGAGCTGCGCGCCGCAGGGGCCGCTTGCGTGTTCGAGCGGCTCGACGAGCTGCGCGACTCGCTGGCCTCGACGCCCCTCGCTGCGGCTTGAGTCGGGTTGCGGCGTGCGACGGTGCTAAAGATGTGGCAGCATCCGCCCCCCTCGGCCGCTCAGGAGAGGCTTGGAAACCAGTCCGCAGCAGGCGGCGCCCCTCGATCCGGCGCCGGTGACACAGACGTCTCCGGCGCCTCCGGGTCGCTTCGGCCGCTCCGGTGGGCAGGAGGAGGCCGGCGTGTCGCGCGCCGAGGAGGACCGCCGGCTGCTCATCCGGTACCACCGGCACGGTGACCAGGGCGCCCGCGAGGCGCTCGTCCAGCGCCTGCTTCCGCTGGCACGCCGCATGGCGAGGCGCTACCGTCGCTCCGACGAGCCGCTCGACGACCTCGTCCAGGTGGCCACGCTCGGCTTGATCAAGGCGATCGACCGGTTCGATCCCGCGCGCGAGACGGCCTTCTCCTCCTACGCCGTCCCGACCATGCTCGGCGAGCTCAAGCGCTACTTCCGCGACAACGGCTGGGCGGTCCATGTCCCGCGCGGGATGCAGGAGCGGGTGATGAGGGTCGACAACGCCGTCAAGGACCTCTCGCGGCGCAAGGGCCGCTCGCCGTCGGCAGCGGAGGTGGCAGCGGTGCTCGACCTCTCCACCGAGCAGGTGCTCGAGGCGATGGAGGCGGCCGGCGCCTACGACGCCGTCTCGCTGGAGTCCTACCGCTTCGGCGACGAGGGCGACGGCGAGACCTACGCCGAGTCGATCGGCGTCGAGGACGGCCGCTATGAGCTGGTCGACTACGGCGCGACAATCGCGCCGACGCTCGCAGCGCTCCCGGCGCGCGACCGCATAGTGCTCCACCTGCGCTTCGTCGAGGATCTCACGCAGGCCGAGATCGCCGAGCGCGTCGGGGTCTCACAGATGCACGTCTCCCGCCTGATCCGCCGCGCGCTGGAGCGCCTGCGCACGGTGGCTGAGCACACGGCGTAGGCGCTCCCGCGTGTCTCGAACCTGACCGTTCGCGGGTTTCGGGAGAAGCGCTTCTCGGAGAAGCGCTTCTCAATGGCCAATGTCCTCGGGATAAACGCGGTGTTCCACGACCCGGCCGCCGCCCTTGTCGTCGATGGCGTGACGGTTGCCGCGGCGGAGGAAGAGCGCTTCTCGCGGCGCAAGCACGGCAAGCCGCCGGTGGCCTTCTCCACCTGGGAGCTGCCCGAGCAGTCGATGGCGTGGTGCCTCGAGGCGGCCGGATTGGCCCCCGCCGACCTCGACGCCGTCGCCTACTCCTATGACCCCGATCTGGCGTTCCAGCCCAACGGCGACATCACCGCCGCGTCGTGGGAGGGGTTGCGCACGCTCTACGCCCGGCGGGCACCGCTGTTCCTCACCACCGCGCTGCCCGGGCTCGACCCCGAATGCGTCCGTTGGGTGCCCCACCACGTCGCCCATGCCGCGTCGGCCACGTTCGCGTCGGGGTTCGACCCCTGCAGCGTCCTGGTGCTCGACGGCCGCGGCGAGCGCGCCTCGCACCTCGCCGGCCGGTCCGTGGACGGGGCGCTCGAGATCCTCGCCGCCCAGGAGCTGCCGCACTCGCTCGGACTTCTCTACGAGGAGCTGACCGCGCACCTCGGGTTCCGCCGCTCGTCGGACGAGTACAAGGTGATGGCGATGGCCTCCTACGGAGAGCCGTTGTTCCTGCACGAGTTTCATGACCTCGTGCGCGCCGACGGCGGCGGGTTCACGGTCGCCGACGTCGACTTCGCGGCGTTCGCGCCGGCACTGGCGCCCGGCGCCGAGTTCACGGCGCGTCACGCCGCGCTCGCGGCCACCGTGCAGCGGCGGCTCGAGGAGATGCTGCTCGCGCTCGCACGCTGGCTGCACGAGCGCACCGGCGACCGCGACCTCGTGATGGCGGGCGGAGTCGCGCTCAACTGCGTCGCCAACTCGCACCTCTGGCGCGAAGGGCCGTTCGACCGGGTCTGGGTGCAGCCGGCGGCCGGTGACTCCGGCACCGCGCTGGGCGCCGCCCTGCACACGGCGCACCAGTTGGGCGACGAGCCCGCTCCGATGGCCACCGCCGCGCTCGGCCGCGGATGGGACGACGCGGCGCTGGCGGCGCAGCTCGCGACGGCCGACGTGGCGTTCGAGCAGCCCGACGACATCGCGGACGCGGTCGCGGAGGCGCTCGCCGACAACCGTGTCGTGGCCTGGTTCCAGGGTCGCTCGGAGTTCGGTCCGCGTGCGCTCGGGCACCGCTCCCTGCTCGCGGATCCCCGGCAGCAGGCCAACCTGGAGAAGCTCAACGACATCAAGGGCCGCGAGCAGTTCCGGCCCGTGGCACCGATGGTGTTGGCCGAGCGGGCGGCCGACATCTTCGAGGGTGGGCCGATTCCCAGCCCCTTCATGCTCTTCACCCACCGCGTGCGCGAGGGATGGGCGGAGCGGATCCCCGCCGTGGTCCACGTGGACGGCACGGCGCGGATCCAGACGGTCGACCGCTCGCTCGAGCCGCTGATGGCGCGCTGCCTCGAGCGCTTCGAGGCACGCACCGGCGTGCCGGTCGTGGTCAACACCAGCCTCAACACGGCCGGGCGCCCGATGGTGGACGACCCGCGCGACGCGCTCGAGTGCTTCGGCTCCTCACCCGTCGACGTGCTGGCCATCGGGCCGTACGTCGTGCGCCGCACGCGCATCGCCCGCGACGGGCCACGGGCGGAGCGAGCGGCTGCGTGATCTTCGACGTCGTCATCCCGACCGCTGGACGGCCGAGCCTGCGCCTCCTCGTCGAGGCGCTCGCGGGCGTCGAGGATCGCATCGTCGTGGTCGACGATCGCCGGCGGCCGGCCGGTCCGCTTCCCGTGGGGAACCGGGTTCGCGTGGTGCGCGGCCCGGGCCGCGGGCCGGCGGCGGCGCGCAACGCCGGCTGGCGGGCGGGCGCGGCGGAGTGGGTGGCCTTCCTCGACGACGACGTGGAACCGGAGCCGGACTGGGCGCGGCGGCTGGCCGCCGACCTCGCGGCGGCGGCGCCGGACACCGGCGGCGTGGCGGGCCGGATCGTCGTGCCGCTGCCGTCGCACCGCCGGCCGACCGACTGGGAGCGCAACACGAAGGGGCTCGAGATCGCGCGCTGGGCGACCGCCGACCTGGCCTACCGCCGGGCGGCGCTCGAGTCCGTCGGCGGCTTCGACGAGCGCTTCCAGCGCGCCTATCGCGAGGACGCCGACCTCGGCTTGCGGGTGACCGCGGCCGGCTGGCGGATCGTCACGGGCGAGCGACTCGTCCGCCACCCCGCCCGCACCGCGCCCGCCGCCGTCTCGGTCTCCAAGCAGGCCGGGAACGCAGACGACGTGTTGATACGCGCGCTTCACGGCCGGAGCTGGCGCGAGCGCGCCGGGGCCTTCCCCGGCCGGCGACCGCGCCACCTGGCCGTCGCGGCCGCCGGCGCGCTGTCCGCCGGAGCCGCGGCTGCTAGGCGCCATCGCGTCGCCGTGGCGGCGGGCGCCGGCTGGCTCGCCGGCACCCTCGAGCTTACGTGGGCGCGCGTCGCCCCGGGTCCCCGCACCGCCCGCGAGGTCGCCACGATGCTCTGGACGAGCGCGCTGATCCCGTTCGCGGCGACCGGTTGGTGGCTTGCCGGCCATGCGACGCTGCGCCGCAGGCTGGTTGAGGGGACGGTCACTTCTGTCTCCTCGGCCCCCTCTGGCCCTCTGGTCCCCTCTGTCCCGCAGGCCGTGCTGTTCGACCGCGACGGGACGCTGGTCTTCGACGTGCCCTACAACGACGATCCCGACCGGGTCCGGCTGGTGCCCGGGGCGGCAGCAGCGCTCGCTCGGCTGCGAGCGGCCGGTGTGCCGACCGCGGTGGTGTCCAACCAGAGCGGGATCGCGCGCGGGCTGCTGACCGAGGCGCAGGTCCGCGCGGTCAACGATCGGGTCGAGGAGCTGCTCGGCCCCCTGGGCCCGTGGCAGTGGTGCCCGCACGGCCCCGATGACGGGTGCGACTGCCGCAAGCCCGCGCCCGGCCTCATCCTCCGGGCGGCTGAGCGGCTCGGCGTCGATCCCACCCGGTGCGTCGTCATCGGCGACATCGGCGCCGACGTCGAGGCGGCTCGCGCGGCCGGGGCCCGTGCGATCCTCGTGCCGACGCCGGTGACCAGGCAGGCCGAGATCGCCGCCGCCCCGGAGGTGGCGCCGGATCTTGCGACCGCCGTCGAACGTGCCCTGACGGTGCCCGGATGAACCATGTGCTCGGAGTGCGGCTGGACAACGACGGCGATGTGCTGCTCGCCGGCCCGGCCGTACGGGCGCTCGCCCACGGGGCCGACCGGGTCACGCTGCTGTGCGGCCCGCGAGGGCGCCGCGCGGCGGAGCTGCTGCCCGGCGTGAACAGGCTCGTGGTCTGGCGCGCGCCCTGGATCGACCCCGAGCCCGAGCCCGTCGACCGCGCGGGAGTCGACGAGCTCGTCGACGAGCTGGCCGCCCTGCGGCTGGACGCCGCCGTGATCTTCAGCTCCTTCCACCAGAGCCCGCTGCCGACCGCGCTCGTGCTGCGGATGGCGGGCGTCCCGTTCGTGGCCGCCACCTCGGTCGACTACCCGGGCGCGCTGCTCGACGTGCGCCACCGGATCAGCGACGACGTCCACGAGGTCGAGCGTGCGCTCGACCTCGCCGCGACTGCCGGTTTCCCGCTTCCGCCGGGCGACGACCGGGCGCTGCGGATTCGCACCGGGGCGCACACCGCCGCGGCCGCGCCGGCGGGCGACTACGTCGTCGTCCATCCGGGCGCGTCGGTGCCCGCTCGCGCCTGGGCGCCGGACGCCAACGCCGAGCTGGTCGCTGCGCTCGCCGACGCGGGCCGCCGCGTCGTGGTCACCGGTGCGCCCGCGGAGATCGGGCTGACCGAGCGCGTGGCCGGCCCGCCACGCGCGGAGGTGACCAACCTGGGCGGCCGCACCGGCCTGCCCGAGCTCGCGCGAGTGCTCGCGGGCGCGCGTTGCGTGGTGATCGGCAACACGGGCCCGGCGCATCTGGCCGCGGCCGTCGGGACGCCGGTCGTGTCGCTCTTCGCCCCGACGGTGCCCGCCGTGCGCTGGCGGCCCTGGTGCGTGCCGCACGAGCTGCTGCACGTCGCTGTGCCGTGCGCCGGCTGCCGCGCGCGCGTCTGCCCCGTTTTCGGGCATCCATGCCTCGGCGGCGTGGCCGTGGAGGACGTCGTCGCTGCCGTGGACCGACTCGCGCCCATCGGGATGGGAGCCGCGGCGTGAGGGTCCTGTTGTGGCATGTCCACGGCGCCTGGGCCACGGCGTTCGTCCACGGGAAGCACGACTACGTCGTCCCGGTGCTGCCCGACCGCGGGCCCGACGGCGTGGGCATCGCCCGGACCTACGCATGGCCGGACGATCGAGTCCGGGAGCTGCCGCCGGCGGCGCTGCGCGAGGAGGACTTCGACGTCGTCGTGCTCCAGCGCCCGCACGAGCTCGAGCACCTCGCCGAGGATTGGCTCGGCCGGTGCCCCGGCGCTGACATCCCGGCCGTATACGTGGAGCACAACGCGCCACAGGGCCGTATCGCCGACATGCGTCATCCGGCCGCCGACCGCGACGACCTGATGCTGGTCCATGTCACGCACTTCAACTCGCTCTTCTGGGACGCCGGCTCCACGCCCACCCGGGTGATCGAGCACGGGATCGTCGATCCCGGCCACCGCTACAGCGGCGAGCTCCCGCGCGGCGCGGTCGTCATCAACGAGGCGCGCCGTCGCTCGCGGGTCACGGGCACCGACCTGCTCGACCGCTTCGCGCGGGCGGCGCCGCTCGACCTGTTCGGCATGGATGCCGCCTCCATGGGAGGCATCGAGGACCTCCCGCAGGACCGGCTGCACTCCGAGATGGCGCGGCGACGCGTCTACCTGCATCCGATTCGCTGGACGTCGCTCGGCCTGTCGCTCCTGGAGGCGATGCACCTCGGCATGCCGGTGGTCGCGCTCGGCACCACGGAGGTCCACGAGGCGGTCCCGCCCGAGGCGGGGGTCGTCTCGACGAAGGTCGACGTCCTGGCGGGCGCCATGCGCCGGCTCGTCGAGGACGCCGAAGAGGCGGCTGAGCGCGGCCGTGCGGCACGAGCCGTAGCGCTCGAGCGCTACGGGCTGCAGCGCTTCCTGGCGGATTGGGACGACGTCCTGGCGGAGGTGACCACGCGATGAGGATCGCCATGGTCTCTGAGCACGCGAGCCCTCTGGCGGTGCTCGGCGGCGTCGACTCCGGCGGCCAGAACGTGCACGTCGCCGCGCTGGCCTGCTCGCTCGCGCGGCGGGGCGACGAGGTGGTCGTGCACACCCGTCGCGATCATCCTCAGCTGCCGCGCCGGGTGGCCCTCGCGCCGGGCGTGGAGGTGGATCACGTCGACGCCGGTCCGGCGTGGGCGATCCCCAAGGACGCGCTGCTGCCCCACATGGGCGAGTTCGCCGAGGAGCTGCGCGAGCAGTGGGCCGCCGAGCCGCCTGACGTGGTGCACGCGCACTTCTGGATGTCGGCCATCGCGGCGCTGCGTGCGGCGCGCGAGCTCGGCATCCCGGTCGTGCACACCTTCCATGCGCTGGGCGTGGTCAAGCGACGCCACCAGGGAACCCGGGACACCAGTCCCGGCCATCGCATCGCGACGGAGCGCAGCATCGCGCAACTCTGCGACCGCGTGGTGGCCACGTGCACCGACGAGGTGTTCGAGCTGGTGCGGCTGGGCACCGACCGGCGCCGGATCTCGGTGGTGCCGTGCGGCGTTGACGTGGAGCGCTTCACGCCGGAGGGCCCGCGCGAGCCCCGCCGGCGTGACCGCCATCGCCTCGTCGCGGCCTGCCGGTTGGTCGAGCGCAAGGGCATCGGCGACGCGGTGGCGGCGCTCGTGGACCTGCCCGATTGCGAGCTGCACGTCGCCGGTGGGCCGGAGGCCGCCGCGCTGGACGCCGACCCTGAGGCGCGGCGCCTGCGCGCGCTCGCCGCGGAGCTCGGCGTGGAGGATCGGCTCGTCCTGCGCGGCCGGATCGGGCGCGAGGGGATGCCCGCCCTGCTGCGCTCCGCGGACGCCGTGGTCTGCGTCCCGTGGTACGAGCCGTTCGGGATCGTGCCGCTGGAGGCGATGGCCTGCGGCGTGCCCGTGGTCGCTTCCGCGGTGGGTGGGCAGCTCGACTCCGTCGTCGACGGCGTCACCGGCATCCATGTCGCGCCCCGCGATCCGGGCGCGCTGGGCGGCGCACTGGCCGAGTTGCTCGAGCATCGCGAGCGGCGTGCGGCGCTGGGCGCGGCGGGCGCGCGGCGGGCACGGCAGCGCTTCGCGCACGATCAGGTGGCGGCGGCGACGCGCGAGGTCTACACGGAGGTCGTGCTGGCCCGCGCGCCCGGACAGCGCCGCAGGCGTGAGGTCAGCGCGTGAGCCTCCCCCTTCCCGCGGGCCGTCGCCACCTCGCGGAGCTCGACGGGCCGCTTCGCGATCTCCACCACCACGCGCCGCGACTCGAGGTTTGGGGCCGGACGCTGGCGGAGGTGCTGGCGCGGGGTGGCCGGCTGCTCGCGACGGGCAACGGCGGCTCAGCGTCCCAGGCCCAGCATCTCACTTCTGAGCTCGTCGGCCGCTATCGCGACGACCGTGCGCCGTTCAGCGCGATCGCGCTCTGCACGGAGGGGTCGGCGCTGACCGCGATCGGCAACGACTACGGGATCGAGGAGGTCTTCGCGCGGCAGGTGCGCGCGCACGGGCGGCCCGGCGACGTCCTCGTCGCGCTGTCGACCTCGGGCCGCTCGCCCAACGTCCTCGCAGCGGCCGATGCCGCCGCCGAGGCCGGGCTCGTCACCTGGGCCCTGACCGGGCCTCCGGGCAGCCTGCTGGCCGCGCGGGCCGACGAGTGCCTGACGGTCGACTCCCCTCACACGGCGACCGTGCAGGAGATCCACCTGATCGCGATCCACCTGCTCTGCGCGGCGGTGGACGAGGCGCTCGAGCTGCGATCTGGCTCGCGCTTCCACCGGACGGCGATGGCATGAGCTCGCTGGTCGTGATCGGCGACGCCTTGCTCGACCGCGACCTCGACGGGCGCGCCGAGCGGCTCGCGCCCGACGCACCGGTGCCGGTGGTGGACGGCATGGAGCGCCACGACCGCGCAGGTGGAGCCGGGCTCGCCGCCTCGCTCGCGGCCGCGGCCGGAAACGAGGTGACGCTGGTCTGTGCGCTCGGCGCGGATGGCACGGGAGCCCGGGTGCGCGAGCTGCTGATCGCCAACGGCGTGACGGTCTGCGACCTCGGTCTGTCCGGGGCGACCCCGGAGAAGGTGCGGGTGCGCGTGGCCGGACGCGCGCTCGTCCGGCTCGACTCCGGAGGGGAGGCGACCGGCTGCGGCCCGCTTAGCGAGGCGGCACGGGCGGCCCTCGCCGCCGCCGACGCGGTGCTCGTGTCCGATTACGGCCGCGGCGTGGCGGCCGCGCCGACCGTCCGCGTCGCGCTCACCGGCGTGGGCGCGACGCCGATCGTCTGGGACCCGCACCCCAGCGGCCCGGACCCCGTGCGCGGGTGTGTCCTCGTGACGCCGAACGCCGCCGAAGCCGAGCGCCTGCTCCCGGCCGCCGGCGCGTCCGCCGACGGCTCGCCATCGCTCGGCCTGCACGAGGCGTGGGCGCGCGAGCTGCGCCGCCGCTGGGACGCCGTGAACGTGTGCGTCACCCTCGGTAGCCGCGGCGCGCTGCTGATCGCAGCGGACGGGCCGGCGCTGGCGATTCCCGCGCCGCGCGTCCCGGTTGCCGATCCGTGCGGCGCGGGTGACTGCTTCGCGGCCACGGTCGCCGGACGGCTCGCCGCCGGAGCGCTCCCGTCGGAGGCGGTGCGCGCCGCCGTCGCCGCCGCCTCCGCATTCGTCGCGGCCGGCGGCGCGTCCGGCTGGTCGGCGCCCGCGCCGCCCGCGCCCGAGGACGACGCGCGAGCACTGGCTGCGCGCGTGCGCGACCGGGGCGGGACGGTCGTGGCGACCGGCGGCTGCTTCGACCTGCTCCACGCGGGGCATGTCCACGCGCTCGAGGCCGCCCGCGCCCTGGGCGACTGCCTCATCGTGTGCTTGAACTCCGACGCGTCGGTCGCGCGCCTCAAGGGGCCCGACCGCCCGCTCGTGTCCGAGGACGACCGCGCCGCGGTGCTGGCTGCCCTGCGCTGCGTCGACGCCGTGATCGTGTTCGAGGAAGACGATCCGCGTGCCGTGCTGCGCGAGCTGCGCCCGCACCTGTGGGCCAAGGGCGGCGACTACGCGATCGCCGACCTGCCTGAAGCGGCGACGCTCGCCGAGTGGGGCGGACGGGCGATCGTCGTGCCCTACGTGCCCGGCCGCTCGACCACCCGATTGATACAGGAGGCGATCCGTGCCGGATGAGACGCTGGGCACCGTGCTGGTCACGGGCGGCGCGTCCGGACTGGGGGCCGCCGTGGCGGCCGCCGTCGAGGCCGGGGGCGGCACGCCCGTCGTGCTGGATCTCCTACCTCCGCGAAACGGCTACGCGTTCCGCCAGGTCGACCTCGCCAAGCCGCGCGAGGCGGAGACGGCCGTGCGCGAGGTCGCCGACGAGCACGGCCGCCTCGATGCCGTCGTGACGGCCGCCGGCACCGATGCGTGTGGCGACATCCTCGATGTCGACGGCGATGCCTGGGATCGTGTCGTCGCCGTCAACCTGCTCGGCACGGCGGCGGTGGTCCGCGCGGCGCTGCCCGCGTTGGAGCGCTCGCGCGGACGGGTCGTCACCGTCGCTTCCACGCTCGGGCTGCGGGCGGTGCCGGCGGCGACGGCCTACTGCGCGAGCAAGTTCGGCGTCGTCGGCTTCACGCGTGCGCTCGCCGCCGAGCTGGGCGATCGGGTCGGCGTCACGCTGCTCGTTCCGGGCGGCATGAGGACGCATTTCTTCGACGATCGCCCGGAGAGCTTCAAGCCGGCGGCCGACCAGCATCTCAACGATCCCTCCGATGTCGCGCGCACGGTCGTGTTCGCCCTGCGCCAGCCGGCCGGGTGCGAGCTGCGCGAGCTGGTGGTGGCGCCCGCCAGCGAGCCCTCCTGGCCGTGACTCGGCCGCTGCTGGTCGCCTACCGGGCGCTGGGCCTCGGCGACCTGCTGACCGGCGTGCCGGCGCTGCGCGCCCTGCGCGACGCGTTCCCCGCCCATCGCCTCGTGCTGGCCGCGCCCGCCGCGCTCGCTCCCCTCGCCGAGCTGTCGGGCGCGGTCGACGACGTGGTCGACACCGCGCCGCTCGCCGTCCCTCCTGCACATAAGCACCTATACGGTGCTTATGTGCAGGGTCGGTCGGTTGTGCGGCCCGACGTCGCGGTCAACCTCCATGGCCGCGGCCCGCAGAGCCATCGTGCGCTGCTGGCGGCCCGGCCGGGACGGATGATCGGGTTCGCGGCGCCGGAGGTCCCGTGGGCCGGGCCGGAGTGGCGCGCCGGCGAGCACGAGGTCCACCGCTGGTGCCGGCTGCTCTCGGAGTCGGGCATCCCCGCCGATCCCGCCCGCCTCGAGCTGCCGCCGCCGGATGCGACGGTGCCCGACACCGTCGCACCGGGCGCCACGGTCGTCCACCCCGGCGCGGCGAGCCCCGCGCGCCGGTGGCCCGCGGAGCGCTGGGCCGCCGTCGCGCGCGCGGAGCGGCATGCCGGGCGTCGGGTCGTCGTGACCGGCTCGGCCGCAGAGCGGTCGCTCGCCGACGCCGTCGCGCGCGGCGCGGGGATCGACGCCGCGGACGTGCTCGCCGGGCGCACCGACCTGCGCTCGCTCGCCGCCACGGTCGCCGGCGCCGGGCGCGTCCTGTGCGGCGACACCGGCGTCGCGCACCTCGCGACGGCGTTCGGCGTGCCGTCGGTCGTGCTTTTCGGCCCGACCCCGCCGGGAGAGTGGGGACCGCCGCCGGAGCGGACGCGGCACGTCGTCCTGCATCGCGGCGGCGGGGGCGACCCGCACGGCAGCCGCCCCGACCCCGGCCTCCTGGCGATCACGGTCGACGACGTCCTCGACGCGATGTCCGGAGCCCCGGCGGAGCGATCCCGGCCGCGTGCCGCCTCGTACTGACGGGTAGGAGATCTCGCATGGAGACCTTCGATCAACCCGACTCCGGCTACCCCGAAGAGGGCCCGCCGGGCGCCAGCCCCGACGACTCGAGCGCCGGCGGTGAATCGGCCGTTCGCGAGCAGTCGCGTCCCGACGCCGGCGACACCGCCGGCGCTCCGGACAACGACGACGGCAAGGCGACCGGCAACGACAACAACTAACGCAGGAGGCACCGCATGTCGACCGTCGAAGAGAGCATCGACGTCGAGGTCCCGGTCAGCACGGCCTACAACCAGTGGACCCAGTTCGAGGAGTTCCCCCGCTTCATGGAGGGCGTGGAGCAGATACGCCAGATCGATGACACTCACGTGCACTGGAAGACCAAGATCGCCGGCGTGACGCGCGAGTTCGACACGGAGATCACCGAGCAGCATCCGGACCACCGCGTCGCCTGGCGCGCCACCGAGGGGACGCAGCACGCCGGCGTCGTGACGTTCCATCGCATCGACGACGGCGTGACCCGCGTGATGGTCCAGCTCGACACCGAGCCGGAGGGCGTCGTCGAGCAGGCCGGCGACAAGCTCGGGATGGTCAAGCGCCGCGTCAAGGGCGACCTCGGTCGCTTCAAGGAGATGATCGAGGGCCGCGGAGGCGAGAGCGGCGCGTGGCGGGGCGACGTGGAGTCGCCTGGCGAGACTTCCTAGTCAAGTCAGCCGCGCGCGCGCAGGGCGAGGATGGCGATGTCGTCACGCGGCGGCGTCCCCTCCTTGCCCATCGCGAGCGCGGCGAGCTGCTCGACGATCCTCTGAGCCGAACCGGCCGGGATCGCGCGCAGCGCGTCCTGGAGATCCTCCGGAGTCAGCACCCGCGCGGGGGCGCGAGCCTCGGTGATGCCGTCCGTGTAGAGCACCAGCGCGTCACCGGCCCGCAACTCGGCGCGCTCGTCCTCGAGCCGCGGATCCGGGATGAGCCCGAGCAGCGTCCCGGCCGCGCCGACCTCCTCCACCGCGCCCGTCGCGCGCCGCAGCAGCGCGGGCGGATGGCCGCCGCAGGTCACCGTCGCGCGGATCACCGGCCGCGCGGTGTCCAGATGCACGCACGTGATCGTGCAGAAGCGGCCTCGGAGGTCTTCACGGCGCATCGCGTCGTTGAGCCAGCGCAGGATCGCCGCCGGCGAGCGCCGGCGGACCGCCGCCGTGCGGATCGTGTAGCGGGCGAGCGCCGTGATCGACGCGGCCTCGGCGCCCTTGCCGCAGACGTCGCCGATCACCGCTATCCACTCGTTCTCCGCGACGGTGAAGAGGTCGTAGAAGTCGCCGCCGACCTCGGTGCCCTCGCCGGCGGCACGGTACAGCGCCGCGGTCTCGATGCCCGCGATCTCCGGCAGCAGCGGGGGAAGCAGCGAGCGCTGCAGCGTGCGGGCGATCGCCGAGCGCTGCCGGTACAGGCGCGCGTTGTCGACCGCCACCGCGGCGCGGCGGCCGAGCTCCTCGAGCACGGCGAGCTGCTCGAAACCGAGCGTGCGGCCGGACTCCGCGGTCGAAAGCGTCATGACCCCGAGGCGCTGGCCCCGCACCGTCATCGGCACGCTTGCGGCCGAGCGCACGCCGAGCTGTGCCAGCAGCGCGTGGCGCGCCGGGTTGAGCGCCGCCTCGCTCACGTGATCGTCGCCGACCTGCTCGTGCAGCTCCGAGCGGCCGGTGCGAGCGACCGCGGCGGGCCCGACCGTCCCTGCCGGGTCGATCACGAGGCCCTGCATCGCCCTGGCGAGCTCGCCATGTCCCGGATCGGCGTGAGCGACGGCCACGCGCTCGAGCCCGCGGTCGCCCAGCACGTCCACCATGCACCAGTCGGCGAGATCGGGCACCGCGAGCCACGCCACGCTACCGAGCGTGGCCTCGTAGTCCAGCGAGCCGGCGAGCACGCGGCTCGCCTCGGCCAGCAGCCGCTGGGTCTCTTCCGCCTGCTTGAGGTCGGTGATGTCCTCGACCACGTTGATCGCCTGGATCACCTGGCCGTCGGCCGAGCGCAGCGGCCGCGCCTTGACGCGCGACCAGCGCGACTCGCCGGTTGCGCGGACCCGGTAGCGCACGATGGCCGGTTGTGGCTCGACGCCAGAGAGCGCCAGCCGGCCCGGCAGCTCCTCGATCGGGAAGGGCCGTCCGTCCTCGGTCAGCATCTCGAAGCGGGCGGCGAGCTCGGCCGGCGGGGCAGCCAGCAGCGACGCCTGGTCGCGGTAGCCGATCGGCTCGCCCAGCAGGCGCACCGCGGCATCGTTGACGTACGTGAGCCGTCCGTCCGCGGTCTGCACGGTCACCGCATCTGCGACGCCGGCGAGGATCGCCTCGAGCTCGTCGTGCGCGCGCTCGAGCTCCCGATACAGCCGTGCGTTCTCGAGGTAGAGCCCGCAGCGGTCGGCCAGCTCGGTCGCGGCAGCGAGGTCGGCCTCGGCGAAGCGGCGACCCGACGCCGCGCTCACCAGCGCGAGGTCGCCGATCACCTGCCCGCCCGCGCGCAGCGGCACGATCATGGAGGAGCGGAACCCGAGCGCGCGCAGGAGCCGGAGATGCTCGGCGTCCTGGGCGACCGCCTCGAGCATCGCGTCCGGGATCTCGGGCTGGAGGTCCGGCTCACCGGAGCGGATCACCTGCGGCGAGCCGACCGGCGAGTCCGGGTCGAGCGGATAGCGGCGGTCGAACTCGCGCGCGCGCTCGAGCACGTGCGGGTCGGCCGCCTCGATCGCCACCCGCTCGATCGTCCCGTCGGCTTGCAGCAGCTCCACGAAGCACCAGTCGCCGAGCCGCGGCACGGCGAGCTTGGCGATCATCCGCAGCGTCGCATCGAAGTCCATCGACCCCGCCAGCAGGGCGCCGGCGTCGGCGAGCGTCTTCGATCGCCGGCGCGCCGCCTCGAGGTCGGTGACGTCCTCGAACGTCAGCACGGCGACCGGCGGCCGCCCGGGTGGCTCGATCGTCTCGCCCGAAGCCATCAGCGAGCGGGTTCCCGCGGGCGTCTCCCACTCGACCTGGACGTTGGCGAAGCGCTGCCCGGCGGCGACGCGCCGGTGCTCGGGTGCCTCCCGGCCCATCGGAAAGGCGCCGCCGGCCATCCGGTGCGCCGCGCGGTTGGCGAAGAAGACGCGTGCGGTGGCCGGCTCGATCAGCAGCAGCGGGGAAGGCAGCAGGTCGAGCAGGGGCTCGTACCAGCCACCTTCAGCCCCCGGGGGATCCCTTCTTGCGGCGATGGAGGAAGCTTAGGCCAGGCCCTCCGTCTCGTACTCCCGCAGGTAACCCTCGAACAAGCGGCGGTGGCCCTCCTCGTCGCGAAGGATCGCGATGACCATGTCCTGCGTGACGAAGTCCAGGCCGTCGGTGAACTGGATGACGCGGTTGTAGTGCTCGATCGCCCCCGTCTCGGCCTCGATCACGCCACGGATCACATGCACGATGTCGGTCTGGTGCTCGGGCGGCTGCAGGTAGGACTGCTCCGCCTTGAAGTCCAGCGAGCCCGGAACCACGCCGTAGAGCTCCTTGATGCGGTTGGCGAACTGCTGCGCGTGACCCAGCTCCTCCGTGATGTCCTGCTGGAGGGACTCGATGATCTCCTGGGCGCGCACCCCGTCGGGGTTGATGGAGTTGGCGATGTAGCTCATCACCGTCTCGATCTCCATCCAGTACGCCTGCTTGAGCAGCTCGGTGAGCTCCTCGCGCTTGGCGGCGTTGTCGTCGGAGAGGATCCCTTCAGAGGCGCTGCGGATTGTCATGAGTCTCCCTTGATGGTCGTCGAAGTGCTGGGGCAGACGTACCCGGTTTGCGCCC
>Ga0136624_1000022_pt1 | contig 42793 bp, 45 predicted proteins | sample AntDrymUQ4692206_2_FD_104802 | JGI IMG/M metagenome (GOLD analysis project Ga0136624, IMG submission 104802) | Polar desert sand microbial communities from Dry Valleys, Antarctica - metaG UQ469 (22.06) | ecosystem: Environmental > Terrestrial > Soil > Desert | place: Antarctica: Dry Valley... | reverse complement strand
GAACAGGAAGAACTCCATCTCGGGATGGACGTAGAAGCTGAAGCCCATCTCCGCGGCCTTGGCCATGTTGCGCCGCAGCACCTGACGTGGATCCGCGGTGAACGGCTCACCCTCGGGGGTGCGAATGTCGCAAAACATCCGTGCCAGGGCGCCGCTGCCTCGCCACGGCAGCACTTGGAAGGTCGCGGCGTCGGGCACGGCCAGCATGTCGGACTCTTGGACCCTGGCGAACCCGTCGACCGCGGACCCATCGAAGCCGATGCCCTCGGTGAAGGCGCCCTCCAGTTCGGAGGAGGTGACCGCGACGGACTTGAGCATGCCCAGGACGTCGGTGAACCACAGCCGCACGAAGCGGATGTCGCGTTCCTCGACGGTGCGTAGCACGTACTCCTGCTGCCTGTCCACGTCCACCTCCGCTCCTCCTCGTCACCGGCGTCGGGGGCTGCTGGCGAGGATGGAAGAAGATATCGCTTGCGTCGGTACGATTCGGACGCGGGCAGGTGGCTGGCGCTGTTGCTGCCCGGCGGTTGGATCCCAGAGGAGCACCATGCGCCTGGCTCTGGCTCAGCTCAACCCGATGGTGGGCGACGTCGCCGCCAACGCCGCAGCGGTGCACAAAGCCTATGGCGAGGGGCTGCGGGTGGGCGCCGATCTGGTGGTGACGCCCGAGCTGGTGCTGACCGGCTACCCGCCCGAGGACCTTGTCTGCAAGGGTGGCTTCGTCGAGGCCTCCCAGCGGGCCCTCGGCGACGTGGCGGCGGCGACCCGCGGCGTTCCGCTGGTCGTCGGCTTCGTCGAGGCGCACTCCAACCGACTGGCCAATGCGGCGGCGGTCTGCCGCGACGGCCATGTGGAGGCCGTCTACCGCAAGCAGCGCCTGCCCAACTACGGGGTGTTCGACGAGGCGCGCTACTTCCACCCCGGCCGCGATCCACTGGTCATCCAGGCGGGCGGCGTCGCCGTCGGCATCACCATCTGCGAGGACCTGTGGGGACCGGGTGGGCCGCCAGCCCAGGCCTGTGCGGCCGGCGCCAAGCTGCTGGTCAACATCAACGCCAGCCCCTATCACCGCGGCAAACGGGCAGAGCGCGAGTCGTTGGCCCGCCATCACGCCACCACCTGCGAAGCGTGGCTGGCGTACCTCAACGCCGTCGGTGGTCAGGACGAAGTGGTGTTCGACGGCGACTCCTTCGTGCTTGACCCGACCGGCGAGGTCGTCGCCAGAGGCCCCCAGTTCAGCCCCGCGCTGTTCGTCGCCGACATCGACGTTGCACAGGGCGCCGCGCCGCGGTCCGTGACCGCTGGTGGGGCCGCGTCTGCTTCCGAGTCCGCTGTGACCGGTGAGCCTCGGCTCGACGAGCTGGCGGAGATCTACGCCGCACTGGTGCTGGGCACCGGCGACTACGTGCGCAAGAACGGCTTCGAGCGCGCGCTGCTGGGCCTGTCGGGGGGCGTGGACTCCGCGCTGGTCGCGGCGATCGCGGCCGACGCGTTGGGCGCCGACGCCGTCACCGGGGTGGCCATGCCGTCGCCGTACTCCTCGCCCGCATCCCTGGTCGACGCCAAGGCCCTGGCCGCGAACCTGGGCATCGGGTGGCTGGAGCTGGGGATCGAGCCGGTGATGCGCGCCTTCGACGAGGCGCTGCGCGAGCCGTTCGCCCGAACCGAGACGGGGCTGGCCGAGGAGAACCTGCAGTCGCGGATCCGCGGCACGCTGCTCATGGCCCTGTCCAACAAGAGCGGGGACCCGTCCTCATGCAGCGAAGCGGTAGGACACAAATCCATCGTCCTGGCGACCGGCAACAAGAGCGAGTACGCCGTTGGCTATTCGACGTTGTATGGCGACATGGCCGGCGGATTCGCGGTCATCAAGGACGTGTCCAAGACCCTGGTGTACCAGCTGTGCCACCACCGCAACGCCGCCTCGGGCGACCCGCTGATCCCCCCGGCGATCCTGGACAAGGCACCTTCCGCCGAGCTGCGCCCGGACCAGCGCGACACCGACAGCCTGCCGCCGTACGACGAACTGGACCCCATCTTGGAGGCCTACGTCGAGCTGGACCGCTCCGTGCGTCAGATCGTGGCCGAAGGCTACGACACCGCCACCGTCCGGCGGGTGATCGCCCTCGTCGACCGTGCCGAGTACAAGCGCCGTCAGGCCGCTCCGGGGGTGAAGATCACGCCCCGGGCGTTCGGCAAGGACCGTCGGCTGCCGATCACCCAGGCCTGGTCCGGCTGACGACCGGGCTGTCGAGGTCGACCGGGACGTCGCCAAGGGCCACGGGACGACCCAGGTGATAGCCCTGGGCGAAGCGCACGCCCAGGAAGCGCAGCGCATCGACCTCGCGTTGGGTCTCCACCCCCTCGGCCACCACCTGCGCGCCCAGGGCGGAGGCGAAGGCGGTGAGGGTGTAGCCGAGGGCGCGTAGGAGGCTGTCATTGTCGATCTCGTGCACCAGGCTGGTGTCGAGCTTGACGATGTCCGGTGACAGCTTCAGCACGTGGCGGAAGCTGGCGAACCCTGACCCGGCGTCGTCCACGGCCAGGCGCAGCCCCTCCTTCCGCAGCGGGGCCAACTGCCGATTCAACGCGTCGTAGTCGGCGACACGCTCGTGCTCGGTGATCTCCAGGACCAGGCGCTGCAGCGGTGCGGCGGCCAGGACGTCGGTCAGCAACGGTGACGCGGCGACCAGTGGCGACACGTTGACCGACAGGTACAGCGACGCGGGCAGGTCGGGCAGGACGGCGAGCGCCTGACGGATAGACAGCATCTCCAGGTCGACGCCCAAGCCGACGGCGTTGGCCTCGGCGAACCAACGGTCCGGCCCCCGCAACGGAGGACCGGAGAACCTGGCGAGCACTTCCAGACCGACCACCGACTCATCGGTCAAGTCGATGATGGGTTGAAAGGCCAACGGGATGCGCCCGGACGCCAGGACGGTCCGGATGCGTTCGACCCTGGTCCGCCACGCCCCCTGGGTGCGCTCCCACCACCCCAGCTGCTCGCTGAGCAGCTTGGTGACCAGCTTGTACAGCTGCGGCGGGTACTCGTCGCCGTCATGTTGCCGGGTGAAGCGCAGCACGCCCATCTCTTCGCCGTCGGGACCAGGAAGGGTGATGTCGATGCTGTCGGGATCGGGCGAGGAGTCGACCGGCAGGTACGTCACCTCCGTGCCCAGCGCCTCGGATGCCAGCACGCACAGCCGGGTGGCGGCGGCTCGCCGCTCAGTGGCCTCGAGCACGGCGGCGATGTCGGCGCCAGGACCCTCAGCACCTTCCCACCCCATGCTTGCTCCTCAGCTCGCGGCCAGGTGACGCCCGTCGGCATCACCAACCCGACATCCCTCCCCCGCAACTACCCGGCACAACGGGCGTATCGTGCAACAACGGTCACAACCATAAGACTTCAACGGGGTCACCTCATGTCCTGTCCTACCGGCCGCAAAGTTTCGCGCCGCAGCAGCATGGTCACCGGACCGTCGGCAATCAGGTCGATCACCATGTGCGCGCCGAACACTCCCTTGGCCACCGGAACGGTGATGGCCGCGCAGTACGCCTCGTAGAGGCGCTGACCGTCCGCCGGGTCGGCGGCGTCGACGAACGAGGGGCGGCGGCCTCGAGAGACGTCCCCGTACAACGTGAACTGGCTGACGGCCAGCACGGCGCCACCGACGTCAGCCACCGACCGATTCATCCTGCCGGCGTCGTCACCGAACACCCGCAGCGCCACCGTCTTGGACGCCAGCCAGGCGGCGTCGGCCTCGGTCGAGTGCCGGCCCACCCCGACCAGGGCAAGCAGGCCCGGCCCGATCCGCCCACTGACCTCGTCTCCGACGGTGACGGCCGCTCGCTGTACACGCTGGATCACGACCTGCATGGGTATCCTTTCGACATCGTCGCCGCTGGACCCGCTGAAGTGACCGCACGACGGTCACCGGGCCGGCAGGCAGGAGTGTGGTCGGCATGAGCGTGCCCAGCCAGCAGTCCTCAAGTAGCGAAGTAGGACACCAAAAGGCCCTCACGGTTCGCGACATCCAGGATTACAAGACCCGTGGCGAGCGCTTCCTGATGCTCACCGCCTACGACTATCCCACCGCGCAAATCCTGGATCAGGCCGGCCTGCCGCTGCTGCTCGTCGGCGACTCGCTGGGCAACAACGTGCTGGGCTATCCGTCCACCGTGCCTGTCACCCTCGACGACATGGTCCACCACGCCGCGGCCGTGTGCCGGGGTGCCCGCCGGGCCTTGGTGGTGGGTGACCTGCCGTTCATGAGCTACCAGGTGTCGCCGGAGGATGGCATGCGAGCCGCCGGGCGCCTGCTCAAGGAGGCCGGCGTGACCGCCGTCAAGCTGGAGGGCGGGGTGCGCTGCGCCGGGCTGGTGGCCCGGCTGGTAGACGCCGGCATTCCCGTGATGGGCCACATCGGTCTGACGCCGCAGAGCGTCAACCTGCTGGGCTACCGGGTACAGGGTCGCCAAGCCGAGAGCGTCGACCGCCTGCTGGACGACGCGGTGGCGCTGGCCGGAGCTGGGGCCTTCTCCATCGTGGTGGAGGCGGTGCCGGCCGAGGTGGGCAAACGCATCACCGAGGCCGTCGACGTGCCGACGATCGGCATCGGCGCAGGTCCGCACACCGACGGGCAGGTCCTGGTCATCAACGATGTGCTCGGCCTCAACGCCGGCCCCCACCCCCGCTTCGCCAAGGCCTACGCCGACCTGCGCAGCGTCATCACCGACGCGGCCAAGAGCCTGTCGGCTGAGATCACCTCCGGCGACTACCCAGGCCCCGAACACACCTACTAGCGGGAGGCGGCCCCGGCGTCGCGTTCGTCGGCCACCGCCGTCGCCAGCGCGGTGAAGGTGCGCAGCGCCTGGGCGGTGCGATGACCGTGCCAGGTCAGCAGTTGGCCGTCGACGAAGCGGTGCGGCAGGGGGCCAAGGAGCGCGTGCACCGCGGTAAGGTCGTTTTCGCCGAAGGCGTACGGCTCGCTGGGCAGCAGGATCACCTCGGGCGCCAGCACCAGCGCCGGGTCGAGCCGCGGGTAGCGGTCCTGCCAACCGGCCAGCACGTTGACCAACCCGCAGCGCTGCAGCAGGTCGTCGGCATAGGTGTCCGGTCCCAGGCCCATCCACGGCTTGCGCCAGATCAGTGTGAGCGCGGCTATCTGCAGCGCAGGTCGTCGCGGGCCAACATCGGCGGTGGCGGCGTCCAGCTCGTCGACCAGCGACGTGGCGTCCGCACCGATCAACTCCGCCAACTCGACCAGCAGCCCGGCGACGTCAGGCACGGTTTTGGGGTAGGTGACCCGGACGTCCAGGCCGGCGGCCCGCAGCGCGTCCAGATCAGCCGCCCGGTTCTCCTCGGCGTTGGCGACGACCACGTCGGGCGCCAGCGCCACGATCTCGTCGACGGCGGGGTTCTTGGTCCCGCCGACGCGGCGGGCCGTCGGCGGAGCCCCGCACACACAGTAGTCGGTGACGCCGACGACCGCGTCGCCGGCACCAAGGACCGCCAGCGTGTCGGTGACGCTGGGGACCAGCGAGACGATCCTCATCGTTCCCGGGTGGGCACGTACTCTCCCCGCTCGACGCAGCGAGCGAGCACGAACAAGTAGTCGGACAACCGGTTGAGGTAGCGCACGATCAGGTCGTCGGGCAACAACCCGGTACGCCGCATCGCCACGGTGGCACGCTCCGCACGGCGGATGATGGTGCGCGCCAGGTCGATCGCCGCCCCGGCGGGCTGCTGGCCCGGCACGACGAACTCACCCGGCAGCGGATGCTGCTCGACCAGCGCGTCGATGCCCTGCTCGAGCCGGTCAACCATCGCGGGTGTGACGCGCGACACCTCGTCGTCCAGCTGCGCCCAGTGATCGGTATGGGTGGCCAGCTGTGCGCCCACCACGAACAGCTGGCGTTGCGTGGCCAGGACAAGGTCGTGCCAGCGACCGTCCAACTGCGCGCGCGCCATGCCCAGCGCGGACACCGCCTCGTCGACGGTGCCGTAGGCGTCGGTGCGCAGGTCGTCCTTGTCGACCCGGCCGCCGTACAGCAGGCCGGTGGTCCCGTCGTCGCCGCGCTTGGTGTAGACCTTCACGCTTCGGGCCTCCCGGCCGCCAGGTCCAGCCCCGGGAACCGCATGCTGGTGTGCCCGTGGTAGCGCTTGTTGACCGACATCAGCAACGGCGTCAGGCCCTCCAGGCTGCGGGCCAGCCGCAGCGGCCCCGCATGGAACGCCCGCAGTCCCTTGATGGCGTCGCACAGCTCGACGGCCGCGGCGACGGCATCGTCGTCGTCGGAGCACAGCGGCACGTCCATCTCCAGGACGGCGTCCAGCTTGAGCAGGCTCGGGGCCGGCACCCACTGCAATCCGGCCACGACGCGGGCGGCGCCCAACAGGACCTGACACTGCTCGGCGGCCGACCCCTCGGACACGTCCAACGGGCGCGGCCCAGCCGCGTCCACGACCAGCGGCACCACCGCCGACACCACCGGCTTGCCGGCGGTCTGCTCGCCGAGGCCGCGCAGCACCTGGGCCTGGCCGCGGTAAGGCACGACGACCACGACGATATCGGCGGCGGCACAGGCGGCGGCGTTGGTCACCGGACGAACGTCGACGCCGAGGTCGGCCGCGACCCGATCGGCGCGCTCCGCGTCGCGCGAGCCCAGCCACACCTCATGACCGGCGCTGGCCAACCGCAGCGCCAGTCCCCGCCCCAGCTTCCCGGTCCCGCCGACCAGGCCGACCCGCATCATCTCGAGTGTCCTACCGCTTCGCTACATGAGGACATTCAGTGTCCTACCGCTTCGCTACATGAGGACGGCCCGACGTCACGCGGCGCCCTTGTCGGACTGCTCGTGGATCGCGTCGGTGACCGACTCGGGCATGCGGGTCACCGTGGCCTTCCCGCGCAGGCGCGCTCGCTGCTCAGGCGGCAGCGCCCCGCGCACGGCGTCGAGCGCCTCCTGGCCGGTCAACGACTCGCGCTCCACCAGCTCGTCGGCCATCGCCTCCAAGCCGGCCCGCAGCTCGGTGAAGTCCTTGACGACCGCGTCGAGGGACTCACCGAGGATCCGGCGGACCTCGGCGTCGATGATCTCGGCGGTCTTGTCGGAGTACTCGTGGCCCCGGCTGAGCTCCTCGCCCAGGAAGACCTGTTGCTCGGCACCGAAGGCGATCGGCCCGAGTGCGTCGGTCATGCCGAACTCCTTGACGATCGCCGTCGCGAGCTTGGTGGCCTGCACCAGGTCGTGCTGCCCGCCGGTGGTCGGCTGACCGAGGACCACCAGCTCGGCGGCGCGGCCACCGAGCATCACCTTCAGCCGGGCGTCCAGCCACGTGCGCAGGTAGATGTGGCGCTCGTCGATGGGCAGCTGGGTCGTCACGCCCAGCGCCATCCCCACCGGCAGCACCGTCACCTTGTAGACCGGGTCGGCTTCCTCCTCCAGGAACGCCGCCAAGGCGTGGCCACCCTCGTGGTAGGCCACCGCCAGCTTCTCGGCCTCGTCGAGTCGAAGGGCAGCCCGCTCACGGCCGATCGTGTGGCGCTCGCGTGCCTGCTCGAGGTCGCGCATGCGGATCAGGTCGGAATCCGAACGCACGGCGATGAGCGCGGCCTCGTTGATCAGGTTCTTCAGGTCAGCGCCGGCCATGCCCGGCGTGCCGCGCGCCAGGTTGCGCAGGTCCACGTCGTCGTCGATCGGCTTGCCCTTGGCGTGGACCCTGAGAATCTCATCTCGCTCGTCGAGGGTCGGCAGGGGCACCACGATCTGGCGGTCGAAGCGGCCTGGCCGCTGCAGCGCGGGGTCCAGCACGTCGGGACGGTTGGTAGCGGCCATGATCACGACGCCCTCGGAGCCACCGAAGCCATCGATCTCGCCGAGCAGCTGGTTGAGGGTCTGCTCGCGCTCGTCGTGGCCGCCACCGAGGCCGGCCCCGCGCTTGCGACCGATGGAGTCCAGCTCGTCGATGAAGATGATGCAGGGGGCGTTGGCACGGGCCGTCTTGAACAGGTCACGCACACGGCTGGCACCGACGCCGACGAACATCTCCATGAAGTCCGAGCCCGTCACGGTGATGAACGGCACCCCTGCCTCACCGGCGGTGGCGCGAGCCAACAGTGTCTTACCCGTGCCGGGGGGCCCGACCAACAGCATGCCCTTGGGCACCTCAGCACCGGCCTTGCGGAAGCGGTCGGGCTCGCGTAGGAAGCTGACCACTTCCTGCACTTCCTCCTTCACCTCGGCGTAGCCGGCGACGTCGGCGAAGCGGGTGTTGGGCTCGTGCGGCTTGTACAGCTTGGCGGTGGACTTGCCGATCTGTGTCAGCCCGCCCATCTGGCCGCGGGTCTGGCGGCTCATCCACCAGAAGAAGCCGACGAACAGCAGCAGCGGGAAGGCGAAGCTGAGCAGCAGCGCGGCCAGCCCCCCACCGTTGTCGGGGCGGGCGGTGATGTCGACGTCGTTGCCGCGCAGGAAGGGCTCGACGCCGTTGCTGCCGACATAGCCTTCCGGCGGCAGGGTAGTGGCGAACACTTCCCCGTCGGTGTACTCGCCCTGCACCGACTGGCCGGTGATGGTGACCTCCGCCACCCGCCCCTCGGTCACCGCCTGGCGGAACTCGGTGTAGGTGATCTGTTCGCTGGACCCGTTCAGGCCGCTGGCGAACCAGACGAGCAACACCACGGCCACCACCGCCGTGAGCAGTCGCGTGCGCTTGATGCGGTCCACCGTCGTTCCTAACCACCGAAGGGTATCGGGGTCCACGGTACCCCTGCCCTGTGACGGACACCTCGGTCCCTCGGCACCATTGCCGAGGCTTTACCCTGTTGCCATGCGGCGGATCAAGCCGGTGCCCGGACAGGAGTCGGTGTGGGACTACCCGCGTCCGCCGCGGCTGGAGCCCAACGCTCGCCGCCTCCACGTTGTCCTCGGCGGCCTGACCGTGGCCGACACCGAGGCCGGCTGGCGAGTGCTGGAGACCAGCCATCCGCCCGTGTACTACCTGCCGCGAGCGGCGTTCACGCACTGCCGGATCACCGACACCGCCCGCACGACGTTTTGCGAGTTCAAGGGCCGCGCGACGTATGCCACCCTCGAAGCCGGAGGGCGCGTGGAACGCGACGCCGCCTGGTTCTACGCCAGCCCCTCTCCGGGCTTCGAGCCGCTGCAAGACCATCTGGCCGTCTATCCGGAACGCATGGACGCCTGCTTCGTCGACGGCGAGCAGGTGAACGCACAGGCTGGCGACTTCTACGGGGGATGGATCACCAGCGCGGTCGTCGGGCCCTTCAAGGGAGGCGCCGGCACGTGGGGTTGGTAGCCCGCGCTCGAGTAGCCGGCGACAGTAGCGCCTGAAGGTTCGACCGTTCGCCGGCGTGCATTACGCTGAATCGATCGCTCAGCGCTCGAATGCCGAAGGACACCGTGCCGCAATCGCCCAGTCCCGATTACCGCCGCGCCGACGAGCTCGGGGTCTCCAGCGGGTTGCGGCAACGTGACCCCTTGGCCTTGGCCGAGGCCTACCACCGCACTGTGCCAGCCGCATACGCCTGCGCGCGCCGGCTCCTGGGATCGTCGGACGACGTGGAGGCGTTGCTGCAGACCGTCTACGGGCAGCTGTGGGCGTCGCCGCCCGACGGCGCCGGCCTGGAGGGTTGGGTCCGTGCCCACTGCTTCGAGTTGGGCGCGGACGACCTGCGCAGCCGAGGCGCGGGGCCGACGTCGCCGTCGGCGGCGAGCTTGCTGCCCGACTTGCCGGCGCCTGCCGACAGCTACCTCGACGCCGCGGAGCGCGGTCTGGCCGAGCTCGACTCCGAGCAGCGCGACGCGGTGCTGCGAGCCCACGACCAGGGAATCCCCAGCGCCCAGCAGCCGGCGGAGAATGCCGCCGCGGCGTTGCATTCAGGACTCGTCGCCCTGGCCGGTCAGCCGCCGGAGCGTGTCAGTGGCGACGGCTGTGAGGACCTGCCCGACCTCGCCGACTGGGTGCTGGGGCTGCTGGCTCCCGACCGTGCGGCGCAGGTCGAAGCCGCCGTCGCCGCCTCACCGGAATGCGGCGGCCTGGCCCAGGTGCTGCGCGCCGGCCGGCGGCGCATCGAAGGCCTGCCCATCACCCCGGACATGAGCCTGCGCGTCGTGGCCGTGGTGCTCACCGACGACGCTGGCGGCGGCCTTGGCCGCCCACCGAACGAGATCGACCACCTGCTGCCCCACGTTGCGGCCACGGCCTCCGCGCCCGAGAGCGACAACAACCCGCTGCCGTCCGCGCTGGATCAGCCCGCCAGCGCCGAGTTGCTGGCGGCGGCGGACACGCCGGCCGCGGACACGCCGGCCGCGGAGAGCGCGGTTCAGGCCGCCCCTGCACCGGCTGCGCGTCCCGAGGCTGCGCCGCCGGAGCGCGCGGTGGACGAGAACACCTCGACCGCAGCGACGCAAACCCAGGCAGGGTCAAAGCCACTGCCGGCATCGCTGCGCCAGGAACTCGATAGTGCCGCTCCTGACAGCCAAGCCATAGCCGACGCGCCCGGCCAGTCTGGCCGCCGTGGCGACGGCGACGGCGGCCGCGCGCCGGGCGCCGACGGGACGTCGGCGTCGGGCCAGACAGCGGCGCCGGGCGGGACAGCCAGGCCTACCAGGACGGCGGGAGGTTCCGTCGCGGCCGGCGACCGGATCAAGAGCACGGCAAGCACGGCGACGGGCGACGAGCCGGCATCCCGCGGGCGGCGGATCGCGGTCATCGTGCTGGCGGTGCTGTTTCTCGTCGCCGGTGTGGCGCTGGGCCTGTACATCGGCCTCGAAGGCGGCGTGTAGGCGGCTACCCGGAATGGCCGAGGCGCCGCGACACCTCGCTGCTCAGCAGGCGCACCTTGGGGCCGAGCGCGGCGGGATCCGGCAGCCGCGGGGACGGCGCGACGATGCCGAGGCTGGCGATCGGGCGCCCCGACCGGTCCATGATCGGTGCGGCGACCCCGGCGGCTCCGCGTTCCAGCTCGTCAGAGGACACCGCGTACCCCCGCGCCTTGCTGGCGGCCAGCTCCGCGGCCAGCGGGGGATGGCGAGCCACCAACGGACCACGGTCGCCGGGCTCCAGGTACGCCAGCAATGCTCGGCCATGCGCCCCGACGGCGAGCGGATGGCGAAAGCCGACGTGGTATCCGACCCGCACCAGCAGTCCCGCAGGCTCCACACGGTCGACCACCACCACGTCGCTGCGGTCACGCACCGCCAGGCAGACCGCCTCGCGTACCTGCTCCATCAGCGAGCGCATCGCCGGAAGGGCGAGCCGGCGCACCTCCAGGCTGCGGCCGGCGCGCGCTCCGAGCTCGACCAGGGCCACCCCCAGCGCGTAGCGGCGCGTCTCCGGGTCGCGCACCGCGAAGCCTTGCTGGCCGAGGGTTTCCAGCAGGCGGTAGAGCACCGCCCGGTCCAGTCCGGTCGAGGCTGACAGCTCGGCAACCGTCGCGCCGTCCCCGCTTCCGCCAAGGCATTGCAAGACCGCGAGCCCGCGCGACAGCGTTCGTGATCCGCTGCTGATCGCGGGGGCGGGTGACGGGACAGCTGGCATCCGCCTCTCCTTCTCTCCCGCCGTGTCGCCCTCGACCAACCGGTGCACCCGTGGCCGTCACAGCGGCGAACGCTGGGCAACAGTCTGAGACCGAGTCCCGACCGGGGTCAAGCGATACCGCGTTTCGCCGGCTGATTGCCCCGGCTGACAGGGCTCGCGCTGGTAGGCTTCGCCGCTGGCGACAACAGGAGCACACGTGACACCGCAGCACCTGCTCACCCCCCGGGCGGAGGAAGAGACGCCGCTGGAGCGCATGGTCGAAGCCAGCGTCTTCCGCAAGCTGTACGACAACCGGATCCTCTACCTGCGTGGCGCGATCGAGGACACGGTCGCCGACACCCTGGTTGCGCAGATGATGTCGCTGGACGCCGACAACGACAAGGACGTCACCCTCTACATCAACTCTCCCGGCGGCATCGTCACGGGCATGTTCGCCATCTACGACGTCATGCACCTGATGAACAGCAAGGTCAACACCGTCTGCGTCGGCTTGGCGGCGTCGGCGGCAGCGTTCCTGCTGGCCACCGCCAGCGGCACGCGCGCGGCCACTCCCAACGCCCGGATCATGTTCCACCAGCCGTTGGGCGGCGCGCGCGGGCAGGCCGTGGACATCCAGATCCAGGCCCAGCAGATCGTGTTCCTGCGTGAGCGCCTCAACGAGATCCTCGCCGAGCGCACCAAGCAGCCTTTGGAGCGGATCCAAAAGGACACCGACCGCGACTTCTGGCTCTCGGCCGAGGAGGCCGTCGCCTACGGCGCGATCGACGAGGTCCGAGCGCGCGGCGGGGTCTGACCCTCGCCGCCCAGCCACAGCCTGGCGGAGCCGGTAGCCGGATCGACCTCGACGACGCGGTGGTTGCCCGTGTCCACGACGAGGATGCCCCGGCCAGTCCACGCCACGGCCTCGGGCTCGCGGAAGGCCGCCGTTGATCGAAGGTCGAGCGGTAACGGTGGGCGATGCTCCAGGGCGGTCAGCGACGCGTCGAAGGGCGTGCCATCGCCAAGCAGCGTGCGCACACGCCCGGTGGCCGGATCCAGCGACTTGATCTTGTGGTTGAGGGTGTCAGCGACGAGCAGCGTTCCCCTCGGACCGGCGGCGATGCCCACCGGATGTTGGAAGCGGGCGTCGTCGCCGTTGCCGTCGACGTCGCCGAAGGCGAACAGATCGCCACCGGCGACCGTTGTCACCTGCCCGCCGGACACACGCCGCACCGCCGAGATCTCGCTGTCGGCCACGTACAGCGCGGCATCGTCGCTCCAGGCCAGGCCCGAGGGCTGAGCGAAGGCGGCGGTGATCAGATCCCCGTCGACGCGGGCCTCGCGACCGCTGCCCGCGTACACCGCGGCGATGCCGTCGACGATGCCCCACAGCTGATGGCTGCCGGCCATCGCCACCAGCAGCTCGCCGACCGCGGTGACGGCAACATCCCACGGTGAGCGCAAGGCCACGGCCGTCGCCAAGCCGCTCCCATCCGCGGACCGGCCACGCTGACCCGTCCCGGCCACGGTGCGAACCTGCCCGGTGTCCAGGTCCACCGCGCGCACCGCGTTGTTGCCGGTGTCGGCCACGTACAGCGTCCTGTGGTGCACGGCCAGCCCATGTGGAGCGTGCAGCCGTGCCTCCTGGCCGCCGTCGCGCAGACCCGGTGCCCCGGTGCCGAAGCGGCGCAGCTGTTGGCCGTCGGGGGCGCAGGCCACGACCTGGTGATGGCCCGTGTCGGCGACATAGACCGCCTCGGTGCCGACGGCGATCCCACCGGGAAAAGCCAGCGTGCCGGGCGGGCCGGCCTCCGGTCTCAGGGGCAGGGGCGCCGGGCTCAGCATCGCGCGTTGCTGGTCGAGGACGCCCGTCAGCGCCAGCAGCAGGGGTGCTGGGTCAGGCTCGCCGCTGGCCGCCCCGACGATCCGTCCGTCCGCCCCCACGATCACCAGGGTCGGCCAGGCACGCACGGCGTAGGCGTCCCACAGCTGCCGGCCGGCGTCGACGACCACTGGGTGCGTGATGCCGTGACGGCGGACCGCCTCGGCGACCAGGCCGGGATCACGCTCGGACGGAAACTTTGGGGAGTGGACGCCGACGACCACGAACGCCTCGTCGGCCAGCTCCCGCTCGACCGCTGCCAGCACGGGCAGCGTGTGGAGACAGTTGATTCAGGCGTAGGTCCAAAAGTCCAGCAGCACGACCTTGCCGCGCAGGTCGTCGGGTGTCAGCGGACGCTCCACGTTGAACCAGACGGCGTCGGTCGGCAGCGCGGGAGCATGAATGCTTGGCATCACGCCACGTTACTCACCCGACCGCGACTCACCCGAGCGCGACTTCCCCGAACCCGCGCTTCCCGGCACAGCCATCACCTGATCATGTCGGTACTCGTCGACCGACGGCCCACCGAGCCGCTCCAGACGCCAGGTCACGTAGGCGTAGGTGACCAATAGCAGTGCGGCGAACGCCGGCCATCCCGTGGCGATGCGGGCCACAGTCAGCCAGCCGACCTCCTGACGCTGCACCAGGATCCATTGCACCGCGGCCTTGCCCAGGTACAGCGCCGCCCAGACCCAGGTGATCTCGGAGTAGGCGGGCCGCACACGCGGATGCCAGTACCAGGCCAGCGGCCAGCGATAGATCGCCGCACTGGTCAGTGCGATCACGGGCCGGCGAACCAGGATGCTGACCACCGACACGGCGCCGAGGACCGCATTGCTCACGATGCCGGGCAGGAAGTAGGCGCTGGCCTCGCCCGCCACCAGCGCGAAGCCCACGGCGATCAGGGTGCCGCCCAGCCCGGACATGGCGTACAACAGCCGCTGGCGGCGCAGCAGCCGCGCCGCGACCAAGACAAGGCTGAAACCGATCGCCACGGCGGCGCCTGCACCCAGCCCTCCCAGGGCATTGGCCAGCACGAACACCACCGGCGGTGCCACGGTGTCGACCAGGACCGACCGGTTGGCCAGCAGGTCGCGGGCGCCGTAGGGCGCAGTCGGCGTCGACGATGCCGAGGCTCTGGTCATCGGCGCTGGCACCACGGGCAGTAGGTGGTGCCGCGGCCGCCCAGGACGACCTTGCGCAGAGCGGTGCCGCAACGCCGGCAGGCGCGCCCCGCCTGACCGTAGGCCACCAAGAAGTCGGCGTTGCGACCGGACTCGCCGTTGACCATCCGGTAGTCGCGGAAGGTGGTTCCCTCGCGCTCGATCGCCTCGCTGAGCACTTCGCGGATCGCGGTCCACAGGGCCGTAGAACGCTCGCGGCCCACCCGCCGGGCATGCGGGTTGATGCGAGCACGCCACAGGGCCTCGTCGGCGTAGATGTTGCCAACTCCGGCGACCGGGCGCTGGGTCAACAGCCACGGTTTGACCGCCATCCGGCTGCGAGCCAGCGCCGCGTGGAAGCGCACCGGGTCGAAGTCGTCCGACAGCGGCTCCGGGCCCAGCGCGGCGAGGGTGACCAGGCCGCGATAGTCGCCGGCGGGCACCACCGCCAGGGTCCCGAAGCGGCGGACGTCACGAAAGTCCAGCACGGTGGCGCCGAGACCAGCGCCCGCATGCGGGCCGGGCGCGGCCGAGGAGTCGCCCAGGGTGAAGGTGGCGCGCACGTAGGCATCGGGCCGCCAGCCGTCGGCTTCTCCACGGAAGCGGAACGACCCCGTCATGCCCAGGTGGGCGACGAGCTCCAACCCGCCGTCGAGCTCGCCCAGCAGGTACTTGCCGCGGCGGCGCAGACCGAGAACGCGATGCCCCGCCGCCCGCTCGAGGGCACGAAAGCGCAGCTGGGGCTGAGCGGACACCGACGAGATCCACCGCCCCTGCAGGCGCGGCCCGAGCTGGCGGCGAACGCTTTCGACTTCGGGAAGCTCTGGCACTCCGACTCCATTGTCGCGTGTCGCGTGTCGCGCGTCCGCGCAGTGAAGTTTGCGCCCGCCGTTGCCGATACAGACAGCACCAAGTCAACCGCGGGCTCGATGAGGAAATGACACCCAGGTGATGAAAGATGACATCTTGACCAGGCCACGGGCTAAAACGGCCCTGAGGCTGCCGCTGGACGCGGCAGCGGCGGCACTGTTCCTGCATGAGCAGGCGGCGCTACTGGCGCACGGCCTCGCCGGTGACCGCAGCACGGTACGCGACACGCTGGCAACCCATGCGCAGTCCCACGAGCGCTGGCTGACCCTGGTGACCGATGCCCGCAACAGCCTCGGTGACGACGCCGCGCAGCGCGTTGCAGCGCTGTACACGTTGCACGGACGTGTGGCCGAATCCTTGGCCCGCCGGTCCAGCGAGCTGTTGGACGACACGACCGCCGCTGCGGTCCGGCAGCTGCTGGCCGAGTGGCTCGACCGTCTCACCGACGCCACCCTCGCCACGCTGCGGCAGACCGACGTGCCCGGGTAGAGTTCGGGCCTCGGCGAGCCGCAGCATCGCGCCCGCCCCGCCATGGAGAACGGAAGGCCTACACCATGACCGGCGCGTTCCGCGTTCCTGCCCCCACCAACGAGCCGGTCCGCGGCTACGGCCCTGGCAGTCCCGAGCGCACAGCCTTGACCGATCGCCTTGCCGCGATGGCCAAGGAGCGCCTCGAAGCGCCGATGGTGATCGGCGGGCGTTCCGTGGCCGGGACGTCGACGTTTACGGTCACCGCACCCCACCGCCACTCTCAGGTACTGGCCGAGGTCCAAGCCGCGGGTCGCGAACACGTCTCCGCGGCGATCGAGGCGGCGCTGAAAGCGCGCGCCGAGTGGGCGGCGATGCCGTGGACCGAGCGGGCGGGGGTCTTCCTGCGCGCCGCCGAGCTACTGGCGGGCCCGTGGCGGGACACGATCAACGCCGCCACGATGCTCGGTCAGTCCAAGACGGTGTATCAGGCCGAGATCGACGCCGCCTGCGAGCTGATCGACTTCTGGCGCTACAACGTCGCCTTCGCCGAGCGCATCTACGCCGAGCAGCCAGTGTCGGCCCCCGGGACCTGGAACCGCATGGAGCACCGCCCGCTCGAGGGCTTCGTCCTGGCCATCACGCCGTTCAACTTCACGGCCATCGCCGCCAACCTGCCGACGGCCCCGGCGCTGATGGGCAACGTCGTGGTGTGGAAGCCGTCACAGATGCAGGCGCTGGCGGCCCAGTACACCATGCAGCTGCTGGAAGCCGCCGGGCTTCCACCCGGTGTGATCAACCTGGTGCACGGCGACGGAAAGATGACCGCCGAAGTCGCGATGGCCCACGAGCGCTTCGCCGGACTCCACTTCACCGGCTCCACCTCGGTCTTCCAAGGGTTGTGGCGCCAGGCCGCCGAACGCATCGACGACTACCGCAGCTATCCGCGACTGGTCGGCGAGACCGGCGGCAAGGACTTCGTTGTCGCCCACCCCTCGGCGTCGGTCGACGCGCTGGTGGTGGCGCTGGCCAGGGGTTCCTTCGAGTATCAGGGGCAGAAGTGCTCGGCGGCGTCCCGGGCCTACGTGCCTCGCTCGCTGTGGCCGCGCGTGCGCGACGGGCTGGCCGACCTCGTCGGCGACATCCCGATCGGTGACGTCGCCGACCTGTCCAACTTCATGGGCGCGGTGATCGACCAGCCCGCCTACCAGCGGCTCACCGAGGCGGTGGCCAGAGCCCGCGGGGACGGCGTGGAGGTCCTCGCTGGCGGCGGTGGAGACGACAGCGAAGGCTGGTTCGTCGAGCCGACCGTGCTGGTGTCGGACGACCCGACCTCCGACACGATGGTCCGCGAGCTGTTCGGCCCCTTGCTGACGGTGCACGTCTACGACGACGCGCGCTATTCCGACACCTTGCGCCTGGTGGATCAGACGTCGCCCTACGCACTGACCGGGGCCGTCTTCGCCGACGACCGTGCGGCCGTGCAGGAGGCCCTCACCACGCTGATCGACGCGGCGGGCAACTTCTATGTCAACGACAAGCCGACCGGCGCAGTCGTCGGACAGCAGCCGTTCGGCGGTGCCCGTGCCTCCGGCACCAACGACAAGGCCGGTTCCGTGCTGAACCTGTTGCGCTGGGTCTCGCCCCGCGCGATCAAGGACACGCTGGTGCCACCCGTGACATGGCAGTATCCGCACATGGGCTGACGGCGTGGACGAGCTGCTCATCATCGCCAACGCGCAGGCCGGCTCGGCACAGGACGAGCGTCTGCAGGCGGCGCTCGACGTGCTGCGGCGGCCGGGTAAGCCCGAGGTCGTCCGTTGCGCTTCACCCGATGACGTGGATGACGCCTTGGACCGGGCACAGGGCCGGCGCATCGTCGTCGCCGGCGGCGACGGCAGCATGCACCTGATCGTGAAGCGGCTGTGGGAGCGGGGTCCGGACACGCTGGCCGCGACCGAGCTCGGTCTGGTGCCGCTGGGGACCGGCAACGACCTCGCCATCGGGCTAGAGCTACCCGAAGACCCCGCTGAGGCCGCGCAGGTGTGCCTCGACGGCACAGTCACCGCGCTGGACCTGATCGACACCGACCGGGGCGAGATCGTCGTCAACGCTTCACACGCCGGGCTCGGGGCCGCCGCCGCGGAGCGCTCCCAAGACCTCAAGCCCTCGCTGGGTCCCGCGGCCTACCCGCTGGGGGCACTGGTCGCCGGCGTCCGAGAGGCCGCGTGGCAGCTGCGGGTGACCCTGGACGGCGAGGTCGTGCACGACGGCAGCACGCTGATGGTTGGCATCGCCAACGCCCCGTCGATCGGTGGGGGCACCCAGCTCATTCCGAGGGCGCTGCCCGACGACGGCGAGCTGGACCTGATCGTGGTGAGCGCTGTGGGGCCCGCCGCCCGGCTGGCGTTCGGGGCGGCGCTGCGCAACGCGGCTCACCTCGATCGCGACGATGTGCTGCACGCCCGCGGCCACGAAGTCGGCATCAGCGGCGACGCGGTGGTGCACGACCTCGACGGTGAGCTGTACGACGAGTGGCCGTCCGCCTCCTATCGGGTGGTGCCTGCAGCCTGGCGGCTGCTGACACCCGTCGGCTAGCTGCCGTTCCCCACTACGCGAGGCGGAGCGTCAGACCCGGCTTGCGCTGATGACCCGCTGCTCGCGGACGGCCGCATCCAGGAACTCCTCGGCAGCGGCACGGTCCAGCGGCCGTGCGAACAGGTAGCCCTGCCCTAGCCGGCAAGCCAGCTGCAACAGCCGCGCCGCCTGCTGCGGCTCCTCGATGCCCTCAGCCACGGTGTCAAGACGCAACGTACGACCGCCGAAGCGCGCGACGCTGTCGCCTTCGCGCAGGTACAGCTGCAGGCGTGCCGCCACCGTCGTCAAGACCTGGTCGCCCGCATCGTGCCCGAGGCCTTCGTTGACGGTCTTGAAGTCGTCCATGTCGACAAACATCACGGCCAACACGGTGTCGTGGCGCTCGCGGCGAGCCAGCGCGTGTCGGACCCGGTCGGTGAACAACACCCGGGTTGGCCAGTCCGGTCAGCGAATCGTGCAGCCGCTAGGTTCGCCGGGGTTGGCGAACGCCTCCTTCAGGTAGGCCACGGCCGCGACCGTGTCGTCGGGATGCAGCAGGTCGAGCAGCCGCTGGCCCACCATGTCGTCGGATTCGCGGCCGAGCACATGGCGCGACGACGGCGTCTGGTAGCCGACGGTGGTGTCAGGGCTCACGACCGTCACCAGGTCGTACGCGTTGTCGATCAGCCCACCTCCTGTTGCCTGCTCGACCCCATCGGCTCCAAGGCTGCTCGGTCGGCAGCCACGGCCGCATCCAGGCCAGCCAGCGCCCGCCTGGCCTCGTCCGTCGGGGCGCCGAGCGTGGCCATCTGGGTAAGGCTGACATCGGCGTGGCGGGTCATCTCCAGCGGCCTTCTTGAGCGCGGGCGCGTGTGGCCGCGCCGGGCGGTCCCTCAGCGCGGAGCCATGCGCAGCGCCCCGTCGAGTCGGATCACCTCACCATTGAGCATCGGGTTGGCCACGATGTGGCCCACCAGCGCCGCGTACTCCGAGGGTCGTCCCAGCCGGTTGGGGTGCGGGACCTGCGCGCCCAGCGACTTGCGGGCCTCCTCGGGCAGACCCGCCAGCATGGGTGTCTCGAACGTGCCAGGGGCGATCGTGCAGACGCGGATCTGCTTGTCGGCCAGATCCCGGGCCAGCGGCAGCGTCATGCCGGCCACGCCGCCCTTGCTCGCCGAGTAGGCCGCTTGACCGATCTGGCCGTCGAAGGCCGCCACCGAGGCGGTGTTGACGATGACGCCACGCTCCCCGTCGACGACATCGGCCCGCACCATCAGCTCCGCCGCCAATCGGATGACGTTGAAGGTGCCGATCAGGTTGATGGTCACCACCGTCGTGAACTGCGCCAGCGGCAACGGTCCCTTGCGGCTCAGCACGCGCCCGGGTGTGGCCACGCCGGCGCAGTTGACCACGATGTGCAGCCCGCCGAGCCCGGCGGCGACCTCGACCGCCGATTGCACGTCGCCCTCGTCGGTGACGTCGGTCGGCGCGAACACGACCTGGCTGCCCATGGCCCCGGCGGCCTCCTCACCCCGCGACGACGGCAGGTCGGCGATCACGACCTTGGCGCCGATCCCGCTCAGGGCCTTAGCGGTCGCCAGGCCTAGACCCGACCCACCGCCCGTGATCAACGCGACCTTGCCTGCGACCTCCATGCACCATCTCCTGCTGCGGCCTCCGGTTCGCCGCGGACCAGCCGGGGACTGTAGCCCAGATCCACCGGTGCTTTGCGGCCGCAGGGGCCGGATGGGACCATGGCAGTGATGAGCGACCCACTGCCAGCCTGGACCCCGTCGTCGTGGAACGCGCTCGCCGCCGAGCAGCAGCCGGACTGGCCCGACCCCCAGCAGCTCAAGGCCGCGTTGACCGAGCTGTGCGCCATGCCGCCGCTGGTGTTCGCCGGGGAAAGCCGAGCACTGCAGACGCAGCTGGGTCGTGTCGCTGAGGGCAAGGCGTTCCTGCTCCAGGGCGGCGACTGCGCCGAGACGTTCGCCGCGTTCGGTGCCGACGCGATCCGCGACAAGCTCAAGGTCCTGCTGCAGATGGCGATCGTGCTGACTTACGGCGCGCAGCTGCCGGTGGTCAAGGTCGGCCGGATCGCCGGGCAGTTCGCCAAGCCCCGCTCCGCCGCCGTCGAGCAGGTCGACGGGGTGGGCCTGCCCGTGTGGCGTGGCGACGCGGTCAACCGGCTGGACGCCACCGCCGAGGCCCGCCAGCCCGACCCCAGCCGGCTGCTGCGCGTATACCACCAGTCAGCCGCCACGCTGAACCTGCTACGCGCGTTCACCCGCGGCGGGTTCGCGGACCTGGAGAAGGTCCATGTGTGGAACCAGGAGTTCGTGGCCGCCTCGTCGGAGGGGCAGCGCTACGCCGCGGTCGCCGAGGAGATCGAACGGGCACTGCGGTTTCTGCGCGCCTGCGGCGTGGACGTGACCAACGACCCGACGTTCCACACCGTCGACTTCTGGACGTCGCACGAGGCACTGTTGCTCGGCTACGAGGAAGCGCTCACGCGGCAGGATTCGCTGACTGGCGACTGGTACGACTGCAGCGCGCACATGCTGTGGATCGGCGAGCGCACCCGGAACCCCGACGGCGCGCATGCGCACTTCTTGTCAGGAGTCGGCAACCCGGTGGGGGTCAAGCTCGGGCGCACGGCAACCGCTGACGAGGTGAGCGCCTTGGCCGCCCGGCTCAACCCCGACAACGTGTCGGGCCGTCTGACGTTCATCACACGGATGGGCGCCGCCTCAGCCGGCCGTGTCCTGCCCGAGCTGGTGCGAACCGTGCGCGACCAGGGCCTGGCCGTGGTGTGGTGCTGTGACCCGATGCACGGCAACACTTTCCTGTCCGGCTCGGGCTACAAGACCCGGCGGTTCAGCGACGTGCTCGACGAGCTGCGGACCTTCTTCGGCGTCCACGCCCAGGAGGGCACCGTGCCCGGCGGGGTGCACATCGAGCTGACCGGCGAGGACGTCACCGAGTGCCTCGGCGGCGCGCAGGACATCGCCGACATGGATCTGGCCTACCGCTACGAGACCGCCTGCGATCCCCGCCTCAACAACCAGCAGGCCTTGGAGCTGGCGTTCCAAGTCGCCGAGATGCTGCGCCCCTGAACTTGCCCGGCACCCTGCGCCGCGCGGCTAATAGCGGCAGGCGCCGGTGGAGTCCGGCTGGTTGCGGGCGATGGCATCGGCGACGTCGCCGCGGACCTGCGCCGCGGTCAGGGCGTAGCCGGTCCCTGGCTCGGCAGCGGCGGCCGCGAACACCACGCCGCCGACCCGGCCGTCACGGGTCACGAACGGCCCGCCGGAGTCGCCACGCTCCACGGCGGCCCGCAACGTCAGCACGTCGCGGTTGATCAGACCGCGCCCGTAAATGTCACGGCCCATGGCCTGTCCGGTACCGCGCACGGCGGCGGGCTCGGCCACCAGCTCTCGGCGACCGCCGGGGTAGCCAAGGGTCGCGCCCTCGGTGCCTCGTCCGGGAGGCTCGCTGACCCAGTCGATGGCTGGCGCGTCGAGGCCCGCAACGGCCAGTACGGCAAGATCGATGTCGCTGTCGACGTGGACCGCCGTCGCCGGTAGCTCGCCGCCACGGCTGCGGACTCGCAGCTGTTCACTGCCCGCCACCACGTGCGCGTTGGTCACGACGTACCCCGTCTGGGACACGAATCCGCTGCCCGAGGACACACCCCCGCAGCCCAGACCCACGACCTGCACAACGCTGGAGGCACCGGCCGCCTGGGCCGCGGCCATCGCGGCTCGGCTGGGTCGGTTCACCGGTGGAGCGGTCGACCCATCCAGCCCGCTGAAGACCTGGGGGAATCCCTGCTGGTCGAGGTAGCCGCCCACTCGACCGATCAAGTCCGGCGGCGGGGGCAGCTGCCGAGTGACCGCCGTGACGATCTGAGAGCCGCGGATCAGTCTGGCGACGCCGCGCGTGGGTCCTTGGGCCAGCACCGACCCCAGCAGCCACACCGTCAACAGCAGTCCAGCCATCCCGACCGCGATGCCGGCCGTGCGGTCGACGGCCGCGGCACCGGCGCCGTACACCACCGAGCGCAGTCGCAGGCCGATCGCCATGCCGGCGCCCTGACCGACCACCACCGCCAGCAGCAACAACCCGAGGGTGAGCAGCGACAGCGTTGGGCCGGGCTGGGCAACGAAGCTGCTGGCCAGCCGAGGAGCGAGGCCAGCGCCGGCGAACAACCCCACGACCGCACCACCGAAGGCCGCGACCTGCGACAGCGCGCCCCGACGGAATCCCCGCGAGGCGGCCAGCACGAGCGCCAGTAGCAGCGCCAGATCCACGACGTTCACGCCCTCGATGGTAAAGACAGCGCCGCTGGCAAGGGGTGGCCGGCCGGTCGGGCCGCACGAATCGACCCTCGGTGTAGCGTCGCACCGATGATCGGGATCGACGATGTCCGCATGGCCGCCGCCCGCCTGGAGGGCGTCGCCAACCGCACGCCTGTGCTCACCTCGCGCACCCTGGACCGCCTGGTCGGCGCCAGCGTCTACCTCAAGGCCGAGTGCTACCAGCGTGGCGGCGCGTTCAAGTTCCGCGGGGCGTACAACAAGCTGTCCACCCTCGATCCGTCGGCTCTGCGGCGCGGCGTGGTCGCGTACTCGTCGGGCAATCACGCGCAGGCCGTCGCACTGGCGGCCGGGATTCTCGGCACGACGGCCACGATCGTCATGCCGACCGACACCCCGCAGGCCAAGGTGGCGGCCACCCGTGGCTACGGGGCCGAGGTCGTGACCTATGACCGCTACACCGAAAGCCGCGAGGACATCGGGGAGGCGCTGGCCGCCGAGCGCAACGCGACGCTGGTGCCTCCCTACGAGGATCCAATGATCATGGCCGGGCAGGGGACGGTCGCGCTGGAGCTGCTCGACGAGGTCGGCGACCTTGACGTCCTACTGGTCTGCGTGGGCGGCGGTGGGCTGGTCGCCGGCTGCGCGACCGCCGCCAAGGCCATGGTGCCGGGCGTCGAGGTCTACGGGGTCGAGCCCGAGACCGGCGACGATACGCGCCAGTCGCTGGCCGCAGGCAGGCGCATCTCGATCCCTGTGCCTCGTACAATCGCCGACGGCCAGATGGCCTCGACGCCCGGACGCCTGACCTTCCAGGTGAACCGCCGGCTGCTGGATGGGGTGCTGGTGGCTAGCGACGCCGAGATCCTGTCCGCCATGGCCTTCCTTTTCGAGCGCATGAACGTGGTCGCGGAGCCCAGCGGCGCATGCGCGCTGGCGGCGCTGCTCGCCGGCCGCGCCGACGTGGAAGGGCGCCGAGTCGGCGTGACCATCTCTGGCGGCAACGTGTCCGTGCGGCAATGGTGCCGACTCCTGGAAGACGGGGCGGACAACACTGGGCCCGTCGCATGAAGACGGGCGCCGTGCCCCGAGGCGGGGGACGGCAAGATCCCACGAAAATTGTTGCGCCACTGCTGAATGCCCACTAGGGTCCCGGCTGCAAGCGGCTCACGTGCGATGGAGTCGGGGTGAGGGGCGCGTGGGGTGGCTTCGTCTAGAGCGTCGCAGCTGTGGGTTTGGGGGCGGCACCGCCGGCCTCAGCCCGCGGGGAGATGCGCAAGGGGTGGCCATCCCGGCGAGTTCCGTCGCACACCGTAATCAATGACAGGCCGGTAATCCTTGTTCCGACGGGCCGTCTCGCCACGGCAAGGTCTGGTGGCGTGACGACATCCGGCGGTAAGGGGGACAGCGGCCGCGACTACTACAGGAGAAACCTGCATGTTCGATGCACCGTTTGTTGCGAACGCAATAGACAACAGCGCCGAGAACGCCATCGACCGTCGCCGCTTCTTGCGAAGCGCTGCTGTGGCCGGTCTTGGTGTCGCAGGCGCCAGCTACCTTCCGTCGTTGGACGGCGAGGCCGAGGCAGCTCACCGGGGGCCCAGCGACTCCGCCATCCTCAACTTCGCGCTGAACCTGGAGTACTTGGAAGCCGAGTTCTACGTGCGCGCGGTGACCGGCCAGGGACTGGCCGACAGGCTCACGACCGGCCGTGGGCGCCGCGGTGGCGTCAGCGGGGGCCGCAAGGTCAACTTCAAGAGCAAGCTGATCCGCCAGTACGCGCGAGAGATCGCGGAAGACGAGAAGGCGCACGTAGCCTTCCTACGCAAGGCACTCGGCCGTTCTGCCGTCGCCCGTCCCAGGATCGACCTGAATCGCAGCTTTACCGCTGCGGCGCGTGCTGCCGGCCTCATCGGGGGTAACCAGCGCTTCGACGCGTTCGCCAACGAGAACAACTTCCTGCTCTCGGCGTACATCTTCGAAGACGTCGGCGTGACCGCGTACAAGGGTGCGGCCCCGCTCATCGACAACAAGACCTTCCTCGAGGCGGCCGCCGGCCTCCTCGCGGTCGAGGCGTATCACGCGAGCAACATCCGCACCGTGCTACTGTCGAAGGGACTGGCCGCCCCGAGCGTGGCCATCTCGAACGCGCGTGACAGCCTCGACGGGCCCAGCGACCTCGACCAGGGTGTCAGGCGCGGCGGACGCCGCAACCGCCGTGCCAACGTCGTCCCTGCCGACCGTAACGGTCTCGCCTTCAGTCGCACCGCCGGTCAGGTGCTCAACATCTTGTACCTGAACGCCAACCGTACCCGCTCCGGTGGCTTCTTCCCCGGCGGCGTCAACGGCCCGATCAACACCAGCGACCGGTAGCAGCCCGACAGGGCGCAAGGCCGGCTCTAGGGGGCGAAGTGGTGGTGACCTCGGTCACCACCACTTCGCGTTGCACGGGGCGGCGCACGACGGCTACAGGGCTTCGGGGTCAGAGCCACTAAAGGAGCGTGCGGATCTCCCCGTCCGACGCGTGCAGCACGGCGCGCGCCGCCTCATGCAAGGCTGCGTGGTGGTGGCGGAAGACCTCGATGGCGTCGTCAGCGTCGTCGGCCCCAGGCTGGGACTCGACCGGGCTGTCGCGGTTGTCCAACGCCTGCAGGGCGGCGTCCCAGTCCGTGGTGGCGGCCGCGCGCCGCAACGCCATGTTGGGCGCCTGCAGCAGCGCGCGCTCCAGGTCCTGGATGACGGTGAGCACCACGTCGGTGGTGGTGCGCACCCCCGGCGTGGTCAACAGGTGCAGCGCCTGCAGCTTGCGCATCGCCATGGCCATCACCAGCTGCGGGTCGCCCAGCTCGTTGACGGCGGAGTCCACCGCACGCAGGTCGATGCTGACCGACACTGGCACGGCGAACCAACGGCGGAGCAGGTCGAACAGCACCTCCGCGGATGTGCGCGCAGCAAGCAACTCGGCCGGCTTGGGAATCTCCTCCATCGGTGCGGAGGCTATACCGTGACCATGTGGCGGCCGCCGCGCCCCACGCTGTCAACCGACGAAGCGCTCGCTGCGGATTGACGTACCTCACGCTGTGGATTGACATAGCGGTCGCTGCGGATTGACGGAACGCACGCTGTGGACTGATATAGCGAGATGGACGACGCCACCGCGCTGCTGGTCACCGTCACCGGACGAGATCGGCCAGGCGTGACGTCGGCGTTGTGTGCGGTGATCGCGGGGCAGGGCGCCCACATCCTGGACATGGAGCAGGTGGTGATCCGCGACCGGCTCACGCTGGGCATCCTGCTGTCGCTCGGCGGGGAGGAGCAGTCGGCTCGCGACGCGCTGCAGGCCACCGCGGCCGAGCTCGGCGTTGCGGTGGACTTCGAGCCGGTGGCGGCGAGACGGCCGCGTGCCGAGGCGGCCCGCCACTACGTCACGGTGCTCGGCCAGCCGTTGCGGGCCGAGGCCATCGCCGCCATCACGCAACGCATCGCCGACTGTGGCGCCAACATCGACCGGATCGTGCGCCTCTCGCGTTATCCCATCACCAGCTACGAGCTCTTGGTGTCCGCCGGCGACCCCGCGCGGCTGCGGTCCGAGCTGTCGGTGGAGGCGGCCGCCCAGCGCGTCGACGTCGGGGTGCAGCGGGCCACGCTGTACCGCCGGGCCAAGCGGCTGATCGTGCTGGACGTCGACTCCACCCTGGTGCAAGGCGAGGTCATCGAGCTGCTGGCGGAGCAGGCAGGCTGCGGCGCGCAGGTGGCGGCCATCACGGTGGCGGCAATGAACGGCGAGCTGGACTTCGCCTCGGCGCTGCGTCGCCGTGTGGCCCTACTGGAAGGGTTGGAGGTCAGCGCTGTCAACCACGTCCGCGACCGCCTCGTGCTCACCCCGGGGGCGATGACGCTGGTACGAACGCTGCGACGTCTCGGCTTCGTGCTGGCCATCGTCAGTGGCGGGTTCACCCAGATCACCGACGGGCTCAAGGCCAAGCTCGGCCTCGACTACGCGCAGGCCAACACCCTGGAGGTCATGGACGGTCGCTTGACCGGGCGGCTGTTGGGTCCGGTGGTGGACCGCGCCGGCAAGGCCCGGGCGCTGGAGCGCTTCGCCGAGCAGGCGGGGGTGCCTCTGTCGCAGACGGTGGCCGTCGGCGACGGCGCCAACGACCTCGACATGCTCGCCCGGGCCGGCCTGAGCATTGCCTTCAACGCCAAGCCGGTCGTCCGGCGGGCCGCCGACACGGCCGTCACCGTGCCCTACCTCGACGCGGTGCTGTTCCTGCTCGGCATCACCCGCGAGGAGATCGAGGCCGCCGACGCGGAAGACCCGGGGTGGGACAGCACCTGACGTATCATCGCGCCTCTCCGCCGTTCCGGCGGACCGAGACGCGCGTGCGCTGATCAGTCCTCAAGCAGCGAAGCGGTAGAACACAGGACATGTCCACATGGAGCGAAGCGGTAGGACACGAGACGATGTTGCTGCGGAGAAAGAAGCACACCAACCCGCTGTTCGACCCCGAGCGCCTGCGGCTCCTGCTCGACGAGCAGCGGGCCCAGCGTGCGCTGACCGACCCTGACAGCGTCGACCTGCTGACCTGGAACGTCTTCTCGACGCTGGACACCCACCGGGACCGCACCTGGTTGGCGTACCGGTTGCAGGCGCTCGGTGGCCCAGGCGTCACCGCACCGGTGCGCCTGTCGCTGTGGACCGGCGCGCACCGGGAACCGCTGCTGCGGCCTCCCGCCGGGTACGTGGCCCACGTCCGCGAGGTGGCCAAGGCGCACGGCGGTGACGACGCAGCGGTCGGCGACTTCACCGCGCCAGTTGAGGTCCCCGTTCGCCTGGAGTCGCCGGGCGTGCTGGCGCTGATCGACACCACCATCGCCACAGTTCCGCACGGACGGGGCGGCCGGGACCGCCTGGTGGAACTGGTCGACGTCGGCATCGACGCGGCCCGCCGCCTTGGCAACACCCTGACCGTCGGCGTCGTCTACTCCTCGGGCACCGGCGCGGCGGGCGAGCTGTCGGCCCGGGTCAACAAGCTGCGCGAGCCGGGCGCGCTGGCCAACGCATTGCCGCATCGGAGGACGTTGCCGCCGATCACCCTGCGCGAGCTGTCGTGGCAGCAGCTGATCCAGACTTGGCACAACGAGGCCGGCTATCTGGAGCTCGGCGGAGAGCCGGTCCGCTGCTTCGTCGAGTTCTGCCGCCGCCGCGGGCTGGCCTAGGCACGTTTGTGTCCCGCCGCTTCGCTCCTTGAGGACAGCCAGTTATCCGCCGACGTTGGCGTCGCCCCCGGCCGCCTCCGTGGCTTCCTGCTCGGTCTTGGCTTCCGCATGACGCAGCTGCCCGCTGGAGTCCTCCAGGTGGGCGCGGACGAGCCACTGAAACAGCTCAAGTTGCTCGCTCTGCGCGATGAGCAGATCCTGGGTAACCGGGTCAAGGTCATCGAACTCCTCGATGGCCTTGCGGTGGTCGGCGTTCAGACCGTTGTAGGCCAGGTCGAGGGCTGCCAGGTGCTCCAGCGTGCCGGCCCGGCCGATGCTGTAGTCGTCCCAGGATCGGTGGGTGGCGATGTAGCCGGGGGTACCCCATGGCTCAAAGCCCAGCGTGGCGATGCGCTCCGCCACCGCGTCGGCCATTGCCCGCACGGCGTCAACCTGCGGGTCCAACATCTGGTGGACACCGATGAAGTTGGGCCCGACCACATTCCAGTGCACGTGCTTGAGGGTCAGACTCAGGTCCAGCAGGGCGTTGAGCCGGTCCTGCAGCGTGCCGGCCACCTTGGTGGCGGCTGCCTCGTCCATGCCGGGCACGGTGTACTTCGACTTCGTCGCCATGATCGATTCCTGTTCGCTTTTGAAATGGAAGGCTCCGCCACCTTTCCCAGCCCTTCCAACGGACATACGTGGCGCAGGAGTTGACGCGCCGGTTGCGCAGCGCCACGGTTGTGTCCCCGCCCAACTGCTACCGACCAGGGGTCTGATGAACATCGCTGCCGCGACCGATCCGCTCGCCGAGCGTGCCCGCGCCGTCGCCGAATCGGCGACCTTGGCGATCGACGGCAAAGCCAAGGCGCTCAAGGCCTCGGGCGCCGACGTCATCGGCTTCGGCGCCGGTGAGCCGGACTTCCCCACGCCGGCCCACATCGTGGCCGCGGCCCAGGCGGCCTGCGCCGATCCAGCCACGCACCGCTACAGCCCTACCGCAGGTCTGCCGGCCTTGCGGGCCGCCATCGCCGCAGCCACACAGCGCGGCTCGGGGCTGGAGGTCGAACCCGATCAGGTGCTGGTGACCAACGGCGGCAAGCACGCCTTGTACACCGCCTTCCAGACGCTGCTGGATCCCGGCGACGAGGTGCTGCTGCCGGCGCCGTACTGGGTCAGCTATCCCGAGCAGGTGCGCCTGGCCGGTGGCGTCGCCGTGGAGCTGCCGACCGATGCCGGCAGCGGGTTCATGGTCACCGTCGAGCAGCTCGAGGCCGCGCTGACCCCGCGGACGAAGGCGCTGGTGTTCGTCTCGCCGTCCAACCCGACCGGCGCGGTGTACCCGCCGCAGGCGGTGGCGGCGATCGGTGACTGGGCGGCTCGGGCCGGCATCTGGGTCATCACCGACGAGATCTACGAACATCTCGTCTTCGACGGGGCGCAGCACGTTAGCATGCCCGTGGTCGCGCCACTGCTGCGGGACCGCTGCGTCGTGGTCAGCGGAGTCGCCAAGACCTACGCCATGACCGGCTGGCGGGTCGGGTGGGCGATCGCGCCGGCGCCGGTGACCTCGGCGATGATCCGCCTGCAAAGTCATCTGACGTCCAACGTGGCCAACGTCACCCAGGCGGCGACACTGGCAGCCCTCGACGGCGGGCTCGACGACGTCGCGGTCATGCGCGCCACCTATGAGCGGCGACGGCGGGTTGCCTACGAGGCGCTCAACGCCATCGAGGGTGTCGCCGCCCCGCTGCCGCAGGGCGCGTTCTATGTCTTCGCCTCGGTGCAAGGCGTCTTGGGACGCGAGATCGGCGGGCGCAGGCCGACGACGTCGGCGCAGCTGTGCGAGGTGCTGCTCGACGTCGCCCAGGTGGCACTGGTGCCCGGCGAAGGCTTCGGCGCCCCCGGCCACATCCGGCTGTCGTACGCGCTGGCCGACGACGATCTGACCGAAGGGCTGGACCGCCTCAGCCGGGTGCTGTCAGTTGGTCCACCGGATGATGCATAGTCCACCTCCGCAACGGTGAAGGACAGGCAAACGCCCGCCCACTGCCCAGGAGGAAGCAGCAACCATGGCGGCCTTCCGCCTCTTCAGCCCAGCGTTCGAGCACGACCGGCCACTGCCCGGCCGCTTCGTCGGGGAGGACGAGGGTGTGTCACCGCCCCTGCAGTGGACCGGCGTCCCCGCGCGCGCCGCGGAGCTGCTGATCGTCTGCGACGACCCTGACACCGACACCGGGGTCGTCACGCACTGGATCGTGTTCGCGATTGCCCCCGACGCCGAAGGGCTGCCTGAGGGCCTGCCCCGCGACGCCTACCTCGAAGAGCCCATCGAGCTGGTGCAGGGGCTCAACGAGTTCGACGAGGTCGGCTACTCCGGTCCGGAGCCCGACGACGACCGGGGGCCGCATCGCATCTTCTTCCGGATCTATGCCCTCGACGCCGCGCTGACCCAGCTGTCGCCCGGTGCCACCCGCAACGAGCTGCGGCAGGCGACCAAGGGCCACGTGCTGGGCGGCGCCGAGCTGGTCGGCATCGCCTGATGGCGGCAATCCGATGAGCATCACCCGGCGCGTCGAGGGCGGGGTGGCGACCCTGACGATGGACGACGGCAAGGTCAACGCCTTCGACCTCAACTTCTTTGCCGAGCTCGACGCGGTACTGGACGACTGCACGAACGACGCCGCGGTGGTGATCGCGGGCCGGCCCGGCATGTTCTCGGCCGGTCTGCACACCAGGCTGGTCGCCGAGCTGGACCGCGACGGCATGGCACGGCTGCTGCGAGCCTTCGGGGCCACCATGTTGCGCGTGTGGCTGGAGCCCCGGCCCGTCGTCACCGCCGTCGGCGGGCACGCGGTCGCGGGCGGGACCATCCTGGCCATGTGCGCCGACCACGCCGTCGCCGCTGCCGGCGACTACCGCTGGGGGCTGATCGAGACCACCCTCGGTGTGCCGCTGCCAGGTTGGGTCATCACCATCGCTCGGGGCAATGTGCGCGCCGATCGGCTCGATGGTCTGCTGCTGCCGGGGCGGTCGGTAGATCCACCGCAGGCCGTCGAGGCGGGCTTCGCCGACGAGCTCGTGGCGCCGGCCGAGGTGCTGGGGCGCGCTCAGCAGGTCGCCGCGCAGCTGGCCGAGTTGGACCGCCTCACCTACGCCGAGACCAAGCGCCGGCTGCGGGGCTCGCTGGCCGACGTCGCGCTGGCCGCGATGGAAGTCGACCTGCGCGGGCTGCTCGACGTGCGCGAGCGCAGCAAAGCCCAAGGGAAATAAGGGTTGGTCACACTATCGTGACCAACCCTGCTATCCGCATGGCTCCGGCACGTGCCGATCAGCCGACGACCTCGTCCAGCCAGCGGCGCAGTGCCGCGGTGCCGTCGGTCACGGGGTCGGTGACGGTCCCGGCGCCGCGCAGCCGGCTGGCGGGACGGTCTGAGATGACCAACACGGGGCCGGGGTGATTCACCGCCAGCAACGAGAAGTCCCCGTCGCCGCTGGCCACCACCAACGGCTCGTCGTTCACGCGATAGGCGGTGGCAAGGCGGAGGTCGGCCTGCTGCCATCCCTCGACAGCGATGACCGTGGCTCGCGGGGGCCACGCCACCGACGCCAGGGCCCGAGGGCTGCCGGCCACCACGACGCGCACCCCGCCAGCCGGTAATGCAGCAACGACGGCGCGCAGCCGTGGAGCGCTGAGGTTGTCCGCGTCGATGAGGACCTGGATCACCCGCCGTTGCCTTCCGCCGCGCTGCTCGATCCACGGGCGTCAGCTCGACGTCCATCGGCCTGTCGCAGCCGCCCGTTAGGCTTGGACGATCATGACGAGCACTGTTGTCGACCACCAGGGCCAAGGCGTCTGTAAGCCCGATCCGACCGGATTGCGGCTGTCGTTCTCGCGGGTCGACACCTACCGATCGTGCCCGCTGAAGTTCCGCTTCGCCTACGTCGATGAGCTGCCGTCGCAGCCCGGTCCGCATCTGTCGTGGGGCTCGTCGATCCACGCCGCGCTGGAAGCCTGGTGGGACCAGAAGCTGCCACAGCCCCCGCCGGAATCTAGCCTGTTGCAAGCGCTGTACGACCATTGGGACGACGAGGGCTTCGCGGGCATGGCCCGTGACGAGAAGATCACCTGGTATCGCCATGCCCAGGACGTCCTTCGCCGCCACCACGCCCGCTACGCCCCGGTGTACGTCCCGGCCGTCGCCACCGAGCAGTGGTTCGAGCTCGACCTCGGCAACGACGTGACGGTGGTCGGCTCCATCGACCATGTCCAGCGCACCCCTTCGGGCGGGCTGGGGATCGTGGATTGGAAGACCAACCGCAAGGCCAAGACCCGCCAGCAGGTGTCCGGCAGTCTGCAGCTGGCCATCTACACGCTGGCCGCCGCCCAGCTGTGGGGCACCGAGCCGGATTGGGTGGCGCTGGACTTTGTGGTGCCTGGCCTGCGGGTGCAGGTCGACCGCGCCGACATCGACACTGCGCAGGCGCTGGCCGACATCCGCGAGGTCGCCACCGACATCCGTGCCGAACGCTTCGAGCCGACGCCGACGGCGTTGTGCCCGTGGTGTGACTGGCGGGCCGCCTGCCCGGTGTTCGAGGGTGAAGGTCCCGACGTCACGGCGGTGGCCGTCGTGGAGCTGCAGCGGCTGCGGCGCCGCAGCCAGCGCGATCAGGCCCGGATCGCTCAGCTCGAGCAGCTCGTGCGTGACCGCCTCGGCCAGGACGCCACCGTCGAGATCGCCGGCTGATGGGGGGAGCCGGCCGATAAGCCGGATTCTGTTCCTGCGCCGGAGCGCAGGAGGCGACCATCTGTCTGGGACCGACGTTGCCGCCAGCCTCGTGCGGCCTACCTGGTGCTCGGCGGGCCACCTGTAACGCACCTGCTTGGCCTTGCTCCGGACGGGGTTTGCCTGGCCGCCGACGTCACCGCCGGCGCCGGTGCGCTCTTACCGCACCCTTTCACCCTTACCAGACGTCAGCCTTGCCAGATACGCGAGGTACCCGGCGCCGCTGCCGTCTGGCGGTCTGCTCTCTGTGGCACTGTTCCGCGCGTCGCCGCGCCTGGGTGTTACCCAGCGTCCTGCCCTGCGGAGTCCGGACTTTCCTCGACGGCCACAAGGGTCGCCGCGGTCGCCTGGCCGACTCCCCTAGCAAGCGTAGATGCAGCGGCGGTTCGACGCTCAGCGGCTGTCGCGACCCAAGACCTTCAGCACGGCCACCAAGCTGGCCAGCGCGAACGCGACCTTGAGCAACTTGCGGATCGCGCGGACGTAGGCCTCGAACGGCAGCGGGACCACCGGTTCGTCGCTGCCGCAGGTTCCCGCCTCGTCACCAGGAGCGCGTCGGGACGCTGTGCACCGCCAGCTCGGTCACCACGCTCCTCGTCATCACGGCGTCACGGCACCGCGCAAGCGCCGCGCGGTGCGGAGGACGCCAGGTGGGTATCGGTTGACCACACGCGACCTTGACCCGCAGCGATGAGAAGGGATGACGGTGGCTTCCGACGAACTGGAAACGCTGGAGCTGGACCTGCAACCGAACGAGGCCTCGGGGCTGCTGACGGTGGAGGCCACCGGCTTGCTGGAGGCCCACGGCTGGCAGCGGGCGTTCTGGGTGGTACTCGACGAGAGCGCCGCCGAGGACTGTGTCGCCGCGATCGGGCAGCGTCCGAACGGCGAATGGGACGTGGCACGGCTGGTCGCCACCGCGGTCGGCAACGTCGGTGAGACGCGGGATGCCGAGGCGCTGGCTCGCCGGGACGGCTGGATCTACGTCGTGGGCTCGCAGTTCGGCGGCAAGTCCGGCCCACTGCTCCCCCGCCAGGCGTTCGTTGCCCGCTTCCGCGAGTCCGACGTGCAGCGTCTCGACGCTGCACCGGTGCAGATGCAGCTGGCGCGACCCGGCTTGCTGGTCCACCGCTTGGTCAACGACGCGCTGGCGGACGAGGAGGTCGCGCTGGTCGAGCTCGGGGACGTGACCAGGGAGGCGTTCATCGATCAGTCGCTGCGCGAGGGGTCCGGCGAGTCATGGGTTGACGACTTGCATGAGCGGGACGTCCCGATCAACATCGAGGGCGCCACGTTCCGCTCGGACGGCACGCTGCTGCTGGGCCTTCGCTATCCCGTCTCCGCGGAGGGGCGCCCGTTGCTGGTGGAGCTGGAAGGCGTCGAGCGGCTGTTCGATGGCGGCGACGCTCCCACCGTGCTGGGCACCTGGATCGTCGACGCCGTGGGACGCGATGGCGACATGGCGGGGGTGCGCGACCTGTCGGCGATCGGCGACGAGATCCATCTCGTCACCGGCAACCTCGACAGCCGACCCAAGAACAGCGTGGTGCTGCACGACTACCCGGGCGGGCGCGACACCGTGTCGACGCATTGGCGCGTCGCCCTGCCGCCCGATTCTCATGGCGGCCACATCGCGGCGGAGCTGGTCCGCGAGTTTCCCGACATGCATCGCATCGAGGGCATCGCCGCCGACACCGAGGGCCGCTGGTTCTACGTCAGTGACGAGGACGACCACGTCCGCATGGAGCACACGCGCCTGATCTCCGACGCCTGACGCGGCTGGCTCAGATCAGGACGAGGATGCGGCCGCACTGCTCGCAGCGGGCGAGCCCGTCGGCGACGTCCTCGCGAACCTGCTCCATCTCGATCGCGGTGAGCTCGAGACGGCAGCCGGCGCAGGTACGGCCCTGCAACTCGGCGACCGCGACGCCGGCCTTGCGCGCGCGCAGCTCCTCGTAGTATTCGATGACCTCGACGGGCAGGTCACCGGCGATCGTAGCCCGCTCGGTCTTTCGCGACGCTAGTCCGGCGTCGATGTCGGTGGCGGCATGGTCGCGCGCTTGCGTCAACGCGTCGACTTGGCCGGTCAGCTCGCTGTGACGCTCCTGCAGCGTCGCCACCAGCGACTCCAGCTCTTCGGTCTGCTCCATGATCTCCAACAGCGAGTCCTCCAGCTCGCTCTTGCGCCCCCGTAGCGACCCCAGCTCTCCGCGCAACGCCTCCAGCTCCTTCTCGGAGCGGATGAGCCCGCCGTACATGCGGCCCTCTTCGGACTTGCGCCGTGAGTCGACCGTGGCAATCTCCTGCTCGTGGCGCTTCTGCTGCAGCCGTAGGCGTTCAAGCTGGTCGCGCGAGGTGGCGTACTCGCTGGAAACCCGTCCGAGGGTGTCGGCGTTGTCGTCCAGTGCCTTCTGCTCCGGCAGGTTGGCGCGCTTGTGACCCAGCTTGCGGATGTCGGTGTCGACGCGCTGCAGATCGAGCAGTCGGCGTTGCTCGGCTGGGGTCGCCGCGATCACAGTGCTCCTTTGTCCCACCCTCGTTCGGGGTCGATCTGGAAGGGATCCGTGCGTACGGCCGACGCTAGCAGGCGGGCGGTCAGACCGCGGCGGGCGGAGGCCTGCGCCAGCGCCTGGTGCAGGATCGGCAGCGCCGCCGCCTCGGTGGCGTAGTGACCGGCGTCGATGACGGCCATCCCCGCGCTGCGGGCGTCCAGAGCCACGTGGTGGCGCAGGTCGCCGGTGATGTAGCAGTCGGCGCCCGCGTCCAGTGCCGCGCCGATCAGCGAGTCGCCGGCACCGCCACAGGCGGCCACCCGCCGGATCGGGCGGTCGAGGTCGCCCCCGACGCGCAAGTGCGGCGATGGCAGCCCGACGGCCAGCCGCTCTCCCACGGTGCGCAGCGCCACCGGCTCTGGAAGGTTTCCAATCCGGCCCATCCCCCTGTCGCCCTGGCCAGCACCCAACAGCTCGATGACGTCGAAGGCCACCTCCTCGTAGGGGTGTGCGCGGCGCAACGCTGCCACGGCCGCACCCAGCCGCGTTCGCGGCACGACCATCTCGAGGCGATCCTCGGCGACTTCGTTGCGCCGCCCAGGCTCGCCCACCGCCGGGTTGGCCGTCGCCGGGGCCACGAAGGTGCCGGTGCCTCGCACCGCAAAGGAGCACGCTCGGTAGGCGCCGATGCTGCCGGCGCCTGCCTCAGCCAGTGCCGAGCGCACCAGTTGGGTGGCCTCAGGGGGGACGAAGGTGACGAGTTTGCAATCACCATCACCCAGCGCAGGCGCCAGCGGCGTGACGTCGCGCAGGTCCAGCAGCCGCACCACCGGCTCGGTGGTTCCGTCGGCAGCGCTGTCGAAGTTGGTGTGCGCCGCCAGCACGGCGATATGCGACCGCGCGGCACGCAGGGCGAGACGACCAGGCACGGTGGCGGGGGTGAGTCGCTGCAGCGGCCGGAACAGCAGCGGGTGATGCGTCAGCACGAGATCCGCGCCCCGCGCGGCGGCCTCGTCCAGCGTGGCGGTGACTGCGTCGAGGCACAGCAGGACACCGTTCACCGGGTCGTTCGGGTCACCGACCTGTAAACCCGAGACATCCCAGGACGCAGCGTGATTTTGTGGATACAATGCGTCGACGACCTGGATCCAGTCTGCGAGGCGGTCGACCATGACCGCAGCGTAGCTGGGTACTTGCTCAAGACCCAGGGGAGGCAGTCCGATACGTCTAGGACTGGGGTGGGGCGAGCCCTCCAGGGAGGACAGGTTTTGTGGTGAGGCGCTTAGGGCATCCGGCGAAGATCCAGCTGTACGTCACCGCCGTGTCCGTGGTCGGTATCGCCGCGTGGCTGGCGGCCTTTTCTGGTGGCGCTCGTGGCCTGCTCGCCGCCAACGGCTCCGTCGCCCTGGCCTTGACCGTCGCCGTGGTGGTCAGCGAGTTACGGTGGATGAGCTTCGCGCACGACGAGGCCGGCGAGTTGACGCTGTCCACGACGTTCGCTTTCGCGCTGCTGCTGTCCGCCGGCACCGCGCCGGCCGTGCTGGTCCTCGGCGCCGCCTCGGCGCTCGGCGACCTGCTGCAGCGCAAGCCCGTGCAGCGCACGGTGTTCAACGTCGGTCAGTACGCGCTGTCCCTGGGTGCGGCAGGCATCGTCGCCTCCAGCCTCACGGGAGACGCGGCGCTGCTCGCCCAGCCGCGGCTGAGCCTCTCGGGCTTCATTGCCTTGCTGGCCGCGGGCACCGCGTTCTACCTGGTCAACACGGTGCTGACCGGCACAGTCCTCGCCCTGCGGCAGCACCTGTCGATCGCATCCGTCCTGCGTCAGGACGTCGTGGTGCACACGTTCACCTACGGCGTGCTGCTGGCCCTGGCCCCGGCCGTGGTCGTGGTCGCCAGCGTCAACGCGGGTCTGCTGGCGCTGCTGGTGCTTCCCGTCATCGCGGTGTACCGCGGCGCCCGCACGTCGATGGAGAAAGACCACCTCGCCCTGCACGACGCCCTCACCGAGCTGCCGAACCGGCGGTTGTTCCTCGAGCGTCTGGCCAGCGAGCTGCGCATGGCCGGCCCCGAGGAACAAGTCGCGGTCCTGATCATCGACCTCGACCGCTTCAAGGAGGTCAACGACGCGCTCGGCCACCACATGGGCGACCGAGTGCTGCAGATGGTCGGCGCCGACTTGCAGCGGGCAGCGGGAGCGGACGCCCTCGCTGCCCGTTTGGGCGGGGACGAGTTCGCCATGGTCCTGCCGGGTGTCGACGGCGCGGACGACGCCGTGCGGATGGCCAAGGCCGTCCTGCACAAGCTGACGAGCCCGATCGAGATCGACGACCTCACGCTGGACATCGGCGCCAGCCTCGGCATCGCGCTGTACCCGGAGCACGGCTCGGACGTTTCCACGGTGATGCAGCACGCCGACGTTGCGATGTACCTGGCCAAGGACGCACACGGGGGCTACGAGGTGTACTCCCCCGAGCGCGACCCGCAGTGGCGCCAGCGCATCACCTCCCCCGCCGACCTGCGTCGCGCCGCGGAGAACGGTCAGCTGGTGCTGCACTACCAGCCCAAGGCCGACATGCGCACCGGTCGTGTGGACGGCGTCGAGGCGCTCGTGCGCTGGCAGCACCCGGAGTACGGCATGGTGCCCCCCGACGAGTTCATCCCGCTGGCCGAGCGCGCCGGCCTCATCGGCGTGGTCACCTCCTTCGTTCTGGACACGGCGCTGGCACAGCTCCAGCAGTGGCGCGACGACGGCCTGGACCTGCAGGTGGCCATCAACGTCTCCGTGCAGAGCTTGTACGACCAGCGCTTCCCCGAGATGGTGCAGCAGGCATTGCACCGCTGGTCGGTGCCCGCCGAGCGTGTCGTCCTGGAGATTCCCGAGTGCACCGTCATGGCCGACCCACGGCGGGCAGCGCGCGTCGTCGCCGAACTCACGGCCATAGGTGTCACCATGGCGATCGACGACTTCGGCACGGGTGCCGCCTCCCTGGCGTCGCTGCGGCAACTACCCGTCAGTGAGCTGAAGATCGACAACGCCTTCGTGCTCGGCATGGCCACCGACAGCGCCGACGCGACGGTCGTGCACTCCACGATCGACCTCGGCCGGCGCTTCGGGCTGTCCGTTGTCGCCGAGGGTGTCGAGTCACAGCGCGTCTGGCAGCTGCTGGAACGGCTCGGGTGTGACCAGGCACAAGGCTTCCACATCAGCCGTCCGCTCCCCGCCGACCAGCTGACCCCGTGGCTGCACAACAACCTGAAGCCGACGACGAACGCCGAGGTCGTCCGGCTGCCGAAGTCGAGCACCCGTACGGCCGTCTAGGCGGTTCCAGCGGTCTAGGCTCGGCGGTACGTCCTCCCCCCGCACCCCCCGCCCGGCCTCTACCCTGACGGGGGACCGACCCGGGCGCCGCCATGCTGTTTCCGACGATCCAGTTCGCGCTCTTCTTCGTGCTGGTCCTGGTGGCCAGCTGGTTGCTGATGCCCCGCCCCGTGCGCTGGAAACTGTTCATGCTGGCGGCCAGCTACCTGTTCTACGCGGCCTGGGATTGGCGGTTCGTCGGCTTGCTGCTCGGCGTGACCGTCACCAGTCAGGTCGGTGCGGTCGCCGTCCACCATGCAGCCACTGAGCAGTCGAGGCGGCGGCGCCTTGCCGTGACTGTGGCCGCCGATCTGGCGGTACTCGCCTGGTTCAAGTACTACGGGTTCTTCGCGACCTCGCTGGCCAACCTGCTGGACCCCCTCGGGCTCGCGCCACCACTGCCGTTGCTGCAGATCGTCCTACCGGTGGGCATCTCGTTCTTCACCTTCCAGGCCATCAGCTATGTGGTGGACGTGTACCGACGCGAGCTGGCGCCGGCGCGGCCGATCGACGTGGCCGTCTATCTCGCGTTCTTCCCGCACCTGGTCGCCGGTCCGATCGTGCGCGGCACGGAGTTCCTGCCGCAGCTGCGCTCACCCCGTGACCCCCGCAGGGTCGACGGGGGGCGGGCCTTCCTGCTCATCGCGGGAGGCCTGTTCAAGAAGGTAGTGGTGGCCAACGTCTTGGCCACTACGCTGGTCGACCCGGTGTTCGCCAGCCCCGCCAGTGCCAGCGGGGCGGAGATCCTGGCCGCCACCTACGGCTATGCGGTGCAGATCTACGCCGACTTCAGCGGCTACACCGACATCGCCATCGGCTGCGCGCTGCTTCTGGGCTTCACCTTCCCAAGTAACTTCGACCGCCCGTATGCGGCGGTGTCGCTGCAGGACTTCTGGCGGCGATGGCACATGACGCTGTCGCGGTGGCTGCGCGACTACCTGTATATCCCGCTGGGCGGCAGCAGCGGTGGCCCGCGGCGCACCATGCGCAACCTGCTGCTGACGATGCTGCTCGGCGGGCTGTGGCACGGTGCCGCCTGGACGTTCGTGGTGTGGGGCGCGATCCACGGCCTCGGGCTCGCGGTCGAGCGGCGGTACGGGGGCGCACGCAATCGGGTCGTCGGGCGGTTGGTGACCTTCCACGTCGTGTGCCTGGCCTGGATCTTCTTTCGCGCCGGCTCGTTGCCGGCGGCCGGCACGCTGCTGTGGCGGCTGTTGACCGCCTGGGGACCGGCGCCGCTGGTCACCCCCGCGGTGGTCGCCGTCATCGTGGCGGCGCTGGCCGTGCAGTTGGTGCCCCGCGACGTCGGTGCCCGCCTGCAGTTCGCCTTCTCTCGACTGACCCCCACGATGCAGGGGGCGACGCTGGGGCTGTGTCTCCTCGCCATCGACGCTCTGGGCCCGCAGGGCATCGCTCCGTTCATCTACTTCCAGTTCTGATGGCCTTCACGTCGCTGCCACCGCCGCCGCCTCGCCGGACCATGGCCGCCGGCCATGCGATCCTTGTCGTCCTGATCGCCCTCGGGATCGGCACGGTGCTCAACGCGCCGGGGCTGGCCGCTGCGGCAGCACGCCAGCCCTTCGGATGGCAGCGCAGCGTTGCGGTCACGGTGCTCACGCCGATCCGCACTTTCTCCGATCTGGCCGGTCTGAACTGGCCGCACGTGGCCTTGGCGGATATCGCCGCCGAGGCCAACGGCTCGGCCTCGCCCGACGACCTTGCGTCGGCGCCCTCCCCGGCCGACGGCGCTGTCAGGCCGACCGCACCTGTCACCGGCGGAAAGACCGAACCGGCGCCGCGACGTTCTCCTCCCGGCAATGACCGCCGCGGCGGCTCGCGGGAGGACCCGCTGCGGATGTGGGTGGGTGGCGACTCGCTGACCAGCGAGTTCGGCCCTGCCCTGGTCGACGTGGCGGTGCGGACGCGCAGGGTGGCCGCGGAGGTCGACTTCCGCTTCTCCACCGGCCTGGCACGACCGGACTTCTTCGACTGGCCGGCGCAGCTGCGCCGGGTGGCGGCCACCGCCGATCCGGACGTGTTCGTGGTCATGTTCGGCGCCAACGACGGCCAGAACCTGCAGGTCGACGACCGCGTGCTGACCTTCGGCACCCCGGCGTGGCACGCCGAGTATCACCGCCGGGTGACCGCCTTGATGCAGCGCCTGTCGGCCCGCGGCCGCTGGGTGTGGTGGGTCGGACAGCCCGGGATGCGCTCTGCGGACTTTGACGCGCGCATGAGCCTGCTCAATGACGTCTACCGGTCAGCCGCGGCGGACCACCAGCGGGTCGCCTACGTCGACAGCCGCGCCTTGTTCACGGGGCCGACCGGCGCCTTTTCGCCCTACCTGGACGACGCGCGTGGCAACCGGACACTGATGCGCCAGCAGGACGGCATCCACCTGACCCGAGCCGGCGGCCAGCGACTGGCCGGCACCGTGTTCGCCGAGATCGACGCCCGCTGGGCACTCACCGAGGGTGACTGACGGCGCCGGTAATGGTGTCGACCTCGGCGAGCTCGTCGTCGGTGAGCTGCCATCCGGAGGCGGCGACGTTGCCCTTGACCTGCTTGGCGCTGGTCGCCCCGGCGATCACCGAAGGAACCGTGGACTGCGCCAGCAGCCAGGAGAACGCCAGCTCCAGCACGGTGTGGCCACGCTGCACGCAGAACGCGCGCAGGTGCTCGGTGACCTCGACGTTGCGGGCGTTGCGGAACCGCTCGGCTCGCTGTCCCATGCCGGCCAGCCGCGACCCCTCGGGGGCGTCCTCGCCAGGCCGGTACTTGCCGGTCAGCATGCCGCCCTCCAGCGGGAAGTAGGGCAGGAGGCCCATCCCGTGGCGGCGGCAGGCTTGGGTCACGCCCTGCTCGGGCTCGCGGTGCAGGACGCTGTAGCGGTTCTGGACGCTGACGAACGCAGCGACATTTCGGTCCGCTGCGGCCTTGTGCGCCTCGTCGATCTGTGCCGCGTCGAAGTTGGAGCAGCCGACCTCACGCACCTTGCCGGCCTGCACCAGGCCGTCCAGCGCCTCCAAGGTGTCGGTGATCGGCGTGGCGTCGTCGGGCGTGTGCAGCTGGTACAAGTCGATGCGGTCGGTGCCGAGGCGGCGCAGGCTGTCATCCACCGCCTGGCGCACGTAGTCGGGGCCGGCACCACCGGCCACCCCGTTCTCGGGCGAGGCAGCGCCGAACTTGCTGGCGATCACCGCCTCGTCGCGGCGGTCGCCGAGGGCGCGGCCGAGCAGCTCCTCGGAACGCGTGCCGCCGTAGATGTCAGCGGTGTCGAACAAGGTGATGCCGGCTTCCAGCGCCGCAGCCACCACCTCGTCGGTGCGGGCGGCGTCGATGCGGCCACCGAAGTTGTTGCAGCCGAGCCCGACGGCCGACACGGTCAAGGAACCGATTGTGTTGGTCTGCATGGTAGGAGATCGTGCCCACCGGTGCGGGCGCGGCAACCTTGCCTCGGTCCAGGACGGCCTCGGCGCTGCGGCGGAGAGATGGATCGTCGGGGCGTCTAACCTGCCACCGTGCCCTTGTCGAACCGGCTCGCCCGCTTCAACCGCCGGGTCAGCAATCCGATCCTGGGCACAGTCGCCCCGTTTCTGCCGCCGATGGCAGTGGTCATCCACCGCGGCAGGCGCTCGGGTCGCCGCTACTCGACGCCGGTCCTGGCCTTTCCCACCGACGGCGGCTACGCCATCGCCCTCACCTACGGTCCCGACACAGACTGGGTCCGAAATGTCCGGGCCGCGCACGGCTGCCTGTTGCTCCACCGAGGTCGCCAGTTCCCGCTGAGCAACCCCGTGATCGTCGACAGCGAAGGGCTGCGGTCCATTCCGGCGATCCTGCATCCCTTGATGCGGCTGCTGAAGGTTACGAAGGTGCTCCAACTGCGACTCGGAGCGCCGTGACAGGAGAGCAGTTCAGCAGCAAGTGTGCTTAACTGCTAAGCTGCTGTAGGCCAGCCGCCACATACCGGCGGGTCATGGACAAGTGAGGACCACCATGCCGAGGGAACCCGTCGTCTTGGGCTTTCAGACCCGTGGGACTCTGGCGCTGCCCGCCGGTCTGCGCCGCCGGCACAACCTGGACCAGCCGGGGGCTCAAGTCCGCGTGGTTGAGCGCGAGGACGGGGT
>Ga0136624_1000021_pt1 | contig 42824 bp, 31 predicted proteins | sample AntDrymUQ4692206_2_FD_104802 | JGI IMG/M metagenome (GOLD analysis project Ga0136624, IMG submission 104802) | Polar desert sand microbial communities from Dry Valleys, Antarctica - metaG UQ469 (22.06) | ecosystem: Environmental > Terrestrial > Soil > Desert | place: Antarctica: Dry Valley... | reverse complement strand
TTTCACGGTCGATCGTGGCACCACGTCGGCTTTGAGACGGTTGGCAGCTTCGGAGGGGGCAACTGCCTATGCGCCGCTGCTGACGTCGTACTATCGAGCCCTTTCTCGGCTGACAGGTCAGCACGATCTCCTGCTCGGCGTCGCCATCACCGGCCGTGACTTTTCCTTGCCTGACATCAGCCGCATGGTCGGACCGCTCGCCACCGTGCTTCCGGTGCGGGTGCGGAACGCCGGTCCGACGTTCCGAGCGCAGCTGCGCCACATCACCGACACAGTGACCGCGGCGCGCGCGAGTGGCGCGACGATGCAGCAGGTCGCCAGTCGATCTCCCTCCTCGACGCCGGGACCGCCATCGTTCGGCGCCCAGTTCCTGTTCAGCTTCCTCGACTTCGATTCCTTGGGTCCGATCGTCGGCGAGACGGTGAGCCTGACGTGGGACGACGTTGGCACGGACCTCGAACTGCCCCCTCTTGGCACTGACCTGCTGTTCAGCGTGCGCCCTGTCGATGGCGGTCTGCACGTGACGCTGCGCGCCTGTGCAGCTGTCATGAGTCCGTTGGAACTGCGCGACTTCGCCGAGGATCTTCGCCGCGAGCTCGCCCAGATCGCCGGCTCTTCGGCTCGCGAGCCGAGCACCACGACGGCCCGGTCCGACGTTCTCGACGCGGCGCTCATCGGCTATCTTCCGGCGCCACGCGACTTGGCTCCCCTCGCCGGCATCCCGGCCTCCGATGGACTGCGGGAGGTGATTCGAGCTGGGCTGTTTCCTGATGGACGGGCGCGACTCTTGGAAGAACTGTCCACACCGTTGGGCCGCTCCGGATTCGTGTGCCTGCCGACCTTCGCCGATGAATTATCGGCGCGCAGTAGCGACGCGCTCGCGCGTGACACTGCCCAGGCGGTCGATTTCGCTACTGGCCTCGGGGCACGGTGCGTTTCCCTGGCTGGCATGATCCCGGCACACACGGCGTACGGCTTCGCCGTTGTGCGCGCGCTCGGCTCTCATACGGCCCGGGTCACGACCGGTCATGCCGCCACCGCAGCCTCGGTGGTGAAAACCACGTTGGCCGCCATGGCTGGATCACGTCATGCCATCAGCGAACTCACCGTGGCATCTGTCGGGCTGGGGTCCATTGGGAGGTCGTCGCTCGAGCTGTTGCTCGCCCTGGGGGTCGGCTCTCCGAAAGGGTTGGTCCTCTGCGACATGGCCAGCCGTTCGCCGCACCTCACGGAGTTCGCGACTGAACTGCGCGCCCAGGGCTATGCCGGTGAGATCACTGTCTGCGGCTCGGATGCATCGCTTTCCGCGCGGGTGTACGAATGTGACGTGCTGATCGCCGCGACCAGCGCCGACCGGCCGATTCTCGACATCGATCGGTTGCGACCGGGGACGATCGTGGTCGACGACTCTTTCCCGCACTGCTTCGATGTTGATGCTGCGATTCGTCGAATGCAGCGCCAGGGGGATGTCCTGGTGGTCGGCGGCGGGTTGCTGAGGTGCGGGCCGTCAGAACACCGGCCCGCAGACGACCTTGTCATGCTCGCCGATACGAAGCGGCTGGTGAGCTTTCGCCTTCGGGACACCATCGCGTCGTGCCAGATCGAGTCGCTCCTGCAAGCCGATCGACCGGACCTGCCGGTGGTGCACGGGCTCGTCGACGTTCCGCTCGCCCTTGCCTATTGGGAGGCGCTGGCGGTGGGGGGAGTTGAAGCGGCTCCCCTACACCTTCACCAGCACGTCGTGACCCCCGAGTCCCTCCTCACGTTCTCACGATTCTGAGCACGCGGGTCGACTATTCAGGGTGGTGGAGACGAAGGGACTCGAACCCTCAACCCCCTGCTTGCAAAGCAGGTGCGCTACCAATTGCGCCACGTCCCCGCGAGTGCATCAGCTCAACGGCCCGTCGAGCGGGGCACGGTGTCGGTAGCCTCCGCCCACAGATCGGCTTCGGCCTGCCCGGCGCGGGCTCGCCGGAGACCGAGACCGGCGCCGACGGCCAGCACCACGACCAGCAAGGCCTTCTTCATGCGTCACCCTCCGGGTGGGTCCGAGGTGGGCCTAGGAGGACTTGAACCTCCGACCTCTTCCTTATCAGGGAAGCGCTCTAACCGAACTGAGCTATAGGCCCGTACACAGCAGCGCCGGGCCGGCGGCCCAGCCACGGAAGATTATCTCATCGGCGCGGGAGTACCCAAACCAGTGCGCTGTCACCGCGATTGCCCCTACGCTCATTCCCGGGGCAGCCGACCGGGCGGCCCCACAGCGGGAGTGTGAAGCAGCATGACCGAGCAGCAGCAGTCGTTGCAGTCCGTCTACGCACCCTTCGCCGCGGCCATGCGAGAGGACGACTTCGGGCGGCCCGTCGATCCGGAGGCGTGGCCGGCGGAGCTGATCGCGGCTCACATCATCCTCACCAACGACCTGCTGACCGACGCTGCACGGTCGGTGGTCTCGGGCGAAGTTCCGGTGTACGACAACGGGCCGGCGCATGACGGGCAGCGACTGCGCGAGGTCCTCGTCCGGACCGGGGCCCTGTCCGAGCTCGCCCACGAGGTGGAGCGCTCGGCCTCGGACCTGCAGGCCGCGTACGAGCAGCTCAGCGCGAATCAGCGGCAGACCCTGCTTCGTACCCGGCTGTCCCACAACGGTGCGGTGGTGGTCGACGAGTCACGTCCGATCGGTGCCACCATCCAGCACAGCGCCAGTGAGCACGTCACCGTGCACCTCAGCCAGCTGCTCGACCTGCGCGACGACTGATCTGAGCGCACGAGCGGCAAGGCCGAGCGCGACATCCAGACGTGGGCGGTGACTCAGCGGTCTTCGGCGAGCGTGACTTCCAGACCACCGAGCAGCGCGGCAGCCAGGTTGTAGAGGAACGCCGCCAGGGTCGCGAGCGCCGTCAGCAGGACGACGTTGGCCGCGGACACGATGGCCGTGAGGCCGAGCACGCGGTCCATGCCGACGTATCCGGTGATGTCGAACGTCGAGTCGTCGTCCATCACGGTGCCGACGCTGGAGTTGATGGCTTCCCAGACCCCTGCAGCACCCAGGACGGACCACACGATCGACACCGCCACGACCGTCACGATGGCCAAGGCGATCGACAACGCGAACGCCACCTTCATCACCGACCAGGGGTCGACGCGAACCAGACGCAATCGCGCCTTCCGTGTCTTGGCCGCGGACCGTGTAGGCGGCGGGGTGGCTGACGTGTGCTCCGTGGCCTGGCCGGCGTCACCCGATGATGACGTGCGGGAACGTGGCTTCGGCGCCTGCCGGGGTGGAGCCGACTCCACCTCGCTGTCCGTACGGGAGGGTGGAGCGCTCGAGGAGGGCCGGTCGGTGACGACCGGGATGTCCATCGTCTGCTGGTTGGCTGAACCGCTGTCGTCTGCCTGGCTACGGTCGTTCATCACGACTCCTGGGTGTCTTCGTCGGACTCGTCGGCGGCGTCCGTCGAGGCGGTGTCCTCGACCTGCTCGGCCACGTCCTTCTCCGCGTTGCGTGCGATGGCCACGATCGGGTCTCCATCGGCCCGGGCGAACATCAGTCCCATGGTGTCACGTCCGGCAGGAGTCACCCCTGCGACCGAGCTGCGGGTGACCTGCCCACTGGCACGGATAGCCAGCACCTCGTCGGTATCGGTGACCACGAGCCCGGCGACCAGGCCGCCTCGGCTGTCGTTGAGCTTGGCTGCCTTGACGCCCAGCAGGCCGCGGCCCTTCGGGCGGTACTCCTCGACCACCGTCTTCTTCGCGAAACCACCGTCGGTGACCGTGAACACGTACTGCTGAGGGTGTTCGGCGGCCTCGGCAGCCGCGATGGCTTCCGGACCCATCGCAGGTGCGGCCACCTCGCCGGGGTCGACGCCCTCGGGCACCACGACCTGCTCCTCGGCACGGATGACCGACAGGCTCAGCAGGTGGTCACCTCCGCGGAAACGCATCCCGGTCACTCCGGACGTCGCTCGCCCCATCGGCCGCAGCTGCCCGTTGTCGGCCCGGAACCGGACCGCCTGGCCCTTGTGCGAGATCAGCAGCAGGTCGTCGCCGGCCGACACCAGCTCAGCCCCGATCAGCTCGTCGTCGTCTTCACGGAAGTTGATGGCGATGAGGCCGGCCTGGCGCGGACTGTTGTAGTCGGCGAGTCGGGTCTTCTTCACGTACCCGTTCCGGGTGGCGAGCACGAGGTACGGGGACTGCTCGTAGTCGCGGATGGTCAGCACCTGTGCGATCTGCTCGTCGGGCTGGAAGCTGAGCAGCCCCGCGACGTGACCGCCCTTGGCGTCCCGGGAGGACTCCGGCAGGTGGTACGCCTTGGTCCGGTAGACCCGGCCGGCCGTGGTGAAGAAGAGGATCCAGTGGTGCGAGGTGGTGGCGAAGAGGTGCTCCACCACGTCGTCGCCCCGCAAGGTTGCCCCCCGCACACCCTTGCCGCCACGCTTCTGCAGCCGGTACTGGTCGGTGCGCACCCGCTTGGCGTAGCCCCCGCGGGTGATCGACACGATCACGTCCTCGTCGGGGATGAGGTCCTCCATCGACAGGTCGCCGTCGGCGGGAATGATCTCGCTACGACGGTCGTCGCCGTGCTTGTCGACGATCGCCTGCAGCTCCTCCGACACGATCTCGCGCTGCCGCAGCTCGCTGGCCAAGATCACCTTGTACTCGGCGATCCTGGTCTCGATCTTGGCCAGCAGGTCGATGATCTTGCGCCGCTCAAGCGCGGCGAGTTGCCGCAGCTGCATGTCCAGGATGGCCCGCGCCTGCACGTCATCGATCTCCAGCAGCTCTTTCAGGCCGTCGCGCGCCTCCTCGGTGGTCTGGCTGCGGCGGATCAGCGCGATGACGTCGTCGAGGGCGTCCAGCGCCTTGACCAGACCGCGCTGGATGTGGGCGTGCGCCTCGTCCTGGCGCAGCAGGAAGCGGGTACGCCGTTGGATGACGTCGATCTGGTGGGTGATCCAGTGTCGGATGAAGAGGTCGAGTGACAGCGTGCGCGGGACGTCGTCGACGAGCGCGAGCATGTTCGCGCTGAAGTTGGTCTGCAGGTCGGTGTGCTTGTACAGGTTGTTCAGCACCACCCGCGCGATCGCGTCCCGCTTGACCACGACGACGAGGCGGCGTCCGGCGCGGTCGGAGGAGTCATCGCGGACGTCGGCGATGCCCTGCACCCGACCACTGTCGGCGAGTTCGGCGATCTTGGTCGCCAGGTTGTCCGGGTTGACCTGGTAGGGCAGGTCCGTGATCACCAAGCAGGTGCGGCCGAGGTCGTCCTCCTCGACCTCCACGATCGCCCGCATCGTCACCGAGCCGCGTCCGGTCCGGTACGCCTGCTCGATTCCTGCGGTGCCGACGATCAGCCCGCCGGTCGGGAAGTCGGGACCCTTGACCCGCTCGAGGAGCGCATCGAGCAGCTCCACCTGGGTCGCCTCGGGATGGGCCAGCGCCCACTGGGCACCATCGTTGATCTCGCGCAGGTTGTGCGGCGGGATGTTGGTCGCCATGCCGACCGCGATTCCGGCCGAGCCGTTGACCAGCAGGTTCGGGTAGCGACTGGGCAGCAGCACCGGCTCCTGGCTGCGGCCGTCGTAGTTGGGCCGGACGTCGACAGTGTCCTTCTCGATGTCGCGGACCATCTCCATGGCCAGCGGCGCCATCTTGCACTCGGTGTAGCGCATGGCAGCCGCAGGATCGTTGCCCGGGGACCCGAAGTTGCCCTGCCCCTCCACCAGGGGCGCCCGCATCACCCATGGTTGTGCGAGCCGTACCAACGTGTCGTAGATGGCGGTGTCACCGTGCGGGTGGTACTGACCCATGACCTCACCGATGACGCGGGCACACTTGTAGAAGCCGCGATCGGGTCGGTATCCCCCGTCGTACATCGCGTAGAGCACCCGTCGGTGCACCGGCTTCAATCCGTCCCGCACGTCGGGCAGCGCCCGGCCCACTATCACGCTCATCGCGTAGTCGAGGTAGCTGCGGCGCATCTCCGCCTGCAGCTCGACCGGCTGGATCCGGCTCGTGGGGGGCTCAGCGGTGGTGTCAGTCATGGGTCTCCGTGAGTTCTCGCCGAAAGGGCTGGGACGCTCGTCCCGAGGTCAGATATCGAGAAAGCGCACGTCTTTGGCATTGCGCTGGATGAAGCTGCGGCGCTGCTCGACGTCCTCGCCCATCAGGATGCTGAAGAGCTCGTCGGCATTGGCCGCATCATCGAGGGACACCTGCAGCAGGACCCGCGAGTCCGGGTCCATCGTGGTCTCCCACAACTCTTTGTTGTTCATCTCGCCGAGACCCTTGTAGCGCTGGATGGCGCCGTCGCGCGGGAGCTTCCTGCCGGCCTCGGCGCCCGCGGCGAGCAGACCGTCGCGTTCACGGTCGGAGTACGCCAGCTCGTGGGTGGCGTTGGTCCACTTGATCTTGAACAGCGGTGGCTGGGCAAGGTAGACGTGGCCGTACTCGATCAGCGGGCGCATGAAGCGGAACAACAAGGTCAGCAGGAGGGTCGAGATGTGCTGGCCGTCGACGTCGGCGTCGGCCATCAGGATGACCTTGCCGTAGCGGAGCTTCTCCGCGTCGAACTCCTCGTGGATGCCGGTGCCGAGCGCGGAGATGATTGCCTGTACTTCGGTGTTCTGCAGCACCCGGTCGATGCGGGCCTTCTCGACGTTGAGGATCTTGCCGCGGATCGGGAGGATCGCCTGGGTACGCGGGTCGCGGCCGCCCTTGGCAGACCCGCCGGCGGAGTTGCCCTCGACGATGAAGACCTCGCACTCGTCGGGGTTGCGCGACTGGCAGTCGGCGAGCTTGCCGGGCAGTCCCCCGCCGCCGAGCAGGCCCTTGCGGTTGCGGGCGAGGTCGCGCGCCTTGCGGGCAGCGATCCGGGCACTGGCCGCGGCGATGCCCTTGCGGATCACGTCGCGTCCCTCACCCGGGTTCTTCTCGAACCAGTCACCGAGCTGCTCGTACACCGCCTTCTGCACGAACGATTTGGCCTCGGTGTTGCCGAGCTTGGTCTTGGTCTGGCCCTCGAACTGAGGTTCGGCGACCTTGACCGACAGGATCGCGGTGAGGCCCTCGCGGATGTCGTCGCCGGACAGCCGGTCCTCAGGCTTCTTGATCAGGGACCACTCCTGGCCCCAGCCGTTGACGATGGAGGTCAGCGCCGAGCGGAAGCCCTCCTCGTGGGTGCCGCCCTCGTGGGTGTTGATCGTGTTGGCGAACGTGTGCACCGACTCGCTGTAGGAGGTGGTCCACTGCATCGCCATCTCGAGGCTCATCGCGGCCGTGTCGGTGGAGGTCTCCAGCGAGATGATGCTGTTCTGAATCGGGTCCTTGGACTTGTTGAGGTGCTTGACGAAGTCGACCAGACCGTCCTCGTACAGGAAGCGGCTCTCCAGCACGCGCCCGTCGGCTGCCGCCTCGTCACTGGCCTCGACCGTGGCGTCGCTCACCGCCTCGGCGACCTCCTCGGCCTCCACACGCTGGTCGCGCAGGACGATCTCGAGCCCCTTGTTGAGGAACGCATACTCCCGGAAGCGTGAGGCGACCGTGTCGTAGTTGAACGTGGTGGTCTCGAAGATGTCCACCGAGGGCCAGAACGTGACTGTGGTGCCGGTGGCGTCGGACTCCTCGAGCTGCTCGAGCGGACCGTCGGGTACGCCGTAGGTGAAGCGCTGCCGCCAGTGGTGGCCGCGGTTCCAGACGTCCACCTGCAACCGGCTGCTCAGTGCGTTGACCACCGAGACGCCGACGCCGTGCAGGCCACCGGACACCTTGTAGCCGCCGCCGCCGAACTTGCCGCCGGCGTGCAGCAGCGTCAGCGCCATCGTCACCGCCGGGATGCCCTCGACGGGATGGATGCCGGTCGGGATGCCACGACCGTTGTCGACGACGCGCACGGCGCCGTCGGCCATCAGGGTCACGGAGATCAGGTCGCAGACGCCGGCCAGGGCCTCGTCGACGGAGTTGTCGACCACCTCCCAGACCAGGTGGTGCAGGCCGCGTTCGCCGGTGGACCCGATGTACATGCCGGGGCGCTTGCGTACGGCTTCGAGACCCTCGAGCACCTGGATCGCCGAAGCGTCGTAGGTGCCGGTGACCTGGTCGGACGTCCCATTCATCGAGCCTCTGGGCATCGCGTCTGCAGCCACGAGATGGGCGCCTTCCGATATGCGGTTCTGGACCTGCCCATACTACCGGAATGACACCCGTGAACCTCCTGCTCACACGTCGATGCGGTCGCTGTGGACAACGTCTGCAGACCTGACGATCAGGTCGCGTCGAGGTCCCACGTCGTTGCCCATCAGCAGGTCGAACATGTGGGCGGCGGCCTCTGCGTCCCGGGCGGTCACCCGTCTCAGCGTGCGACGTCGCGGATCCATCGTGGTCTCGGCCAGTTGGTCGGCGTCCATCTCGCCCAGGCCCTTGTAGCGCTGGACCGGCTCCTTCCAAGTCATGCCCTTGCGTCGGTACAGGGCCAGGGTGCGGCTGAGCTCGGGGTCGGAGTAGGTGTACTGGTACCGCGGCTGTCCCTTCGGGGGCTGCGCCAGCTCGATGCGGTGCAGCGGCGCCACCGCGCAGAAGACCCGACCGTCGTCGATCAGCGGGCGCAGGTAGCGGAAGAACAGCGTGAGCAGCAAGCACCGGATGTGGGCGCCGTCGGAGTCTGCGTCGGCCATCAGGATGACCTTCTTGTAGCGCACGGCTTCCAGGTCGAGCCGATGCCCAGCCGCACCGCCGACCACCTGGGTGATCGAGGCGCACTCGGCGTTGTGCAACATGTCCGAGACCGACGCCCGTTGGACGTTGAGGATCTTGCCGCGGATCGGCAGCAGGGCCTGGAACTCTGCATCCCGCGCGCTCTTGGCTGTGCCCAGTGCGGAGTCGCCCTCGACGATGAAGAGCTCGCTACGGTCGTGTCCGACCCGGCGGCAGTCGGCCAGCTTGGCCGGCAACGTGCTTGACTCCAAGGCGTTGGCCTTGCGCTGGTTGTCGCGCTGCGCCCGGGCCGCGAGCCGTGCCCGCGCCGCGAGCGCCACCTTCTCCTGCACCGCCCTGGATCGCGCCTTGTCGCCACGCTTGCTCGATGTGAGCACCGCGCCGAGCTGCTCGGTCACCACCGCGGCGACGATCTTGCTGGCCGCGGGCGTGCCCAGCACCTCCTTGGTCTGCCCCTCGAACTGGGGCTCGGGAAGGTTGACCGTCAGGACCGCGGTCAGCCCCTCCATCGCGTCGTCCTTGACCACGTCGGCGTCACCGTTCTTGAGCACGCGCGCGGACCGCATCACTGCGTTGAGCGTCTTGGTCAGACCCCGCTCGAAGCCCGCGACGTGGGTGCCGCCCTGCGGCGTGGCCACTACGTTGACGAACGAGCGTACGAGGGTGTCGTAGCCGGTGCCCCAACGCAGCGCCAGGTCGACGGTCATCTCCCGAACGACCTGCGTAGGCACCATGTGGTCGTGCTGGTCCATCATCGGCACCGTTTCGGTGAACGTTCCGGATCCCTGCAGCCGGATCGTCGGAGCCAGCGGCTCGTCGGTGGACAGGTTCTCGACGAACTCCGAGATGCCACCGGAGTGCTGGAACCGATGGATTCGCGGCTCGTCGCTGACGCGGTCCTCGACCACGACCTCGAGACCGGGGATGAGGTACGAGGTCTGCCGCGCCCGGGAGACCACCTCGTCGACCACGAACCGGGTGTCGGGGGTGAAGATCTGCCGGTCCGGCCAGAACCGCACCCGAGTGCCGGTGCGCCCCTTGGGGATCCGCTTGCCCCGGTGCAGGCCCGACCCCCGGGTGAAGCCGGCGTCGGGACCCGGGCCGTCGAAGACGCCGGGGACCCCCCGACGGAAGCTGATGTGCTGGGTCACCGAACCACGGTCGACCTCGACGTCGGTTCGAGCGGTCAGTGCGTTGACGACCGAGGCACCCACGCCATGCAGGCCCCCGGAGGCGGTGTAGGAACCACCGCCGAACTTGCCCCCGGCATGCAGCTTGGTGAAGGCGACCTCGACCCCGGCCAGGCCGGTGGTGGGCTCCTTGTCGACCGGGATGCCGGCGCCCACGTCAGCGACCTCGGCGCTGCCGTCGGCGTGCAGGATCACAATGATCTGGTGGCCCGACCCGGCGAGGGCTTCGTCGACCGAGTTGTCCATGATCTCCCACAGACAGTGCATCAGGCCGCGCGTCCCGGTGGACCCGATGTACATGCCCGGACGCTTGCGTACGGCCTCCAGGCCCTCGAGCACGACGAGGTGCTTGGCGTCGTACGCCCGCTCGGTCTTCTGCTGGGTCATGCGCGTCCTTCGCTGGTCACGGTCGCGGTGGGACCACCTGCGAGCGTATTCCACGCGGGCGACAGGTCCGGCCGTACGCGCCCGGGCGAGCTCGAGCGCAGCGGCGGTCGGGGTCCTCGAGTGGGTCGGCCGGCGAAGCGCTGGGCGGCCGCCTCGCCGACTCAAGTAGATGTCAACAATGCTCAGCCGGGTCAGCACCTACTCGTAAGTCGACGGCCGGCTGCGCCAGGTATCGCTCAGCCGTACGTGTCGCGCGGGCCGCGGCCCTTCACCGAGCGCGGGCCGTGCTTCCACGACGGCGCCTGCGGGCCCTGCACGTGGATCCGGGTGACCGTGCCGTGACCGAGCTCGGCATTGAGCCGGGCAAGGACCTGGCTGGCCAGCAGCCGCATCTGGGTCGCCCACGCTGTGGAGTCCGCGCGCACCGTCAGCTCGGTGTCGATGTAGCGCTCAGGGACCACGTGCTCGGCGACCTCGCTGCCGACCACCTGATCCCAGCGCGAGAACACCCCGTGCACTGCGACGTCCGCGCGCCAGCCGCGGTCGCTGACGAGACGGCCGACGGTGACGTCGAGGGTCTGTGGGTCCCGTTCGTCGGGATGTGCCCCGGACGCCTGCGACGGACCGCTCGGGCTGCGACGTCGACCGAGGTACGGCGTCGCCCGGCTGCGTAGGGCAGCCTTGCGGGCGTCCGGGGCAGTGCTGCGGTACGACGCGGCGACCGAGCGGGCGAGGTCGAGTCCCGTCAGGTCGTGCTGCGGCTCGGGGTCGGCGCCAGGGTCAGCCTCGTCACCGGACACGGGTGACCTCGCCTTCCATCACGTCGTAGCGTGCACCGTCGAGGGTGTCGGGGACGTCCTGGGGCACGGCAGCGGTGACCAGCACCTGCTCGGCGTCGGCGACCAGCTCGGCCAGGCGGTTGCGCCGCTCGATGTCCAGCTCGGCGAACACGTCGTCGAGGACCAGGACGGGGTCGTCGCCGTCGCAGCGCAGCAAGTCGTACGAGGCGAGCCGCAGCGCCAGCGCGAACGACCAGGACTCGCCGTGGCTGGCGTAGCCCCTGGCCGGCATCTCGCCCAGCGTCAGGACCAGGTCGTCACGGTGCGGGCCGACCAGGCTGACCCCGCGGTCCAGCTCGTCGGTTCGCCGAGCCGCTACCTCGGCCAGCAGCGCCGCCGCGAGGACGTCGCGGTCCGGGATGCCATCGATCGGGTCGGGCAGATCGAAGCTCGCCTTGTACGTGAGCCCCGCGCTCGTACGACCTGCCGGCGCCTGGGCCGCGACCTTCTCGTACGCGGTGCGCACGTGCGGCTGCAGCAGGGCGACCAGCTGCAGCCGCGCGTGCAGCAGCGCCGACCCGGATGCCGCGAGGTGCTCGTCCCACGTGTCCAACGTGCCCAGCGCGCTCGAGCCGTTCCCCGCGTCGCTCTCACCGCCACCCCGACGCCCTCGGCGCGCGGCTCCGGCCGTCTTCAGCAGAGTGTTGCGTTGGCGCAGGACCCGGTCGTAGTCGCTGCGGACGCCGGCCAGACGCGGGTTACGCGCCACCAGCAGCATGTCCAGGAACCGCCGGCGCTCCGCCGGATCGCCCTTGACCAGGGCCAGGTCCTCCGGTGAGAACAACACCGAGCGCAGCAGTCCGAGCAGCTCACGTGCGCGCGGCAGCGGCGACCTGTTGACCCGGGCCCGGTTGGACGCACCGGGGTTGATCTCGATCTCGAGCGTCGCCGTGCGGCCGTCCTTCACGACCGCGGCCCGCACGACGGACCGTGCGGCACCCACACGCACCAGCGGGGCGTCCGTGGACACCCGGTGCGAGGCGAGCGTGGCCAGGTAGTCGACTGCTTCGACCAGATTGGTCTTGCCCTGTCCGTTCGGCCCGACGAAGACGCTCACCCCGGCATCGACAGAGACGTCGAGCCGCTCGTAGGACCGGAAGTCGTACAGGGACAGGTGGCTGACGTGCACGGATCCTCAGTCGTCCGTGACGTGCGGAGCCGTGTCCTGCGGGTGTTCCGGCGCATCGCCCGGTGGTGATGGGGTGTGCAGGGCGTGGCCACCGAACTGGTTGCGCATCGCCGCCACCGCCTTCATCGCCGGTGACTCCTCCTGGCGGGAGGCGAAGCGAGCGTACAACGCCGCAGTGATCGCCGGCAGCGGCACCGCGTTGTCGATCGCGGCCTCCACCGTCCAGCGACCCTCACCGGAGTCCTCGGCGTACCCGGGCACCCTCGACAGACCGGGATCCTCGGCCATCGCCTGGGTGACGAGGTCCAGCAGCCATGAGCGGATGACCGTCCCGTGGCGCCAGGACTCGAACACTGCCGTCACGTCGTCGACCACGTCGACCTTCTGCAGCAGCTCAAACCCCTCCGCGTACGCCTGCATGACGGCGTACTCGATGCCGTTGTGCACCATCTTGGAGAAGTGACCCGCCCCGACCGGACCGGCATGGACGAAGCCGCCCTCGTCGGGTTTCAACGTGTCGAACGCAGGCTGAACCTTGGCGACGTCCTCGGGATCACCACCGCACATCAGGCCGTAGCCGTTGGCCAGCCCCCACACGCCGCCGGAGACGCCGCAGTCGACGAACCCGATGCCGGCTCGGTTCAGCTGCTCAGCACTGGCCTGGTCGTCGGTCCAACGCGAGTTGCCGCCGTCGACCACGAGATCACCCTCCCCGAGCAGCTGGGCGAGCTCGGCGATGGTCGCCTGGGTCGGGTCACCCGCGGGCACCATGACCCACACCACCCGCGGTGTGGGCAGCGCCTCGACCAGCGCGGTGAGGGAGTCCACGTCGCTCTCCTCCGGGTTGCGGTCGTACCCGACGACGGTGTGGCCACCGTCACGCAGCCGCTCGCGCATGTTGCCACCCATGCGGCCCAGGCCGATCAGTCCGATCTGCATACGTTGCTCCTCACGAGTCGTGACACGGTCAGTTCTGCAGGCGTACCGGCATCAGCAGGTAGCGGAAGTCCAGGTTCGGCTCTGCGCCGATCTCCGACGCTCCCGCGAGTGCTGCTGGTCGAGTGTGCTGGGTGAACGCGAGGTGCACCGCCGGGGCAGCGACGACCGTCAACCCGTCGATGAGGTACTGCGGGTTGAACCCGATCGAGATGTCAGGGCCCACGACCTGCGCCGGCACCGACTCCGACGCCTGCGCCTCGTCACCGCTACCCGCCTCGAGCACCACCTGGTCGGCGCTGAACGCCAGCCGGATGGGTGTGTTGCGCTCGGCGACGAGGGCGACTCGCTTCACCGACTCGATGAGCATCGCAGTCTCGATCCACGCATTCGTGGTCGCCTCCGCCGAGAACAGCTGGCGCACCCGGGGGAACTCACCTTCGAGCAAGCGGGTGGTGGTACGTCGGCTGCCCCCGCCGACGAGGCCCTCGAAGCCGATCAGTCCATCGCCACTGCCACCCGAGGACAGCGCGATGGTCAGGTCCGTCCCGGGTACCAGCGACTTCGCGGTGTCACCGAGCACGCGCGCAGGCACGAGCGCCTGCAGTGTGGCACCGGAACTGTCGGCCGGCTGCCACGAGATGTCGCGCAGGCCTGCACGGAACCGGTCGGTCGCCATCAGCGAGATGGACTCTCCGTCGATCTCCAGCCGCACCCCGGTCAGCAGCGGCAGCATGTCGTCACGGCCAGCGGCAGCGACGGCCTGCGCCACGGCCTGGCTAAAGACGTCGGAACTCACCGAGCCGGACGCGGTCGGCATGGCGGGCAACGAGGGGTAGTCCTCGACGGGCATCGTCTGCAAGCTGAACCGTGCCGTCCCGCACACGACAGAGACCTTGCTGCCCTCCAGGGCCACCTCGACCGGGCGAGGAGGGAGGCTGCGGCAGATGTCGGCGAGCAGTCGACCGGAGACCAGCACCGTCCCCTCGTCGGAGACATCGGCGGGAAGCGTCGCCTGCGTCGATGTCTCGTAGTCGAACCCGGACAGCGCGATGCCCTGGGCCGAGGCCTCGACGAGGATGCCGGCCAGGACCGGGACGCTGGGCCGACTGGGCAGGCTGCGTGCCGTCCAGGCGACGGCGTCGGCAAGGACGTCTCGTTCGATGTGGAACTTCACGGAACGTGCCCTCTCGACGCGACGGTGGCGGTGCCTGCGAATCCTGCCACGGACGGGGTGGGTGACACAGACCGGTCGACGGACACCGGTCGACACGATGCCGAGGTTTCCCCCAGGCTCGGTGAACTGTGCCATTCACGGGTTCCAACGCAGGTATCTAGAGTCGTCATGTCAGTAGCATCTGTGCATCCTGTGGATAACTACCATCACTGCAGGTCAGGGTGGGTGATGGGCCGGTGGACGAGCTGTGCAGAGCGCGAGCCTACGCACCCAGTTCATGTGGACGACCACACAGCGTCCACTGAGCGTTGCTCGCTGTTCACATTCGATCCCCCGTTCTTGCGCGTTGTCCCCAAGGTCATCCCCAGACTGTGTATTCACGGTCGGTGGGAGGATCAGTGCCGAGGGGGATCAGTGCTGGCGAGACTGCTGCTTGATCCGGTTGGTCAGCTCGGTGACCTGGTTGTAGATGTTGCGCTTCTCGGCCATCAGCTGGCGGATCTTGCGGTCGGCGTGCATCACGGTGGTGTGGTCTCGTCCACCGAACTGCTGGCCGATCTTGGGCAGCGACAGCTCGGTCAGCTCGCGACACAGGTACATGGCGATCTGTCGAGCGGTCACCAGGGTGCGGCTGCGGCTGGAGCTGCACAGATCGTCGATCGTGACGCTGAAGTACACGCAGGTCTGGGCGATGATCACAGCAGCGCTGATGTCCGGCTCTCCCCCTTCGGGGATCAAGTCCTTGAGCACGATTTCGGCGAGCGTGAGGTCGAGAGGCTGGCGATTGAGGCTTGCGAACGCCGTTGCCCTGATCAGCGCACCCTCGAGTTCGCGGATGTTGGTGTGGATCCGGCTGGCGATGAACTCCAGGACGTCGGGCGGCGCCGTGAGCTTCTCAGTTGCGGCCTTCTTGCGCAGGATCGCGATGCGCGTCTCGAGGTCGGGCGGCTGCACGTCCGTGATCAGGCCCCACTCGAAGCGGTTGCGCAACCGGTCCTCGAGCGCTTCGAGCCGCTTGGGTGGACGGTCGGACGTGATGACGATCTGCTTGTTGGCGTTGTGCAGCGTGTTGAAGGTGTGGAAGAACTCTTCCTGGGTCTGGATCTTGCCTTCCAGGAACTGGATGTCGTCGATCAGCAGCACGTCGATGTCGCGGTAGCGGCGCTTGAGGGCATCGGCCCGGTCGTCTCGGATCGCGTTGATGAAGTCGTTGGTGAAGTCCTCGCTGGAGACGTAGCGCACCCGCGCCCCGGTGTAGAGGCTGCGCACGTAGTGGCCGATCGCGTGCAGCAGGTGGGTCTTGCCCAGCCCGGAGTCGCCGTAGACGAGCAGCGGGTTGTACGCCTTGCCGGGTGCCTCTGCGACGGCAACAGCGGCGGCGTGGGCAAATCGGTTGGACGATCCGATGACGAAGGTCTCGAAGACGTACTTGAGGTTGAGCCGGGCGTCGGCCGCACTGTGGGGTGTGGACGCCGGACGAGGGTCACCGGGACGCCGAGGAGTCAGGTTGGGCGGTGTGTCCGGGTCCGGCGTGAGGTCGTCCTCCTCCTCAGCGCTGAGATCGGCCTCCGCTGACGCCTCTTCCGGCTGCCGATGGGTCGGTGTGTCACCTTCGGTCAGCGTCACCAGGGTCATGACCTCGAGGTCAGGATCCACAGTGACGGCCAGCCGCACGTCGCGGCCCAGGGACGAGCTGAGTGACGCCTCCAGCCCAGGACGCAACCGCGTCTCGAACTGGCCGCGGGTGAAGTCGTCCTTCACAGCGACGATGAGGGTTTGTCCGTGCAGCGTCACCGGCTGCGAAGCGGCGATCCAGGCCCGTTGACTGGGCGGTAGGTCATTGATGAGCTGCTGCCAGGAGGTGGCGAGCTCGTCGGTCTGTACGGGTATGGAATCGCTCACGCCATGTCCTACTCCCCAGTCGGCTCGTCCTGGCCCAGTAGGGCGGGACGCACAATGTCAGAGACGCTGCCGAGCTCAGAGACACTGCGTTTGTCAGAGACACTGCGTTTGTACACAAAGTTATCCACAGATTGTGCGAAGTGATCGCACGGACGACCGTGTGCAGCCTGTGGGGTGCATGGTCGATCGCGCGACGCTAACAAGCGGTGTGCATGTGCTCAACTCGCTGTCCACAGGGGGTCGAAGCGGCGGGGCGTCGGATGCTCTCCGACGGGTTTGACCCTCTGCATCGGGACACCGTACCGTGAGGCAGTCGGGCTCGGGCCCGACCGATGTCGCACGTCCACCGACAGACCGGGAGCTGTTCCCAGTGAGCAAGCGCACGTTCCAACCCAACAACAGGCGTCGTGCCAAAACGCACGGTTTCCGCTTGCGTATGCGAACCCGCGCCGGTCGTTCCATTCTGTCCTCCCGCCGCCGCAAGGGCCGCGAGAGCCTGTCTGCCTGAACGCGACAGAAACCTTCTCGCCGTGCCGGCCGCCCCCCAGCGGCTGACGTCCTCTCGTCAGTTCCGCGAAGTCGTACGCCACGGAGGCCGCGCCGGCACAGATGTCCTGGTGGTGCACGCACTCCCGGCTGACGTCTCGGGCTACGGTCTGGTGGTGAATAAGGCGGTAGGGAGCGCGGTGACGCGCAACCGCGTCAAACGTCGGCTGCGGCCGTTGGTGTCATCGCGGTTGCGGGGCCATGTCGCACAGGCGGTCGTGGTCCGGGCCCTGCCTGCCGCAGCGTCCGCGTCGTCGGCCGAGCTGGCCTCAGCCCTCGACAGCTGCCTGCGCCGCGCCGTGGCACGCCATGCGGGCCAGGTCAGCGCACCGTGAAGTACCCCATCATTTGGTTCCTGCGCGCCTACCGGGCGCTGATCAGCCCGTTATACGGCCAGGTCTGCCGCTACCACCCGTCCTGCTCGGCGTACGCGCTGCAGGCAGTCAGTCGTCACGGCGCTGTGCGCGGCTGCTGGTGGGCGCTGCGACGGCTCGGCCGCTGTCACCCATGGGCCGCAGGCGGGTACGACCCGGTGCCGGGCACCGAGCCGCCGTGCGAGGACGACGCCACGAGCGCCCTAGACTCACGTGATCACCCGGCGCAGCCGACGGTGCCGACGACGTGCCAAGGGACTCCATGATCGACTTCTTCACCGCCATCGGTAGCGGCATCATGTGGCCGCTCTACTGGGCCACGTCGGCGATCTTGACGGGCTGGCACCGGCTGTTCGGTCAGGTCCTGGACCCGGATGCCGGCTACACCTGGGCGCCGTCGATCATCGGGTTGACGATCACCATCCGGTTCCTGCTGATCCCGTTGTTCGTCAAGCAGATCAAGTCCAGCCGCAACATGCAGCTGCTGCAGCCCAAGGTCAAGGAGCTGCAGAAGAAGTATGGGCACGACCGGGAGCGGCTCGGCCAGGAGACGATGAAGCTCTACAAGGATGCGGGGACCAACCCGTTCGCGTCCTGCCTCCCCCTGCTGCTGCAGGCGCCGATCTTCTTCGCCCTGTTCCGACTGCTGAACAATGCGGCCAAGGGGAACAAGGTCGTGGGCTTGCTCACGCAGGCCGAGGTCGACTCGATCCAGGATGCGACTCTGTTCGGTGCCGAGATCTCGCGGACGTTCATCGACTGGTGGAGCGGTGACACCACGGGCAACACAGGTGTGCTGACCGTCATCCTGGTGCTGGCGATGACTGCCACGACGTTCCTGACGCAGCGGCAGTTGTTCAAGAAGAACATGCCCGCAAGCGCGCTGACGGGTCAGTACGCCCAGACCCAGAAGCTCATGCTGTACGTCCTGCCCGTGGTGTTCGCCGTGGGGGGCGTTGCCTTCCCGGTCGGCGTGATCCTGTACTGGACGACCTCGAACCTGTGGACGATGGGCCAGCAGTTCTACGTGATCCGCAACAACCCGGCCCCCGGGACGCCCGCGTTCGCCGCCAAACAGGACCGCGACCGCCGCAAGGGCAAGACCGTGACCGAGGACCCGCTGCAGGCCGCCGAGGAGGCCGAGAAGCCACAGATCGGACCCCGACAGCAGCCCAAGAAGAAGCCACGCTCACAACGCAAGCCGAGCTCCGGCAAGAACCACCAGTCGAACCAGAGCAAGAAGAAACGGGGGGGCTCGTCGTCGAAGAAGAAGCCCGATAGCGCCGCCTGAATCCGTCCCACCAGGGCAGACTGGCCACAGCGTCCGGTCCCCGTGCCTTTCGAGGAGCATGCATGACCCAGGCACCACCCGCCGACAGCGCAGCGGACGTCGGGTCCGACCGACCCTCCAAACTCGAGCTGTTGGAGCAGGAGGGAGATGTCGCCGCCGACTTCCTCGAGGACCTGCTGGACATCGCCGACCTCGACGGTGACATCGACATGGACGTCGAAGGCGATCGCGCGGCGGTGTCCATCGTCGGGGACGACCTCGAGCAGCTCGTGGGGCCAGGCGGCAAGGTGCTCGAGGCGTTGCAGGAGCTGACCCGGCTCGCGGTCTATCGCGAGACCGGTCAACGCAGCCGGTTGATGCTGGACGTGGCCGGACACCGCGCGGCCCGACGGGCTGCACTGGTCGAGCTGGCGAAGGAGCGTGTCGCCGGTGTGCAAGAGTCCGGCCAACCTGCTCGCCTCGAGCCGATGAGCCCCTTCGAGCGCAAGGTTGTGCATGACGCCGTGGCCGCCGCTGGTTTGCGCAGCGAGTCCGAGGGTGAGGAGCCGCAGCGCCGGGTGGTCGTCCTCCCGTCGTGAGTGACGGCCCTCCGGTTTCACGTGAAACACCAGTCCGGCCCGTACAGGCGGATGCTGTTGCCGGACCTCGCGCGGGGCTGCTGCAGGAGTACGCCGCCGAGCTGGCCGACGTGGGGGTGGCGCGTGGGCTGATCGGACCGCGCGAAGCGGCACGGCTGTGGGAGCGCCATCTGCTCAACTGCGCAGTGGTGGCGCCGGCGGCTCCGCACGGTGCCACCGTGTGTGATGTCGGAAGTGGCGCCGGGCTTCCTGGTGTGGTGTGGGCCATCGTCCGTCCGGACCTGCAGGTTACGTTGCTCGAGCCACTGCTGCGCCGGACCGTGTTCCTCCACGAGGTGGTGGAGTCCCTCGCCCTGACCAATGTTGAGATCGTACGGGGTCGGGCTGAGGAGCACGGCCCCTCCACGTACGACGTGGTGACCTCGAGGGCCGTCGCCCCGCTGGACCGGTTGGTGCGCTGGTGCTTGCCGCTGGTGGCGGTGGGCGGTCGCATGGTGGCGATGAAGGGCGAGTCGGCATCCCGGGAATTGGCCGATGCACGTGATCTCATCCGGCGATTCGGCGGTGGTGAGCCGGTGCTCAACACCTACGGTGAAGGTGTGTTGGAGCAGATCACGAGGGCGGTGCTGATCGTGCGCGAGAGTGCGCACGGTCCGCCGCAAGGCGCACGAACCGAAGGGACTGCGTAGGTGACCGCGAGGCAATGCACGCTGGGATGGCCGGGTCCCCCGCCGACGGCCCCGTCGGGCCCGGTGGGGTGGCCGGACGCCAGCGAGTCGTACGTCACAGCCTCCCCTGCGCCGGCCAGCGGAGCGTACCCGACCCCCGGCGCCTACATCGATGTGATGTCCAGCGACGACGCGACCACACCCCTGGCAGCCGCGACTGCGGCACAGGTGCGGGCCCTGCAGCGCAGTCGTGCGCCGGTACAACTTCACCGGCCGGCTCGTCCCCGGGTGTTCGCGGTGGCCAACCAGAAGGGCGGCGTCGGGAAGACCACAACGACCGTCAACATGGCGGCCGCGCTCGCCCAGCATGGCCTGCGAGTGCTCGTCATCGATTTGGACCCGCAGGGAAACGCCTCGACGGCCCTCGGTGTCGAACATGGCGAGGGCACACCTGGCGTCTACGACGCGCTGATCGACGGCGTCGCGCTCGGCGGCCTCGTGAGCCCGTGCCCTGACGTACCCGGGTTGCTGGTCGTCCCGGCGACGATCGACCTCGCCGGGGCCGAGATCGAGCTGGTGTCACTGGTTTCACGTGAAACACGCCTCCGCAGCGTTGTCCACGCCTACCTCGAAGCCCAGGCCGACGACCCGGACCGGGTCGACTACGTCTTCATCGACTGTCCCCCCTCGTTGGGCCTGCTCACGATCAACGGCCTGGTCGCTGCAGCCGAGATGCTGATTCCCATCCAGTGCGAGTACTACGCCCTGGAAGGACTCGGTCAGTTGCTGCGCAACATCGACCTCGTCCGGGCGCACCTCAATCCTGAACTCGACGCGTCGACGATCCTGCTGACCATGCAGGACGCGCGTACTCGGCTGTCTGCCGGAGTCGCGGCCGAAGTCCGCGAGCACTTTGGCGACACAGTGCTGGCGACAGGGATTCCCCGTTCGGTCCGCGTGTCGGAGGCGCCCAGCTACCAACAGACCGTGATGACTTACGACCCGACGTCACCCGGCGCCCTGGGCTATCTCGAGGCGGCGCGCGAGCTGGCAGCCAGCGCCGTACCCGGTCCGTCGTCCACCGTGGAGGAGTCGGCATGAACACTCGCCGTGGTCTGGGCCGTGGTCTCGGTGCGCTGATCCCCACCGCACCGCCAGCCCCTGCCGACACTGGGTCCGTGGACGCTGAAGGACAGTCCGAGCCGTCCGTGCCCTCTGTGCCACGACAGTCCGTCGACTCCGGTCGCGCCTTCGCGGCGGTCGGCGGCGCGACGTACGCCGAACTATCGGTCGATCAGATCGCGCCCAACCCTCGCCAGCCGCGCGAGATCTTCGACGAGGAGGCGATGAGCGAGCTGGTCGCCTCGATCACTGAGGTCGGACTGCTGCAGCCGGTGGTCGTGCGGGAGGTCGGGGCCGAGCGCTACGAACTCATCATGGGGGAGCGGCGCTGGCGGGCGACCCGACAGGCCGGTCTGGCGGTGATCCCGGCTATCATCCGGGACACCTCGGACCAGGACCTGCTGCGCGACGCGCTGCTGGAGAACCTGCACCGCGCACAACTGAACCCGCTGGAGGAAGCAGCCGCGTACCAGCAGCTCCTGGACGACTTCGGCAGCACCCATGAGGAATTGGCGGCCAGGCTCGGTCGCTCCCGTCCGCAGATCACCAACACCGTACGGCTGCTCAAGCTGTCCGGCCCGGTCCAGCGCCGAGTCGCGGCTGGAGTCTTGTCCGCAGGCCACGCTCGTGCGCTGCTCGGTGTCGAGTCGGCCGCGGTGCAGGACCGGTTGGCCCAACGCGTCGTCGCGGAAGGGTTGTCAGTACGGGCAGTCGAGGAGATCGTGACAGTCGGGGAGCTCGAGGACGCCGAGAGCGCCGTGTCGCGACGGCGCCCCGGTTCGGTCGTCGCACCGCGGCTGACAGACCTGGCTGCCCGGCTCTCCGAGCGCTTCGACACGCGGGTCAGGGTCGTTCTCGGTAAGTCGAAGGGCCGGATCACCGTGGAGTACGCCTCGCTCGAGGACCTGGATCGCATCGTCGACCTGATGGACCCGCGCCGAGGGGGCGACCCGAGGCGCCCTGATCGATAAATCGACAAGTAGACAAAAATGTAGCGGGATGGACCGTGCACTCCCCATGGCATGTTGTCACTGCCCACGGGTTGCGTCCCATGGGCAGTGAGGTTTCTCAGGGGACCCCGGGAAACCGTCAAGTCGGAGCAGGGGCCTCAGCGGGTGGACGCGTGGCGGACGAGCTCGCCGAGCAACCCGGCCAGCGAGCCCGGTGACTCCTCGACCGCCAGGGGAACCAGCGATGTCTCGGTCATGCCTGGAGCGACGTTGACCTCGAGGAACCACACGGTGCCGTCGGCACTGACGATCAGGTCCGAACGCGACAGGTCCCGTAGCCCGAGGGTGGTGTGGGCGATGACGGCCACCTCGGCGCACCGTGCGGTTGCGCTGTCAGGGAACTGCGCCGGGACGATGAACTCGGTGGCTCCGGCGGTGTAGCGGGCGCTGTAGTCGTACACCCCGCTATCGGGCCGGATCTCGACCGCAGGCAGAGCGACCGGGCCGGCACCCGTGTCGACGACCCCGACGGCGACCTCGGTGCCGGCGACGTACTGCTCGACGAGTGCGACCGGGCCGTAGGAGAAGCATCCGACCATCGCGCTCGGCAGCTCGCCGGCGTCGCGGACGACGTGGAAGCCGAGCGCGGACCCACCGCGGTTGGGCTTGACCACCAGGGGGAGCCCGAGGCGTTGCACCAGGGCGTCCATCATGGTGGCGGCGCCGAGCTCACGAAACACCTCGGCCGGCAGTACCACCGAGGCTGGAGTGACGACGCCGGCCGCAGCCAGCAGGCTCTTGGCCACCGACTTGTCGAAGGCCAACCGGCAAGCAGCGGCCGTGGCGCCAACGTACGGCACGTCGAGCAGACCGAGGATCTCCTGCAGCGATCCGTCCTCGCCGTCCTGGCCGTGCAGCAGCGGTACCACGCAGTCGGGAGGATCGGCTTGCAGGCGGGTCAGCAACGACGCGTCGACGTCTCGCTCCTCCACGTCGAACCCACCCGTGCGCAGCGCCTCGGACACCCGGCGACCGGAGCGCAGCGACACGTCCCGCTCGTGCGACAGGCCGCCGGCCAGCACGATGACCCGTCCGGCTGAGGTGGCTCGCGACATCGACGGCTCCCTGCTCACGGCGACCTCACGACAGGTCGGTCTGCGGCGTCTCGTACCCGCGTGCCCGCACCGGGACCGCGGCGTTGAAGGTACTGCGGAGATCGAGCTCGGCGGCGATGACCGAGGCCAGCCGCCGGACGCCCTCCCGAATGCGCTGGGGGGAGGGGTAACAGTACGACAGGCGCATGCAGCGGCTGCCGTAGCCGTCGGCGTAGAAGGCGGTTCCCGGGACGTACGCCACCCGGTTGGTCACCGCCCGCGGAAGCATCGCCTTGGCGTCCAGCCCCTCGGGCAGCGTCAGCCAGACGTAGAAGCCTCCGTCGGGGCGGGTCCACGTCGTTCCAGCGGGCATGTGGTCGGACAAGGCGTCCAGCAGGGCGTCGCGGCGCTCGCGGTACATCTCCCGGAACGTCTTCACCTGACCCTGCCAGTCGTGCGTGGCGAGGTACGCCGACACCGCCATCTGGGAGAAGATCGGCGGGCACAGCGTCGCCGACTCCTGGGCCAGCACCAACTTCTCGCGCACCGCGTGCGGCGCCAGCGCCCAGCCGACCCGGAAGCCCGGTGCGAACGTCTTGGAGAACGACCCGAGGTAGACGACCCGCTCCGACTCGTCGGCCCGCAGCGCCCGGTACGGCTGGTCGTCGAAGCCGAGCAGGCCGTACGGGTTGTCCTCGAGGACCAGCAGGTCGGCCTGTCGGCAGATGCCGAGAATCTCGGGACGCCGCGACGCGGCCATCGAGACACCGGCGGGATTGTGGTAGTTCGGGATGGTGTAGAGGAACTTGATGCTCCGACCCGCGGCCCGGGTCGCGGAGATGGCCTCTCGCAGGGCTTGGGGGATCAGGCCGTGCTCGTCCATCGCGACGTGCACCACGTCGGTCTGGTAGGCACGAAACACGCCCAGTGCGCCCACGTACGACGGGGCCTCGCACAGCACCACGTCACCGGGGTCACAGAAGATCCGGGTCACCAGGTCGACCGCTTGCTGGCTGCCGACGCTCACCACCACGTCGTCGGGATGTGCGTCGATCCCCTCGAGCTTCATCACCGTGCAGATTTGCTCGCGCAGAGCGGGCACACCCTGCCCGGAGCCGTACTGCATGGCCACGGTCCCGTGCTCGACCACCAGGTCGCGCAGCGTGCTGCCCACGACATCGAGCGGGAGGCCGGAGATGTTGGGCATCCCGCCGGCCAGCGAGACCACTTCCGGGCGCGACGCCACCGAGAAGAGCGCCCGGATCTCCGAGGCCTGCATCCCGTGCGTACGGGCGGCGTAGCGCTCGACGTAGGAGTCCAGCCGGGTCGACCGGGCCAGCCGCCCGGACCCGCGAGAGGGGTCCGGAGGCGGCGGTGTGCTCATGTTCGCTCCTGCATCGCAAGGCCCCGGACTCCCCATGGCATGTTGTCACTGCCCATGGGTTGCAGCCCATGGGCAGTGAGGTTTACCAGGGGACCCTGGTAAACCGGCAGCGCCGATCCTAAGCCTTGATGAACTCGCCCAGGTCGCCGAGCAGGGCGGCCTTCGGCTTGGCGCCGACGATCTGCTTGACGACCTCGCCACCCTTGTAGACGTTCAGGGTGGGGATGCCGGTGACCCGGTACTGGGCCGGGGTCTGCGGGTTCTCGTCGACGTTCATCTTGACGATGGTGATGTCGTCGCCGTGCTCCTTGGCGATCTCCTCGAGGATCGGGCCGACCTGCCGGCACGGACCGCACCACTCGGCCCAGAAGTCGACCAGGATCGGCTTGTCGGACGCCAGCACGGTGGATGCGAAGTCGGCGTCGGTGACTGCCTGGATGTCTGCCACGGTGAAGCTCCTTGCGAAGGTGGTCGAAGGCCCGATCTGGGCGAGGTCATGCGTCAGGAGGAACGCACCCGACCGCTGGGTCATTCCCGACTCAGGCGGGGATGCCGGCTTCCCGGTCGGCGAGAAAGCGCTCGGCGTCCAGTGCCGCAGCACACCCGGTCCCGGCTGCGGTGACCGCCTGACGGTACGTGTGGTCCACCAGGTCCCCGCAGGCGAAGACGCCGGCCAGGTTGGTGCGTGTCGAGGGGACGTCGACCAGGACGTACCCTTCGTCGTCGAGCTGGATCTGGCCCTTGATGAGCTCCGAGCGGGGGTCGTGCCCGATGGCGATGAACAACCCGGTGACGTCGAGGTCACGCGTGTCGCCGGACACGGTGTCGCGCAGTGTGACGCCGGTGAGCTTGTCCTCGCCGTTGACGGACTCGACAGCACTGTTCCAGGCGAAGTCGAGCTTGTCGTTGGCGACGGCGCGGTCGCGCATGATCGCCGAGGCGCGCAGCTCGTCGCGTCGGTGGACCAGTGTCACCGACCTGGCGAAGCGGGTGAGGAAGGTGGCCTCCTCGACGGCTGAGTCACCGCCCCCGACGACCGCGATGTCCTCGTCGCGGAAGAAGAAGCCGTCGCAGGTGGCGCACCAGCTGACGCCATGGCCGGACAGGCGGTCCTCGTCGGGCAGGTCGAGCTTGCGGTACCCCGACCCCATGGCCAGGATCACCGTCCAGGAGCGGTGTTCGCTGCCGTCGGCGAGCCGGACCACCTTCACCTGGTCGGTCAGGTCGACCGAGACGACGTCGTCGGCGACCAGCTCGGCGCCGAAGCGCTCGGCTTGCGCTCGTAGGTTGTCCATCAGGGCCGGACCCATGATGCCCTCGGGAAAGCCCGGGAAGTTCTCCACGTCGGTGGTGGTCATGAGCGCGCCACCGGCAGTGACCGACCCCTCGAAGACGAGTGGCACGAGATTCGCGCGGGCGGCATAGATGGCGGCGGTGTATCCCGCCGGACCGGACCCGATCACGATGACCTCGCGGATGTCGGTCCGGTTCGGCCCGGTGCTGACTCCAGTGGTGTCGACCGACACGGAACTCCTCCAGGGTGACCTGACCGGGACGACGTGTGAGCGGTCGGTGCGCGGGCTCAGTCCCGGTGCGCTGCGTACAACGCATGGTAGGCGCACGGGATTCCCGCCGGTCGCCTACGGCAGGTCGATCGGCTGCTGCTGGAGGATGGTCGCCTCGTCACCCTGGCAACGGAACGCGACGGCCTGCTGGGGACCGCCGCCGACTGGGCTGCCGTAGACCAGCAGGTACGCCGACTCGCCGTCGTAGAGGATGGCGGTCCGGAAGGTCGACTCCACGGCACCGTCGCAGACCGGAGCCACCCGCTCGCCCAACCTCTCGGCGGGCAGCGTGAGCGGCTGCTGGAGGGTCTGCGGATCGGCGGCGGTGACGGCGAGATCCTCCTTGGTCGCGGGCTCGGCGTCGGCGTACAGCGTCTTGACCTGCGACGCGAACTCGGCCGAGGTCAGAGCCGGTGGTCTGTCGGTCTGCTCGAGGCTCTCCGGAGACTGCGACCCACCTTCGTCATCCTCTTGCTCCGACAGGGACTCCGGTGACGCTGCGGCTGTGCGCCCCTCCTGTGCGGCCGGCGCGTCGGCCGCACCGTCGAGCGAGTCGTCCTGGCCGCCTCGGTCGAGCACCACCGGGGCGGCTATCGCGATGATCCCGGCCGTGGCGGCTGCGGCCATGGCGGGCACCAGCCAGCGCCGGTGACGCGGCAGCCCGCCGACCCGGTCGGCTGCGGATGCGGCAGCGCGGTCCTGGGACTCACGTGCGAGCGCGGCGTCCACCCGGGCGACGACGTCGGCCGGCATCGGCTCCATCGGGGTGGCGGCGAGCAGGCGGGGGAGCGTCTCGAGCTCGGCCACGAGCGCAGCGGTGTCGGGGTCCTCGGCGATGTGCCGCTGCACCTGCGCCCGAGCGTCGTCGTCGAGCAGGCCTTCGACGTAGTCGGCGAGGACGTCCACCTCAGGACGGCGGATCGGCTCAGCCACGGTGGTCACCTCCGGAGCGTTCGGGTGCGGACGCAGGTGCGCGCCTCGGGGATGAGACGGACGTGGACGCCGAGCGGTTCCCCCGCTCGCGGGCCGGATCCCGGCCGCTGGTGTCGGGTGGGCTGAGTCCACCGTCCCGCAGCTCGGAAAGCATGGGTACCAGCTTCGCCCGGGCACGCGCGCAGCGGCTCTTCACGGTCCCGGTCGGGCAGCCGAGCAGTTGGGCGGCCTCGCCGACCGAGTAACCCTCCATGTCGACGAGCACCAGCGCATTGCGGTGTTCGGGGGTCAGCGAGCGCAGGGCGGCGAGCACCAGCTGCCGGGTCTCGGTCTGCTCGGCCGTGTCCTGCGCGCCGTGGGCTCGGTGACCGAGGATCTGTGCGTGGTCCTGGTGCTCGGGCAGCGGCTCGGACGGGCGGGCGCGGGTGCGTCGGACCCGGTCCAGACAGGCGTTGACCACGATCCGGTGCAGCCAGGTGCTGACCGCTGCGTCACCCCGGTAGGTGTCGGCACGTCGGTACGCGGAGACCAGCGCGTCCTGGACCGCGTCGGCGGCCTCCTCGCGGTCACCGAGGGTCCGGGTCGCCACTGCCCACATGCGGTCACGGTGCCGCGACACGATGACACCGAACGCGTCCGGGTCGCCCGCCAGGTGGGCCGACATGAGCTCCCGGTCGTCCAGCACGGCGAGAGTGTCCGGCGGACGGGACCGGGTCATCGGGCGGGGCCCTCGAAGCTGATCTCGTTGACGACGCCACGATAGAAGTTGGGCGACTCCTCCGGCAGCGAGGTCAGCCACAGCACGACGTAGCGCGTGATCACCGTGGGCTCGAGCCGCTGGCGGCTCATGGTCCCCGCTGCCTCGACGGTCCGGACCGGCGCGCCGAGGCCGATGACGTCGGTCGGCGGCTCGCTCGCGTCAGGTGCGGAGGCGTAGAGCGAGTACGAGGTGGGCGACCCGGTGAAGGCGACCGCGACCTGGGTGATCGTGGTGTCCGGTCCGAGGTCGATGACCAGACCCACACCATCCTTGAGGTTACCGAGCTCGGGGCTGCCCTCGTACTGCCACGTCTGCCAGGCGGTCTCCGGATCACCGTCGTACGCGAACGGCACCAGGTCGGGGTTCTCGGTACCGTCGGTCCCCTGCGGGTCGAGGTCGACGACGTCCCGGATCGGCAGCGTCTCCACGGACATGTTGCCGCCACCATCGGTCGGCGCCTCGGCGCGACGCTCGGGCGGACTCAGGGCCTGGGGCGCGTCGTCGACGGAGTAACGACCGACGAAGAATGCCAGGCTCGCGGCCAGGACCACCAGGAGTGCGACTGCGACGCCGATGAACTTCCAATGGCTGCCGATGCCCTTGGCGATCCTTCGCGCCGCCGGTCGACGATCCGGTGACGCGTTGCGCCTCGCCGGGCGGGCCCGCGGCCGCGACGGGAGCAGCGCCGGTGGCGGGCTCGGGGTGGCCGCGGTCGGGCCGATGTCGTTGACAGCTGAGATGTCCCACCGGCTCGGCTGGGTGTCGGCCAGGTGCAGCTCGTCCTCGCCGACCAGCCGCAGCTCGGTTGCCACATCCCGGGCGGTCACCAGAGGCGTGAGGTGGTGTCGCGGCGGTTCGCCGAGGATCCGGTCGCAGATCGTGTCGATGTCACGAGACACACCGGCACGGACCTGTCGCGGTCGCAGCAGCCGTCCGTGCTCGGTCGGCGCAGGGGGCAGACCCAGGTCGGGTGACCCGGGCCAGCGGGCGACCAGACAGGCGTAGAGGATCCGTCCCAGGGCACGGCGGTCGGCGAGCTCGGCGGCGTACTGCCCTGCGGTGTCAGAGGTGACCAGACCGGTGTGCGCGTCCCTGCCGGTGCCGGCGCGTTGCGCCGGGACCCGCTGGGCCAGCAACGCGTGGTCGGTGGCCAGGCCGTTGATCCGGACGGCCCCCGTGTCCTTGACCAGGACGCTGGCCAGGTCGAGACGCCGGTGCTGCACCCCTACCTCGTGCGCTGCGGCAAGCGCGTGCGCCAGCTCGGACACGAGGTTGGCAGAGCGGCGGTTGTCCAGCGGCCCCTCCTGCAACAACGTCGCGAGCGGGACCGCGCGGGCCCACTCCCGGATGGTGTACGCCACGCCGTCGTCATCCTCGGCGACGTCCAGGACAGCCAGGATGCGGGGGTCGGTCGCGCGGGTCGAGCGTCGTGCGGCCTCCAGAAAGGCGGGGCAGCGGGGGTCGTGCGCATCGAGCATCTGGACGCCGACCGAGCGGTTCAGGACCAGGTCGAAGGCGCGCCAGGTCTTCGATCCGGCCGACTCACCGACGAGGTCCTCGATGCGGTACCGCCCGGCCAGCGTCGAGCCTGCGGCGACCACCCGGTCAGTCACGTCGATCCCTGCGGCTTCCTCGCTCGTCGTGTCCTCAGATGAGGCACCCCTGCCACTGTAGAAGGTGTGAGTACACCGCGGGCGGGAGTTTGCAGGCACGGTGTCGTCGGCTGCAGGGTCAGCGGGCACGTCGAGTCACCGCTGCAGTGAGCAGGTGCAGCTCCGGCAGCCGGGTCAGCCTGGCCACCAGGACGTACGTGAACACGCCGCCTGTCCCGGCGATGGCAGTCATCACCAATGCCGGGCCGGCCGATTCCGCCGGGGCGCCGTAGTCCTCGAGCACCCAGACCAGGCCGAGCGTGCAACCGGCCGCGCAACCGGCCGCGAGCGCCAGCTGCAGCAGGAACAGCAGCATCGACCGGTCCAGGATGCTTCCGACCCGGCGCGAGAGCAGGGTGCCCGACGACAGGACACCCACCAGATACGCCAGCCCGTACGCGAGGGCCAGCAGCGCCGCGACGTGCTCGGGAGGTGCCCCCGTCGTGAACCCGATCGCGGCGCCGATGTTCGTGGTGGCCAGGCCGATCTGCACGACGAACGGCGTCCGGGTGTCCTCGAGGGCGTAGAAGCCGCGCAGCAGCAGGTAGTGCAGTGTGAAGAGCACCAGCCCGGGCGCGAAGGCCGTAATGGTCTCGCCGATGACCGTGGTGTCGGCGTCGCCGTACCCGAACAGGGCCGCGGCGACCGGCTGACCCAGGCAGGCCAACAGCACCCCGAACGGCACGACCGCGGTGAGCACCAGCCGCAGGGTGTGCAGGATTTCCGCCCGCACCCGCGGCAGGTCGCCGTCGGCGGCCAGCCGCGACAGCAGCGGCATCGTCGCGGTCACCAGTGAGACGGTGATGATGGCGTGCGGGACCTGGATGATGAGGAAGGCACTCTGGTAGACCGTTGCACCGGAGGCCTCACCGCCGTCCTGGGCCGCGGTGATGCTGCTGCCCACGGCGACCCTGCTGATGGCGAAGAAGGCGACCTGGTTGAGGATGACGAAGCCGAACGTCCACACGGCCAGGCGCAGCGTGTGCCCGAGTCCGACGCCCCGGAAGTCGAACCGGGGTCGCAACCTGATCCCCGCTGCACGCACGTACGGGACGAGGACGAGCGCCTGGGCCAGCACCCCGACGCTGGACCCGACGCCGAGCAGCAGCTCCTGCTCGGCGCTGAAGCCGTCGGCCTCGTCGGAGCGCCCGTACAGGGCGATGTATGCCACCAGCACCGAGCAGGCGATGACGTTGTTGAGGATCGGGGCCCACATCATCGGACCGAACCGCTCCCGGGCGTTGAGCATCTGGCCAACCAGCACGAACGCGCCGTAGAAGAAGACCTGCGGCATGCAGTAGCGCATCAGGGTGTACGCCGACTCACGCTGGGCGTTCAGGTCGGCGCCGAAGAACTCGTTGTCGAAGGCAAGCCGAGCCACCAGTGGGACACACACGACGAGCGCGAGCGTCGCGACCCCCAGCACGATCAGCCCGAGGGTCAGCACTCGGCTGGCGTAGGCCTGTCCGCCGTCGGCGTCATTGCGCATGGACCGCACCAGCTGGGGGACCAGGACGACGTTGAAGATGCCGCCGGCGACCAGGATGTACAGCGAGTTCGGGATCGTGTTCGCCTGGGTGAAGATGTCGGCGTCGAGGGACTTGCCGATCGCGGCGAGCAGCAGCGCGGCCCGCAGGAAGCCGGTGAGCCGCGAGAGCACCGTGCCCAGTGCCATGAACATGCTGGCCGACAGCAGGCGTGAACCCGTGTCGGTGGACCCCGGGGTCAGATGGCTCACGAAGCGACCTGGCTGCGGCGCGAGGCGACGATGCGCCGGCCGAGCCGGCGGACCACGAGCAGGACGAGGAAGAGCCCCCCGGCCCCGAACGCGATCCAGATGACGGCACCGACCACGCTGCTGCGCAGGTTGAAGGTCGCCGGTCTCCCGAACGTACGTCCGTTGGGTGCCACCAGCCTTGCGGTGACCGCTGTGACCGCTAGGTCGGGGGCGCCGACCTCGAGCGTCAGCTGGGCGCTGTCCCCGGCATCGATGGTCTCCAGGGGCAGCTCGTCGAAGCGCAGGATGTTCGCGGAGTCGCTGAGCGTCAGCCCCACCGTGATCGGACGTGGCAGGTTGTTGGTGACGGTGACCGGGAAGCTTCCGCTGTCGCTGGACAGCGTCACGAAGTCCGGTCCCTCGACCGCGACCTCGCCGAGCAACCGGTCGAACTGGTCGGCCACGGTGTCGGCGCGCTCGGCGGCCCCCAGTGGGTCGCCGCCCTGATGGCTGGAGACGGTCAACGCAGCCGCCCGGTCGTACCAGCGCAGCAGACCTGACTCGGATCCGAGCAACGACTGCAGGACGGTGGCGCGGCTGCGGATACCGCGCGCCGCCCGCACGACCGGCAGGGACACGTCGACTGCCTCCTCGGCGCCCAGCTCCTCCGGATACACCGGCCGTGCCAGCGCTCGGTCCTCGTCGTCCGGCAGCTGTGCGGCGGCTGATGCCCAGCTGATCCACGGCGTGCCGAGCTCGTCGAAGAGGTCGCCACCCGCCAGGCCGACCCCTGGGTCCCAGTCAGCTTCGGGAAGGTACACCAAGCCGGGTGCAGTCGAGGCGTCGTCGCTGGCCGCCGCGTCGAAGGCCAGGACCGCCGTCTCGCTGAGCAGCCGCTGCCGGATCTGCAGCAGGCTGTCGGTGATCCCCGGCTCCGGACCACCTTGGCGCAGGCTCTCGTCGGCGACGACGACAGGGGCCGCGCCGCGACGGGCGATCGCGTCCTCGTCCGCGAGCCAGGCGCCGGCACCCTCGGTGGCGTCCCATCCGCTCAGCTGCTCGCTGCCCAGCACCACCGTGCGGCGACGCGCCAGCGGGGCCAGCTGGTCGGGCTGCAGGTCACCGGCGGGCAGCAGCACCTGATCGGCCTCGAGGCCGGCCCGCGCAAGGGCGAGGGCACCCATCCGGGTGATGGAGCGTTGCAGGGACCGGCTGCCCAGCTCACGCACCGCGGTGAGGTCCGCTGCGCCGTAGGGCTCGGCCAGCAGCTCCACGGTCGACGTGACAGAGCGCAGGTCGGCGAGGAACTCCGCGGCGTACCGTCGCTGCGCGGTGGACGCGACACCGTCCACGGGCGTTTGCAGATCCGGTTCGTCACCGTCCTCCCCGGCGCCGCGTGCCTCTGGCGGTGAGAAGTCGTCGGCCACGACCGCGAGCAGCAGGTCGATCAGTGCCGGGTCCAGCAGGACAGTTGTCTCGCCGGTCTCAGCCGTGGCGGCGAGCTCGAGCAGGTTGCGCATCCGACCGCCGGGAGCAACCTGGGCGAGGACACCGTCGAGATCGGCGTACGTCCCGTCCGGCTCGCGCACCAGGGGCGTGCGCAGCGGGAGCAGGACGGTGAGGTCCACGGGGGGCAGCTCCGTGGCGGTGGGGACCAACGGCATCGTGGTGCGGACACGACCGGCGGTCACCCGCTCCACGTCGGCCAACACATGGACCCCGACCGTGTAGACGCCCGCCGGAGCCGCGTCCAGGTCCAGGAGACGGAACGGCACCTCGAGTGAGTACCCCACACTTGCACCCGCACCGAGGTCACCGACCTCGTCGAAGAAGCCGATGTCGGCGATCCGCTCACCGGTGACCGCGTCCGGCTCGCTGACGAGCACCGTGTCCAGCGCATCCGGCGTCGCCACCGGCACCCGGTCGAGCACCAGGTAGACCTTGAGGTTGGTCCAGTCCTTGTCCTCGACGTCGGTGATCGTGCCGGTGACCTGGACCGGAGTCCCCGGCTGCAGGCGCGACGGGCTCAGCGACGCCATCGTGACCTCGAGACCGGAGGTGACCGGTTCCCTGCTCGGGGCAGCGGTGAGCGCCGTGCCCACCGACCTGTCCGGTGCCGCGATCGTCAGACCGGCCAGCACGACCGCACCGAGGAGCACGAGTGCGATCAGGGGACGGACAGCGGGCGTGCAGGGTCTGCGCACCTCGCCGCTCACCGCGGCCCGACCACGCTGGACGACACGTCGCCATGTTAGAGCGTCGACCCTGGCGCCCGATCGGCTCCGACCGCGTGTTCGGGAGCGGGTTGGACGCCCAGGTGACATCAGGCTCCGATAAGGCTAGCCTCACCTGACATGTCGGTGACTCTGGACGCACCACCGTGCACGCTCAGCGCGCGGGACCTGGTGCTCGGCTACCACGGCACTTCCGTTGTCCACGATGCCAGCCTGGAACTGAGGGCTGGGTGGGTGACGGCGCTCGTCGGCCCCAACGGCAGCGGCAAGTCGACGCTGCTGCGGGCGCTGGCGCGCTTGCATCCCCCATCAGTGGCGCCGTGCTCCTCGGGGACGGGTCGGACGCCTTGCTGCTCGGAAGCCGGGGCTCACTGATAAGGGTAGCCACCCTGACTGACTTTTCGTTTCGAGTGACCTCGGGCATAGATGATGACAGTGGCCGGTGGACACTACAGTGGTCGCCCGTGCCAACCCCACACGAAGCCCTCGACGCCTTGCTCGCCGGTGCCCCCCGCGTGGTCGAGCTGGCCGGGAGGTTCGCGGCCGCCGGGCACGAGCTGGCGCTGGTCGGCGGGCCGGTCCGGGACGCCTTGTTGGGGCGCGTCGGCACCGACTGGGACCTCGCCACGTCGGCCCGGCCGCAGCAGAGCGAGCAGGTGCTCAGCGGGTGGGCGGATGCTGTCTGGGACATCGGGCGGGAGTACGGCACGATCGGTGCCCGCAAGGACGGCCTCGACCTCGAGGTCACCACCTACCGTCGAGACACCTACGACCCGGACACCCGAAAGCCCGACGTCGACTACGGCGACACGCTCGAGGGCGACCTGGCCCGTCGGGACTTCACCATCAACGCGATGGCCCTGCACCTTGCCGACCGGCTCTTCGTCGACCCCTTCGGCGGCCTGGGCGACCTCTCCCGGCAGGTTCTACGGACGCCGAGCACCCCGGAGCAGTCGTTCTCCGACGATCCGCTGCGCATGCTGCGCGCGGCTCGCTTCACCGCAGCGCTCGGCTTCACCGCCGACCCGGGCGTGGTCGAGGCGATGACCGAGATGGCCGAGCGGATCACGATCGTCTCCGCCGAGCGGGTCCGCGACGAGCTGGTCAAGCTGGTCACGTCCCCGCGTCCACGCGACGGGCTCACGCTGCTGGTCGACACCGGCCTGGCCGACCAGGTGCTGCCCGAAGTCTCGGCGCTGCGGATGACCAAGGACGAGCACAACCGGCACAAGGACGTGTACGAGCACTCGCTGACCGTGCTCGACCAGGCAATCGCGCTGGAGTTCCGGCTGGGCGGGGGGCCTGACTTCGTCTGCCGCTTCGCCGCGCTCATGCACGACGTGGGCAAGCCGCGCACCCGCAGGTTCGGCGACGACGGTCAGGTCACCTTCCACCACCACGACGTGGTCGGCGCCACGATGACCAGCAAGCGCATGAAGGCGCTGCGATTCTCCAGCGAGCAGGTGAAGGCGGTCAGCGCGCTGGTCGCGCTGCACCTGCGGTTCCACGGGTACGGCGAGGGACAGTGGACGGACTCGGCGGTACGCCGCTACGTCCGCGACGCAGGCCCGCACCTCGAGCGGCTGCACGTGCTGACCCGGGCCGACTGCACCACGCGCAACCGGCGCAAGGCAGCCCGGCTGCAGAGAACCTACGACGCGCTCGAGGAACGTATCGCCCGGCTCGCCGAGCAGGAGGAGATGGCTGCCGTGCGCCCGGACCTCGACGGCAACCAGATCATGACCATCCTCGGAATCGGCCCCGGGCGGGAGGTCGGCGAGGCGTACCGGCACCTGCTCGAGGTTCGGCTCGACCAGGGCCCGCTCGACGAGACCCGGGCCCGCGAGGAGCTGCTGGCGTGGTGGGCGACCCGACGGCGCGCCTGAAAGGCGGGTTCACCCGGCGCGGACTATCGTGACGCGGATCACACCGCCGACGTGGCAGGAGCCGTCATGTCCACCGAGCAGCAGCCCAGTCCCACCCGTACCGACGTCGACCAGGCCTTCTTGGGCCACACGACCTACCGCAGCCTCGGCGAGCAGCAGCTGTCGCCCGCCGAGGAACGCTTCGAGAAGGCACGACGTACGACCGGCTTCGTGCTGGCGCCCCTGGTCAGCGTCGTGTTCTGGTTCCTGCCGCTGAACCTCGACGACACCCAGCAGGGGCTGGCGGCGATTCTGCTCGGGGTGGTGATCCTGTGGGTCACCGAGCCGGTGCCTATCCCGATCGGCGGTTTCATCGGCATCGCCGCGATCGTCATCACCGGCGTGGTTCCGGCCGATGAGGCGCTGACTCCGTTCGGGTCGTCCACGGTCTTCACGTTCATCGGTGCGTTCATCCTGGCCCAGGCGATGCTCAAGCACGGCCTGGCCAAGCGGTTCGCGATGTTCGTGCTGTCGGCACCCGGGGTGGGTAACTCCACGGCCCGGGTGATCATTGCCTTCGGGTTCATCACCACCCTGCTGTCCGCGTTCGTGTCGAACACGGCGACTGTGGCGATGCTCCTTCCCACCGCCATCGGCATCCTCACCGTGATCGCCAAGCTGCTGCAGGACAAGGGGATGGTCGCCGAGGACTTCGACCCGCTGCGGCTGCGCGTCGGGGTCGCCCTCATGCTGATGCTCGCCTACGGCGCCAGCGTCGGCGGCCTGCTCACGCCGGTAGGCTCGCCCCCCAACCTGATCGGCCGCGACCTGATCGAGCAGCAGACCGGTGAGCGGATCTCGTTCCTGGACTGGATGATCATGGCGCTGCCGATCTGCGCGTTGATGTTCGTGGCGCTGGCGGTCATCCTGCTGCTGCTCAACAAGCCGGAGATCAAGCGGATCGAGGGCGTCGAGGAGTACGTCCGACGCGAACGACACGAGCTGGGCCCGTTGAAGGTCGCCGAGCGCAACGCGCTGATCGCCTTCGGGGTCACGGTGACGCTGTGGATCACCCCCGGCATCGTCGCGCTGGTCGTGGGCACGGACTCCTCGACGTACGAGACGGTCAGTGGCCGGCTCGACGAGGGCGTCATGGCGGTGCTCGGGGCCTCGCTGCTCTTCGTGCTGCCGACCAGCTGGAAGGACCGCGAGTTCACGCTGAACTGGAGCGACGCAGCCAGGATCGACTGGGGCACGATCATGCTGTTCGGCACCGGCATCATCTTCGGTGCCCTCCTGGAGAGCACCGGCCTGGCCGAGACGATCGGCAACGGTGCGTTCGAGGCGATGGGGATCAACAGCACGATCGCCATCACCGCATTCGCCATCGCCCTGGCGATCCTGGTCTCGGAGACCACCAGCAACACCGCCTCGGCGGCCGTGGTGGTGCCGATCGTCCTGTCGCTCGCGATCGCGGCCGACATCAACCCGTTCGTACCCGCCCTGGCGGCCACCTTCGCCGCGTCCTTCGGGTTCATGCTGCCGGTCTCCACGCCGCAGAACGCGGTCGTCTACGGCTCCGGCGTGGTGCCGATCACCAAGATGATCCGGTCGGGAGCCTCCTTCGACGTGCTCGGCGCGATCCTGATCCTGCTCGCGCTGCCGCTGATGGTGGCCGTGCTCGGCCTGGGCGGGTAGCCCAACCGCCCGTCCGTGAGTTCGGTGCGCCCCGTCCGTGAGTTCGGTGTGTCCCGTCCGGGAGTTCGGTGTGTCCCGTCCGGGAGTACGTCAGCCGCGAACTCCCGGCACCGGGTGTCGCCGGGACGCGCGGTCGTACGTGATCGCGGCACCGGTGAACCCGAGCGCGGCGATGACCGGCGCCACCCAGGTCCGCCCGTCGAGAGGCACCAGGCCGATCGCCGCCACTGCGGCGAGCACGAACGAGACGTTGAAGCCGACGTCGTACAGGGAGAACGCCCGTCCCAGGAAGGCATCGTCGACGTGCCGTTGGACGGCTGTGTCGACACAGATCTTGATGCTCTGGGCTGCGAGGCCGATCACCGCACCGGCGAGCGCGAGGGCTGCGACGCCACCGTCGGCCAGCAGCCATGCCAGCGGGGTCAGACCCGCCGACGTGACGCCCGAGACGAGCAGGACCGACGTGATCCAAGCCCGGTCAGTGAATCGCGCCCGAGCCAGGGGCGTGACGACGGCGGCAGACACGTAGCCGGCTGCCGAGCAGCCGAGTACGACCGCGACGGCCGGGAGGTCGCGACCAGCGCCACCGGCGTGCAGGGCCAGCATGAGCGCCTGCACGCTCCACAAGCCGAAGCAGAACCGATGGGCTGTGATCAGCACCAGTGCCCTGCCTGCGGCTGCGTGCGTGCGTAGGTGCCTCAGAACCCGGAGCAGGTCGCGAGCCACCTCGCGGAGATCCTGACCCCAGGAGGCCTCGGCGCTGCCCGCGCCCGAGGCGGCGCCTGAGCCGAGGTCCGGGCCGAGGTCGCACGCGCCGAACCTCAGGGCGAGCATGGCTGCCACGGCGAGCAGCACGCACGCGGTGAGCAGGACGAGGGACGACCCGCCGGCGAACGGGCCGAGTACGAGACTGCCCGCCATCAGACCGGCGACGACGGCGGCTGTCCCCGCTGTCGGTGTCACGGCGTTGGCGCTCAACAACAGGCGCCGGGGCACGACGTGCGGCAGTGCGGCAGAGAAGGCGGCCAACATGAACCGGTTGACCGCCAGCATGCTGATGGCCAACGCGTACACCGCGACGAGGCCGGCGCTCTCGCCGAGCAGTATGAGGAGGAGCACCAACACGATCCTCAGCAGCTGCCCGCCTACCAGCACCTGTCGCCGCGACCAGCGGTCAAGGAACACTCCGGTGACCGGACCGATCAGGCTGAAAGGGAGCAGGATCAGGGCCGCGGCACCGGCGACCGCGGCCGGGGACTGTTGGCGCTCGGGGGACAGCAGCACCAGCCAGGCCAGACCGGCCTGGAAGACGCCGTCCGCACCCTGCGAGGCGAGCCGGACCACCAGCAGCCTGCGCCACCCGGCCAGGGCGAGGATCTGTCGCAGGTCGGAGTCGTTCGGCACCGTCCCAGTGTCCTCGACGCCGGCCCCAGCACAGGATAGAGTCACACTGGGTCAGATAGGTTGACCTAACGTGACGTCACTCTCCATGGCTTGGCCGTCGTGCCTAGCGGCTTGACCTCGACGAAAGGGGTGCACGACGTGGCCTGTGGTCGTTCGCTGTCGGCTGCTATCGAAGGCTGCGCGCGCGGCGAGGAGAGTGCCCTCGGGTCGTTGTTCGACTGTTGCGGCATCCTGGCGACGACCTTGGCCGCCGAGCGGATCGGTGACCCGGCGTTGCGTTGCGACGCCGTGGTCGAGATCTTCCTGCGCCTGTGGCGGCGTGCACCGCTCTACGACGGCGAGTACCAGAGCGCCCCCCACTGGTTGCTGAGTGAGATCGGTCGCTCCCTCGACGACGTGGATGCCCCAGCCGTGACGCACCCGCTGTTTGCCCGGACAGCCGCCGGCTGACCCAGCTGGCTGGGCTGCAGCTGCGGCTGCGGTTTACCAGGGTCCCCTGGGAAACCGCACCAACCATGGGTTGCGTCCCACGGGCAGTGACAACATGCCATGGGGAGCCACCCGCGTTCAGCTCACTCGCCGCGGATGAAGGCCTCGACGCCGTCGCGACCCTCGTCGTCCGCCCGCTGGATCGGAGGCGACTTCATGAAGTACGTCGACGCCGCGTGGATCGGACCACCGAGCCCGCGATCGAGGGCGATCTTCGCTGCGCGGACGGCATCGATGATGATGCCGGCGGAGTTGGGGGAGTCCCACACCTCGAGCTTGTACTCCAGGCTCAGAGGCACGTCGCCGAACGCGCGCCCCTCGAGCCGGACGTAGGCCCACTTGCGGTCGTCGAGCCACTGCACATAGTCACTCGGACCGATGTGCACGTTGCGGGCGCCCAGGTCGTGGCCGAGGTTGGACGTGACAGCCTGGGTCTTGGAGACCTTCTTGCTCTCCAGACGGTCCCGCTCGAGCATGTTCTTGAAGTCCATGTTGCCGCCGACATTGAGCTGGTACGTACGATCCAGTACGACGCCGCGATCCTCGAAGAGCTTGGCCATCACGCGGTGGGTGATTGTGGCACCGACCTGCGACTTGATGTCGTCGCCGATGATCGGTACCCCGGCCTTCTCGAACTTGCCGGCCCAGACCGGGTCGCTGGCGATGAAGACCGGTAGCGCATTGACGAAGGCGACGCCGGCGTCCAGAGCGCACTGGGCATAGAACTTGTCCGCCGCCTCACTGCCGACCGGGAGGTACGCCACCAGCACGTCTGCTTTCGACTCCCTCAGCACCCCTACGACGTCCACAGGCTCGGCCTCGGACTCCTCGATCGTCTCGCGGTAGTACTTGCCGAGGCCGTCCATCGTCGGGCCGCGCAGCACCGTGACACCGGTCGGGGGCACGTCGGCGATCTTGATCGTGTTGTTCTCGCTGTTCTGCGTCGCCTCGGCCAGATCGAACCCAACCTTCTTGGCGTCCACGTCGAACGCCGCGACGAACTCCACGTCGCGGACGTGGTACTCGCCGAACTGCACATGCATCAGCCCTGGCGCCGTGCCCTCGCCCGAGGCGTCCTTGTAGTACTCCACCCCTTGGATGAGCGACGTCGCGCAGTTTCCGACACCGACGATGGCTACCCGAACCGAACCCATGTGGCTCTCCTGTCTCTACGTGCGCTGCGTGTCTGGTGGTGTGTCTGATGGCTGGGGATCTGTCCGTGCGACCGGCGCACCCGACCGCTCGGTGTTGATGAGCTCGGACAGCCAGCGCACGTCGCGCTCGACGGACTCCAGGCCGTGTCGCTGCAGCTCGAGGGTGTAGGTGTCCACCCGTTCAGCCGTGCGAGCCAGCACCGCACGTACGCCCGCCATGCGCTCCTCGAGCCGGGACCGCCGCCCCTCGAGGATGCGGACCCTGGTGGCCCGGTCGGTGCGGGCGAAGAACGCGAAGTGCACGCCGAAGCTGTCGTCGTCCCACGCGGCCGGCCCACCGCGCGTCATCAGCTCGGCGAAGCGAGCCTTGCCCTCGGCGCTCAGGCGGTACACGATCCGGGTGCGACGTCCGGTGCCGGCCGTCCCCTCCGGCTCGATCAGCCCGCGGCGCAGCAGCGACTTGAGGCAGGGGTAGAGCGTCCCGTACGACAGGACCCGACTCCAGCCGCACAAGCCGTTGACCCGCTTGCGGACCTCGTAGCCGTGCAGGGGCGCGTCGTGGAGCAGACCGAGGACGGCGAGCTCGAGCGCATCGCCACGCGTGGCCACCATGTCGAGCACCTCCTCCGAACGATCTCGGACCGCCACGGCGGATCCTGACATGTGTCGCGCTTGTTTGTATCGTAGCGATACATCGAAGCGAGTGCGAACCCTCTGGATTCGGTCTCCTGCGGATGTTGTTGTCACACTGGTGCGGTGAGTGATCCCCACGAGCCGTCAGTGCCGAGCCGCCAGGAGGCGGGCACCGGGTATGTCGACTCCGCGGACGACGTCCCGGCGCCCCGTCGCCACAAGCCGCGCTCGCGCTTTCGTCGCTTCCTGAACTGGGTCGGCATCGCCACCGTGCTGACGATGATCGCCGGCGTCGCCGCCTTCTTCATCGCGTACGCGTCGATCGACATCCCGGACCCCAACTCTGAGTTCGAGACCCAGACGACGCAGGTCTACTACTCCGACGGCAAGACGTTGCTCGGCACGTTCGCCGTCCAGAACCGGGTGTCGGTCGAGCTTGCCGAGGTCCCCGAGCACGTGCAGCAGGCGGTGATCGCTGCCGAGGACCGCAGCTTCTACGAGAACAGCGGCCTCGACATCAGCGGCATCATCCGCGCAGCGTGGAGCAACGCGAGCTCGGACGAGACGCAGGGCGCGTCCACGATCACCCAGCAGTACGTCAAGGTGTTGTACCTGACCCAGGACCGGACCTGGACCCGCAAGGCGCGCGAGGCGTTCCTGTCGCTGAAGCTGCAGCGCCAGGTGGCCAAGGACGAGATCCTGCAGGGATACCTGAACACCATCTACTTCGGCCGCGGTGCCTACGGCATCCAGGCGGCTGCGCAGGCGTACTTCAAGAAGGATGTCGAGGAGCTGGACGTCCAGGAGGGCGCTGCCCTGGCGGCCGCCCTGAACTCGCCCGGCAACTACGACCCGGCCGAGGGCGTGGAGTCGCGGGACCGACTGCTCGGCCGATACCAGTACGTCATCGACGGGATGGCCGAGGCCGGCGCCCTCGATGCCGACGAGGCCGAGACGATGGCTGCGACGCTGCCGGCGTTCCCCGAGATCGAGGAACGCGACCGCCTCGCTGGCCCCAAGGGCTTTCTGATGAACATGGTCGAGACCCAGCTGCGGGCCGACGGCCTGAGCGACGGTGACATCTACGGCGGTGGCTTGCGGGTCGTCACCACCTTCGATCACGAGTTGCAGAAGGCTGCGGTACGAGCGGTACGTGACCAGCGGCCAGACGGGTTGCGCCAGCTGCATGTCGCCCTGAGCTCGGTCGAGCCGGGCACCGGTGCTGTCAGGGCCTTGTACGGCGGGCCCGACTACCTCGGCACCAGACCTGGCAGCGCGATCAACTGGGCGCTGGAGGGAAGCCAGCCCGGGTCGGCGTTCAAGCCGTTCGCGCTCGCCGCCGGCCTCGACGACGGCTTCACGCTCGACTCCTATTTCGACGGCAGCTCCCCGTACGTCGTGGCGGAGACCGGCGATGAGATCGCCAACCAGGGGGACGGAGGCGGCGTGTCCTACGGGCCGGTGTCGTTGTTGTACGCGACCCAGCAGTCGATCAACACCGCGTACGTCGACCTGACGCTGTCCATGGTGGACGGGGCCGAGAAGGTGCTGGAGGCGGCCCAGGAGGCCGGCGTCCCGCAGACCTACCTGGCGGAGATGCCTCCCGTCCCGGTGGTGCCCCTCGGCTTCGAGAGGGTGCCCGGCATCGACATGGCGAACGCGTACGCGACCTTCGCCGCGGAGGGTCAGCGCGCCGACTGGTACACCGTGCAGAAGGTCACCGGCCCCCAGGGCGACGTGCTCTTCAACAAGGAGGCCGATGTCGAGCGGGCCTTCTCCGCCGACATCGCGTCCAACGTCAGCTATGCGCTGGAGAACGTGATCGCGCAAGGGACCGGCGCGAGCAACGGGCAGCTCAGCTGTCCGGCGGCCGGCAAGACCGGCACGGCCACCGCGACGACGGTGAACCCGCGGACCGACGCCGAGGAGACCCACGTGTCGTCGTCCTGGTTCGTGGGCTACACGCCGGGCCTGTCCACGGCAGTGATGTACGCGCGCGGAGACGGCAACGACCCGCTCGACGGCTACCTGGACACCTTCTTCGGCGGCGAGTACCCGGCACGTACGTGGGCTGCGTACATGAACGACGCCATCGACGGCAAGGACTGCGAAGACTTCCCCGAGCCGGCTGAGCTGGTCGAGGAGCGCCAGTCCGACACCTCGTCACCCACACCGACACCGACCGCGACGGAGCCGACCGAGGAGCCGACGGAGGAGCCGACTGACCCGGAGCCGACTGACCCGGAGCCGACTGAGCCGGAGCCGACTGAGCCGGAGCCGACTGAGCCGGAGCCGACTGAGCCGGAGCCGACTGACCCGGAGCCGACTGAGCCGGAGCCGACTGACCCGGAGCCGACTGACCCGGAGCCGACTGACCCGGAGCCGACTGACCCGGAGCCGACTGACCCGGAGCCGACTGACCCGGAGCCGACTGA
>Ga0136624_1000020_pt1 | contig 42840 bp, 39 predicted proteins | sample AntDrymUQ4692206_2_FD_104802 | JGI IMG/M metagenome (GOLD analysis project Ga0136624, IMG submission 104802) | Polar desert sand microbial communities from Dry Valleys, Antarctica - metaG UQ469 (22.06) | ecosystem: Environmental > Terrestrial > Soil > Desert | place: Antarctica: Dry Valley... | reverse complement strand
TGCAGCATGTGACTGACCCGCAGCCCGCGCTGGGCGTGTTCGAGGAAGTCCTTGATCGCCATCTTCTTGGCCCGGTCCACGATGTTCTGGATCATCGCGCCGGAGTTGAAGTCCTTGAAGTACAGGACCTCCTTGTCGCCGTTGGCGTACGTCACCTCAAGGAAGCGGTTCTCCTCGGTCTCGGTGTACATCCGCTCGACCGTGCGCTGGATCATGCCGCCGACACAGGCGTCGCGGTCGCCGCCGAACTCGCCGAGGTCGTCGGTGTGCAGCGGCAGGTTGGACGTCAGGTACTTGGAGAAGATGTCGCGAGCCGACTCCGCGTCGGGGCGTTCGATCTTGATCTTCACGTCGAGCCGCCCCGGGCGCAGGATCGCCGGGTCGATCATGTCCTCACGGTTCGACGCCCCGATCACGATGACGTTCTCGAGACCCTCGACACCGTCGATCTCGCTCAGCAGCTGCGGCACGATGGTGTTCTCGACGTCGGAGGACACCCCGGAACCGCGGGTGCGGAACAGTGAGTCCATCTCGTCGAAGAACACGATGACCGGGGTGCCTTCGCTGGCCTTCTCCCTGGCTCGCTGGAACACCAGCCGGATGTGTCGCTCGGTCTCGCCGACGTACTTGTTCAGCAGCTCGGGGCCCTTGATGTTGAGGAAGTAGCTCTTACCTTCCTCGCCGGTCTTGTCGGCGACCTTCTTGGCCAGTGAGCTCGCCACCGCCTTGGCGATGAGTGTCTTGCCGCAGCCGGGAGGGCCGTACAGCAGGATGCCCTTGGGCGGGCGCAGCTCGTGCTCGATGAACAGGTCCGGGTGCAGGTAGGGCAGCTCGATGGCGTCGCGGATCGAGTCGATCTGGCCGCCCAGGCCGCCGATGCTCGTGTAGTCGATGTCAGGGACCTCTTCGAGGACCAGCTCCTCGACCTCGGACTTGGGGACCTTCTCGTAGACGTACCCGGCGCGGGCGTCCAGCAGCAGCGAGTCCCCGGCGCGCAGCTTGACCTCGCGCAGCGACTCAGCGATCCGGACGACCCGCTCCTCGTCCGCACTGCCGGTGACGAGCACCCGGTCGTGGTCGGCCATGACCTCCTTGAGCATCACGACCTCGCCGACCTGCTCGAAGTCCAGCGCCGTCACGATGTTGAGAGCCTCGTTGAGCAGGACCTCCTGGCCTCGGTGCAGCTCCTCGAGGTCGACCGCCGGGCTCACCGTGACACGCAGCTTGCGTCCGCCGGTGAACACGTCGACCGTGTCGTCGTCGTTGCGGGCCATGACCGTGCCGAAGCCGGTCGGTGGCTGGGCCAGCCGGTCGACCTCCTCCTTCAGCGTGAGTATCTGGTCGCGCGCCTCGCGCAACGTCGAGCTGAGACGCTCGTTCTGCGCCGTCACGGCGGACAGCCGGGACTGCGTCTCGGACAGCTGCGCCTCGATGCTGCGACTCCCACCCGGCGACGAGGCCGCGCGGCGCCGGAGGTGTTCGATCTCGGCGCGCAGGTAGGCGATCTCGGTCTCGGCGGCACTCCGGTTGCGATCCGGTTGCTCGGTCATCGGGACCCCTTCCCTCGGATCGGCGCTGTGCCCGACCCTACCCGCGGTGCGTGACCCACGTCCGAGGCCACGCAGTCGTGTCCGAATCGTCACTGTCGGAGGGTCAGGGTGCGGCGTCCGGTTCGGGCCCTGGGTCGACTGGACGGGGTCCGAGGTAGTCGGGCCCGTAGGCGCCGGGAGCCGGTCGGCGACGCTTGGTGGGTGGTTGCACGCCCGGGGCCAGGCGTCGTGCGGTGACCAGGAACGCGGTGTGGCCGATCATCGTGTGATCCGGACGCACGGCCAGTCCTTCGACGTGCCAGGACCTGACCAGCGACTCCCACGCCGAGGGCTCGGTGAAGCCGCCGTGCACGCGGATGGTCTCGACCACCTTGCTCAGCTGCGTGGTCGTCGCGACGTAGACGCACAGGATCCCGCCGGGCGTCAGCGCATGGGCACAGACGCCCACGCACTCCCAGGGCGCGAGCATGTCGAGGACGACACGGTCCACGTCGGTCTGCTCGAGGCACTCCGCGAGGTCACCGACGCTCAGCCGCCAGGCCGGGTGACCAGGACCGAACAGCTGCTCGACGTTGCGTCGGGCGGTCTGGGCGAAGTCCTCGCGGCGTTCGTAGGACCACACGCGGCCCAGCGGCCCGACCGCACGCAGCAGGTGGGAGGTCAGTGCACCGGAACCGACACCGGCCTCCACCACACGGGCTCCCGGAAAGATGTCGGCCATCATGAGGATCTGCGCGGCGTCCTTGGGGTAGATCACCGCGGCACCACGCGGCATGGAGACGACGTACTCGTGCAACAAGGGCCGGAACACGAGGTACTCAGCTCCACCGGAGGAGGTGACAACGGTCCCTTCCGGCCGGCCGATCAGCTCGTCGTGCTCGATCGACCCCTTGTTGGTGAAGAACTGCTTGCCGGGCGAGAGGTGGACGCTGTGCCGCCGCCCCTTGGAGTCGGTGAGCCGGACCCAGTCGCCTTCCAGCAGCACGCCGCGACGTGCTCCGGACCAGCCATCCGCGGGGGCGTCCATGGCGGGCAGCCTAGGTCCGGGCCGGCGAGTCCCTAGGTCCGGGTCAGCGCCGCATCCACGTCGGCGGTGGCCAGCACCCCGTATACGCTGCCGTCCTGCTCCAGAAGGAGGTACTCGCTGGACGGAGCGGCATTCATTGCGCGCACGAGCGGCTCGCCGACCAGATCCGCGGACAGCGCCAGGCCGGCGTCGATCCGGCGCGCCAGGGCGCCGGTGCTCACCCACGGGCGGCGGTCGTCGGGGGTCGCGTCGACGGCGTGCTCGTTGACGATGCCGATCGGCCGCCCACCGGCCTCCACCGTCACCAGGCTCCCGGCCCCCACCTCGTGTGCCCGGCGTACCGCTTCGGACAGCGGCAGGTCCTCCGGTACGGCCAGTGCCCGCCGAGCCATCGCGCGGGCCTGCAGTGCCGGCAGCTTGGCGCGCAGCCGGGCGACCAGCAGCGACTGGCTGGCGCCGCTCCACACGAACGCCGCGACGACCCCGGCCAACACGAAGTCCAGCAGCGACACGTTGCTGCCGAACAGCTCGGCCAGCAGGAACGGGTAACCCAGGATCGCCACCGCCACCACCCGCCCACCCCACGCGGCGACGATCGTGGCCAGCGTCGGACGTCCTGACACCGACCAGACCAGCGCCCGCAGCACCGCACCACCGTCCAGCGGGAGGCCCGGCAGGATGTTGATGACGGCCAGCACCAGGTTCGCGATCGCCATCGACTGCACGGCGAACAGCACGAGCCCGTCCGGCACCACCTGGGCACCCGCCAGTGCGACGAGCCCGATGGCGGCGGAGGTGAGCGGGCCCACGATCGCGATCCAGAACTCGCGGCGGGGTGTGTCCGCCTCGTCCTCGATCTGGGTGACACCGCCGAGGAAGTGCAAGGTCACCGAGATGACCCGCATGCCGAACGCCTGGGCCATCAGCGCGTGCGAGACCTCGTGCAGCAGGACCGACAGGTACAGCAGCACCGCGATCCCCAGACCGGCGACGTACGCCAGGTTGCCGAGCCCCGGAGCCACGGTCTCCACCCGCGGGGAGAACACGATGGCGATCAGGGCGGCGACCAGGAGCCAGGAACGCTGGACGTACAACGGTGCACCGGCGACGGAGCCCAGCTGCCAGGCACCGGCCGGCCGGGGGTCCGCCGATGGCGAGGGGCTGCTCATGTCCTCAACGCTAGCGGCCCGTTGTCGGGGCCCTGGTTGTCGGTGTGCTCGGCTAGCGTGACCGCCATGACATCGGATCTGCTCCACGACCCGGCTGAAACGCTGCCGCCACGCACGCTCGTCGACGGCGTGGACGTGGTCGGCAGCCTGTCCCCCAGCCGGGCGGCCGATTTCATGAGCTGCCCGCTGAAGTACCGCTTCCGCGTAGTCGACAGGCTGCCGGAGGCGCCGAGCCCCGCCGCTGTCCGCGGCACCGTCGTGCACACCGTGCTGGAGAGGTTGTTCGACGCACCGGCGCACGGGCGGACGCTCGATGCCGCTCTGCGACTGGTACAGCCGGAGTGGGATGCGCTGCTGACTGCGGAGCCGGACCTGGCGGCCATGTTCGACGGTGCGGAGTCTCCGCTGGAGCTCACCAGCTGGTTGGAGCAGTGCCGCTCGCTGCTGCGCACGTACTTCGAGCTGGAGGACCCGTGCCGGCTCGAGCCCGCCGAGCGCGAGCTGTACGTCGAGCACGTGCTGGACTGCAAGCTCCTCCTGCGGGGCTATGTGGACCGCCTCGACGTCAACGCCGCCGGCGCGGTACGGGTCGTGGACTACAAGACCGGACGCTCCCCCAGCGAGCTGTTCGAGGCCAAGGCGCTGTTCCAGATGAAGTTCTACGCACTGGTCCTGTGGCGCACGCTGGGCACGATGCCCGCTCTGCTGCAGCTGGTCTACCTGGGCAACGGCGAGATCCTGCGCTACGTCCCCGACGAGCCTGACCTGCTGGCGACCCAGCGCAAGATCGAGGCGCTGTGGGCGGCGATCGACCGGGCCACCCGCACCGGGAAGTGGCTGCCCCGCAAGGGGGCGCTCTGTGCGTGGTGCGACCATCAGGCGCTGTGCCCGGAGTGGGGTGGCACCCCGCCGCCGCTGCCCGTGGGCTGATCAGCCAGCGAGCGGTGCCTCGGTATCGGTCGCGTGCGTCTCCACCGGCGTGATCTTGCCCGTGTCGATCTCCTTCGCCCAGTGGCACGACACCCGGTGCCCAGGACGCAGCTCGACCAGGGTCGGACGTTCGTCGTCGCACCTCGTCGGTTGCCGAAAAGGGCAGCGCGTGTGGAACCGGCACCCGCTCGGCGGGTCGGCCGGGGAGGGCAGGTCGCCGGTGAGCAGGATTCGTTCGCGGCGGTCCTCCACCACCGGGTCCGGCACCGGCACCGCCGACATCAGCGCCTTGGTGTACGGGTGCAGCGGGTAGTCGTACAGGTCCTCGGCCGGGGCCTGCTCCACGATGCCGCCGAGGTACATGACGGCGACGTCGTCTGACACGTGCCGCACCACAGCGAGGTCGTGGGCGATCACGAGGTACGTCAGGCCGAGCTGCTCCTGGAGGTCCGAGAGCAGGTTGAGCACCTGCGCCTGGATGGACACGTCCAGGGCCGACACCGGCTCGTCGGCGATCACCAGGGAGGGTTCCAGAGCCACCGCGCGGGCGATGCCGATCCGCTGGCGCTGGCCACCGGAGAACTCGTGCGGGAACCGGCGCGCGGAGTTGCGCGGCAGCCCCACCAGCGCGAGCAGCTCCTTGACCTTGGTCGCACGGTCGTAGGGGATCTTGTGCGCGTCCAGCGGCTCGGTCAGGATCGTCTCGACGCTCTGGCGGGGGTTGAGGCTGGCCATCGGGTCCTGGAAGACCATCTGCATGTGCCGGCGGATACCGCGCAGCTCCTCGCCCTCCAACGTGGCGACGTCCGTACCGCCGTAGAGCACTGAGCCGGCTGTCGGTTCGACCAGGCGCAGGATCGCCTTGCCCAGCGTGCTCTTGCCGCACCCCGACTCCCCCACCAGGCCAAGGGTCCTGCCGCGCGCGACGGCGAGGTCCACGCCGTCGACCGCCTTGACGTGTCCGACGGTGCGGTCGAACAGCAAGCCCTTCTTGATCGGGAAGTGCACCTCCAGTCCGCGCACGTCCAGCAGCGGGCTTGCGTCGTCGTTCGCGCTGGATGAGCTCATCAGCCCGCCTCCGTCGCGGTGGGGGACAGCGGGTTGAAGCAGCGCAACGATCGGTCGCCGTGGCTCTCCAGGTGTGGCGTGGACTCCCGGCACCGGTCGGTGACGTTGGCGCACCGGGGCGCGAACGCGCAGCCCTGGCTCCACGCCAAGGTGTCGGTCGGTGAACCGGGGATCGGGAGCAACGGCTCCCCCCGGGCGGTGTCCAACCGCGGGATGGAGGCCAGCAGGCCGCCGGTGTACGGATGTCGGGGCGTGGCGAACAGCGGCCGGCGCGGGGCGGACTCCACGATCCGGCCGGAGTACATCACATGCACCTGCTCGCAGAGTCCGGCCACGACACCGAGGTCGTGCGTGATCATGATCAGCGCCGTACCGGTGTCGGCCACGAGCTCCTTGAGCAGCTCGAGGATCTGCGCCTGGATCGTCACGTCGAGCGCCGTGGTCGGCTCGTCGGCGATCAGCAGGCGCGGCTCGGAGGCCAGGGCGATCGCGATCAGCACCCGCTGGCGCATGCCGCCGGACATCTGGTGCGGGTACTCCCTGACCCGTCGTCCCGCGTCGGGGATCCCCACCGTGCCGAGCAGCTCGACCGCCCGGTCGAGGGCCTCGGCCCTCTTCATCCCCCGGTGCCGCTCGACCACCTCCGCGATCTGGCGACCGACCGTCACCACCGGGTTGAGCGAGCTCATCGGGTCCTGGAAGATCATCGCGATCTCCCGACCACGCAGGTCCGCGCGAGCCTTGCGGCTCATCGTGGACAGATCGCGGTCGCGGTAGGAGACGGTCCCCTCGACCCGGACGCCCGCCGTCGGCAGCAGGCCCATGATGGCCAGCGAGGTGACGCTCTTGCCGCTGCCCGACTCCCCCACCAGGCCGACGTGCTCGCCGGGGCGCACGCTGAACGAGACCTCGCTGACCGCCTCCAGCGGCTCTTGGCCCCGTCGCCCGAACGTCACCGAGAGATCGCGTACGTCGAGCAAGGAACCACTCGAGTGGTCGGGGCCATCGGGGGCTGTCGGGTCGTCGGTGATCTCGGTCATCGGCGCTGCTTCGGGTCGAGGGCGGTACGCATCGACTCACCGAGCAGCGTGAAACCGAGCGCGGTGATCGCGATGCACACGCCGGGATAGAACGGGAGCCACGGGGCAATGGTGATCTTGCCCTCGCCCTCGACGACCATCCGGCCCCACTCTGCGACGTAGGGCTTGTCCCCGCCGAGACCGAGGAAGGACAGCGCCGCCACCTCGATCGTCGCCGTGGCCAGGTTGAGGGTCGCCTGCACGATGGTCGGACCGAGCGAGTTGGGCAGCATGTGGTTCAGCACCAGCGTGCGCCGTTTCAGGCCCAGTGCGCGCCCGGCCAGGACGTAGTCGCTCCTGCTCTGCGCCATCATCGAGCCACGTAGCAGCCGGGCGAAGATGGGCACCTGGGCCAGTCCGATGGCCAGCATGAGCCCGAACTGGCTCTCCGCGATGAGCGCGGCCACGCTCACCGCCAGCAACAGGCTGGGGATGGACAGCAGCACGTCGACGAACCGCATGATGATCGTGTCGAACCATCCGCCCAGCCCGCCGGCCAACAGGCCCAGGAACGCCCCGATCGAGAGGCCGATGCCGGTCGAGACGACCCCGATGATCATGGACTGGCGCGCGCCGTAGATGAGCTGGGTCAGCATGTCCGAGCCGAAGGCGTCGATCCCGAGGGGATGCTCACCTGTCGGCCCCTGCACGTAGATGTTGGTGGACAGGTTCGTCCACTCACGTGACTCCGGCTCGTACGGTGTTAGAAGTGGGGCGAAGACTGCCACCAGGATGAAGAGGGCGACGATGAACGCGCCCACGATCGCCATCGGATTGCGACGCAGCCGCTTGAAGGCGCCCTGCCACAGGCTCTCGCCGGGACCCTCGTCGCCACCGGCGATCGTCGTCGCGACTGCGGTGGCCTCGTGCCGGCTCATGGCACACGCACCCTCGGGTCGATGATGCCGTAGGACAGGTCGACGGCCAGGTTGACCAGCGCGTACATCAAGGCGATGAAGACGATGTAGCCCTGCAGCACCGGGTAGTCACGGTTGCCGATCGCGTCGAAGAGGTAGCTGCCGATGCCGTTGATGGAGAAGACGGTCTCAGTGAGGACCGCTCCGGACAGCAGCAGCCCCAGCTGCAGGCCCACCGTCGTGATGACCGGCAGCATCGCGTTGCGCAGCACGTGCCGGCGGGTGATGACACTTGCCGCCAGGCCCTTGGCCTGCGCCGTGCGCACGTAGTCCTCGTGGATCACTTCCGACACCGCGGCGCGGGTGATGCGCACGATGATCGCCAGCGGGATGGACGCGAGCGCGACCGACGGGAGTACCAGGTGCATCGTGGCGTCGGTGAAGGCGTCGAGGTTGCCGGTGATGATGCCGTCCAGCAGGTAGAAGCCGGTCGGGTGCTCGTTCTGCGAGCCGCGGGACTCCCGGCCCTGGGTGAAGAACAGTCCGAGCTCCAGCGGGAACACGTACTTCAAGCCGATCGCGAGCACGAACACCGGTGTGACGACGCCGACCAGTGACGCGGACACGACCGCGGAGTCCAGCCAGCTGCCCTGTCGACGGCCGGCCACGTATCCCAGTGGGATGCCGATCACGGTGGCGAGCACCAGCGCGCACACGGTCAGCTCGATGGTGGCGGGCAGCCGGTCGAAGAAGGAGGAGAACACGGGGTCGTTGGTACGGATCGAGAGGCCGAAGTCGCCACTGGCCAACGCCTTCACGTAGGTGAGGAACTGCACGTGGATGGGCTTGTCGAAGCCGTACACCGCCGAGATGCGGTCGATGTCGTCCGGTGAAGCGCCGGGGGGGACCAGCCCTCGCTCGGGACCACCGGGGAGCAGACGTACCCAGACGAAGAGCAGGACGGACAGGCCGACCAGCGTCGGGATCATCAAGCCGATGCGTCGAAGCGCGTACCTCAACATCGGGTCAAACCTTTCGGTGGGTGAGCGGGACATGCCCCGGGGGCCGGCTCCATCCAGAGCCGGCCCCCGAAGACGTCACGTCACTCGCCCACCACGACCGACGACCAGACCTCGTCGTTGACCGGGCTGGGGATGTAGCCGGACACGTTCTCCCCCAGTGCCAGCGTCGGCACCGGGCTCGCGATCGGTACGCCGGGGAGGAACTCCATCACCTCGCGGGTGAGGTCCTCGTACAGCGGGATCTGTTCCTCGGGCACCGGGATGCCCCGGGCCTCGGTCAGCGCGTCGAAGATCTCCGGGTTGTCGAAACCCCACTCCTTGGTCTCGCCACCGAAGAACACGCCGAGGAAGTTGTCGGTGTCGTTGTAGTCACCGGTCCACCCCAGCAGGTGGATGTCGTGGTCGCTGCTGTTCGAGATCTTCTCGAGGTAGTCCGGATCCCAGGCGTCGCCCACCGGGTTGACCGTGATCCCGACGTCCTCCAGCTGGGTGCTGATCACGTTCATGGTGGCGACGGGGTCCGGCATGTACGGACGGCTGACGTCGGTCGGGTAGTTGAAGTCCAGCGTGAGGTCCTCGGCACCCGCCTCGGCCAGCAGCTCCTCGGCACGCTCCGGGTCGAACTCGTAGGTGGTCACGTCGTCGGCGTAGCCGGCGACGCTCGCCGGCATGAACTGGTCGGCGATCGCCGAGCCCGGGGGCAGTGTCTCGTTGGCGACGGCCTCCTTGTCGATGGCGTGGGCGATGGCCTGGCGCACCATCAAGTCGTCGAGAGGTGCGCCGGAGGACGGGGACTGGTTGAACGCCAGGTAGAGGATGTTGAACGGCGGTCGGTTCACGAGCTGCATGCCCTCCTCCTCCAACTTCGGGAGGTCGCCTGGAGCGGCCAGGTCGTACCCGTCGATCTCACCTGCCAGCAGCGCGTCGCGTCGGGCACCCAGGTCCGAGATCGTCGGGACGACGATGTTCTGCGTCTCGGCGGGCTCCCCCCAGTAGCCGTCGAACGCGCTGAGCGTGACCTCCTGGCCACGGTTCCAGGACTCGAACTGGAACGGACCGGTGCCGACCGGGCCGTTGGTGGCGTACTCGGTGGTCATCGGGTTGCCACCGTCCTGGACCGTTCCGTTCTGCGCGATGGCTGTCGGGCTCTGCATGGAGAAGGCGGGCAGCGACAGCGAGGGGACGAAGCCGGCAAATGGTTGGTTCAGGCTGATCGTGACGCCCGTGTCACCGTCGGTCTCGCAGGACTCGTAGATGCTGTCGTCGCCGTACCCCTTGTAGAGCTTGTCCCAGTAGTAGGAGTTGGCAGGCGACTGCGACGGCCCTGCCGGCTGGTTGTTCATCCACTCGAAGTTGTCGCACACCGCCTGCGCGTTGAACGGGGTGCCGTCGTGGAACTGCACGCCCTCCTGGAGCGTGAAGGTCGTCGACAGGCCGTCCTCGGATGTCTCCCAGTCGGTCGCCAGCAGCGGGGCGGGGTCTGCCGAGCAGGGCTCCACCCCGACCAGGCCCTCGAACATCTGCCGCGCGACACGGAAGGTCTCGCCGTCGTTGGCGAAGTAGGGGTTCATCGTCGCCGGGTCTGCGGAGCCCGCGAAGATGAAGGTGTCGTCGCCGCCTTCGGGTGCCTCGGCGGCCGCCTCGACGTACTCCTGGCACTCCCCTTCGGCCTCCGTGGACTGCTCTTCGACGTCACCGTCGGCCTCCGGTGGCGGCTCGGAGCTGCCGCAGGCGACCAGCCCGAGGACGGCCACCGAGGCCACCGCCGGGAACAGCACACTACGACGCAGATGCCGTGCACTCATCGCGTTCCTACTTTCGTCAGAGTCCGACCGGAGCCCTGGGAGCGTCCGGGGTACGGCGTCGCACACTAATCGCGTCACACCCCGATCAGTAAGCGCTACGCGCGTTGACGGCCGATTCGTTACAGAGCCTGAACATTTCGAGCCGCTGGAACGTCACCTGCCGTGCTCACCGTGCGTTGAAGTACTTCGCCTCCGGGTGGTGAACGACCATCGCGTCGGTCGACTGCTCCGGGTGCAGCTGAAGCTCCTCGCTCAGGACGACGCCGATCCGCTCGGGCCGCAGCAGCTGCACGAGCTTGGCGCGGTCCTCGAGGTCCGGGCACGCCGGGTAGCCAAAGGAGTAGCGCGACCCGCGGTAGCCCTGCCGGAAGATCTCGTGCATGTCCGGGGAGTCCTGGTCGGCGAACCGCAGCTCGTCACGGACTCGCGCGTGCCAGAGCTCGGCGAGTGCCTCGGTCAGCTGCACCGACAGCCCGTGCAGCTCCAGGTAGTCGCGGTACGCGTTGGCCTCGAACAGCTCGCCGGCGACCTCGGAGACCTTGTTGCCCATGGTGACGAGGTGGAAGGCGACGACGTCGAGCTCACCGGCGTCCTTGGGCCGGAAGAAGTCCGACAGGCACAGGAACCGGTCACGGTGCTGGCGGGGGAACGTGAAGCGGGTGACCTCACCGGACTGCGTCGCGGAGTCGAGCACCACGAGGTCGTCGCCCTCGGAGTAGCACGGCCAGTAGCCGTAGACCACGGCCGGTTCCATGACCGCCTCGGTGTGCAGGCGGTCCATCCACATGCGCAGCCGTGGGCGCCCCTCGGTCTCCACGAGGTCCTCGTACGACGGTCCGTCCCCGCGGGCACCGCGCAGCCCCCACTGGCCCATGAACGTGGCCCGCTCGTCGAGGTAACCGGCGACCTCGGCCAGCGACACACCCTTGACTATCCGGTCGCCCCAGAACGGCGGCGTGGGGACCGGGTTGTCCGTCGCGACGTCCGAGCGCGCCGGCAGCTCGACAGGTTCGGTGCGAGCCGCGGTCTTCGCGCGGACCTTGCGTTGGCGGGGAGCCGGCAGCGACGCCCCCTCGACGCCGCGCTTGACGCCCATCGCGGCGTCCATCAGGCGCAGCCCCTCGAAGGCGTCGCGGGCGTAGCGGACCTCGCCGTCGAACATCGCGCCGAGATCCTCCTCGACGTACGCACGGGTCAGGGCGGCTCCACCGAGCAGTACCGGCCACTGTGCGGACAGCCCGCGGGCGTTCATCTCCTGAAGGTTCTCGCGCATCACGACGGTGCTCTTGACCAGCAGACCGGACATGCCGATCACGTCGGCACGGTTCTCCTGGGCGGCCTCCAGGATGCTCGACACCGGCTGCTTGATGCCCAAGTTGATGACCGTGTAGCCGTTGTTCGTGAGGATGATGTCCACGAGGTTCTTGCCGATGTCGTGCACGTCGCCCTTGACCGTGGCCAGCACGATCGTGCCCTTGCCCTCGTCGTCGGTCTTGTCCATGTGTGGCTCGAGGTGCGCCACCGCGAGCTTCATCGCCTCGGCGGACTGCAGCACGAACGGCAGTTGCATCTGGCCGGCACCGAACAGCTCGCCTACCACCTTCATGCCGGCCAGCAGGTCGTCGTTGACGATCTGCAGGGCCGCCTTGCCGGAGGCCAGCGCCTCGTCGAGGTCCTCGGTGAAGCCCTTGGTCTCGCCGTCGATGATGCGGCGCTGGAGACGCTCCTGAAGCGGCAGCGCGGCGAGCTCGGCGGCCCGGTCGGCCCTGGAGTCGGTCAGGCTGACTCCGGAGAACACGTCAAGGAAGTGCGTCAGCGGGTCGTGACCGGGGCGTCGCCGGTCGTGCACCAGGTCCAGCGTCGCCTGCAGCTGGTCGTCGGGTATGCGTGACAGCGGCAGGATCTTGGCAGCGTGCACGATCGCGGAGTCGAGACCGGCCTGCACGCACTCGTGCAGGAAGACGGAATTGAGCACCACCCGCGCCGCCGGGTTGAGGCCGAAGGAGATGTTGCTCAGTCCCAGCGTCGTCTGGACGTCGGGGTAGAGCTCCTTGACCCGACGGATCGCCTCGATCGTCTCGATGCCGTCGCGACGGGTCTCCTCCTGCCCGGTCGCGATCGGGAAGGTGAGGGTGTCGACGACGATGTCGGAGGTCTTCATCCCCCAGTTGCCGGTCAGGTCCTCGATCAGCCGCTGCGCCACCCGTACCTTCCACTCAGCGGTCCGGGCCTGACCCTCCTCGTCGATGGTCAGCGCGACGACGGCGGAGCCGTGCTCACGCACCAGCGTCATGATGCGCGCGAAACGTGATTCGGGTCCGTCGCCGTCCTCGTAGTTGACCGAGTTGAGGACGCAGCGTCCGGCCAGCCGCTCGAGCCCTGCCTGCAGCACCGGGGGCTCGGTCGAGTCGAGCATGATCGGCAGCGTCGAGGTCGTGGCCAGCCGGAAGGCGGCCGTGCTCATGTCCTCGACGCCGTCGCGACCGACGTAGTCGATGTTCAGGTCCAGCAGGTGGGCCCCGTCGCGGATCTGCGCCTTGGCGATGTCGACGCAGTCGTCCCACCGGTCCTCCAGCAGCGCCTCGCGGAACGCCTTGCTGCCGTTGGCGTTGGTCCGCTCGCCGACCGACAGGTACGACGTGTCCTGGCGGAACGGCACGTGCTGGTAGAGCGAGGACGCCCCCGGTTCGTGAGCCGGCTCGCGGGCGGTGACGGCGCGGCCCCGCACCCGCTCGACGACCTGACGGATGTGTTCCGGGGTGGTGCCACAGCACCCGCCGACCAGTGACAGGCCGAACTCGCGGGTGAACGAGTCGTGCGCGTCGGCCAGCTGCTCTGGGGTGAGCGGGTAGAAAGCCCCGTCTCCGCGCAGCTGCGGCAGCCCCGCGTTGGGCATGCAGCCGACCGACACCTGCGCGTAGCGGGACAGGTAGCGCAGGTGCTCGCTCATCTCGGTCGGGCCGGTGGCGCAGTTGAGGCCGATCACGTCGATGCCCAACGGCTCGAGCGCGGTCAGGGCGGCTCCGATCTCACTGCCGAGCAGCATGGTGCCGGTGGTCTCGACCGTGACGTTGACGATGATCGTCACGTCGGCGCCGGCCGCGGCGATCGCCCGCTTGGCGCCGAGCACGGCGGCCTTGCACTGCAGCAGATCCTGGGCGGTTTCGACGAGGACGGCGTCGATGCCGCCGTCGATCATGCCGCGCGTCTGCTCCTCGTACGCGTCGCGCAGGGTGGCGAAGCGGGCATGGCCCAAGGTGGGCAGCTTGGTGCCGGGGCCAATCGAGCCGAGCACCCATCGCGGGCGCTCCGGCGTGCTCCACCGGTCGGCTGCCTCGCGTCCCAGCCGCGCCCCCGCCTGCGCCAGCTCGTAGATCCGGTCGGTGATGTCGTACTCGCCGAGGTTGCCGAAGTTGGCACCGAACGTGTTGGTGAGGATTGCGTCCGCGCCGACCTCGAGGTAGGCGTCGTGGATCGCGGCCACCACGTCGGGGCGGCTGACGCTGAGAATCTCGTTGCAGCCCTCGTGGCCCTCGAAGTCCTCCAGGGACAGGTCGTGCAGTTGCAGCATCGTGCCCATGGCGCCGTCGGCGACCACCACGCGCTCACGCAGGACGTCGCGCAACGGACGGGCGTGACTCATGACGGGCGCTCCAACAGGTCGGGCTGAGACGACAGTTCAGGGTACGCCGGGGCCGACGGGCGCCGGGCCGGTGGCACGCCCGTCGTAGGGTGTGACGGTGCAGGACTCGACTGGGCTCCCCGACGTCGTCGACCCCGTGGTGGTGGTCGCCTTCGAGGGCTGGAACGACGCCGGTGACGCCGCGACCGGCGTCATCGACCACCTCCTGCACGCGTGGTCCGGTGAGCTGATCGAAGAGATGGACCCCGAAGACTACTACGACTTCCAGGTCAACCGGCCCACGATCAGCTACGGCGACGAAGGCGACCGCGCTATCAGCTGGCCGACGACGCGGTTGTACGTCGCCCGCCCGGTGGGCGCCGACCATGACGTCCTGCTGATCCGTGGTCTCGAGCCCAACATGCGCTGGCAGGGCTACTGCGACGAGTTGCTGACCTGGATCGACCGCTTCGGTGCGACGATGGTCCTGACGTTGGGAGCGCTGCTGTCCGACGCCCCGCACACCCGTCCCGTTCCCGTGACCGGACACACCTCGGACACCGCCGTCTCCACCGCGCTCGACCTCGACCCCTCACGGTACGAGGGCCCCACCGGGATCAACGGCGTCTTCGCCGACGCCGTCTCGCGCAGCGGGGTCCCCTGCGTGTCGCTGTGGGCGGCGGTTCCGCACTACGTCGCCCAGCCCCCCTGTCCCAAGGCGACCCTGGCCCTGCTCGGTCGGCTCGAGGAAGTGCTGCAGACGCCCTTGCCGCTCGGCGAGCTGGTCGAGGAGGCCCGCGCCTGGGAACGCGGCGTCGACGAGCTGTCCCGTGAGGATGCCGAGATCGCGGAGTACGTCGAGGCGCTGGAAGAGGCCCGCGACACCAGCGAACTCCCCGAAGCCAGTGGTGAGGCCATCGCCCGGGAGTTCGAGCGCTACCTCAAGCGCCGTAACCACGACGACTGAGCGACCGGATGCCTTACGGTCGAGCCATGAACGAGGATCTGAGAACCGTGCATGCTTCCGGTGGGCTCCTGGTGGGGCATGACGGCTCGACTTTCGCCGACGAGGCACTCAGATGGGCACTGGCATTGGCCCGTCGGCTCGGTACATCGGTGACCAATGGTCCGGGCGTGGGTCATGACCACGGCTCCGCGACCTCCGTCGTGGTCGCGAGGTTATGTCCCGCCGATGGCCGACTATGCCGAAGCAGTCGCTGCGCAGCTGCGTGTCGACACCGAAGCGGTGCGCGAGCGGTACGCCGACATGGAGGTCACCTGTCAGGCCGTCCATGGAGCAGCAGCACACGCCCTTGTCTCGGCTTCGGAGAACGTCGAGCTCCTGGTGGTCGGGCCACGTGGTGTCGGGGGCTTTCGAGGTCTCGTGCTGGGATCGGTGAGTGAGCAGTGCGTACGCCACTCGGCCTGCCCGGTCGTGGTCGTGCCGGCGTCAGACGTCAGCAGCGACGGTTCGAGGTCGGTCGTCCTGGACGCCGGGCTCAGCGACGACGCCTGACCTCGTCTGACAGCCGCACGCCGAGCAGGGCGTCCACCAGGGTGCGCACGGTGCCCGGCGCGGCTTGGTCGTGGTGGTCCACCGGGTGCTCCTCACCGGTGCTGCCACCGAGCACCGCGTCCACCCACACGTCGATCGCGGCCAGTGCCCGGGGAGAGTCGAGGTCGTCGTGCAGGGCCGCTCGGACGCTGGCCACCAGGTCGGCCGCCGGTGGACCGCTCGCGTGCGCGACGGCGTCACGCCAGCGGACCAGCCGGGCCTCACCCGCCGCCAGCGCCGCGTCGGTCCAAGCCCAGTCGCTGCGGTAGCGGTGTGCCAGCAGCGCCAACCTGACAGCACGGGAATCCACTCCTGCCTCGCGCAACGCTGACACCAGCACCAGGTTGCCTCCCGACTTGCTCATCTTGGCGCCGTCGTACCCCACCATGCCGACATGCGCGTAGGCGCGCGCGAACGCCTGCCCGCAAGCCACCTGCGCCTGGCTTGCGGACATCTCGTGGTGCGGGAACACCAGGTCGCTGCCGCCGCCTTGCACGTCGAACCCCGGTCCAAGATGCTCCAGGGCGATCGCTGCGCACTCGACGTGCCACCCGGGTCGACCGGCACCGAACGGCGACTCCCAGGACGGTTCACCGGGGCGGGCCGCCAGCCAGAGCAGGCAGTCCAGGGGGTCGCGCTTGCCGACCCGGTCCGGGTCGCCCCCGCGTTCAGCGGACAGCGTGCGCATCAGGTCGGCGTCCAGGCCGCTGACCGAGCCGAAGCCAGGGTCGCTGTGCACGTCGAAGTACAGGTCGTCGTCGACCCGGTACGCTGCGCCCGCCTCGACGAGCTGCTGGATCAGGTCGATGACCAGAGCCATCGACTCGACTGCGCCCCGGAAGTGCTCCGGCGCCACGACGCGCAGCGCCTCCATGTCCGCCCGGAACAGCTCGGTCTCCCGCTCGGCCAGCTCACGCCAGTCCTCGCCGGTCGCGCTGGCGCGCTCGAGCAGCGGGTCGTCGACGTCGGTGACGTTCTGGGTGTAGGTGACATGACATCCGGAGTCGCGCCACACCCGTACGAGGGTGTCGAACGCGACGTACGTGGCGGCGTGGCCGAGGTGCGTGGCGTCGTAGGGGGTGATGCCGCAGACGTACAGCCGTGCGGCTTCGCCGGCGCCGCCGACCTCCCGCAGGGTTCCGTTGGCGGTGTCGTGGATCCGGGGAAGTGCGCCGCCGCCGTGGCCCAGGTCGCCGAGCGAGGGAACCGTCGGTGAGGTCCAGGCACGCATGCCCGCGACCTTATCCGGACGGCTCGGACGTGGACGGCGGTGCCTGCTCTGCGGGGACCCTGGTAAACCCGGGGTAGCAGGGCAGCTTGGGAAGCGGGTGCAGCCGCTCAGAACGCCGGCCACGGGATGACCGCGGAGCCACGGGTGGGCAGCGGGTGCAACCGCGTGCGCAGCAGCCGGGCTGCTCGTCGACGCATCTGGAGCACCTCCGATCGGGTGATGTGCTCGGCCAGCACGTCGGTCGAGTCCTCGAGTGCCGCCATCAGCCGCTCGAGGGCGGCGGCGTCGTGGTCGGTCAGGGGGCGCCCGGCCCAACCCCACAGGACCGTGCGCAGCTTGTCCTCGACGTGCAGGGTGACGCCGTGGTCACAGCCGCTCACAGTCCCGGCGGCATCCACGAGCACGTGGCCACCCTTGCGGTCGGCGTTGTTGACCACGACGTCGAACACGGCCAGCGAACGCAGCGCCGGGTGATCGGCATGAACCAGCGCAACCGGGTCGCCGTGCTGGTCCACCGCGTCCAGCACGTGCATCCAGCCTGCAGGCACCGCGTCGACCGGCACGATGTCGACCAGCACGGTCTCCAACGGCTCATCGACCCACTGCTGCACCATGCCCGGCCCGAACGGCCCGTCGGCCATGACGGTGGGAGGCACCAGATGCCAGCCCGCGAGCTCGGACACGACGTAGGACGCCACCTCGCGCCCCGCCAGCGTCCCGTCGGGGAAGTCCCACAGCGGACGCTCACCACGCACCGGTTTGTAGACGCAGTCGCTCTCGGCACCGTCGAGGGCCAGCCGGGCGAAGAAGGTGGCGTTGGACGCGCTCATCAGGCGCCCCTGCACAGTCATCTCTCCGCGACGCAGCAGGTCCTCGGTCGCGGTATCAGCCACGGTTGAGGCGCTTGAAGCCGTTGGCGCGCGGGCACAGGTGTCCCTCGACTCCCATCGGCTGGCCGCAGAACTGGCACGGAACCCGTCCGGCGGCGATCACCAGGCGCGCCCGCGAGGCGAAGGACCGGGCCATCGGAGCGCTGATGTGCACGACCAGGGCCTCGGTGGCCTCCTCGTCCTCGCTCTCGGTGGCGGCGAACGCCTCCACGACGAGCTGGTCGTCCCCCTCGTCCCACGCCAACGTCATCGTGCCGACCCGGAACTCCTGCTCGATCGGCTGGTCGAGCGGCGAGGTGTCGTCGAGCTCCTTGGCTTCGTCACCGTCTTCACCGACCCGCTCGAGCAGGTCGCCGATCTTGTCCGCGAGGACGGAGACCTGTTCCTTCTCCAGCGCAACTGAGGTGAGCCGACCGCCGTCGCGCGCCTGCAGGAAGAACGTGCGATCACCCGGCTGACCGACGGTGCCGGCGACGAAGCGCTGCGGTGACTGGTAACGGTGGATGAGCATGCGACCAGCCTAGGCGCCGCCGCCCACCACGGCATCGACCACGGGGTCCGCGGGGTGCTTGCGGCGGCGCCCGCGCGCGGGCGGCTTCAGCCAGGACAGGTCGCTTCCGGTGTCGTTCACGTGGGCGACGTACGGGCGGGCAGCCGTGTGCCGGATGACGCTCAGCGAGCCGGGGCCGACGACGATCCGCTGGAACGAGTCGAGGTGCATGCCGTAGGCGTCGGCGACGATCGCCTTGATGACGTCTCCGTGGCTGACGGCGACCCACAGCGCGTCGGGTCCGTGCTCCCGAGCGATGCTGGCATCCCAGGTACGCACTGCGGCGACCGCGCGGGCGTACATCTGGGGCAGCGACTCCCCCTCGGGGAACTGCACGGCACTCGGCTGGCCCTGCACGGCCTTCCACAGTGGTTCCTTGGCGAGTTCCTTGAGCGGTCGTCCGGTCCAGGTGCCGTAGCCGCACTCGACGAAACCGTCGTCGCAGGTCAGTCGCGGCGGATCGGTCAGCTCCTGTGCCAGCAGTCCGGCCGTCTCGACTGTGCGCTCGAGCGGACTGGTGACCAGGGCTGCGAGTGGAAGGGCGGCGAGGCGGCGGCCGACCAGGCTGGCCTGTTCGCGTCCCACGTCGTCGAGATGGACGCCCGGTGTGTGTCCGGCCAGGATGCCCTCGGCGTTGGCGGGGGTACGGCCGTGGCGGACCAGCAGGAGGGTGGGCACGACGGCCAGCCTAGACAGCGCCTGGGCGGTCAGGCTGGTTGTAGCAGTCAGGTCGCGTTGATGACGCCGGTGCCGACCAGTGCGAGCGTGAGGCTGCCGAACAGTACCCGGTAGATCACGAACGGCGTGTACGAGTGGGTGCTGACGTAGCGCAGCAGCCACGCGATGGTGGCGTACCCGATGACGAAGGACACCACGGTCGCGGCGGCGGTCGGCGCGACGCCGTAGAGGTTCTTGCCGCCGGGGACCTCCGGCAGTTGGAACAGCCCGGCACCGACGACTGCGGGGATCGCCAGCAGAAAGGCGTAGCGGGTCGCTGCCGCGCGCTCGTACCCGAGGAACAAACCTATGCTGATCGTGGCGCCCGACCGGGAGACGCCTGGCACTACCGCGGCAGCCTGCGCTGCGCCCAGGAGCACGGCGTCGCGCAGGGTGAGAGCGGCGATCTCCCGGGTACCGCGTCCGACTCGTTCGGCGAGACCGAGCACGAGGCCGAGCACGATCAGCACCGTGCCGGTGATCCACAGGTTGCGGAGGTCGCCCTCGATCAGGTCCTGCAGCGCGATGCCGACCACGACGATCGGCACCGAGCCCACGATGATGAACCACCCGAGCCGCGCCTCCAGCGTGCTGCGCAGCGCGGGCCTGAACAAGGCCAGCACCCAGGTCGAACCGATGTTCCAGATGTCCTTGCGGAAGTACAGCAGGACCGCGAGCTCGGTGCCGATCTGCACGACGGCGGTGAACGCCGCACCGGGATCCCCCCAGCCGAACCACTCAGGATAGACGCGCAGATGCGCACTGGAGGAGATCGGCAGGAACTCGGTGAGGCCCTGCAGCGCGCCGAGGACCACCGCCTGCAAGAAGTCCACCGTGCTCAGTCCGCCAGGCCGGCAGCGTCCAGCGCCTCGGCCACTGTCCGCATCGTGGCCGTCCGGCCTTCCTCGTCCTCGGCGAAGGGCGTGACGTTCAGCGTGCTGACCCCGGCCTCCGCGTACGCGTGCAACCTGTCCACCAACCGCTCGCGGGGCCCGATCAGGGCGGTCTGGTCGATCAGCTCGAGCGGCACCGCTGCCATCGCATCGCGCTGACGCCGGTCGAGGTAGAGATCCTGGATCTCGCGGGCGGCGTCCCCGAAGCCCATCCGCACGGCGAGCGCGTGGTAGAAGTTCTGCTCGCGACTGCCCATGCCGCCCACGTACAGCGCCGTGTGACCGCGCAGCGGCTCGGCGCAGACCTCGAGGTCGTCGCCGATCACCACGGGCACGGTGACCGCCACGTCGACGTCGGCGACCTCGCGCCCGGCCCGTGCGATGCCCGCGCGCAGCGGGTCCATGGACACCGCCGCGTGCTCGGGGGCGAAGAAGATGCCGAGCCAGCCGTCGGCGATCTGCCCGGCGAGCTCGATGTTCTTCGGTCCCACGGCCGCGAGGTAGACGGGGATGTCAGCCCGACGGGGGTGCAGCATCAGCTTCAGAGCCTTGCCCGGTCCGTCCGGCAGTGGCAGCGTGAAGTGCTTGCCGTCGTATCGCACGGTCGATCGGGCCAGTGCGGTCCGGACGATGTCGACGTACTCCCGGGTACGGCCCAGCGGCTTGTCGAAGCGGACGCCGTGCCAGCCCTCCGACACCTGCGGTCCCGACACCCCCAGTCCGAGGCGGAAGCGGCCATGGGACAGGGTGTCGAGCGTCGCGGCCGTCATGGCGGTCATCGTCGGCGTACGGCCGGGGATCTGCATGATCGCGCTGCCGACGTCGATGGTCTGGGTGCGCGCCGCGATCCAGGTGAGCACGGTGACGACGTCGGATCCGTACGCCTCGGCGGCCCACACGCACGAGTAGCCGAGCTCCTCGGCGCAATGGGCCAGTCGGACCTGCTCGTCGTCACCGGTCGTCGCGACGTACCCGATGTTCAACCCAAGACGCATGCGCCGGAGTCTAGGTCCCGGCCGCCGCTGGACCCGCGGCGCAACGGCCAGGCCGCTCCACTAGCCTGCCGCCCATGCAGCAGCGGCGGCTCGGCAGCAGCGGACTGGTCGTCTCCCGGATCGGGCTGGGCACCTGGCTGTGGGGGGACGACACCGACGAGCACGAGGCGCGCGACCAGCTCGCGGCGTTCGTGGATGCCGGCGGCACCCTGATCGACACCGCCGCCGGCTACGGTGACGGCACCTCCGAACGGCTCGTGGGACGCCTGCTGCGGGAGGTCGTACCGGCTGACGAGATGGTCCTTGCCACCAAGGCCGGACTGGGGTCGCGCCGCGGCCGACGCGGTCCCGACACCTCGCGCGGCGGCCTGCTGCGTCAGCTCGACGGGTCGCTGCACCGTCTCGGCGTCGACCACGTCGACCTCTGGCAGCTGCATGTGTGGTCCGACGACGTGTCCTGGGAGGAGACCCTCACCGCGCTCGACCACGCACTGGCGACCGGACGCACCCGGTACGTCGGCGTCTGCAACTACAGCGGCTGGCAGACCGGGCTCGTGCATGCCTGGCAGCGGGCCGTACCCGGCCGGGCCGCGGTCGTCTCGACGCAGGTGGAGTACTCGCTGCTGAACCGCTCGGTCGAGCACGAGGTTCTGCCCGCGGCCCGCGCCCTGGGCGTCGGCGTCCTGGCCTGGTCCCCGCTGGGCCGTGGCGTCCTGACCGGGAAGTACCGCACCGGGATCCCGGCAGACTCGCGGGCGGCGTCCCCGCACCTGGAGTCCAACGTCGCCACCTACCTCGACGACGAGTGCCGTGGCATCGTCGAGGCGGTCGCCCGCGCCGCCGATGGGCTCTCGCTCACGCCCGCGGAGGTCGCACTGGCCTGGGTGCGGGACCGCCCGGGGGTGACTGCGGCGGTAGTCGGCGCCCGTACCGCCGCCCAGCTGCGTGGCACGCTCGCCGCCGAGGACGTCGAGCTGCCACCAGAGATCGTGACGGCGCTGGACGACGTCTCCGACGAAGGCGCCGACGCCCCGTGAACCAGGAGCCGGATCACTGGCGCGCGCTGGACGACCCGCAGGCACAGCCCAGCGTGGTCGACGCGGCCGCCCGCGATGCCGGGGCGCATCCTGATGACGTACGCCGCGCCGCCGGGCTCACCAGCTGGCTGGTCCGTCGGGCGACCCTCGACGGGTCGACCGCTCTACCCGCCGAGCCACTGGCCGCTGCCCTCGCCGGGTACGGGTTCGTCGACCCGGTGCCGGGCGTACGCATGGCCGACGACCAGGTGCGGATCGTGGCCCTGCCGGAGGAACGGCTGGCCGCTCCGGTCGACGTCGCCGCGCACGAGGAGACCGTGGCCGACGAGCTGGCCCGGCTGCTCGAGGGTGGGATGCCCGACCAGGTACGCGTCGTCCTCGAGCTCGACGAGACGTCAGCCCGTCGGTGGACGCACGACCTCGAGCGCCACGTCGAGGCAGCGGGAGGCACCGTGTCCCGGGCGGTTGCCGAACGGGCCGCTGCTAGCGCCGGCGTGCTCGCGTCGTCGGACGTGGCGGTCATCGAAGGGGTGCAGCGGCTGTCCCTGGCCGACGCGGCCGCGGTGCTGACCCGCCTGGGCGACCAGCAGCGTCTCGTGCTCGTCGGCGACCCGGATGCCGTCGTGGCCTCCGCACCGGGGCAGCTGCTCGCCGACGTCGTGGCCAGCGACGTGGTCCCGGTGGTCACCCCGGAGCGGGTCGAACAGCAACAGGGTCCGTTGGTGGAGCTGCGCTCGTCGTTGCGCCAGGGCGAGCTCCCTGCGATCGAGCCGGAGCAGCGCGAGGTCGTGGTCGTACCGGCGCAGGACCCGCCCCAGGTCTTCAGGCGCACGCGTCAGCTGGTCGAGACGTCTATCCCGCGTGCCTTCGACCTCGACCCGGGCGCCATCGCGGTCCTGACCGTCAGGGCCGACGGTGACCTCGGCAGCGAGGCGTTCGCCCGGGAGCTGGCGGGCAGTGGAGTGCAGGTGGGCACCGTCTCGGACCTCGCCGGCCGGCGCCACGACGCGGTCGTCCTCGTCGTGCCGCAGGAGGCTGCGGCGACGCTCAGCCGCGCGGTCCTCATCTCGGCCGCCGCCGCGGCGCGCCGGCACCTCTCGATCGTGCATCAGGCCGGTCCGGCACTCGCCGAGGCGGTACGGAACCGTCCGCATGCTGCCCGGCTCACCCGGCTGCGGGGTCTGCTGCGCGAGGCCGTGCTCGGTCCCGAGGGTACGGATCCGCTCTGAGGCCCGGTCGGGCACGAGATGCGGGAGCGTCGGCAGCTGAGCCGTGGCAGGCTGGCACCTGATGGAGTACGAGTTCCAACGCATGTGGTTGCCGCGCACGCAGACCCGTTCGGCGGTGTGCCGCCTGCTGACCGATGCCGCCGAGTACGGCGGCTGGGAGCTGGACCGGCTGCGGCTGTTCCCCGACGGCACTCGATGGGTGACCCTGCGGCGCAGGATCATCCGCGTCCGGCGTACCGCCTGACGTCACCACTCGGCGCGGCGCAGCGGTCATCCCTTCGCCGGCTGTGGATGGTCGTCGACATCCACGACGACCGCTGTGCCGTAGTGGAGGAAGCCAGACCCATGGGCAAGACAATGGATGCCGCGTTCGACACCCGCGCTCGGTACTGGATCAGATCCGACCGCTGCAGTGCGTGTCGCGCGGCCAGGCGGACGACTGCGCTGCCCAGCCCTCGGCCCCGCCAGTCCGGATGGGTGAGCACACCGAGCGTGGGCACACCGCGCCACTCCCCGAGGTTGGCCGCCGCCAGGAGCTGCTGATCCTGGAAGTGGCCGAAGTCCGCACCGGTGGACATGCCGGCCTCGTTCCACTCATCCGGGCCGACCTTGTTGCACAGTGCTGCCACCGCCTCGTCGTCTGCCGCCGTCAGCCCTCGGACGAGTCCGTCGTCGCGGTCAAGGAGCGACAGGCGGGACACGTATCCGTACCAGGCTGGACCGAGCACCTGCGTGACGTGAGACGTCAGACCTTCTCGTACGGCACACAGAGCGTCGTGGAGCAGGGCGAACGGCTCGTCCTCATCCAGCAGCCCGGCGGAGTCGAGCCAGGCGCGAGGGCCGTAGACGACAGCGCCGTCACCGTGGCAGAGCTGGAGGACGCCGACATGGTCGAGGCGGTCGGTGACCACGACTCCGCCGCTGCGCAGCTGCTCGGCCGAAGTCGACAACGCATCCGCCCACCAGGTGTCGAGCCAGTCGCGCTGCGATCCTGCGGGCCAGGTGGCCTCATGCACGGTCGAGGAACCGGTCCAGCACGCGGGCGCCGAACTCCAGCGCATCCACGGGCACCCGCTCGTCGATACCGTGGAACAGGGCTGTGAAGTCCAGGTCCGGCGGCAGCCGTAGCGGGGTGAACCCGAAGCACCGGATTCCCAGCCGGCTCCACGCCTTGGCGTCGGTGCCACCGGACATCAAGAACGGCGCGACGTGGGCACCCGGGTCCTCCTGCAGCAGCGACGTGGTCATCGCGTCGACCAGGTCCCCACTGAAGGTCGTCTCCAGCGCGACGTCGCCGTGCTCCACCTCGACGTCCACCGACGTCCCGACCAGGGCGCGCATCTGCTCGACGAAGGTGTCCTGCTGGCCGGGCAAGAAACGTCCATCGACATGGGCCGTCGCCTCGCCGGGAACCACATTGATCTTGTAACCCGCCGACAGCATCGTCGGGTTCGTGGTGTTGCGGATGCCGGCGCCGATCATGCGGGCCGCCGGTCCGAAGGCGGCGATCAGCTCGTCCGGATCCGCCGTGGTGGCGTCGGTCAGCTCGCGAATGTTGTCCAGCAGCAGCGTCATCGACGGGCCTGGCTGCACCGGCCACTGGTGGTCCCCGACGGCGGCGATCGCGTGGGCCAAGGCGCTGACTGCGTTGTCGGGGTGACGCATCGAGCCGTGCCCGGCGGTGCCGTGGGCGGTCAGCCGCATCCAGGCCATGCCCTTCTCGCCGGACTCGACGAGGTAGAGCCGCTGGCCGTTGACCTCGGTGGTGAACCCCCCCACCTCGCCGATCGCCTCCGTGCACCCCTCGAACCACTCGGCCTGATCCTCGACGAGGCGGTGTGCGCCGTGCCGGCTGCCCGCCTCCTCGTCGGCGGTGAAGGCCAGCACGACCGGCCGCCTGGGTCTTGCGCCCGCAGCCTGACGAGCCGTCACCACTGACAGGATCATCGCGTCGAAGTCCTTCATGTCGACCGCGCCGCGCCCGGTCACATAGCCGTCGACGACCTCGCCGCCGTACGGGTCGAAGGACCAGTCCTCGGCCCGCGCCGGCACGACGTCGAGGTGCCCGTGCAGCAGCAGCGGCGCCGCACCGGGGTCTGCGCCCTCCCACCGGGCGAGCACGTTGGCCCGGCCGGCCCCGTGCTCGACGATGGTGGGGTTCAAGCCGGCTCGGGCGAGCACGTCTGCGACGTACTCGGCGGTCTTGCGCTCCCCCGGTCCGGAGTCGTCGCCGTTGTTGCTGGAGTCGATGGCTATCAGGGAACTGCAGTGCCCGACGACGTCGGCCGTGGCGTCGTACCCGGGGTTTGCTGACTCCTCGGCTGATGCATCCATGACCCCATCTTGCACCGTCCCGGACGTACCGGTGCGGTCGGGAGACCTGGGTCTCTTTGGTACAGTTACCGCCGCGTTGGGCCCAGCCCGGCGGCCACGTCCGGGTGGCGGAATAGGTAGACGCGCTAGCTTGAGGTGCTAGTGCCCGTAACAGGGCGTAGGGGTTCAAGTCCCCTCTCGGACACACAGAAGCGGGGAACTCGCGGTGGCCGGTGAAGGCAGCACCAAGGCGGTCGTCACCGCGATGTTCGCCAACTTCGGCATCGCGGTCACCAAGTTCATCGCGTTCCTGCTGACGGCGTCGTCCTCGATGCTCGCCGAGGCGGTCCACTCCGTCGCCGACACCAGCAACCAGGCGCTGCTGCTGCTCGGCGGCAAGCGGGCCAAGCGGGCGGCCACACCGGAGCACCCGTTCGGGTACGGTCGGGCGCGGTACGTGTACGCATTCGTCGTCTCGATCGTGCTGTTCAGCATCGGCGGGCTGTTCGCGCTGTACGAGGCGTGGCACAAGTGGAGCGACCCGCACCCGATCGACTCGTGGCAGTGGGTGCCCATCGTGGTGCTGCTGGTCGCGATGGCGATGGAGTCCTACGCCCTGTGCACGGCGGTCGTCGAGTCGAACAAGATCCGTGGCGACCGGTCGTGGACGCAGTTCGTGCGCACCGCCAAGGCGCCGGAGCTGCCGGTGATCCTGCTCGAGGACCTCGGCGCCCTGTTCGGCCTGGTCTTCGCACTGTTCGGTGTGTCTCTGACCCTGATCACCGGCGACGGCCGCTGGGACGCCGCCGGCACCGCGATGATCGGCGTGCTCCTCGTGGCCATCGCGATCATCCTCGCGATCGAGATGAAGTCGCTGCTCATCGGCGAGGGGGGCTCCCCGAGTGATGTCCGCGCGATCGAGACCGCCCTGACCGGTGACGGGGTCGAGTCGGTCATCCACATGCGGACGCTGCACATCGGTCCGGAGGAGCTGCTGGTCGCCGCCAAGATCGCGGTGACCGCCTCTGCGTCCGCCGCCGACGTCGCCCGTACCATCGACGCGGCCGAGCGGCGAGTCCGCGAAGTGGTCCCGATCGCCCGACTGATCTACCTCGAGCCGGACCTACGACAACAGCTCGCGGAGCCGGTTGTCTGAGGAGCCCACAGCTTCGTCTGCAGGCCACCCTGCGGCTGAACCGCGCCCGCCTGCATCCTGGCTCCCTTACCGGTCGCTCCTTGCCCGATTTGCGTGGCTGTCTAGGCCGGAGGGATGTCTGAGCGGGCGAACGTCAGCGTCTCCCCTCGGGCGCCGCCCATCCAGATGTCCTGGCAGGCGGCCGCCATCTCCTCCAACCCCTCGACGACCGTTGCAAAAACGTTGCCGGGGACCCAGCCCTGGTCGCCGTTGATCAGCAGGTTGTTACGTCCGTAGAACAGCGCCAGGTCGATGATCTGGGAGAGTCCCGTTGGCCCCGAGTCCTCGGCGTACCCGTAGGCCGGGTTGCCCAGGTCGTCGGAGTCGAAGGCGAAGTAGCACAGGTCGCCGGGGATCGGCGTGACCGTGATGTTCTCTTTGCCCGGAGGGACCTCGGCGAACGCCGGCACCAGGTTGTAGATCTCGTTTCGGGCGTATTTGCCGTGGAAGACTTGACCCGACAACGGGAGCGCGTCCCAGACCGCGGTGGCCGTCCTGGGCGCCTCGTCGTCGAGCATCCGGGCGACACAGTGCACGTTGCGCTGCTCGAGCGTCACGTTGATGAACCGGGGCATGAGAAGCCTTTCGTGTGGTATGTGGTGGGTCCGCGCGTCAAGCCGAAGGGCGCTCGGTGACGAGTCTGGGGACCGACGCGGTCCAGTGCGTGCGCTGCTCGTAGGCACGTGCCGCGCGCAGCACCAGCGCGTCCGCGTGTCGGGGGCCCACCAGATGCAGCCCCACCGGGAGTCCCGCGCGGGTGAAGCCGCAGGGCACACTGATGGCCGGCTGCTGGGTCAGGTTGAACGGGTAGGTGTACGGAGTCCAGCTCGTCCACAGCTGTGAGAGCCACCCGTCCGGCGCAGCCTGCGAAGCGGGGAAGGCGGTCACCGGCATGGTGGGCGTCACCAGCAGGTCGTGGTCCCGGTGGAACGTGCCCATCCGCAGACCGAGATCCATTCGCACGGCGTTCGCATCCAGATACTCCGAGGCCGTGTACGCGGCACCGGTCTCCGCGGCCCGCCGCAGGGCCGGATCGATCCGATCCAGGATCGCAGGTCCGGCAGCCTGCACGAACTGCTCCAGCACCTTTGCCGTGCCGGTGAACCACAGCACGTGGAACGCCTCGACCGGGTCCTCGAACCCCGGGTCGACCTCTTCCACCTCGGCTCCTGCCGCAGCGAGCTCGGCAACGGCGGCGCGGACCGTCGACTCGACCTCGGCATCGTTCGACCCGAATCCGAGCGTGGCCGAGAAGGCGACCCGGAGGCCGGCCACACCCTCGTCGAGCCCGTCCACGAACGACCGGGTCGGGCTGGGCATGGCCGACCAGTCCCGGGCGTCGAACCCCGCGACAACATCCAGCAGGGTGGCGCAGTCACGTACCGAACGAGCCATCGGCCCGGCGTGCGACAGCGTCCCGAACGGGCTGGCCGGCCACAGCGGGATCAACCCGTACGTCGGCTTGAGTGCGACGGTGCCGGTGAACGAGGCGGGTATCCGTACCGAGCCACCCCCGTCGGTGCCCACGGACCACGCGCCCATGCCCAGTCCGACTGCCGCGGCGGAGCCGCCGCTGGACCCGCCCGCCGTCAGGTCGGCACCCCACGGGTTGCCGGTGACGCCGAACCGCTGCGAGTCGGTGACGCCCTTCCAGGCGAACTCCGGCGTCGTCGTCTTGCCGAGGAGGACCGCACCAGCCTCCCGCAGACGTGCCACCGCGGGGGCGTCGTGGGGCCAGGGGCCCGCCTCGTCGATCAGGTGGGAGCCCCGGAGGGTCGGCCAACCCGCGGTCAGGAAGATGTCCTTGATCGACGTCGGCACCCCGTCAGCAGACCCATGGGCACGACCGGATCGCCAGCGCCCCTCGGACTCGCGGGCGGCCTCCAGTGCTCCGTCGGCGTCGACGCGGACGAAGGCGTTGACCACGGGGTCGTACGTCGCGATGGCATCCAGCGCAGCCCGGGTCGCCTCGACCGGTGAGATGTCACCGGACCCGTAGCCCGCGACCAGGTCGGCTGCGCTCATCCGGGTCAGGTCGCTCACGTGGCCTCTTCCTGCGGGCCGGCCGGCACGAAGCCCAGACGCGGGTCGACGACGTTGAACAGCTGCTTGCCGTCCAGCCAGCGCATCGCGTTGTCGACGAACTGTTGGGCCAGGGTATCCAGCCAGCCGGCGGCGTCACCGGCCATGTGCGGCGTGACGACCATGCCTGACAGCGACCAGAGCGGGTGGTCCGCGGGCAGCGGCTCGGTCGCGAAGACGTCCAGGGAAGCGGCTGCGATCTCACCACCTGTGAGGGCACGGATCAGCGCCGGCTCGTCGACGACACCTCCGCGCGCGATGTTGATCAGGTGGGCCGACGGTTTCATGGCGGCCAGCACCGACCCGTCGACCAGGCCCCTGGTCTGGTCGGTCAGCGGCGTGGCCAGCACCACGTGGTCGGCCCAGCCGACGTGCGCGGCGAGCTCGTCGCTGGCGACCACGTCCCCGAAGTCACGGTCACCGGACCTGGCCGTACGACCGGCTCCCCGCACGTTCATGCCGACCGCTGTGAGCAGCCGCGCGGTCTCGCGACCGATCGCCCCCGTACCGACGACCAGCGCGTTCGTCCCGTTGATGGTCGCGGTCTCCCGATGCCGCCAGCGGCGCTCCCGCTGCAGGTCGTGGCTCGCGTACAAACCCTTGACCTGGGCGAGGATCGAGGCGAGGACGAACTCGGCGATCGGCCGGTCGAACACGCCGCGCGCGTTGGTGAGAAGCACATCGGACTCGACCAGGTCGTCGAAGAGCAGCTTGTCGACGCCGGCCGCAGCCACGTGGATCCAGCGTAGGGCGTCCGCCTGGCTCCAGACATCCTCGACTGCAGTGGAGAAGAAGTCCCACAGCAGCAATGCCCCAGCACCCTGGACCGCATCGGCGAGGCCGGCCGCATCGGTGTAGCGGACCTCGGCTCGGGCCTCCACCGGCGTGAGGTGCGGTGGCCGATCGTCCGCGTGCGCGCAGAGCACCGTGATGACAGGCTTGGCATCCAGAGTCACCCGCCGAGCGTAGGAATGGGCGGTAGGATTGTCAACAATCGTTCCATAGTGCACGCTGCACGGCATGGAGACTCTGCATCCCCGGACACAGACGGGCATCGGCGTGGTTGTCCCGCACGACATGGCGCTCGACCGGGAGCTGTGGCGATGGACACCCGACGACGTCTCGTTGCGCCTCACCCGCACCCCGCGCAGCCAGCTCGATGTCAACGCCGAGATGATCGCGCGGATCAGCGAGTCGGACCTGGTCGCCGCCGCCGCCGGCGACCTGGTCAGCACCGAGCCCTCGGTCTTCGCCTACGCATGCACGTCGGGCAGCTTCATCCGCGGCGTCTCCGGGGAGCGCGCGCTGACCCAGGCGATGCAGCACGCGGGTGCTCCGGCAGCGGTCACGACCAGCGGAGCCGTGCGCGAAGGACTGACCCGTCTCGGGGTCAGCCGCGTCGCGATCGCCACTCCGTACGACGAGCAGCTCACCGCCCTGCTCGGTGACTTCCTCGTCGAGGGGGGCATCAGACTAGTCGGGAGCGCGCAGCTCGGGCTCAGCAACGACATCTGGAAGGTCCCGTACGAGACCACCGCGGCGCTGATCCGTGAGGCAGACGTCCCCGAGGCGCAAGCTGTCGTCGTCTCGTGCACCAACCTCCCGACGTACGACCTGATCGCCCCACTCGAGGCCGAGCTCGGCAAGCCGGTCGTCACCGCCAACCAGGCCACCATGTGGGCGAGCCTGCGGATCCTTCGACGCTTCGCCGTCGGACCCGGTCAGCGGCTGCTAGAGGTGGCCTGAGTTGCCCGCGACATCCCCGGAGAACTTCCGCAAAGGCGTGACTACGGCCGAGTACGACACCCGGCTGGCACGGGTGCGCGCCGAGATGGCACGGCGGTCCCTGTCGGCGCTGGTCGTGACGGACCCGGCCAATCTGTTCTACCTCACCGGCTATGACGCCTGGTCGTTCTACACCCCTCAGTGCCTCGTGGTGCCGGCGCAGGGACGGCTGCAGCTCTTCGCTCGGGCCATGGACGCAGCCGGCGCGACCTTCACGGCCATGCTGTCGGGTGAGCAGGTGCACGGCTACCCCGAGGAGTTGGTCCACCGGCCCGACGTCCACCCGTTCGACTGGATCGCCGCCCGGTCGCTGGAGCATGGCTGCCTGGTCGACAGCACCGGGAGCACGGTCGCGGTCGAGGCAGACAGCCACTTCTTCTCAGCCAGGGGCTACCTGGCGTTGGTGGCGGCCCTCCCCCGCAGCCAGGTCGTCGACAGCGCCGAGCTCGTCAACTGGGTCCGCCTGGTCAAGTCCGAGGATGAGATCGCGCAGCTGCGCATCGCCGGCTCGATCGCCGAGCGAGCGATGCGGGTTGCCCTGGAGGCAATCGCCGTCGGTCGGCGGCAGTGCGACGTGGTGGCAGAGGTCCTGGCCGCTCAGGCCTCCGGCACCGCCGAGCACGGTGGCGACTACCCGGCGATCGTCCCACTGCTTCCCACCGGGGACGGCGCGGGCACACCCCACCTGACCTGGACCGACCTCCCGTTCGTCGACGGCGAAGCCACCACCATTGAGCTGGCCGGGGTTTTCGGCCGCTACCACGCCCCGTTGGCGCGGACCGTCATGCTCGGACAGCCTCCACGCCCGTTGGCCGACACCGCCTGCGTGGCGGGCGATGGCATGCACGCTGCCTTGTCCGCGCTCGTCCCCGGAGCCTCCGCCGCCGACGTGCACGCTGCCTTCACCACGGTGATCAGCCGGCGCGGGCTGGTCAAGGACTCCCGGATCGGCTACTCGATCGGCATCGGATATCCACCGGACTGGGGCGAACGGACCGTGAGCCTACGCGCCGCCGAGCACTCCGTCCTGACGACGGGGATGGCCTTCCACGTGATTCTCGGCATGTGGATGGACGGGTGGGGCTACGAGCTGTCCGAACCCGTCGTGGTCACCGGGTCCGGCGCCGAGAGACTGACCGACCTCCCGCAAGAACTGACGATCAAGAGGTGAGCACGATCATGCACACGTCCACCGACCTTCCGCTGCGCGATCTCCCGTTGGCCGCCCGAGCAGGGGGCCTCGTCGGTTCCGTCATCGACTCCAGCACGTCGCTGCTGCACCAGCAGTCGCACGACATCGTGCGTTTCGCCATGGGTAGCCCCGCAGCCGAGGCGATCCCCGCCGATATCCTGTCCGCCATCGGAGCCGACGCGCTGGGACCGGATGCGCCCGACGCCTTCGACTACGGGGCGACCGAGGGCGACCCGCCCTTACGGGCGGCCCTGCTCGAGACCCTCGCGGGGACCAGCGACGAGACCACCGCCGATCGGCTGACGATCACCGCCGGCGGCATGCAGGGGCTCGACCTGGTCTGCAAGCTGTTCGTCGACCCGGGCGACCTCGTGGTCGTGGAGTCCCCCACGTACACCAACGGCAGCGCCACCGCGTTGTCGTACGGTGCGGAGCTGCTCGAGGTACCGGTCGACGACGACGGCATGGTCGTCGAGCAGCTGCCGGGGCTGGTCGAGCGCGCCGGGCGCACCCCGAAGGCGATCTACGCCATCCCCACCTTCCAGAACCCGTCCGGAGCCACCCTCTCCCTGCCGCGGAGACACGCGCTCCTGGAGCTCACCCGGCGCTGGGGCTGCGTGCTCATCGACGACGACCCGTACGGCCTGCTCAGGTTCGAGGGGGATCACCTTCCGACCCTGCGCGAGCTCGGCGGCGGTGACCCCCTGGTGTTCTCCGTCCGCACCTTCTCCAAGATCCTCGCGCCCGGACTCCGCGTCGGCTGGGTCGACACGACACCGGAGCTGCGCCAGCTGCTGATCAACGCCAAGCAGGCCATGGACACGTGCACGAACCTGCCGGCGCAACGGCTCGTCACCGGCTTCCTGACCGGCGGCCACCTACAGGAGCACGTGGCCACCCAGCGCCGCGAGTACCGTCGACGCAAGCAGGCCATGCAGCAGGCGCTCGACGAGCACTTCGGCGACATCGCCCGGTGGACCGACCCCGAAGGCGGCTTCTTCCTGTGGGTGACCCTCACCAACGGCGTCGACACCCAGGATCTGTTCGAGGTCGCGCTCGCCGAAGGGGTGGCGTTCATCCCTGGACCGGCGTTCTCACCGGCCGGTCGCTTCCACGACGCTCTGCGGCTGTGCTTCGCCTCCACCGCGCCGGAACGCACTCTCGAGGGCATCATCCGGCTCCGGCGTGCCATCGATCGTATGCCCGGACAACATGCCGGCGCCCGTGGCTGACGGTGCTGTCGCGTCCGGTCCAGTCACCGCCGCCGAACAAGCGGTTCTGGACCTGATCTCGACGGCGGAGATCACGACGCTGACCCGCTCCCTGGTCGCCGCTCCCGGCGAGAACCCGCCAGGCGCAGAGGCCGCCACCGCAACGGTCCTCGCCGAGGCGTGCACCGATGCCGGGTTGGCCTGCACACTCACCGAGGTCGAACCGGGCCGGCCGAACGTGTCGGTCACGCTCGGTGCGGCGGACGGTCCCGGACTGCTGCTGCTCGGTCACACCGACGTTGTCCCGGTGGGCGCCGGCTGGATGGTGGAACAGCTGGGTGGGCTGGTACGCGAGGGGCGGCTCTTCGGGCGGGGTGCGACCGACATGAAAGGCGGACTGGCAGCTTGCATAGCGGCGTTAGCCGCGCTCGGACGATCGGGGACCCCCCTGTCCGGCCCGGTCGAGCTGGCCGCGGTCGTCGACGAGGAGGAGGCCGGCAAGGGGATCCGGGCGTTCATGGCAGCAGCTGACCGGTCCGGCTTCCTCGGATGCATCGTCGCCGAACCGACCGACCTGCAGACGATCATCGCCGCACGGGGTGACGCCTACCTCGAAGTCACAATTCGTGGTCGCGCCGCGCACTCCGGCAACCCAGACGAGGGCGCCAACGCCGTTTACGGCGCTGCCGCGGTCATCTCGGACCTGGAGACTTGGCACCACGAGCTCGCTGGCTCGGCCCATCGGCTGATCGGGCCCGCGGCCTGGAGCGTCGGTCAAGTGCACGGTGGCACCGGTACGTCGATCGTGCCGGCTGAGTGCGTCCTGGTGGCAGACCGGCGGCTGCTACCGCAGGAGTCGGGTGACGAGGTGCTGGCTGCTGCGACCGAACGGGTCGCTCGGCTGCGCCTCGAGCAGCGCGGCCTGTCCGTCGAGGTTCGGTTGACGATGGAGATGCCAGGCTTCGAGACACCCGCTGACCACCCGCTCGTCGCTGTCGCCGACGGCGCGGTCGGTGCTGCCGGTGGCCCGGGCCTCCCGCTCGGCGGGTGGACGGCGGCGTGCGACGGCGGCTTCGTGGCACGGGACGCGGGAGTGCCAGTCGTCGTCCTTGGACCCGGATCCATCGCCGACCAGGCGCACCGCGCCGACGAGTCGGTCGGGCTGGACGAGCTGTGTGTCGCGGCGCGCGCCTACGCTCTCGCTGCGATGCGCCTGCTCGGCAGAGCCGACCGGGGGTAGCGTTGTCTACAATTCGTCACCGACCCGGCTCCTCTGGAGGCTTGCTGATGCACCCCGAATCGGCCGGGGCAACGGTCGGCCTGCTCTATCCCGGCTTCGGAGCCGAGGACGATTTCCCTGCGCTGGAGGCCCGGCTCGGCGGGGCCGTCCGGCTCCCGGTCGTGCACACGTCGGTGGGTGAGGACGCGCACCGCGTCGATGCGTTGCTCGACCTGGGCAGCACCCTCCGCCTCGCGGAGGGGGCCGGTGCGCTGGCCGCTCACCGGCCGGACTCGATCATGTGGGCGTGTACGTCAGGGAGCTTTGTCTTCGGCTGGGACGGTGCCCGGCAACAGGTCGACGAGATCAGCGAGCTCGTCGACCTGCCCGTCTCCTCGACGTCGATCGCCTTCGTCAACGCCGCGCAGGCGATGGGGCTCGACACGGTGGCGGTCGCCGCCTCGTACCCCGCTGACGTGGCGGCCAGCTTCGTGGCGTTCCTGGCCAAAGGTGACATCCACGTGACGGCGATGAGCAGCCAGGGCATCGTCACGGCGGCCGAGGTGGGAACGCTCGACCGTGAGGCGGTGCTTGCCATGGTGAGGGCCGGCGACACCGCAGACGCGGAGGCCGTACTGGTCCCGGACACGGCCATGCATTCCCTGCGCTGGCTGGACGACCTCGAGTCCGCGGTCGGCAAGCCCGTGCTGACGGCGAATCAGGTGACGGTCTGGGAGGGTCTGCGTCTGCTGGGGCCGGTGCCGCGACTGCACGGGATGGGCTCGCTGCTGAGCCGGGCCCTGCCGTGACGTCGTCTCGTCGCACCATCGAACCGCTGGTGCGTGAGTCGACTCCCGGCATCATCGCCGACAAGCTGCGCACCGCAATCGGCCGCGGCGACTTCAAGGCGGGCGACCAGCTCGGCGAGGCGCAACTGGCTCGTGAGCTGGGGATCAGTCGCGGCCCGCTGCGTGAGGGCATGCAGCGATTGACCCAGGAGGGCCTGCTGGTCTCCGTCCGCAACCGTGGCCTGTTCGTCGTCGAGATGACACCGGAGAACGTCCGGGACATGTACGTCGCCCGAGCCGCGATCGAACGCGCGGCGGCTGAGCAGATCTTCGGTCATGACCCGCAGGATGCTGGCGACCAGCTCCTCGCGGTCACCGGGCAGATGGCGCAGGCGGCTTCCCGCGAGGATGATCCGAAGGTCAGCGAGGCTGACATCGACTTCCACCAGATGCTCGTCTCCCTGTCCCGCAGCCCGCGGTTGGTGCGGATCCACCAGACGCTGCTGACCGAGACACGGATGTGCATCCACGCCCTCGAGCAGACGTACCGCCACTCCGACGACCGCGTGGCCGAGCACCGCGGGATCGCGGAAGCGTTTGTGGCGCTCGACCCGGCGTTGACCGACGCCCGCCTGGTGGCGCACATGGAGGACGCGGTCGTGCGCCTCGCCACCGGGGCTCCGCGACGAACGACACCGTCGCAGCCGACGCCGGCGTGACGCCCATGGTCAGGCGAGTGCGATCCCGATGTACTTGGTCTCCAGGAACTCCTCGATCCCGGTCGGTCCACCTTCGCGTCCGAGGCCGGACTGCTTGACGCCGCCGAAGGGTGCGGCGGGGTTCGACACCACTCCCTGGTTGAGCCCGACCATGCCGGTCTCAATCGCCTCGGCCACCCGCAGAGCGCGGCGCAGGTCGTTGGTGTAGACGTAGGAGACTAGGCCGAACTCGGTGTCGTTGGCGGCGGCGACGACTTCGGTCTCGTCCTTGAAGGGGGTCAACGGGGCCACCGGCCCGAAGATCTCTTCGTCGGCCATCCGTGCGGAGCGGGGTACGTCGGTCAGCACGGTCGGCGGGTAGAAGTAGCCCTGGCCCGTCGGCGTCACACCGCCGGTGAGGACGCGTGCTCCTTGCTGCACGGCGTCTGCAACCAGCTCACTCACCTTGCGCCGGGCAGCCTCGTCGATGAGCGGACCCACCCGTACCCCGTCGTCGACACCACGGCCGACCGGCAACGCGGACATCTTCTCGGTGAGGCGGTCCCCGAACTCCTCGATGATCTCCTGATGGACGTAGATGCGGTTGGCCGCGGTGCACGCCTCCCCCATGTTGCGCATCTTCGCCGCAATCGCGCCGTCGACGGCTTCGTCGAGGTCCGCGTCCTCGAAGACGATGAACGGCGCGTTGCCGCCGAGTTCCATCGAGGTGCGCAGCACCTTGTCCGCGCACTGTTCCAGCAGGATCCGGCCCACCTTGGTCGAGCCGGTGAAGGACAGCTTGCGCGCCAGCCCCGACCTGATCAACGGCTCCATCACCCCGGTGGCGTCCGCTGTGGTGACCACGTTCACGGCACCGGCCGGCAGACCGGCCTCGCGCAGGATGTCGACGAACGCCAGCGTGGACAACGGCGTCTGTTGCGCCGGCTTGACCACGCTCGTGCAACCGGCAGCGATGGCGGGGCCGATCTTGCGGGTGGCCATCGCCATCGGGAAGTTCCACGGCGTGATCAGCAGGCACGGTCCGACCGGTTGCTTGGCGACGAGGAATCGTGCGCCGCCGGCCGGCGCGGCCTGGTACCCGCCGTCGATGCGGACGGCCTCACCGGCGAAGTGGCGCAGGAACTCAGCCGCGTACGCGATCTCACCATGGGCCTCGGCCAACGGCTTGCCCATCTCCAGGGTCATGAGCAGCGCCAGGTCGTCGATCCGGTCGTGCAGCAGGTCGAACGCCCGCATGAGTGTGTCAGCGCGCTCCCGCGACGACGTGGCGGCGAATGACGCCTGCGCCGCTGCGGCTGCTTCGAGCGCGGCCCGCCCGTCCGCGGGGGAAGCGTCTGCGACCGCGCAGAGAGCCTCGCCGGTCGAGGGATCCACCACGTCGAACGTCGCCCCTCGCTCGGCGTCGACCCAGCGGCCGCCGACGTACAGCTGCTGGGGGGCGCGCTCGAACACGGCCTGCGCGGTGGTGGAAGTGTCTGGCTGGCTCGTGCCCATCCGACGTCCTTTCGCACGTGCGGCTAGGGCGCATTGGCCTTCGACCAGCACTGCTGTACGGTGATTGTCGACAATCTACCAGAGGGGTGCACTCGTGGCTGAACTCTCGCAGGTCCTCAAGCAGGCCACCGGCGTCGTGGCGGCCCGCGGAGAAGGCGTCCACCTCTTCGACGAGGCGGGCCGCCGGTTCCTCGACTTCACCGCCGGGATCGGGGTGACGAGCACCGGTCACTGCCATCCTCGCGTGGTGGAGGCTGCCCAGCGCCAGGTGGGGACGCTGATCCATGCCCAGTACACGACGGTCCTGCACCGCCCCCTGCTCGACCTGGTCGACCGGCTCGGCGAGGTGCTGCCGGCTGGGCTGGACCGGATGTTCTTCGCGAACTCCGGGTCGGAGGCCATCGAGGCTGCGTTGCGCCTGAGTCGGCAGGCCACCGGTCGCCCCAACGTCGTCGTCTTCCACGGCGGCTTCCACGGCCGTACGGTCGCGGCCGCCTCGATGACGACCTCCGGCACCAAGTTCCGCTCCGGCTTCAACCCGATCATGGGCGGCGTCCACATCGCCCCGTTCCCGGACCCCACCCACTTCGGCTGGCCCGTCGAGGAGGCAACCGACTTCGCGCTGCGCCAGCTGGACTACCTCCTGCAGACAGTCACTCCCCCACAGGACACCGCCGCGTTCGTCGTCGAGCCGGTGCTGGGCGAAGGCGGCTATGTGCCCGGCAACGCCAGGTTCTTCGCCGGGCTGCGCGAACGTGCCGACCGGCACGGGATCCTGCTCGTAGTCGACGAGGTCCAGACCGGGTGGGGCCGCACCGGCAGATTCTGGGGCGGTGACCACTTCGACGTCCGGGCCGACATCCTGGTGACGGCCAAGGGCCTGGCCTCCGGCTTCCCGCTGTCTGCCATCGCTGCGTCCTCGGACCTGATGGCCCAGGCCTGGCCAGGTTCGCAGGGGGGCACGTACGGAGCCAACGCCGTCGCCTGCTCAGCGGCGCTGGCCACGCTGGATGTCATCGTGGAGGAGAAGCTGGTGGACAACGCCGCCGAGCGCGGTGACCAGCTGCGCGCGGCGCTCACCGATGTCGCGTCTGGTCATGACCGGATCACCGACGTACGCGGACTCGGCCTGATGCTCGGCAACGAGTTCCGCAACGCCGCCGGCACCCCGGACGGAGCCACTGCGGCCGCCGCCCAGCAGGAGGCAGCGCAGCGCGGCCTGCTGGTGCTCACCTGCGGGGCGTGGGGTCAGGTCGTTCGCTTTATCCCGGCTCTTGTGGTGCAGGCCGAGCACGTCGACGAGGCTGCGTCCATCTGGGCGGAGTCGGTGGCAGCTGTCCATGCCTGAGCTTGCGTCACGCCTGAGCAGACCGCTGACATGGTGAGGATCCGGCAAGCGCGCGCTGACGATCGAGCCGCGATCTGCGCGGTGGCTCGGTCGGCGTACGCCCCCTATGTGGAGCGCATGGGGCGCGAGCCGGCTCCGGTGCGCGCTGACTACGAGGACCTGATTCGTCGGGGACACGTGTGGGTCGCAGAAGTAGACGGCGCGGTAGCCGGGCTCATCGTGCTGTTGGCCGATGCCGATCACCTGCTCCTGGAGAACGTCGCGGTTCGTCCCGAGACACAGGGCAGCGGAGTCGGGGGACACCTGCTCGCCTTCGCGGAGGGCCAGGCAGTCGCCTGGGGTTTGGCCGAGGTCAGGCTCTACACCAATGAAGCCATGGCCGAGAACTTGACTTATTACCCGCACCACGGCTACGCCGAAACGCATCGAGCCGTCGAGGACGGCTACCGACGGGTCTTCTTCTCGAAACTGGTCAGACCAGACTCAAGGTAGGCGGCCGCCGCGCGTGGGCCTGTTACCCGGCCTGAGCACCGGATCAAAGTAGATTGTTGACAATCCTATTTTCTACGCTTACGGTCTGCGGAGGTAATGTGGCCACCGAGCGGACCGTCCGCCGAGGCAGCCGACACGTCCCTTCAGCCCGGAGTTCAGCAACGGAGGATCAGGCATGAGTCACACCAGCGGTTGGTCCCGGCGCAGCTTCCTTCGCCACGGTGGGCTGGTTGCCGGCCTGGTGGTGGCTCCCGGCCTCGTCACGGCTTGCTCGCGCACTGATACTGACGGCAGCGACGGCGGTGGCGGCGGCGCACTCGACCAGTTGCGTAGCCAGGGCACGATCACCGTCGGGATAGCTGGCGAAGAGCCGTACGCCTACCTCGACGGTGGCGAGCTCACCGGCATGGACCCGACCGTGCAGAAGACGATCTGGGGCAACCTCGGCATCGACACCGTCGAGGCCACACAGGTATCTTTCGACGGGCTGATCCCCGGACTCAACGCCAATCGCTTCAACGTCGTGGCCGCGGGAATGTTCATCACACCCGAACGATGCGTCGAGGCGGCCTTCTCCGACCCGATGTACTGCGTCCCGAACGCCTTTCTCGTGCCGCCAGGCAATCCTGACGACATCACCGATTTCCAGTCCGTTGCCGACGCCGGAATCAGGCTCGGTGTGCTCGGCGGAGCCGTCGAGGGTGACTTTGCGAAGCAGTCCGGTGTCGCCGGCTCCAACATCGTCACGGTGCCGACAACGCGCGACGGGTTGCTCCAGCTCGAGCAGGGCCGGCTCGACGCGTTCGGCCTCACCACGATCACGCTGCGCGACGTACTGGAGCAGAATCCCGACACCGAGGTCGTCCTGACCGAACCGTTCACACCGGTCGTTGACGGCAAGGAGCAGCTGGGCTGTGGCGGGGCTGTGTTCCGCCAGGAGGACGAGGAGCTGCTGGCGGCGTTCAACGAGGAATTGACCAAGTTGAAGGAATCCGGTGAACTGCTCGAGATCATCGAGCCCTTCGGCTTCGGTCCGGAGACGATCCCGGCTGACGACGTCACCACTCAACGGCTCTGCGACGGCAGCTGACAGGTCCGACATGGCTGACCTCCAGTTCGTGCCCTGGGTGGACAATCTCCTGGGCGGGCTGTGGGTGACGATCTATGTCACCGTGCTGGGAGCGGTCGGCGCGACGCTCGTCGCCTTCGCGCTCGGTCTCCTGGTCCGGATGAAGGCAGCCCTGCCGCGTATCGGGGCCAGGATCGTGATCGAGTTCTTCCGGGGCACGTCCTTACTGGTCCAGTTGTTCTGGCTCTTCTACGTGCTGCCACTGCTGGGTTACCGGCTGACCCCGATCGCGGTAGCCGTGGTCGCCTTCTCGCTGAATTTCGGCGCTTACGGCGCCGAGGTGGTGCGCGGAGCGATCACCGCCGTGCCCCGACCCCAGTGGGAGGGCGCCATCGCTCTGAGCCTCTCCCCGGTCCAGCGGATGCGGCGGGTCATCATCCCGCAGGCCTTGCCACTGATGATCCCCCCGTTCGGCAACCTGCTGATCCAGCTGCTCAAGAGCACTCCGTTGGTGTTCCTGGTCACGGTGACCGACCTGGCCACGGTCGCCGACCAGTATCGCGCGGCGGAGGGCAACGAAGCTTTCATCTTCGGCCTGCTGCTCGTCGTCTACTTCGTGCTCGCGTACCTATGCACGCTCCTGATGCACGTGCTGGAGGCGCGTGCCAAGGGCCGGCTCGGCCAACGCGAGGAACGGAGCAAGATCTTCGCCTTCCGCGGGCCGGCGGCGCAGGAGGGTGAGGTCGCATGACCTGGGACATGGACTACGCCCTGGACAGCCTGCCCCCGATCCTGGAGGCCTTCTTGCGCTACACGCTGCTGGCGACCGTGCTGGGGTCGGTGCTCGCCGCCGTACTCGGCCTGGTTTTCGCCGTCATTCGGCGTGCGCACGTTCCCGTACTCGCGCCGTTGACCACGGTGTTCATCGAATTCGTCCGCAGCACCCCGATCCCGATCCAGCTGTTCTTCATGTTCTACGTGCTGCCCTCGATCGGTATTACGCTGGGCGGGTTGTTCGTGGGCGTGCTGACGCTGGGCGTGCATTACGCCTGCTATTACGCCGAGATCTACCGGGCCGGCATCGATGCAGTGCCGCCCGGCCAGTGGGAGGCCTGCACCGCGTTGTCGTTGCCCGCGCGCTACCAATGGCAGCGTGTCGTCCTGCCGCAGGCGATCCGCAACGTGTTGCCGTCGCTGGGCAACTACGTGATCTCCATGTTCAAGGAGACCCCGTTTCTCTTTCTCATCTCCATACCGGAGATGGTCCGAACAGCGATCGACATCGGTGGCGGAAGCTTCCGGTACGTCGAGCCGCTCACGATCGCCGGCCTCATCTTCCTGGCCGCCAGCTACCCGAGCTCGGTAGCACTGAGAAGACTGGAGCATCGTGTTGGCCACGCCTGACACCACCTCGCCCGAAGCCCAGCACGGGGGTAGCGGCTCGCCGCTGATCACCTTCGACAAGGTCGTGAAGCGGTTCGGAGACCACGTCGTCCTCCGCGATCTCGACTTCAACGTGGGACCCGGTGAGCGGTGCACGCTGATCGGCCCGAGCGGCTCCGGCAAGACCACGATCCTGCGGTTGTTGATGACGCTGGAGAAGGTGGACGGTGGTCACATCTGGGTGGACGGTGAGCCCCTGTCCCACATGCCCAAGGGCGACCGGCTGATCCCTGCGGACGAGAAGCACCAGCGTCGCGTCCGTACCAAGATCGGGATGGTCTTCCAGCAGTTCAACCTGTTCCCCAACATGACGGTGCTGGGCAACATCACAGAGGCCCCGATCCGGGTCCTCGGCAAGAGCCGGGACGAGGCCGAGCAGGACGCCAGGGAACTGCTGGAGCGGGTCGGGCTCGAGGCCAAAGTCGATGCGCACCCGACGCAGCTGTCGGGCGGCCAGCAGCAGCGGGTGGCGATCGCCCGGGCCTGCGCGATGGAGCCCAAGGTCCTCCTGCTCGACGAGGTGACCTCAGCCCTGGACCCGGAGCTCGTCGCCGGCGTGCTCAACGTGCTTCGCGAGATTGCCGAGACCACCGACATCACCATGCTGATCGTGACCCACGAGATGCATTTCGCTCGCGACGTCTCGCACCGGGTGCTGATGTTCGACGGTGGCCAGATCATCGAGGACAGCCCACCCGAGGAGATTTTCGAGAACCCGGCCCACGAGCGCACCAAGCGCTTCCTCAAGGCGGTGCTCGAGCAAGGGTGACAGCGATCGACGCGGGCACACCGTACGACGATCGTCGTGCCAGAGTCCGTGAGGCCATGGACGAGCTCGGGTGTGACGCCCTGGTCCTGGTCACCCCCGAAAACATCCACTACCTCACCGGGCTCGACCACCAGGGCCACTTCGCGTTCACCGCGCTGATGCTGCCCCGCGACGGAGAGCCCCGCGTGGTGGCGCGGGAGATGGAGCGGCCCACGGTGGTGAACCAAGCGGTCGGATGTGCGTTTCAGGGGTACGCCGACGGCGACGACCCGGCTGCGGTGGCAGCGGCTGCCGTCCGCACAGCGGGTAGCGTGACCCGCGTCGGGACCGAGCTGACCAGCATGTGCCTTCCTCCTCTCGTCTGGGACTCGCTGCGGCGGCGCCTGCCCGGCGTCGAGTGGATCGATTGCTCGCCGCGGATGTCCTGGATCCGCGCCGTGAAGTCGCCGGCCGAGATCGCCTGCGTGCGTGCCGCCGCCGGGATGTCAGACGCCG
>Ga0136624_1000019_pt1 | contig 42848 bp, 43 predicted proteins | sample AntDrymUQ4692206_2_FD_104802 | JGI IMG/M metagenome (GOLD analysis project Ga0136624, IMG submission 104802) | Polar desert sand microbial communities from Dry Valleys, Antarctica - metaG UQ469 (22.06) | ecosystem: Environmental > Terrestrial > Soil > Desert | place: Antarctica: Dry Valley... | reverse complement strand
AGGCGGCTCAGGCGGCTCAGGCGGCTCAGGCAGCCGAGCGTGCCTGACGAGGAGACCGTCCCGGCCGCGGCTGCCGGCACGCGCTTGGATGTCTTCCTCGCCGCACGGGCCGGCTCGCGCGCTGCCGCGCAGCGCCTGATCGACCGCGGGCACGTCAGCGTGGACGGCGAGATCTGCGCCAAGCGACACCTGCTCGCAGGCGGCGAGCTGGTCTCGATCTCCGAGCCCGCCACGGTTCAGGAGCCCACAGCGCCGCCGGCGTCCTTCGCCATCGCGTGGGAGGACGAGCACCTCATGGTGGTGGACAAGCCCGCGGGCGTCGTCGTGCATCCCGCACGCGGGCACCGCCAGGGGACGCTCGTGCAGGCGCTCGCCGGCCTGGCGGTCGGCGGGGAGCGGCCCGACCGCCCCGGCATCGTGCACCGCCTGGACCGTGACACCTCGGGCCTGCTCGTGGTCGCACGCTCGGATGCGGTGCACGCCGCACTCAAGGCGCTGCTCGCCGCCCGCGAGCTCGACCGCGAGTACCTCGCACTCGTCGAGGGCCGCCCACCGGCCCGGCGGGGCACCATCGATGCGCCGCTGGGACGCGACCGCCGTGTGCGGACGCGGATGTCCACCGACACGGACCACCCACGCGAGGCGATCACGCACTTCGCCGTCGAACGGGCGCTGGCGGACGACACCCTGCTGCGAGTGCGGCTCGAGACGGGCCGGACGCATCAGATTCGCGCGCACCTGCTCGCGATCGGCCATCCGATCGCGGGCGATCCGGAGTACGGCTCGCCCGGCCGCCACGGGCTGAAGCGCCAGTTCCTCCACGCGATCCGGCTCGCCTTCCCACACCCGGTCACCGGTGCGGCGGTCGACGTCGGCTCCCCGCTGCCGGTGGACCTCGCGGCGGCGCTCGAGCGCGCCGGGCGCTGACAGGACCCGCGCCGTTTCGGTCGTCTAGACTCAGACGGCGTCCGCCTCGTCCGAGGTGGCTTGTTCGCTTGTCCCTCCGACCCCGGGCGGCCCAACCAACCTGAGGCTGCGGCCCCTGCCCCGGCGCTGAGCGCCGGAGTTCCGCACCGCCTCTTCGCCCGGGCACCGCATCAGCAACCGATAAGGGAGACGTGCCCGTGGCTCAAGAAGTCGGGATCAGGGAGCTGTTGGAGGCCGGTGTGCACTTCGGCCACCAGACGCGCCGCTGGAATCCGAAGATGCGTCGCTTCCTCCATGGTGAGCGCGGCGGCATCTACATCATCGACCTCCTGCGCACCGAGCAGTTGCTCGGCCAGGCTCAGCGCTTCGCCGACGGGCTGGCGCGCCGCGGCGGCACCGTGCTGTTCGTCGGCACGAAGAAGCAGGCCCGCGACGGCGTCAAGGAGATCGCCGAGGCGGCCGGCCAGCCGTACGTCAACCACCGCTGGCTCGGCGGCCTGCTGACCAACTTCCAGACGATCTCCGCGCGCATAAAGCGCCTGCACGATCTCGAGCGCTACGAGACGGAGGGCCAGCTCGGCCTGCTGCCGACGCGCGAGCGGATGGCCGCCCAAGCCGACCTCGAGAAGCTGCGCGCCAACCTCGGCGGGGTGAAGAACATGCAGCGCGTCCCGGACGCGCTGTTCGTGATCGACCTCAAGACCGAGGCGATCGCCGTGCGGGAGGCCCAGCGCCTGCGGATCCCGATCATCGGGCTCGTCGACACGAACTGCGACCCGGACGGCATCGACTACGTCATCCCGGGCAACGACGACGGCATCCGTGCCTGCAACGTGATCACCAAGGCGATCGGCGACATCATCCAGTCGGGCAATCGCAGCTTCCGCGAGGAAGAGGAGCGCGCACGGCAGGCGGCGGCGGAGCAGGCGCGCCGCGAGGCCGAGGAGAAGGCGCGCAAGGAAGCCGAGGAGCTGGCCCGCAAGGAGGCCGAGGAGCTGGCCCGCAAGGAGGCCGAGGAGGCCGCCGCGCGCGAGGCGCTCACGCAGGGTGGCGCGAGCGAAGCGGTGACGAGCCCCGAGCGGAGCGGTGACGAGGCTCCAGGCCGAGGCAGGGGCGAGGCAGTCGAGCCCCGCGACGTTGCCGAGGCGACGGTCGCCGAGGCCGTCCAGGAGCTCGGGCGCCCGCAGGCCGAGGGCCGCCGGTCGGCCGAGGCGGGGGCCGCCGCGCAGGCCGCCGACGAGCCAGCCATGCCGGCGGGTGGCAAGGGCTCCGGGACGACCAGCCGCGAGGCAAAGGTGAACCCGAACGCGGGCGAGCGGGTCCCGCAGGCGGCCGGCGCGCCCGCCGGCGCCGGCGCGCCGTCCTCGGAGGCTGCCGCCGCGCCCACGGAGGAGGCCCCGGCGAAGAAGGCGCGCAGCCGGGCCAGGAAGGTCAAGACGGACGCAGGCGCCGCGGCACCTGAGCCGGGCCCGACCGCCGCCGCGGAGGCGGCGGCCGCGGAGGCCGCGTCGCCCGCGGACGCGCCGGTTGAGCCGGCCGCCGCGGAGGCCGCGCCGGCGCCGAAGCAGCCCGCCAGGCCCAGGCCGGCGAAAAGGCAGGCCGCTCCTGCCGCCGGGGCGACTCCCGCGGCGGCGGCCGTGCCGCCCGCCCCGGACCCGGCGGCCGCGCCAGTGCCGGAGGCGACGCCTGAGCCGGAGGCCGGCGACGACGGCAAGGGCGTGATCGACCGCGCACAGGACGCCGCCAACACGGCCGTCGACACCGCGCAGGACGTCGCCGCGGGCGCGGTCAAGAACGCCGTGGCCGACTCCGACGACGACGAGAAGCCGACCGAGAACCAGGAGAAGGACTCCAAGTGAGCACCCCCACGATCTCCGCCAAGCAGGTCAAGGAGCTCCGCGATCGGACGGGCGCCGGAATGATGGACTGCAAGAACGCGCTCGCGGAAACCGACGGCGACATCGACCGCGCGGTCGAGCTGCTGCGCGTCCGCCTCGGCGACAAGGCGCTGAAGATGGGCGGCCGCGAGGCCACGGAAGGCACCGTGCAGGCCTACATCCACGGCAACGGCAAGGTCGGCGTGCTCGTGGAGGTCGACTGCAACACGGACTTCGTGGCTCGCAACGACGACTTCATCGGGTTCGCACGCGAGGTCGCCATGCACATCGCGGCGTCCCCGAGCGTCCGCTACGTCGCCGAGGAGGACATCCCCGCGGACGACAGGCAGGCCGAGCTGCGCGTGTTCGAGCGCCAAGCCGCCGACAAGCCCGAGAACGTGCGCACGAAGATCGCCGAAGGCAAGCTGCGCAAGTGGATGGAGGAAGTCGTGCTCCTCAAGCAGCCTCACGTCAACACGGACAAGCACGAGGGCAAGACGATCGAGGAGCTGCGCGCCGCGCTGTCCGGCACCACGGGCGAGAACGTGGTGATCCGGCGCTTCTCGCGCTTCGCGGTCGGGACGTAGTCGACATGAGCGCTCCAGTCTTCGAGCGCATCCTGCTCAAGTTGTCGGGGGAGGCGCTGATGGGCGACCTCGAGTACGGCACCGATCCTGCGCGCGTCGAGGCGATCGCCGCGCAGATCAAGGGCGTGCACGACCGCGGCGTGGAGGTCGCGGTGGTGCAGGGCGCGGGCAACATCTTCCGCGGGCTGACCGCCGCGACCCAGCAGGGCATGGACCGCGCGACGGGCGACTACATGGGCATGCTCGCCACCGTGCTCAACGCGCTGACGCTGCAGGACGCGCTGGAGCGGCTCGGCGTCCACACTCGCGTCCAGAGCGCGATCACGATCTCCGAGGTCGCCGAGCCCTACATCCGCCGCCGGGCGATGCGCCACCTCGAGAAGGCGCGCGTGGTGATCTTCGCGGCCGGCACCGGCAATCCGTTCTTCACGACGGACACCGCGGCCGCGCTCCGCGCGCTCGAGATCCACGCCGAGGTGATCCTCATGGCCAAGAACGGCGTGGAAGGCGTCTTCACGGCCGACCCGCAGCTCGAGCCCGACGCGGAGTTCATTCCCGAGATCACGCATCGCGACGCGCTCGAGCGCGGGCTCCGGGTGATGGACTCGACGGCGCTCTCGCTGTGCATGGACAACGCGCTCCCGATCTACGTGTTCAACATGGACGACGAGTCCAACATCGATCGGATAGTTTCCGGCGAACGGGTGGGGACCCTCGTGACGACATGAGCATCATCGACGACCTCCTCTCAGACGCGCGCGAGCACATGGCCAAGTCCGTGGACGCGACGCGCGGCAAGTTCGGCTCCGTCCGGACCGGGCGCGCCAGCCCGAGCCTGCTCGACCGCATCGTGGTCGACTACTACGGCGCGCAGACGCCGCTCAAGCAGCTCTCGACGATCCACACGGCCGAGGCACGGCTGCTCACCGTGCAGCCCTACGACAAGAACTCGATCAAGGCGATCGAGCGCGCGATCATGGAATCCGACGTCGGCCTCAATCCGTCCAACGACGGGCAGCTCATCCGGCTCACGATCCCCGAGCTCACCGAGGAGCGCCGCAAGGACCTGGTCAAGGTCGTGCGCGGGCTGGCCGAGGAGGGCAAGGTCGCCCTGCGCAACATCCGCCGCGACACGATGCACGACCTTCGGGAGCTGCGGGACGCCGGCGAGGCGGGTGCGGACGACGAGCATCGCGCCGAAGAGGCGCTGCAGAAGCTGACCGACGACAAGGTCGGGGAGCTCGACGCGCTCGTCAAGGCCAAGGAAGTAGAGATCCTCGAGGTGTGAGCGCCTCCGGCGCCACCTACGTCGCGATCATCACCGACGGCAACGGACGCTGGGCCAATCAGCGCGGGCTGCCGGTGGAGGAGGGTCACCGCGCCGGTGCGGACACGGTCAAGGCGCGCCTGCGCGACGCCGTCGACCTGGGCATTCGCGAGCTGACCGTCTACTCCTTCTCCACCGAGAACTGGGCGCGGCCGATCGAGGAGGTCGCCGCGCTGATGGAGATGTTCTCCGAGCGCATCCTCGCCGAGACGCCCGAGCTGCACGAGGAGGGCGTGCGCATGCGGTTCATCGGCCGTCGCACGGGCGTCGCACCCGAACTGCTGGAGCAGATGCGCTGGGCCGAGGACAAGACGGGCGAGAACGACCGGATCACCCTGTTCGTCGCGTTCAACTACGGGGGTCGGGCGGAGATCGTCGACGCGGCGCGGTCGTTCACCGGGGGAACGGAGGCGGAGTTCCGAGCGCACCTCTACGCGCCGGACATGCACGACCCCGACGTGATCATCCGCACGAGCGGTGAGCAGCGGCTCTCGAACTACCTGCTCTGGCAGTCGGCGTACTCCGAGCTGCACTTCACCGACGTGCTGTGGCCCGACTTCGGGCGGGCGGACCTGGAGTTCGCGCTCGCGGAGCTCGATGCGCGCCGGCGGCGCTTCGGCGGGCGCTGATGGCGACGTCGTCGCGGCGCAGGGCACGGCGCTCGCGCCGGCGCAACTCCCTGTCGGACCTCGGCGCGCGCCTGTGGGTGGCGGTCCCGGCGGCCGCGTACGCGATCTTCATCGTCGTCGCGGGCGGCGCGGTGTTCGCGGCCGGCGTGGTGCTCCTCGGATTCGTCTGCCTGCACGAGCTGTTCCGGATGTACGAGGCGCTGCGCCCCGTGAAGCTCGCCGGCTTCCTCGGGCTCGCCGGTCTCGGCGCGGCGGCGCACTTCGGCGGCGAGCACCAGGTGCTGCTGGCCACGGTCGCGTTCTTTCCCCTGCTCTTCCTGCTCGCGATGGCGATGCCCGAGCGTCCCGGCGTTCCCGTCACCGACGGGATGGCCATCACGCTCCTGGGCACGCTGTGGGTCGGGCTGGCGATCGCCCACGCGATCCTGCTGCGCGAGCTGCCGCACGGCAACGGCATCGTGATCGACATCCTGGTCGGCACCTTCCTCGGCGACACGGCGGCCTACCTGGGCGGCCGCGCATTCGGCACCCGGCCGCTGGCGCTCCGGATCTCGCCCAGCAAGACCCTCGAAGGGCTGGCGTTCGGGGTCCTCGGCGCGACGGTGGCGGTCTGGTGCGCCGGCCTGTACCAGGACTGGCTGGGAGGCTGGAACGCCCTGCTCCTCGGGGTGGTGGTCGGCCTCGCGGCGCCGGTCGGCGACCTGTTCGAATCCAGAGTCAAGCGCGACGCCGGAACCAAGGACGCCGGCACGCTGTTCGGCGCGCACGGGGGTGCGCTCGACCGGCTGGACGCCGCGTTCTTCACGCTCGTGGCCGGGTACTACGTGTGGCTGCTGATGCTATGAGCACCGCCGACCAGACCGAGCACGTCGAGCCTGGCCCGGACGACCGGGAGCGGGAGGAGCGCAAGCGCGATCGCCAGATGGTCGAGCTGCTCAACGAGCTGCGCGTGGCGCTGCCCGGGGAGCTGCCACCGAACGCCGTCGGGCATGCTCCACGCCAGGTTTGCTCAGCGCGTCTGAAACCGACCCTGGGTGAGTTTGTTCTCGCGGGATTCAGGCTTAGCCGGCGCTCACGAACCCCCTGCCACACTAGGCCGCCGGATGAAGCGGCTCCTGATCCTCGGCTCCACGGGCTCCATCGGCACCCAGGCGCTCGACGTCGTGGCGCGCGCGCCGGAGGCTTTCGAGCTGGTCGGCCTGTCGGCCGAGCGCTCCCACGACATGCTCGTCGCGCAGGCGCGCGCCCACCGCGTGCGGCAGATAGCGCTGAGCGACCCCGACGCCGCCGCCCGCGCGGCGGAGGCGTGGACCGACGGCGAGGTGCTCGCCGGTCCCGAGGGGCTCGTGCGGCTCGTGGCCGAGACGGGCGCCGACCTGGTCCTCAACGCGATCGTCGGCTCCGCCGGCCTGGGCCCGACCATCGTGGCCCTGACGGAGGGCATCGACGTCGCGCTGGCCAACAAGGAGTCGCTGGTCGTCGGCGGCGAGCTCGTGATGGCGCTGTGCGAGGCGACGGGCGCCCAGCTGATTCCGGTGGACTCCGAGCACTCGGCGCTTCGCCAGCTCGTCGACGGCGAGCCGGCGGGCACGGTCGATCGCCTCACCCTCACGGCGTCGGGCGGCCCGTTCCGCGGGCGCACGCGCACGGAGCTGGCCGGGGTAAGCGTCGAGGCGGCGCTGAAGCACCCGACGTGGGCGATGGGCGGCAAGATCACGATCGACTCGGCGACGCTGATGAACAAGGGGCTCGAGGTGATCGAGGCGCACTGGCTGTTCGGCACCCCGTACGAGCGCATCGACGTCGTCGTGCACCCCCAGTCGATCGTGCATGCCATGGTCGGCCTCTGCGACGGCGCCACGCTGGCGCATCTTGGCCATCCGGACATGCGCGTCCCGATCGCGTACGCACTGCACCATCCCGACCGCGTCGACGTGCCGGTCCGCACGCTCGACCTCGCCGAGATCGGCGCGCTCACGTTCGAGCCGCCCGACCTCGATGCGTTCCCGTGCCTCCGGCTGGCGCGCGAGGCGGCGGAAGCCGGCGGCACCGCTACGTGCGTGCTCAACGCCGCCAACGAGGTAGCCGTCCACGCGTTCCTGTCCGACCGGCTGGACTTCATGGGGATTCCGGCGGTGATCGAGACGACGCTCGAGCGGCTGCCCGCCCAGCGCGTGCACTCCTTCGAGACGCTCTATCGAGCGGACGGCGAGGCCCGCCGGCTGGCGGCCGAGACCGTGGGATCCCGAGGCGCACGCGGCAAGACGTCAGCCGGTGACGAGACCCCCGGCCGGGGCAGGAAGCGAAGCGAGGCGGTATGAGCTGGGTGCTCGCCTTCCTCGGCTTCGCTGCGCTGATCATCCTGCACGAGCTGGGGCACTTCGGCGCGGCCAAGGCGGTCGGCATGCGGGTGGAGCGCTTCGCTCTGTTCTTCCCGCCGCTGCTCGGACGCGTCCGCCGGGGGGAGACGGAGTACGCGATCGGCTCCATCCCGCTGGGCGGCTACGTGAAGATCACCGGGATGAATCCGGCGGAGGAGATCGCGCCGGAGGTGGCGCACCGGGCGTACTACCGCCAGCCCGTGTGGAAGCGGATCGTCGTCATCGCCGCCGGCCCGGCCGTCAACATCGTGCTGGCCCTCGTCCTGCTCACGGGGTACCTGCTGATCTGGGGCACCCCGGTCCTGGCGCCGACCAACCGGATCGCGGCGCTCGGCGAGGGCTCCGCGGCCGCGCAGTTCCTACGCGTGGGCGACCGGGTCGTCGCCGTCGACGGCCGGCGCGGCGATCTGGAGACCTTCAGGAAGCAGATCGGCACGCATCGCTGCCCCGGCGAGCAGGTCGACGGATGTCGGGCCGCCGCCTCGGCGCTGGTGACGGTGACGCGCGAGGGGCGCGAGCAGTCGTTCCTGATCGCCCCGATCTACAGCGCGCAGGAGAAGCGCCCGCTGCTCGGCTTCAGCTATGACGGCAACCGCAGCTTCGAGCCGGTCGACGGCGTGAGCGACGCCGTGGTGACGAGCCTCGACCAGATGTGGTTCGTCACGACAGCCACCGTCGAGGCGATCGCCGGCATCTTCGAGGCCGAGAAGCGCAAGGAGCTCTCCGGCGTCGTCGGCGGCTACGAGGCGACGCGCCAGTCGATCGAGCTCTCCACCGACCGCGCCGTCTTCCTGCTCGCGCTCATCTCCCTCTCGCTCGGCGTCATCAACCTGTTCCCGTTCCTGCCGCTCGACGGCGGCCACATCTTCTGGGCGCTGGCCGAGAAGGTGCGCGGGCGGGCGATTCCCTTCAGCGTCATGGAACGCGCGGGGTTCGTGGGCTTCGCGCTCGTCATCGGCCTGTTCATGATCGGCCTCACGAACGACATCGGCCGCCTGACCGGCGAGGGGTTCCAGGTCAGATAGGTCGTAGGGCCGGGGCGCTTCTAGACTGAGTGGCAGATGGCTTCTCAGCGACATGTCACCGTCGGCGACGTCCAGGTCGGTGGCGGCGCTCCCGTCGTCGTCCAGACGATGACCAAGACGGAGACGGCCAACCTCGCGGCCACGATGGACCAGATCAGGAGGGTGGCGGACGCGGGCGCCGACCTCGTGCGCGTCGCCGTGCCACGCGACAAGGACATCGAGGCGCTCAAGACGATCGTGCGCGAGTCGCCGATCCCGATCATCGCCGACATCCACTTCAACCACACGCTGGCGCTCAAGGCGATCGATGCCGGCGCCCACTGCGTGCGGCTGAACCCCGGCAACATCGGCGGCCCCGAGAAGGTCGCCGAGGTCGCCGAGCGGGCCACCGCCGCCGGCGTCCCCATGCGCATCGGCGTCAACTCCGGGTCGCTGCCCAAGCACCTCCACGCCCTGGAGCGCGAGAACTCGGTCGAGGCGCTCGTGAGTGCCGGCGTGGAGTTCGTGGCGCTCATGGAGCGGCTGCGCTTCACCGACTTCAAGGTCTCGATCAAGTCCACCAACGTGCCCAACACGATCGCCGCCAACCGCCTGCTCTCGGAGCGGATCCCCTACCCGCTGCACCTCGGCATCACCGAGGCGGGCACGAAGTGGTCGGGGTCGCTCAAGAGCGCCGTCGGGCTCGGGACGCTCCTGGCCGACGACATCGGCGACACGATCCGCATCTCCCTCTCGACGTTCCACGCCGAGGAGGAGGTCAAGGTGGCCTGGGAGATCCTCAAGGCGCTCAAGCTGCGCGAGCGCGGTCCCGTCCTGATCGCCTGCCCGACCTGCGGCCGCCTGCAGTTCGACATGGACACCGTGGTGGCCGACATCGAGCGCCGCCTGGAGGCCTACGCCGACCCGGTCGAGGTCGCAGTGCTGGGCTGCGCCGTCAACGGCATCGGCGAGGCGTCGCACGCCGACTTCGGGATCACCGGCGCGAAGAACGAGGGCCTGATCTTCTCCCGCGGCAAGGCCATCCGGAAGGTGCCGCAGGACCAGCTCGTCGACGAGCTGTTCAAGGAGATCGACAAGTACACCGCGACGAAGCGCATCGACGTCGACGCCGGCCAGCAGGCCGCCGGCGCCGAGTGGCTGCAGCGCATCGAGGAGGAGAACGCCGGCGAGCTGACTCCCGAGCGCCTGGCCAAGCTGGAGGCCGAGCGCGCCCGGGCCGACGCCGACAGCATCGACGCAGCGCTCGCGGAGGGCAACGGCCGCGCGCGCGTCCCGCTGGACGAGGACGTCTCGCCCGTCGACGTGCGCCGCTTCACTCGCACCTGAACGGCGCCGGGCACTCTCTAGGTTCGCGCCAGGGTGCCGCGTCACGCGGCACCCTGCCCAGCCCGTCGGCTCAGCCGGAAACGGCGCCGTAGCGCTCGGCGACCTTGCCCCAGTCGACGACGTTCCACCACGCGTCGATGTAGTCGGGGCGCTTGTTCTGGTACTTGAGGTAGTAGGCGTGCTCCCACACGTCGACGCCCACGAGCGGCGTCTGGCCGTCCGACAGCGGCGTGTCCTGGTTCGGCGTGCCGACCACGGCGAGGGCGCTGCCGTCGTGCACCAGCCACGCCCAGCCCGAGCCGAACTGGCCGACACCGGTCTCCTTGACCTTGGCCTTGAAGTCCTCGAAGGAGCCGAACGCGCTGTCGATCGCCTCGCGGAGCGCGCCGTCGGGCTCGCCGCCGCCGTCCGCGCTCATCGACTCCCAGAACAGCGTGTGGTTGTAGTGGCCGCCGCCGTTGTTGCGGACCGCGGCCTGCTTGGAGCTCGGGACCTGATCCAGGTCGGCGAGCACCTCCTCGATCGGCTTGCCGTCGAGCTCGGTGCCCTCCAGCGCCGCGTTGGCCTTGTCCACGTACGCCTGATGGTGCTTGTCGTGGTGGACCTTCATCGTCGCCTCGTCGATGTGCGGCTCGAGCGCGTCGTAGGCGTAGGGAAGCGGTGGGACCTCGTAAGCCATGCAATCCTCCTCGAATCGGGTGCCTGGGTTGTATCACTAGGCTCTGCGCCCGCATGACCCGACTCTCCGGCTACTTCCTTCCCACCGAGAAGCAGGCGCCCGCCGACGCGGAGGCGCTCTCGCACAAGCTGCTCGTCCGTGCCGGGATGATCCGCCAGGTCGGCAGCGGGTTGTGGAGCTGGCTGCCCGCCGGGTGGCGCGTGCATCAGAGGATCGTGCAGATCGTGCGCGAGGAGATGGACGCCATCGGCGGCCAGGAGCTGCTCATGCCGGTGCTCCACCCGGCCGAGCTGTGGCGGCGCACCGGGCGCTACGACATCCAGGAGCTGTTCAAGCTCTCCGACCGCAGGGGCGCGGAGATGGTGCTGGCGATGAGCCACGAGGAAGCGGTCACGTTCCACGTGGCCCAGGTGGTGCGCTCCTACCGCGACCTGCCGCTGTTCCTCTACCACTTCCAGATCAAGGAGCGCGACGAGCCCCGTCCACGTGCCGGCGTGCTGCGCACGCGCGAGTTCGTGATGAAGGACGCCTACACCTTCGACCGCGACCGCGAGGGCCTCGACGCGAGCTATGAGAAGCACGTGGTCGCGTACGGGCGCATCTTCGACCGGTTCGGGCTGGAGTGGTACAGCGTCGAGTCCGACGTGGGGATGATGGGCGGGTTCGGCGCGCACGAGTACATGGCGCCGTGCGCCGCGGGGGAGAACGACGTGGCACTCGCGCCCGGGTACGCGGCGAACGTCGAGGTCGCCGCCGCCGACCCTCAACCGGTCGAGCTGCCGCCGGCCCGGCCGGCGCCCGAAGCGGTCGAGACGCCCGGCCTCACGACGGTCGCGGTGGTGGCGGGCGAGCTCGGCGTGCCGGCCGGCGCGCTGCTCAAGGCCTACCCCGTGATCGTCGGCGGCGAGCTCCGCCTCGTGATGCTGCGCGGCGACCATCGCGTCAACGACATCAAGCTGCGCAACGCGCTCGGCGCCGAGTTCCGGCCGGCGCAGGCGGCCGAGTTCGAGGAGCTCGTCGGGCCGGCCGGATACATCGGGCCGGTCGGCGCCGGTGTGCCGATCCTGCTCGACCGCGGCGTGCGGGTGGGGGGGGCCGCTTCATACGTCACCGGCGCGAACCGTCCCGACGCGCACCTGCGTGGGGTCGAACCGGGCCGCGACTTCCCCTACGAGCCCGTCGACATCCGCTTCGTCGAAGCCGGCGACACGGTCGACGGCAACGCGATCCGGATCGAGCCCGCGATCGAGGTGGGCAACATCTTCAAGCTCGGCACGCGGTACTCCGAGCCGCTCGGCGCGACCTACCTGGACGAGTCGGGCACGGCGCGCCCGATCTGGATGGGCTCCTACGGGATCGGGCCCGCGCGCATCGCCGCCGCCGCCGTCGAGCAGTTCGCCGACGACCAGGGCATCGCCTGGCCGCGCGCGATCGCGCCGTTCGACGTCGAGCTGGTCGGCCTCGGCAAGCCGGGCACGCGCGAGCGCGAGCTCGCCGACCGCCTGTACGGCGAGTTGCGCGAAACCGGCCTGGACGTGCTCTATGACGACCGCGACGCCGGCCCGGGTGCCAAGTTCGCCGACGCGGAGCTGCTCGGGTTGCCGCTGCGGTTGACCGTCGGGCGGCGCACGCTCGAGGCCGGTGAGCTCGAAGCGCAGGTGCGGCGTGGGCGCGAGCAGCGCAGCGTGCCGCTGGAGGGCGCGGCGGAGGCCGCAGCAGACCTGTGGCACAGACTCCCGTAGAGCGCGCACGGCTCGGTTTCCGCCGCCTGTTCGGGCTGGATCGCTCAGGCCCGCCGCCGCCGCAGACGCTCGCGGGCCAGCCGCTCAACCCGTGGACGCTTCCGAACGCGATCGGCTACGTCCGCGTCGCGCTGATTCCCGTGTTCCTGGTGCTCGCCTTCTCCTCCGACAGCGGAACCGACGCCCTGCCCCTCGTGATCTTCGCGGTGATCGGGTGGACCGACTACCTGGACGGCATCACGGCCCGGCTCACCGGCCAGTACTCGCGCATGGGCACGCTGCTCGACCCGTTCGTGGATCGCATGCTGGTTCTCTCGGGCGTGGTCGTGTGCTGGCACTTCGAGCTCCTGCCGCGCTGGGGTCTCGCGCTGCTGGCCGTGCGCGAGCTGTTCGTGATCGGGCTCGTGCGGTTCGGCCTGCGCCACGACGTCGATCTGAAGGTCAACTGGCTCGGCCGCGCGGGGGTGTGGCCGGTCCTGAGCGCGCTGTTCTTCGGGATGGCCGGCGTGGAGTGGCTCGCGGACGCGTGCCTGTATCTCGGCCTCGTGCTGGTGCTCGGCTCGACCGCGCAGTACGTTCAAGAAGGGCGACGGCAGTATCGTGCCCGACCCTCGATGTGAGCTTGAGCATCGCTATGCTTGCCGTCTTGTGAACCAGGAAAGGACCGCGACGTCATGATGGACACCTTCCCCGACCTTGGCTCGCTGTCCGACCAGGAGCTCAAGGACCTGATCGGGCAGCTCACGGACGAGGAGCAGGAGGTGTCCTACCGTCGGCGGATCCTGCACGGCAAGATCGACATCCTTCGCGCGGAGCTCGTCAACCGGCTGCGCAAGAAGCACGAGGGTGGCGAGGACGTCATCTCCGGTGCCGACGTGCAGCGCCTCACCGACATCCTCGCCGGCCGGGGATCGGGCGGCGACGAGATCTAGCGCCTCGTGGCGCGGCACTGCCCCGAGTGCGGTTTCGTCGTGGGCGAAGCCGCGAACTACTGCCCCAAGTGCGGCGCCTACCTCGGCGCCGAGCCGGCTGCTGAGGAAGACGCCACGACGGCCACGTACGTCATCGACGAGGCGACGGGTGAGCTGCGCCCCGTCGACGTCGGCGATGTCGCGGCCCACAGCGGCGCGCTCGTCATCCGCTCAGGCGGCGGCCGGGTGGGGCAGTCCTTCCCGCTGAACGGAGAGCGCATGACGATCGGGCGCTCGCCGGAGGCCGAGGTGTTCCTCGACGACGTGACGGTGTCGCGCGACCATGCCGTGCTCGTCCGTCGCTCGGGCGCCTGGTTCCTCGACGACTCCGGCTCGCTGAACGGCACCTACGTGAATCGGCGCCGGATCGAGTCGCACAAGCTCGAGGAGGGCGACGAGTTGCAGATCGGCAAGTACAAGCTGTCCTACCTCGCCCGGTGATCCGCTTGACGGGGAACTAGCCGGTGGCCGAGCGCGAAGTCGACTCCGCAGCTCCCGATGGAGTGGGCGCGCCGCCGGGCGTCCCCGCCGAGCCCGCCGAGCCGACGGAGGCACGGCCTGACGCGCCCGCCGGCGAGCCACCGGCTTCGCCTGCGCCCCCGGGAAGCGGCAAGTCTCTGACCATCGGGGCCGTCTGCAAGGCGCTCGGGCTCGAGTTCCCGGACATCTCGATCTCCAAGATCCGCTACCTGGAGGACCAGAAGCTCCTCGCCCCGCGGCGCACGCCCGGCGGCTACCGGCTGTACTCCGGCAACGACGTCTCGCGCCTGCGCACGATCCTGCGCCTGCAACGCGACGAGTTCCTCCCGCTGCGCGTGATCCGCCAGGAACTCGCGGCCGGGCGCTCGGAGCCGGAGGTGACGCAGGCCGCGCCCTCCGACGGCGCGCCCGTCATACCGGACGCCCGGCCGGGGGCGGCCTTGCGGCGGCTGACTTTCTCGATCGCCCAGCGCGGGGCGATGTACTCGCTCGACGACGTGGTGGAGGACACCGGCGCCGACCCGCGGCTGATCGCCGAGCTCGAGGACTTCGGGATCATCAAGGGAGATCCGCGCACCGGCACCCGGTTCTACGACGAGACGGAGCGCGAGATCGTGCGGGCCGTGTCCGAGCTCTCGCGCTACGGAGTGGCGGGGCGCAACCTGCGCGTGTTCAAGACGTCCGCGGAGCGGGAGTCGGCGCTCCTGCAGCAGATCCTCGCGCCCGCGCTGCGCTCGCGCAACCCGGAGCGCCGCAAGGAGGCCGTCGAGGCGCTGGAGAACCTGGCGGCCGTCGCCTCTCACCTCAAGCACCTCCTGCTGGTGCGCGACCTCCGGCGGATCGCGAGGTGAGCGGCGCCGACCTGCGCGGGCTCATCCGCGACATCCCCGACTTCCCGATGCCGGGAATCGTCTTCAAGGACATCACACCGCTGCTGCTGGATCCGCACGCGGTCGACACCGCGGTGGAGCAGATCGCCGAGTGGGCCGGCCCTCGCGGCGTCGACTTCGTCGTGGCGGCCGAGGCGCGCGGGTTCATCCTCGGCGCCGCGATCGCCCGCGAGCTGGGCGCGGGCTTCGTGCCCGCCCGCAAGCCGGGGAAGCTGCCCGCGGAGGTCGTGACCGCCGAGTACATCCTCGAGTACGGCATCGACGCGCTCGAGATGCACGCGGACGCGCTCGCGCACGGCGCACGCGTCCTGATCCACGACGACCTGCTCGCCACGGGCGGCACGGCGCGCGCGCTGGCCGAGCTGATCCAGCGCCTGGGGGGCATCGTGGTCGGCTGCGCGTTCCTGGTGGAGCTGGCCTTCCTCGACGGCCGCCGCCGCCTCGCCGGCTTCGACGTGCACGCGCTCGTCACCTACGACGGCGACTGAGCGGTGCGCGTCGTGCGCTCGCGCGCGCTTTCACGCGCCCCTGACGCTAGCGCCCCCGCGGCAGCCTGCCGGTGAGGACGACGTTGCTCGGCCGCGTCGTGTCTCCCGCGAGACGACCACGCTCTCGTAGGTCGCGTAGAGCTTGGGGAAGCGCGCGAGGTCCTTCTGGCTCGGGCCCTGGATGCCGAGCGCGCCGTCCTCGCCGACAGGATCGGTGAAGCCGAGCCGGCGGGCCTTCGCGCCCGGCCCGGTGAGCCACACCGCGTCGGCGGCACGGTCGCCGGTGGGCGGCACGTTCTCGGCCACCAGCTCGAAGAGGAGCTGGTCCTCGCCCTGGAGGTAGACGGTCATGGTGCCCTTGGCGTCCCCGCCGGCCGCCGCTCGGAGCGGGATGGTGTCGGCGACCCGGAGTGCGGCCGCCGACGGCGCGGGAGTTGGCGTGGCGGCCGCCGCGGGCGAGGCGCCACCGGAGGCGTCCGGCTCCTCGCCGTCGCTCTCGTCCTCCCTGAGCGCGAGGAACAGCACCACACCGACGAGCGCGAGAACCGGCGATCAGCACGATGCCGCCGAGCCGCGACGCGGCGGGAAGCGAGGCGTCGCCGGCCGGGTCGGGCTCCCGCACGGAGCGCGGACGCGGGGCGGGAGGCGGGGTCGCAGCCTCGGCGGACCGCCGGCGGGAATCTCCGGCAGCGCGACGGCCGCGACGTCTCCGAGGCGCCCGGCCACGCCGTTCGCCCACGCGCGCGCGGACTCGGCGAGCAGGTTCCGGGTCGCGTCAGCGTCGGCGCGGGGCTGCTGGCCGAGCAGGTAGTCGGCGAGCGGGACGGTGATCTCGCTTCGCAGGCCGTAGCCCGGCGCGAGCGCGACCAGGCCCGCATGCGCCCGGCCGCGAACCGCCTCGGCGGGAATGCCCAGCAGCGCGGCGATCTCGTCGTAGGAGCGCTTCTGCTGCAGGATCAGCGCGACGACCGCGCGCTGGTCGGGAGGAAGGGGCTCGAGCGGCTCATCGTCCGCTCATTAAAGTGGGCTCGCGTGAACGACACTTCAACGCCGCCCTGGGGCGACATACAGGGATTCGACGCCTTGTACGGGCTGGAGGTCCTGTCGATCTCCGACGAGGAGGTCAGCGCCCGGGTCGCCGTGCGCGACGAGCTCAAGCAGCCGGCTGGGCTGGTTCACGGCGGCGTCCTGGCGTCGATCGCGGAGTCGATCACGTCGATCGCCACCTATCTCGCCGTCCACGAGGACGGGCGCACGGCCCAGGGACTGTCCAACCAGACGAGCTTCCTGCGCCCGATCGTCGAGGGCACCATCCACGCCGTCGCTCGCCTCCGCCACCGCGGCCGCACGACGTGGGTGTGGGAGGTCGAGGTCAGCGACGACCAGCAGCGCCTGTGCGCGCTCGTGCGGATGACGATCGCGGTCCGGGCGGGCCGATCGGCGTGAGCGCCGCCGCGTTGCGCCCGCTGCACGTCCCGGGCGATCCCCTGATCCTGCCCAACGCCTGGGACGCCGGCACGGCGCGGCTGGTCGAGCAGGCGGGCTTTCCGGCGGTGGCGACCACGAGCAGCGGCGTCGCCGACGCGCTCGGGTACGCCGACGGGCAGCAGACCCCGGTGGAGGAGATGCTGGCGGCGGTCGCGCGCATCGCCCGCGCGGTGGCAGTTCCCGTCTCGGCCGACATGGAGGCCGGCTATGGGCTCGAGCCCAACGAGCTCGCCCGCCGGGTCGCAGCGACCGGCGCCGTCGGCCTGAACCTGGAGGACACCGACCACGCGAACTTCCCCGCGCTCGTCGCACCGGCGACGCAGACGGCGCGGATCGCCGGCATCAAGGCGGCCGCGGAGCTCGTCGTCAACGCGCGGGTCGACGTCCACCTGCGCGGCGGGGCGACCAGGGCGGCGCTCGTGCGGGCCACCTCGTACCGGGACGCGGGCGCCGACTGCGTGTATCCGATCGGCGTGATCGACGAGCGGACGATCGCCCGGTTCGTCGAGCTCGGCGTTCCCGTGAACATCCTGCTGCGGCCCGGTGCACCCTCGATCGAGCGCCTGGCCGAGCTCGGTGTCGCCCGCATCAGCCTGGGCCACTTCCTGCACGCCGAGATGGAGGAGGCCCTGCGCGCGCGGCTCAAGAGCTTGCCCCTGAGGGCGATCATCCCCCGCGGTAGGCGTTCGTGATCGGCATGCGCCGGTCGCGCCCGAACGCCCGCGGCGTGATCTTGACCCCCGGCGGCGCCTGGCGGCGCTTGTACTCGGCGCGGTCGACGAGCGCGAACACGCGCGCCACGGCCTCGTCGGGCAGCCCGGCCAGCGCGAGCTGCTCACGGCCGGCGTCCTCCTCGACGTAGGCCTCGAGGATCGCGTCGAGCGTTTCGTAGCCGGGCAGCGAGTCCTCGTCCTTCTGGTCGGGCCGCAGCTCGGCGCTCGGCGGCCGCTCGATGATCGAGCGCGGAACCGGGTGGTCTTCGTCGCGGGCGTTGCGGTAGTCGGTGAGCCGGTAGACCAGCGTCTTGGGCACGTCCTTGATGACCGCGAAGCCGCCGGCGGAGTCGCCGTAGAGCGTCGAGTAGCCGACGGAGCTCTCGGACTTGTTGGCCGTCGTCAGCACGAGCCAGCCGAACTTGTTCGACAGCGCCATCAGCAGGTTGCCGCGGATCCGCGCCTGCAGGTTCTCCTCGGTGATGTCGGCCTCGCGACCCTCGAACTGTGGTGCGAGCATCTGCTCGTATACGGCCATCGCCGGAGCGATCGGCAAGTCCAGGCACTGGATGCCGAGGTTGGCCGCCAGCGCCCGGGCGTCGCTCTGGGTCCTCTCGGAGGAGTAAGGGGAGGGCATCACCACGGCGGTCACGCGGTCGGCACCCAGCGCGTCCGCCGCGATCAGCGCGACGAGCGTGGAGTCGATTCCGCCCGAGAGGCCGAGCACGACGTGCTCGAACCCGTTCTTGCGCGCGTAGTCGCGAACACCCAGGCATAGCGCGGCGTAGACCTCCGCCTCGGGCTCGAGCAGCGGCGCGATCTCGCCGCCCAGCACTGATGCGGCTTCGCCGCCGAGCACAGGCGTCCGCGACGATGACGGGGTGCGGTCGAGGCGGCCCAGGTGGCGGACCTCGGGCAGCGCGCGGCGAACCGGAGGGCGCAGGCGCGTGTCGCGCAGGCGCGCGGTCGCCGCCGCTTGCAGGTCGACGGTGCACAGCATCAGCGACTCGGCGAATTGGGGCGCGCGCGCGAGCACGGTGCCGGCGTGGTCGATGACCACCGAGTGGCCGTCGAAGACCAGCTCGTCCTGGCCGCCCACGCAGTTGCAGAACGCGATCGCGCTCAGGTTGTCGCGCGCTCGCTGGACGAGCATCTGCTCGCGCTGGCGCCCCTTGCCGGCGAAGTACGGCGAGGCCGACGCGGTGACGATCAGCGTGGCGCCCGCCAGCGCCTCCTCGGCTGCCGGGTGCCCGGGCGTCCACATGTCCTCGCACACGGTCAGGCCGATCCGCGCGCTGCCGAGGTCGAGCACCACGGCGTCGTCGCCCGCCTGGAAGTAGCGCTGCTCGTCGAAGACGCCGTAGTTGGGCAGCCGCGTCTTGCGATAGACGGCGCGCACCTGCCCGTCCACGAGCACCGCCAGCGCGTTGTAGACGTCGTCGGCGCGCTCGGGGTAGCCGACCATCGCCACGATGCCGTGCGCCTCGGCTGCGACGTCCGCCAGGGCGGCCTGCGCGGCCTGCAAGAAGTGCTCCTTGAGCAGCAGGTCCTCGGGCGGATAACCCGTCAGCACCAGCTCGGGGAAGAGCACCAGCTCGGCTCCCCTGTCCCGTGCGCGAGCGATGTGCTCGCGCACGAGGAGCGCGTTGCCCTCGAGGTCGCCGACGCGGGGGTCGACCTGCGCCAGCGCGAGGGTGAGGGGAACGAGTGTGCCGGCCACGGGCGGGGATTCTGTCAAGCGCTCTGCTTGGACCGCGTCCGGCGGGCGCCGGCCGGTGTGGCGCCCGCGACCGCCGCCAGCTCGGCGATCGCCTGCTCCAGCGCGGCGGCCAGCTCGTCGAGATCGGGCAGCGCGTCGAAGTCGGCGAGCAGGCCGAAGTCGATCCGCCCGTCGTAGGACATGATCGCGACGCCGAGCGCGCAGTTCTCCGGCACGGGCACCAGCGGATACAGGCGGGAGAGCGGTCGTCCCATGAGGTAGAGCGGGACCTGGGGGCCGGGCACGTTGGTGACGGTCAGGTTGAAGAACCGCTGGACCGCCTGCAGGCGCGCGGCCTGGGAGAGGATCGTGGGCGGCGCGAAGTCCGCCAGTGTGGTGAGCACCTCGGCCCCGACCGCCTGGCCGGACTCCTTGAGACCCCGCATCGACTCGTGAATCGCGCGGAAGCGGGCGATCGGGTCCTCGAGCCCGATCGGCAGCGGCGCGTACATGGCCGTGACCCGGTTGCCGAGCGCGCCGCGCTCGAAGTCCGCCCGGATGGAGACGGGCACCATCGCCTTGAGCTCGACGTCCGTGTCGTAGCCGTGCGCGCGGTAGTGGCTGCGCAGGGCGCCGGCGACCACGGTGAGCACGACATCGTTGACCGTGCCGCCCAGGGCGTTCTTGATCGCCTTGAAGGTCGCAAGGTCGGCGTCGACCCAGGCGAAGCGGCGATGCGGCCCGATGCGGACGTTGAGCGGCGAGCGGGGTGCACCCGCGAGTCCCGCCTGGGTGATCGCCGCCAGGCCGCCCAGAGCCGTCGTTCCCGCCGCCAGGGCGGCGCGTGGGCGCGCTGCAGCGCCGGCCACCGCGCGTGCGAGCCCCAGCGGACCGGAAGCGCGCTCGATCAGCGCGTCGGTGAGCAGGGCCGCGTGCGTCGGCTCCGGACGCGGCAGCCAGGGCTCCGGCGGCGGCAGCTCGGGCGGGTCGGGGTCGAGATCGAACAGCACCGTTGCGATGTCCACACCCGAGATGCCGTCGACGAGGCAGTGGTGCGTCTTGGAGATGATCGCGAAGCGGCCGTCTCCGACGCGGTCGACCAGCCACAGCTCCCACAGCGGCTTGGAGCGGTCCAGCCGCTGCGCGAACACACGCCCGGCCAGGCGGCGCAGCTCCGCCTCACCGGCGGGCACGGGCAGTGCGGTGTGGCGGACGTGGTAGCCGGCGTTGAAGTGCGGGTCATCGATCCACACCGGGCGGCTCTGCACCAGCGGCGGGAAGGCGAGCTTCTGGCGACAGCGCGGCACCAGCGGCAGCCGACGGTCGAGCTTGGCGATGAAGTCCTCATAGGCAGGCGCCTCGCCATCGAACAGCAGAACGGAGCCGACGTGCATGTGCGCGCCGCCTTCCTCGAGCGCGAGGAAGGAGGCATCTAGCCCGCTCAAGCGGTCGCGATTCGCCACGGGTCGGATTCTCGCGCATCCGGGGAGGAAGCGCTCCTTTGCGTTGATGGTCCTTTGCGTTGATGGTCCTCAGCCTTACACAGCAAGTGCATATACCTTCCTCACGATGTACAGTGTTGAGCATGGCCGCCTCTCTCACCGATCCCCATGTCTTCGAGCACGCCTATGACGAGCACGGCCGCGGGGTGTACGCGACGGCCCTGCGCATCCTGGGCAACCCGGCGCAGGCCCAGGACGTGGCGCAGGACGTGTTCATGCGCCTGTGGCGGCGTCCAGAGTCCTTCGACGCGCGCCGGGGTGAGCTCGGCTCGTATCTGCGCCTGATGGCGCGGTCCCGGGCCCTGGACGTGTGGCGTGAGAGCCAGGCCGCCGGACGCGCATCCGACCGCCTCAAGCTGGTGGTCGGGACCGGCGAAGGTCGTCTGGACGAGTCGCCGGCTCCGTCGGCCGAGCGCGACGAGGCTCGTGCGACGGTGCGTACGGCTCTGCACACGCTTCCGGAGGCACAGCGCGAGGCGCTCGTGCTCGCCTACTGGGGCGGCATGACGGCCGACGATATCGCCCGTCGCTCGGACGTCCCGCTCGGCACGGCGAAGAGCCGCATCCGGCTCGGGCTCGCCAAGCTGCGCGAGGAGTGCACCGAACTGCTCGACGCGGAGCTCCAGCCGGCCGGTGCCCGCCGGCCCATTCGGCTGGGTGAAGCCGCGGCCTGATCGGCTTGTGCGGGGCGTCACAGGGCGCGCCGGTACGCTCGCTATCCTCGAACGCTCGTTCGATCGCCGAACCGGTGGCACACGAGGTGCTGCCGGACGGGGGACCCACCCGGCCGACTTCGTCGGCGGGGGGCGAATCCGCGGCTCTCGCCGCGGTAGCGACGCGCAACGGGGCGCAGGTGCCGACCATCGGCGCCGCACTCGCGCTGCGGCCGCGAGCCCGTCAGCTCACCTCGCAGGCATCCGGGTCGAACGCTCCGAGGAGGTCTCCACATGAGGCCGAAGAACGTCGCGCGTCCGGCTGCTGCCGGCGCGCTCTGCTTCGCTTTCACATGCGCCGGCGCCCAGTCCGCGCTCGCGCAGACCGATACGACCCAGCCGACCCACGAGCCCGGCGCGCAGTCGGCGCGGGAGCCGCGCATCGACATCCGGCACCGCAAGCTCAACGTGCGCTCCGGCCGCCGTACGGCCGTCGCCGGCAAGGTGGCTCCGGGCGTCAGGGGCATGACGGTGGCGCTGCAGATCAAGCGGGGCCGCCGCTGGAAGCCGATCGACCGCGATCGGACGAATGCTGCCGGGCATTACCGGCTGCGCGAGCGCCTCCGACGAACGGGCAGCTCACGTGCCCGCATCCGCGTCGGCGGCGGGCTCGGGGTCCGGCCCGGCAAGCGGCACATCGGGCGCCTCAACGTGTACCGCGTCGCGCACGCGTCGTGGTACGGGCCCGGCTTGTACGGCAACCGCACCGGCTGCGGCGGCACGCTGCACTCCGGCCGTCTAGGGGTCGCTCACAAGTCGCTGCCCTGCGGCACGATGGTGACGTTCAAGCACGGCAGGCGCTCCGTGCGCGTGCCCGTGATCGATCGCGGTCCCTATATCGCGGGGCGCGAGTACGACCTGACGGCGGCCACCGCCCAGCGCTTGGGCTTTCAGGGCCACGGCGGGATCCTCACGACACGCTAGGCGCTCGATCACGACTTCGCGTCGCCTGGCGACGCGAAGTCGTAATGCGGCAGCGGAGGAAGGGCACCGCTGCGGCGGGCCGGTCGGTTTACAGCGGCAGCGCGAGCTGCGGGCCGGGCGGCGGCACTCCGGTCTGCGCCTCCTCGTCGAAGGACGCCACGCGCACGCCGAGCAGCCGCACCGGGCGCGGCGGCGCGTAGGCCCGCAGCAGCTCCACCGCGACGCCGCTCACGGTGCCGGCGTCGTTGACCGGTGCCGGGAGCGTCCGCGCGCGGGTCACGGTGGTCCAGTCGTCGAGCCGGACCTTGATCGCGATCGTGCGGCCTCGCATCGCCTTGCGCTGCAGTCCGTCGGCGAGCTGGCCCGCCAGCCGCAACAGCACCCCTTCGAGCTCGGTCGGGTCGGCGATGTCGCGGTCGAACGTCGTCTCGTTGGACTGGGACTTGGCGGGCCCGGACTCCGCCGCGACGACATCGGAGCCGTGGAAGTGCGCGCGGGCGAGCATGTCGCGGCCGTGGCGCTCCCCGAAGCGCTGGATGAGCATCTCCGCATCAGCCTGCTGCAGAGAGCCGATCGTGCTCAAGCCCATCGCCGCCAGCCGCTCGGCGGTCTTGGGCCCGATGCCGGGGATGATTCGCAACGACTTCGCCGCCAGCCGCCGGCAGGCCTCCTCCCGGCCCATCGCCACGAAGCCCTGCGGCTTCTCGAGGTCCGAGCACACCTTGGCGATCAGCCGGTTGGGTCCGATTCCGACCGAGATCGAGATACCCGTGCCGTCGCGCACCTCGGTCACCAGCTCGCGCAGCACGCGCAGCGGCTTCGCGGCGTCGGTCACGTCGGCGTACCCCTCGTCCATGCCCACCTGCTGCACGACCGGCAACCGCTCGCCCACGAGGCTCCACACATCGCGCGACTTTGTGCGGTAGGCCTGGAAGTCCGGCGGGATGAAGATCGCCTGCGGGCACAGCCGCCGCGCCTGGGCGGCCGGAGAGGCGGAACCCACGCCGTAGCCGCGGGCCTCGTAGGAGGCGGTGGTGACCACCGCTCGCGGGCCCGTGCCCGCCACCACGACGGGCTTGCCGATCAACTCAGGTCGCCGCAGCAGCTCGACCGACACGTAGAACGCATCGCAGTCGAGGTGGGCGATGACGCGGCGGGCGGGTGCGGGCACGACCTTCAATGGATACCGCTCCGACCGGCGGAGGCCGGGGGTCGGGCACGAGATCGCCACCGGAGCGCACCGCGCGAGACGAGGCGATTGACGAGGCGCCCCTCACCCAGCTGCCGGTACGGCCGGCGGAGCTACCCCCCTGGGAACCAGATCCGCTCGAGCGCCGCGCGCACCCGCTCGGCGCTGTCGCGCACCACTTCCTCCGCGCCGTGCACGACCACGTCGGGTCGCTGCGGCACCTCGTAGGGCGCGCTCACCCCCGTGAAGTCCTCGAGCTTGCCGGCCCGCGCCCGCGCGTAGAGGCCCTTGGGGTCGCGCCGTTCGGCCACCTCGACCGGCGTGTCTACGTAGACCTCGAGGAACGGCAGCCCGGCGGCCTCGTGGAGCTCGCGCGCCAAGGCGCGGTCGTGATGGGCGGGGGAGACGAGCGACGCGATCGCCACCATGCCGGCGTCGGCCATCAGGCGCGCGACGTGCGCGACGCGGCGGATGTTCTCCGTCCGGTCGGCGGGGGAGAACGCCAGGTCGCCCGAGAGGCCGTGGCGCAGGTTGTCGCCGTCGAGGAAGTAGGCGGGATGGCCGTCCTCGACGAGGATGCGCTCGAGTTGCGCGGCGACCGTCGACTTGCCCGAGGCGGGAAGCCCGGTGAGCCAGACGGTCGCGCCGCGCGTTCCCAGCGAGTCCCAGCGATGATCGCGCTCCAGGCCGCTCTCGTGCCAGGTGACGCCGGGCGAGTGCTCGGGCGGCCGGCCGCCTTCGCGCACCGCCCGCACCATCCCCGCGCCGACGGTGTCGTTGGAGTCCTCGTCGATCAGGATGAAGGCCCCGGTGGTGCGGTTTTCCGAGTACGGGTCGGCGACGACCGGCGCGGCCGTGCGCAGGGTGAGCCGCGCGATGTCGTTGAGCCCGATGGCGTCGGGCGCCGCGCCGTCAATCAGAGTCGTCACGTCGAGCAGCGCGTCGATCGACTCGACCGCCGCGCGCACCGTGCGCGTCGTGTGCTTGAGGGCGACGTGCTCGCCGGCCCGCAGCGGCGCCTCCGACATCCAGCACACGGTGGCCTGGATCTGGCGGCCGCTGACCGGCAGGTCGTCGGGACCGCAGAGGATGTCGCCACGCCCGACGTCGAGGTCGTCCGCGAGCCGCACCGACACCGAGTCGGGTGAGGAGGCGGACTCCAGCGGCCCGTCCACCGTCTCCACGGCGGTCACGGTCGTGCGCGAGCCCGCCGGCAGCACGACGACCTCGTCGCCCGGGCGCAGCGTGCCCCCCGCGACCTGCCCGGCGTAGCGGCGCTCGCCCCGCGCTCCGTCCTCGGGGCGGATGACCCACTGGACGGGCATCCGGAGCGGGCCGCCGCTGCGGTCTGACGCGACGTCTATCGCCTCGAGGTGCGCGAGCAGGGGCGGGCCGTGGTACCAACCGGCCGCGCCTGGCTCGACGACGTTGTCGCCGTCGAGCGCCGAGATCGGGAAGGCGCGCGCGTCGGGCACGCCGAGCCGCTCGGCCAGCGCGAGGAACTGTCCCTCGATCTCTAGGAAGCGGGCCTCGTCCCAGCTCACGAGGTCCATCTTGTTGACCGCCGCGACCATGTGGCGGATCCCGAGCAGCGCCGAGAGGCAGGCATGGCGGCGCGACTGCTCGACGATGCCATGGCGCGCGTCGATCAGGATCACGGCAAGCTCCGCGGTCGACGCGCCGGTGACCATGTTGCGCGTGTAGCGCTCGTGGCCTGGCGTGTCGGCGATGATGAACGAGCGCCGGGGCGTCGTGAAGTAGCGGTAGGCGACGTCGATCGTGATGCCCTGCTCGCGCTCGGCACGCAGGCCGTCGGTGATCGAGGCGAGATCGGGCGCGCCGTTCTTGCCGTTGCGGTGCAGCGCCTCGAGCGTGTCCTGCAAGAGCAGCTTGGAATCGAGCAGCAAACGCCCGATCAGCGTCGACTTGCCGTCGTCGACAGACCCGGCGGTCGCCAGGCGCAAGAGCTGCTTGCCTGTGCCCGCGGACGAAGTCCGCCGGGTGCCCGCGGTACGGGTCATCTCAGAAGTACCCCTGGCGCTTGCGGTCCTCCATGGCGGCCTCCGACGTCCGGTCGTCGGCGCGCGTCTCGCCCCGCTCGGTGACCCGCGTGGCGGCGATCTCCGTGATCACGTCGGCCACCGCAAGCGCCGCGGAGCGCACGGCGCCGGTGATCGTCATGTCGCCGACGGTGCGGTAGCGCACGGACTCGGTGAAGGTCTGCGAGGACGGCTCGACCCATTCCGACCTCGCGTAGAGCATGCCGTCGTGCTCGAACACCTCGCGCTCGTGGGCGAAGTAGATCGACGGCAGCTCGAGCCGCTCCTGCTGGATGTAGTGCCAGACGTCCAACTCGGTCCAGTTGGAGATCGGGAACACGCGCACGTGCTCGCCGCGGCGGATCCGGCCGTTGTAGAGGTTCCACAGCTCCGGGCGCTGCGCGCGAGGATCCCACTGCCCGAAGTCGTCGCGAAACGAGAAGATCCGCTCCTTGGCCCGGGCGCGCTCCTCGTCGCGCCGCGCGCCGCCGAACGCGGCGTCGAAGCGGCCCTGCTCGATCGCGTCGAGCAGCGTGACGGTCTGCAGCCGGTTGCGCGACGTTCCGGGCCGGCCGGGGTCCCACTCCTCGCGCGCCCGCCCGGCCGCGATCGAGTCCTCGACCTTGGCGACGATCAGTCGCTCGCCGATCTCCCGCACACGCCGGTCGCGGTACTCGAGCACCTCCGGAAAGTTGTGGCCGGTGTCGACGTGGAGCACCGGAAACGGGAAGCGACCGGGGCGGAAGGCCTTCTCGGCCAGCCGGAGCAGCACGATCGAGTCCTTGCCGCCGGAGAACAGCAGGACGGGACGCTCGAGCTCCGCGGCGACCTCGCGAAAGACGTGCACGGCTTCTGACTCGAGCGCGTGCAAGTGGTCGGAGGCGCTCACACCTGCTCCCTAGTACAGCGCCGAGGCGAGCTTGCGGCGCGACTCGCGCGCGACGGGATGCTCGACCCCGAGCTCGTCGAGCACGCCGACGACCGCGCGGCGCAGGTCCTCGCGCCGGCTGGGATCCGGCGAGCCGCCGATGGCGGCGATCAGCGCATCCAGGCCGCGCTGCTGCTCGCCGGCATCGAGGGCGGCGAACGCCGCGCGCAGCTCCTCCTCGTCCTCCAGCCGCAGACGGGCGGCGAGGCCCTCGGCGACGAAGGAGCCCGGGAACTCGGCGAGGATGGCCAGCGCGTCCTCGCGCTCCCCGCGCTCGGCGAGGATGCGGGCCAGCGCGACGCCCGCATCGGCGCGGTTGGGCTCGAGCTCCAGCGCACGGCGCAGCTCGTGCTCACCGCCCGTCGCGACGAGCGCGTCCGCCTCGGACGGCAGCAGCGCGTCCAGGAAGCCGGCCACGGCCGCGGGCGGCTGGGCGCCGGTGAACTCGGAGTCGATCCCGCCGTCCTTGAACGCCTTGACCGCCGGGATGCCCTGGATCCGGAACGCGGCCGCCAGGCGCGGGCTGGCCTCCGTGTCGACCTTGGCCAGTGCCACCTTGCCGCCGCGCTCGGTGACGGCCTGCTCGAGCACGGGAGTGAGCTGGCGGCAGGGAGCGCACCAGGCGGCCCAGAAGTCGACGACCACCGGGAGCTGGTGCGAGCGCTCGATCACATCCTGGTCGAAGGTGGCTTCCGTGGCGTCGAAGATCACGCCTCTAGGCTACCGAGCGTGTCTGAGTTCGCACTTGCGAGCGGCTCCGTCGAGCTGTCCGGCGAGGAGGCGGGCGAGGGGGTCCCCGTCGTCCTGCTCCATGGCCTGACCGCCACGCGCCGTTACGTCGTCATGGGCTCGCGGGCGCTCGAGCGTGCCGGGCACCGGGTGGTCGCCTACGACGCGCGCGGGCACGGTCGCTCGTCGCCCGCGGCCGCACCGGAGGAGTACGGCTACGAGCGGCTCGCCGCCGACCTGCTCGCCGTGCTCGACGACCGCCGGATCGAGCGTGCCGTGCTGGCCGGCGCCTCGATGGGGGCGCATACCGTCGTCCGGCTCGGGCTCGACCACGGCGACCGCGTCGCCGGCCTCGTCCTGATCACGCCCGCCTACACCCCGGAAGGCGAGCACGCGGACCTCGGCCGCTGGGACGCGCTCGCGGAGGGCCTGGGCCGCGACGGGGTGGAGGGCTTCGTCGCCGCGTACGGCGATCCCGACGTTCCCGACGCCTGGCGCGAGACGGTCATCAAGGTGCTGCATCAGCGCCTCTCCGCGCACTCACACCCCGACGCGGTCGCCGACGCGCTGCGCGCCGTGCCCCGTTCGCGGGCGTTCGAGGCGTGGGAGGAGCTCGCCGAGCTGGCGCTGCCGTGCGTGGTGGTGGCCAGCCGGGACGAGGCGGATCCCGGCCACCCCTTCTCGGTCGGCGAGCGTTACGCGGAGGCGATTCCCGGCGCGGAGCTGGTATCCGAGGCGCCGGGCGCCTCCCCGCTGGCGTGGCAGGGCGGGCAGCTCTCCAAGGTGATCGCGGCCCTGGCCGCACGCGCCTGACCGGTCAAGTGAGCCGGCGCTCTGCGTAGGCTTGACCGGACATGCCCTCCGGCGACCCTCGGGGCTCGATCGACGCCTTCCGGTGCTGCGCGCGCTGATGGAGCCGGCCGCCGGGCTGTGGATCGCGAGGCCCAAGCGGGCATCCGGCTGAGCGAGCGCTAGCGTCTAGCGCACGATGACGACCGCCCTCCCCGAAGACCAGCGTCTGCGCAATCTCTCCCCCAAGGCGTACGAGCACCCTGCCGACCGCGCCGCCACCGCAGCGCTCCAGTCGATCCCGGCGCTCGACGTCGTGGTCCGCAAGCTGATCGAGTTCGGCTACGAGCGGGCCTTGCGCCAGCAGTTCCTCGCCTCCTCCGTGCGCCTGGGCGAGGACCAGCTCCCGGCGGTGTGGGCGGACTGGAACGCGGTCTGCGCGCGGCTTGACCTGCCCGAGCGCTACGACGTCTACCTGACCCAGTATCCCGTCACCAACGCGGCGGCGATCGGAGCCGGCACGCCGATGGTCGTGATCAACTCGCGCTGCGTCGACCTGCTCGACGAGCTCGAGCAGCGCACCGTGCTCGGCCACGAGGCGGGCCACATCCTCTCCGATCACGTGCTCTACCGCACGGCGCTCATGATCCTGCTGCAGCTCTCGGGCGCCACGCGGCTGCCGATGATCGCCGGCCTGCCCCTGATGGCGGTCCAACTCGCGCTGCTGGAGTGGTTCCGCACGGCGGAGCTGTCCTCCGATCGCGCCGCTACGCTCGTCAACCGCGACCCGCTCGTCACCTGCCGCACGATGATGGTCCTCGCCGGCGGCGTCGCCGCTCGCAAGCTCGACCTCGACGCGTTCATCCGGCAGGCCGGCGACTACGAGGACTGGAGCTCGGGTTGGGACAAGCTCAACCGCATGCGCAGCGAGCTGTTCCTAACCCACAGCTACCCCGTGCGGCGCGTCAAGGAGATCACGGCGTGGGTCCAATCGGGCGAGTACGACCGGATCGTCGCCGGTGAGTACCCCACGCGCGACCAACAGACCGACGCGCGCAGGGAGGCCGGCGACGCGGTCGAGTTCTACAAGGAGCGCTTCCGCAAGATCTTCCGCGACTTCGGCGTCGACCGGGTGCAGGAGAAGGCCGCCGGCGCGGCGGAGAAGCTGAGCGACTGGATCCGACCCAACCGCGGCGGGGACGAGGCGGCGTAGGCGAAGGTGGGGGAGGCGCACGGCCACCGGCACCACGGCGGGACCGGCCATGCCCATGCGCCCGCGGCGGACGCCGACCGCCGATGGCTGGGTGTCGCGCTCGGGCTGATCCTCGCCTTCATGGCGGTGGAGGTGGTGGCCGGGCTGCTGGCCGACTCGCTGGCACTGCTCTCCGACGCGGCGCACATGCTCACCGACGCGGGCTCGATCGCGCTCGCCCTGGTGGCGGCGCGCCTCGCCGCGCGGCCGCCGCGCGGCGGCTTCACGTTCGGCCTCGGACGGGCGGAGATCCTCTCGGCCCAGGTCAACGGCGCCGCGCTGCTCGTGCTGGCGGGCGTGATCGCGTGGGAGGCCGTGCAGCGCCTGAGCGATCCGCCGGCCGTGGACGGCGCCGTGGTGCTCGTCGTCGGCCTAGCGGGCGCGGGCGTGAACGTCGCGGCGGCCTGGGCGCTGTCGCGCGCCGAGCGGCGCTCGCTCAACATCGAGGGCGCTCGCGCGCACGTGTTCGCCGACCTCTACGCCTCGCTCGGCGCCGCGCTGGCCGGTCTGCTCGTCCTCACGGCGGGCTTCGGGCGGGCGGACGGCATCGTCGCGCTGCTCGTCGCCGCGCTGATGGTGCGCTCGGGGCTCGGTCTCCTCGGCCAGGCGACGCGGGTGCTGCTCGAAGCGGCTCCCCGTGGGCTCGATCCCGACGCGATCGGGCACGCGCTCGCGTCGCATCCAGGTGTTCGCGAGGTCCACGACCTGCACGTGTGGGAGGTGACCTCCGGCTTTGCGGCGCTTTCGGCCCACGTGCTCGTTCCCCCGGGGGAGGACTGCCACGCGCGGCGGTCGGAGCTCCAGCAGGTGCTGGCCGAGCGCTTCGGGCTCGAGCACACCACGCTCCAGGTCGAGCACGAGGCCGAGGGCGGCCTGCTCGACATCTCGCGGCAGTGAGGCGTCAACCCCGTCAAATCGGCCCGGCTCAGAAGACGCGCACGTACTCGCGCGCCGTCGCGCCGTCGACCCTCACCGTCACCCGGTACAGGCCGCGGCGCGCCGGGCGCAGGAGGCGCCGGTAGCGGGTGGCGCGCAGCGGCACACGGTGGCGCCGCACGCGCCGGTAGCGGCCGCGCACCTTGCGATCGAGCAGCAGCGCGACGCTGTCGGCGGTCGAGGGCCAGGCGACACCGCTCACCGCGATGTCGGCGCCCCTCGGCACCCAGCGCGAGGAGACGGCGAGCGCGAGCCTCGGCAGGATCGTGATCGCCAGGGAGGTCGACTCCAGCGGCGCGCGCGTCGCGTCGCCGGGGAAGCGGGCGCGGACCGTCCCCGACTGGGGTAGGTCGATCGTGGTGCTCCACCGGCCATCGGCCGCGCAGCGGGCGCTCGTGACGGGGGAGAACGCCCCGCCGGCGGTCGCGTAGAGGATGTCGACCGGCGCGCCCGCCGCCGAGCTTCCGTCCGGGAAGCGCACCGCGCCGCTGAGCCTCGCCGTCACGCTGCCGCGCAGCCTCGTGGACGCCGCCCGCACCGTCACGCCGGCCGGTGTGCCGGCGTAGCGCGCGGCGCGCACGCGCAGGTCGGCGAGCTGGCCGTAGAGGACGTCGCCCGGGCAGGCGGTCGCGTTTCCATCGCGATGCCCGGAGATGCGCGCGAACGTCACCGCGGCGCCGGTACGGAAGCGACTGCTCTCACCGCCTGCGGAGGTGACGGTCACCTCGCCCGCCACCGGGATGCCATGCAGCGAGAGCTTCCAGCCGATCACCCGGGCCAGCGCATCCATGCCGGCCTCGGTCTGCGCGACCGCCGAGAAGTCGCCGAGGCAGGCGACTCCCGTGGAGACGCTGTTGAAGCCCTGGGTCTGCGCCCCGACGATCGCCGACTCGGCACCGCCGGTGCGCCCCTCGAAGATCTGGCCGTACTTGTCGACTAGGAAGTTGTAGCCGATGTCGTTCCAGCCGTTGTGGTCACGGTGATACCTCGCGATGCCGAGCACGACCGCGGCGGAGTCCTCCGGCCCATAGTCGTTCGCGGTCACCGTGTGGTGCACGAACGCGATCTGGACCTGGCCGTAGGCGGGAGCGCTGCGCGGTTCGACGCGATCGCCGCCCCACTCGGCCCGGGGGATGATCGCCGGCGCGTCGACCTGCCGGCGACGGGCGGCGGAGCGAGCGAGCGAGAGTCCCCGGCGGCGTGCCGCTCGCGCGGCCGGGCCGGAGCGCACGAAATGTGCTTGGAGCCCGCGCACGCGGCCGGCAAAGCGCACCTGGAACTCGTCGGCGGGGCCGGTCCATGCGGGATCGGTGCCGGCCGGGCCACCCCCGGCGTCGGGCCCGTGATCGGCGGCCTCGTGCAGCGCCATCCAGCGCGTCCAATCGCTCCCGCGGCGGCGCGCGCGCACCTGGGCGTGCACCCGGCTCCCACGCGTCCAGCCGAGGCCGATGATGTCGAAGCGGCGCGGCGCCGCGAAGATCCGGGTCGTGTGCCAGCCGGTTCCGGCGGCGACCGCCGCGGCGGCGGACAGGTCCAGCGAGAAGGCCGCCGGCGACGGCGAAGCGGCGGCGCGGGTGGGGTTCAAGGCACCCAGGGCCGCGCCGGCAGCACCGAGCTTCAAGGCTTGCCGGCGGGTGAGAAGGTGGCGGGCCACGGGGATCGGAACACGGCGAGGTCGTGAAAGGACCGCTTCGGCGTCCGGCGGATCGCCCTTCTACAAGCAGGCCGGACAGCGCCCGTGCAGCACGATGTCGTGGGCGCCGACGTCGTAGCCGAGTCGCTGCCCGACCCCGTGGATGAGCCGCTCGAGCTCAGGATCGGCGAACGCGTCGCGCTTGCCGCAGCGCTCGCAGATGGCGTGGTGGTGATGATCGCCGCTGGGGTCGGCGGGCTCGAAGCACGCGGTGCCCTCGACATCGATCCGGTGGACCAGGCGCAGCGACGTGAGCACCTCCAGCGCGCGGTAGACGCTCGCGAGCCCGGGAGTGCGCCCGTCGTCCACACGCAGGCGATCGTGGATCTCCTGTGCGCTCAGGCAGCACGGCTGGCGCTCGAGCAGCGCCAGCACCTGTTCCCGCGCGCCACCGGCCCGATGGCCGGTGCGCGACAACTCCTGCCGGGCGTGGGTTCCCCAGCCCGGACCCTGCTCGTGCGTATCGGCCGGCGCCACGCGGCGCATCGTAGCGCGAAGAGATGCAAACGAGAATGGTTTGCAGTAGCGTGTGCAACGTGAGCCGGCTGCGCCTCCTTCTCGTCCTGTTGCTCGCGCCGGGGGTCGCCGCCTGCGGCTCCGAGGCCGGAGCCGGCAGGGGAGAGGGGCTGCGGGTGGTCGCCACCACGGCCCAGGCGGCCGACTTCGCCCGTGCCGTAGGGGGCGAGCGCGTCACGGTGACCGGGCTGCTCGCTCCCAACGCGGATCCCCACGACTTCGAGGTCCGGCCGGACGACGTCCGCGCGCTGGCCGACGCCCAACTGGTCGTGCGCTCGGGGGGTGAGCTCGACGAGTGGCTCGGCGAGGCGATCGAGAGCTCCGGCACGGACGCCGAGGCGGTGACTCTCGCGGACCACGTCGAGCTCGTCGAAGACGATCCACACTGGTGGCAGGACCCGCGCAACGCGATCCGGGCGGTGGACGGCCTGCGCCGCGCGCTCGCCGCCGAGGACCCAGCGGGCGCCGCGGGCTACGAGCGAGCGGCGGCGGCCTACACGGAGCGGCTGCGGCGCCTGGACGGTGCGGTCGAGAGCTGCATCGCGAAGGTTCCCGCCGTCGACCGCACGCTCGTCACCACGCATGACGCGCTCGGCTACTACGCGCGCCGGTACGGCATCCGCGTGGTGGGCGCCGTGATCCCCTCGCGCTCGACCGTCGCCCAACCCTCGGCGGGGGAGACCGCCCGGCTCGTCGAGACGATCGAGCGCGAGGGCGTCGCCGCGATCTTCGCGGAGAGCTCGGTGAAGCCGGACGTGGAGGCGGCCATCGCCCGTGAGTCCGGCGCGCGGATCGGGCGTGCCCTGTGGGCTGACACGCTCGGGCCGGAGGACTCCGACGGGGCGACCTACATCGACTCGATCGCGTCGAACACCGCCGCGCTGGTCGACGGCTTCAGCGGCGGCGAAGTCGAGTGCCGTCCGGCGGCATGATCGACTTCTCCGCCCCCTATCTCCAGCGGGCGGTGATCGAGATGCTCCTGCTCGCGGTCCCGGCCGGCCTGCTCGGAAGCTGGATCGTGTTGCGACGACTCGCGTTCTTCACCCATGCGGTGGGGACCGTGAGCTTTCCCGCGCTGGTGCTGGCCAGCGCGTGGGGGATCGCGCCGCAACTCGCCGCCGTCGCCGCCGCGCTGGGGTTCGGAGCCGCGCAGGAGCGGCTGGCGCGCACGCGGCGGCTTGCCGCCGACGCTGCCACGGGCCTGCTGCTCGTCGGCGCGCTGGCCGTCGGCGTGGTGCTCGCCTCCGACGTGTTCGAGTCCGGGACGGAGGTCGACACGCTGCTGTTCGGCTCGCTGATCGGCTTGAGCGACCGCGATCTGTGGTTCACCGCCGCAGTCGCCGCCGGCACGGTCGTCCTGGACCTCGCGCTGCGCCGGCACTGGCTCGCGGCCGGCTTCGAAGCCGGCAGCGCCCGGGCGCTCGGGCTGCGTCCGGTGCTCGCGGACCGGCTGCTGCTGGCGGGCATCGCCGCGGCGGCGATCGTCGCGCTGGACGCCGTCGGGGCGCTGCTCGTCTCCGTCGTGCTGGTGGTGCCGGCGGCGACTGTGCGTCTGCTCACGGATCGCCTCGCCCCGCTGCGGCTCGGCGCGATGGCGCTGGCCGCCGCCGAGGGCATCGCCGCCGTGTGGCTGGCCGACAGCCTCAACGTCGGCGCCGGACCGGCGCTGGCGGTCATGGGCGGTGGCGTGTTCGCCTTGGTCGCGACCGGCACGGCTCTCCGTCCCCGCGCGGTGACGGCGTGAACGGGGGCGTCACCGTGCGCGGCCTGTGCGGTGGCTACGGGACAGGCCGCGACGCCGTGCGCGATGTCGACTTCGTAGCCGAGCCCGGCCAGATCGTCGGCGTCCTCGGTCCCAACGGCGGCGGTAAGACGACGCTGTTCCGCGCGCTGCTGGGCGAGCTGCCGACCCGCCGGGGCGAGGTCGTGCTTCCGGGCCCTCCCGCCTACGTGCCCCAAACCGAGCGCGCGCGGCTCGACTTCCCGGTCAGCGCCTTCGACGTCGCACTGATGGGCGCCTACCGCCGCACGCCGTGGTTCCGGCGCGTCGCCAGGCGCGACCGGTACAACGCGCGGGCCGCACTGGAACGGGTCGGCCTCGGCGATCGGGTCGGGGTCGCCTTCGGGGCGCTCTCGGGCGGCCAGCGCCAGCGCGTGCTGATCGCTCGCGCACTGCTCCAGGAGGCGGCGGTGCTTCTGCTCGACGAGCCGCTCTCGGGTGTCGACGGCGTGAGCGCCGCCCGGATCGAGGCGGTCTTCGCCGACCTGCGTGCGGAGGGCCGGACGGTGCTGGTGACCACGCACGACGTCCGCCAGGCCGGCGAGTGGGATCGCGTCCTCTGCCTGAACGGGCGCCAGATCGAGTATGGCCGACCCGCCGCGGTGCTCAGCCCGGAGACCCTGCGGGAGACGTACGGCGCCGAGCTGATCGTGCTGGAGGGCGGGAGCCGAGCGGTCGGCATCGGCCATCACGGGCACGCGCACTGATGGGCTGGCTGCTCGACCCATTCGCCTCGCCGATCGTGCAGCGGGCGCTGGCCGAGGTGCTCATCCTCTCGCTCGCGTGCGGCCCGCTCGGCGTCTGGGTCCTGCTCTACCGCGACGCCTACGCGGCCGAGTCGATCAGCCACGGGATGCTGCCGGGCCTGGTCGTCGCGGCGCTCGCCGGGATCCCGCTGCTGCTCGGCGCAGTTGCGGGCGTGCTGCTGGCGGCGGCCGGCGTCGCGCTCGTGGCCCGCAACGAGCGACTCAGCGCGGACATCGGGGTCGCGATCTGCGTTTCGACGCTGTTCGGGCTCGGGGGGATGCTGGCGCTCTCGCCGGCGTCACCGCCGCGGCTGCAGGAGCTGCTGTTCGGGGATCTGCTGGGCGTGAGCGGGGGCGACCTCGCCGTCGCCGGCGCGCTCGCGGGCGGCGTGACGATCGCGCTCGCCGCCGGCCACCGGTCGCTGGCGCTCGCCGGCTTCGATCGCGGCTCCGCGCCCTCGCTGGGCGCGCGGCCGCTGCGCTGGGAGCTCGCGCTGCTCGTGATCCTCGCGGTGACCACCGTCGCCGCCGTGCAGGGCATGGGCAACCTGCTGCTCGTCGCGCTCGTCCTCGCGCCCGCTGCCGCGGCGCTCAACCTCGCCGGGCGGCTGACGGCGGTGCTCGTCCTGTCGGTCGGGCTGACGGCACTGGCCGGGATCGCCGGGCTCCTGCTCTCCTTCCACCTCGAGATCGCGGCCGGCGCGTCCGTCGCGCTGTGCGCGGTGGGGCTGGCCGGGCTCGCCCTGCTCATCCCCGGGCGTGCCGTCGTTTGACTTCGCCGTGGCGCCGCGCGACGATCGTCGGAGCCATGGGGGAGACCACCAGCTACGAGCTGGTCGCCCACGAGCTGTTGGCCGACCCGGCGGTGAAGGCCGGCAAGCTCTTCGGCCACCCGTGCCTGAAGGTGGGTGGCAAGGTGTTCGCGTGCGAGCACGAAGGTGAGCTGCTGGCCAAGCTCCCGCTCGAGCGGATCGCCCAGCTCAAGGCGGCCGGCGCACACGAGTTCGCGCCGATGGGGCGGCCGATGGGCGGCTGGGTGAAGATTCCGGAGCCCGAGGACGATGTGGTCCCGGCCTGGACGAACCTCGCCGAGGAGGCCAAGGCGTTCGTGGCGGACGCGCTTTGACGCTGGTGCCCGGGTTCGCGGTCCGGCGCTCCGCGTAGGATCGGAGTTATGTGCGGCCGCTTCACCGCCACGACCGTCAACCCCGCGCTGATCGCCGACCGCTTCGGCGTGCCCGAAGCCGCCATTCCTGCCGAGACGCTCGGGCGCTTCAACGTCTGCCCGACCGAGTCGGTGCTCGCCGTGTGCGGCGGAGGCGAAACCGCGATTGCCGTCGCGCGCGGCCTGCGCTGGGGGCTCGTGCCGCCGTGGGCGCGCAAGCTGCGCGCCGGCCCGGAGCCGATAAACGCTCGCGCCGAGACGCTGCTCTCCAAGCGGCTGTTCGCTCCGCTCGTCGCGCGCGCCGAGCGCCGCTGCCTGGTGGTGGCGGACGGCTGGTACGAGTGGCTGCGTCCCGAGCGCCCGCGCGGGGAGCGCGTGCCGTTCCGCTACACGGTCGACGGCGGTGGGTTGTTCGCGTTCGCCGGCCTGTGGGACGAGAACCGCGTGGAAGGCGAGCGGCTGGCCTCGGCGACCATCCTCACCACCGCCGCCAACTCCGTCTGCGCTCCGGTGCACGACCGTATGCCGTGTGTCCTGTCCTCGCCCGAGGCGGAGGCGGCGTGGCTCTCGCCCGATGTCGACGGAGAGGCGGCGCTCGAGCTGCTCGCGACGCTCGCGGCACACCGGACCGCGGCCGCTCCGGCGAATCCCGCGGTCAACCGCGCCGGCGTCGAGGGCCCCGAGCTGCTGACCGCTCCAGCCGCCCCGGAGCCGGCGCAGCTGTCGCTCGGTTGAGCGCCGACAACCGGTCAGTCGCCGCTCGGTGGTACTCAGTCCGCATCTGTCGGATGGCGAATCGATGACACGCGACACTACTGGCGCTGATCGGCCACCCAGGCGCCCAGCAGGCCGCGGTAGTGCGCCACGAAGTGCTCGTGCTCGCGCGGCGGGAAGCGGCGCGTCACGGTCTCCACCAGCAGCGCGTCGAACTCGGGGGAGGCGATGTACTCGGCGACCGCCTCGTCGACGTGGCGGAGGTGGCGTTCGCAGAACTCCTCGTAGGCGGCGACCTCGAAGTAGTCGTCGGCCAGGCCGCGGTACGCCTCGAGCTTCTCCGCGTAGCTCTGCCCGCCGTCGCCGACCGCGAACCACGGGTCCGGATCCATCGCGACGCGCATCCGGCGGCCGGTGACGCAGCAGTACACGCTCCAGCGCAGCAGCGCCTTGATCGCCCACGGGAAGTAGTAGTGAAGCGAGGTGAGCGAGACGTCGGGGCAGGCGTTCGCGTAGTCGATCGGGTGGACCTCGCCGTCCTTGATCAGCGTCTCGCAGGAGTTGAACTCCCACTGGAAGAAGGCGTTGACGGTCCGTCCGATGGTGATCACCTCGCGCCCGGTGTCGGCGTCGAGGAATCCGTGGTCGACCTGGTAGCGGGCGTGCAGCGGGCGGTCGGGCTCGAAGTGCATCACCATCGTCTCGGCCCCGATGGAGAGCGAGCGGGCGAAGACGTCGAAGCCGTCGACCGCGCGCTGCAGGTGCATGAGGCGCCGGCCGGAGTCGTCGTAGCGCTCGATCAGCTCCTGCGCGTCGCGCACCTGGCTCACACCCACCCACGCGCCGCCGTCGAAGGGCTTCATGAACAGCGGGTAGCCGATCTGCTCGGCCACCTCGGCGAGGTCGAACGGCCGGTTGTAGCGCTCGGCGGTGTAGGCGAAGCGCTCGTCGGCCGGCGGTTGCTTGTACGGCACCAGCCAGGTCTCGGGCACCTTCAGGCCCAGCCGGATCATCGCGCAGTAGGCGGAGTGCTTCTCCATCGACTGGAACGTGAACGGGTTGTTCATCAGGTAGACGCCGTCCATCAGCGCGACCTTCTTGATCCACTCGCGTGGCACGTAGTACCAGTGCGCGAGACGGTCGATCACGAGCGCATGGCGCGGCCTCATCCGAAGGTCGAACGGCTCGATCGTGACGCGCTCGGTCGCGAACTCGTGGCGCTCGCCGCCGTGGTCGATCGCGGAGGCGGTCCGGCCGATCAGCGTCTCGAACGCGGCCGACCAGTCCTCTTCCGTTCCGAGCAGCAGGCCGATCAGATGCGTTCGGGCCATCCGTGTCCGCTCCTACCCCGCCCGGCTCGCTTCATCCCCACGCGCGGGCGAGGAGGTCGACGAGGTGCGGGTCGAGCGTGTCGCGCCAGGCGACGTAGTTGTGCGCGTCGCGGTTGACGTGGAGCGCGGTCCCATAACCCTGTCGGCGCAACGCGGTGGCGACGGCGCGGTTGTTGGCGAGGTTCTCCTCGGGCGCGCCGCACGTCAGCGTGATCGGGATCGGCGTAGCGGCTTGGGAGCCGTCGAGCACCGTGCCGACGAAGCGCGAGATGCGGCGGAAGCGGCGGAAGCCCGACTCCTGGCGGTCCCAGCGCTGGCGGAAGAACGAGCCCGACTGCAGCAGCAGCGCTTCGAACGCCCCGGGGTGCAGCCAACGCGCATGCAGGAGCGAGAGCGCTCCCAGGCTCGCGCCGACGCCGGCGTGGGCGGTCGCCGGCGCGAGCTGCGGCAGGGCGGCGGTGAGCACCCGGGCGTAGCGAACCGACGCGGAGTAGTCGTCGTCGCGGTCGCCGGGGGGGTCCAGCAGCGCGACGCGGCACGGCGGCACCCGGCGCGTGGTGATCGCGTGGTCGATCAGCCTCGTCAACTGCGAGAGCTGCTCGTACTCGCTGCCGTCGTGGGCGACCAGCAGCGGCAGCGGCTCCCGCGGGTCGGTGTCCGGCGGCGACCACAGGCGCCGATGCCCGTCCAGCGCGACCGGCGGAAGGGGGTCGGGCGCGTCGAGCCAGGCGGGCGCCGTGTAGCCCGGGAACTCGATCACGGACTTCTCGCCGAAGGCACCCGGCGCGCGGCGCGGGTTGTGCGGGTCGCATATGGAATCACCGTCGACCTCGAAGCGGTACTCCATGCGGTCGACCTGCGGCCGGCGGTACTCGAGCTCCCAGTGGGCGTCGCGTCTGTTGAGAGCCGGGCCGCTGCGTGGCCGCTCGAGCTCCTGCTCGAGGCGCACCGAGGCGAAGCCGTGGTCCGCGAGCCGGAAGACCACGCGATCCGCGCCCACCTGCGGGCCGCCGGTCATGCTTGCCGGTTAGTAGCCGAGCCGGTCGAGCGGGTCGGTCGCCTCGCGCTTGGAGGACTCGCCCTCGTCGGGGCGGTCCTCGTCGCGGCCCTTGCTCACGTCGACGATGCGGATGCGCGACTTGAACGACCCGTCGCGACCGTGCTGGCGCATGTCCTCGGCACCCGCGTGGCCGCCGCCCTGGCGGTCGCGCCAGGGACGATCGCCGCCGCCCCCGCTGCCGCCGCCGCGGGCGCCGCCACGGCCGCCGCCGCCGCGCCCACCCCGGCCATCGCGGTCACGCGGGTCGACGAGGCCCTTGATCTCCCGCACGGGCGTGACCGCGAGTCGCGCCCACGCCGTGAAGACCGGGTCGCCGGCGGAGAGACCTTGGGCAGCGTCGCAGCAGACGGCCGACCACTTCATCGTCTGCCCGTCGGAGCGCTGCTTGGGCGCGAGCGCCCCGCGCACCGACTCCTCGCCGCCGACGCGCTCGACCGCGGCGCGAACGCGGGCTTGGGCACGACCGGGCAGCGGGGGACGCCCGCTCGGCGGTTGCGGCGGCTGGGCTTGTTGCGGCACCGGCGGCTCGGCTTGTTGCGGCACCGGCGGCTGGGCTTGTTGCGGCACCGGCGGCTGGGCTTGCTGGGGCACCGGCGGCTGGGCTTGCTGGGGCACCGGCGGCTGGGCTTCGGCGGATTCCGGTTGCGCCTCCGCCGCCTCGCCGCCCTCGGTGGTGGCGGCGGCCTCGGCATCCTCGGCGGTCGGCCCGTTGACCCGGCCCTGCTGCTCGGCTTCGTCCTGGCGCCGCAGCTCGGAGAGCTTGGCGTAGAAGGCATTGCGGTGACGCTGGGCAGCGCTGGGCCGCCGGCGCCGCTCGGGCCGTTTCCGATCGCCCTGTGTACGGGGGCCGCTGCGCCCGCCCGGACGCTCGCCACCGGCCGCGGCAGGCTTGGACTCCTCGGTGGGGGTGGGCGCCGAGTAAGCGGCCGGGCCTTCGGCGGAGGAGCCGGTGGACACCGGCTCGGTGCTCGCAGGGGGGGCGGCCTGCGCGTCGGGCTCACCCGTGTGCGCGGGTTCGGGCGGCTCCAGCGCGGTTGCCGGCTGCGTCGCGGTTGCCGGTTCCGTCGCGGTTGCCGGCTTCGTGGCGGTTGTTGCCTGCTCCGCCGGCGTCGCTGTCGGCTCCGGCGCGGTCTGGGCTGGAACCGGCTCGGACGATGCGGAAGTGTCGGGCGCCGGCTCGGACGGTGCGGGCGCGTCCGGCGCGGGCTCGGCAGGAGCGGCTTCGGCGGGCGGGGCTTCGCCGGGCGCCGGCTCGAGCGGGGCGGCCGGCGGCGGCTGCGCGGGCGGCGCGATCGGGGCCTCCGGCTCGGAGGCGGAGCCGGAGTCCGTGAGCGCCTGCTCGGCTCGCTCAGACTGGCCGGCATGCTCCTCCGCGGTCACGGGCGGGGCGTGAGGATCTTCGGTGGGGTGCTCGGAGTGCTCGCTCATTGGTTCACGGGCGCGATGGCGCCGGGTGGAGGCTAGGGGAACAAGGGCGCTCGACGCCGTGCGGTCGGCCGCCATCGCACCTCGGCGCAGGCGCGGCAGACGCCATGCGCCTCGGATGATGACACCCGGGCCGTCCCGCCGCACGCGGCAGAGCGTGACAACGTGTGCCACACGCCAGAATACGCAGGATGGATCCGCACGTCGTGCTCGGACTGGCGCCTGGAGCGACGCCGGGCGAGGCCGCCGCCACCTACCGGCGGCTCGTGAAGGAATGGCACCCCGATCGCGGCGGCGGGCCCGCTGCCGGAGCGCGCATGGCGGAGATCAACGCCGCCTTCGACGTGCTGCGCGCCACCGCCTGGACCGAGCGGCACGCGCAGGTCAGGCCGGCAGTGTCTCGGACGCGCGCCGCCGGGCCCGGCGCCTGGCTGCCGCCGGCGATCCGACGCGCGCTGGGGCACGAGCTGCTGAACGTGCTCGAGCCGCATGAGAAGGTCTGGCTCGTGACGCCCACGACCACCTGGGCCAGCCCGCAGGCGCTACTCGCAGCGAGCGACCGGCGGCTGCTGTGGCTGCTGGATGACGCCGTCGCCCGCCGCGTGCAAACGCTTCGCTTCGCGGCGATCGAGGCGGCCGAGCACTCCGTGCGCCGCCCGCGCCGCCGCGTGGCCACGCTGCGGGTGCACGCGCGCAACGGGCGGAGGTTTGGGTTCGGCGAGCTTCGCCCACCCACCGCGGCGGCGCTGACGGCACGGATCGCGACTGCGAACGCCGCGACGGCTCAGACGGCGTAAGGCAGATCCGCCGCGTTCCGGGGCGACTTCACCTCGGCTATCGAGGGCATCGTGCGCCTGCTCGTCCTGCTCGAACGCTGGCTGCACTACATGGAGCGCGGCACGTTCGCCGCCGGCTGCTTCTTCGCCGCCGCGACGGTGGAGATGGACGGCCGGCCGGGACCGGTCCGCGATGCGGTGGCCAGCCGGCGTTCGAGCTCGATGCGCTCGGCACTGCCGTCAACGCCGGCTGGCAGCTCCTCGAGAACGTCGCCGTGTTCGAGCGCGGGCACCGCGCCATCCGGCGCCGGCTGGAAGCCGAAACGACCGAGATCGGCCGGGCCGCGCTCGCCGCGGCCTCCGCCTGAGCGGTCGGCGACGCCCGCACGCACGAGGGCCCCGCCGAAGCGGAGCCGCGGCCGTGCTGACATTGACTTCCCGCAAATTGCGAGGACAGTTGATGGTGTGACTACTACACACGCAAGCGCCGAGCAGACACTGGCTGATGCCGAGCAGGCCGCGGCGGACGTAGATCAGACGGCGGCGGACGTCGATCAGAGCGTCGCCGACTACGACTGGGAGAGCTCGGATCGCGACCGGATGCTCTCCGCCGCGGACCAGCGAGCCTCTGACCGAGATCAGGCGACCGTCGACCGCCACACCAGAAGCTTCTCCCCGGAGGAGCATGCCGAAGTAGAGCTTTCGCGCGCCGAGCGCGACCGCACCACTGCCGCTCGAGGGCAGAGCGCCAAGCTCCGGGCCGAAACCGTGTTGGATCGCTTTGCCGTGGACGAGCAACGCGATCGGGCCGCTTCCCTGCGTGATGACGCGGGCGAGGCACGTGATCTGGCGGCGGAACGGCGAGATCGACTCGCGCCCCATGAAGACGAGCAGGCCGCCGCAGCCCGCCTGAACGCCGCCGACAGTCGCGGACACGCCGCCGGCGAGCGCGGGGGCGCCGCCGAACATCGCGAGCAGGCTCGCATCGATCGCGACGAGATCCGGAAGGCGGGCGAGATCGTGGAGCAACTTCGCGCAGATGAGCGCGACAGGAGCTCCTGACCGGACGTGGGCGCCCGCGGCGCCGTGGAGAAGTGCGGTTGACCAGATCGCATAGCGCTCCGCGCCTGTCGCGCTGAGCGAAGTGTCACGCGGGGCGGCCTCTGAGTACCGAGCGGCTCGTCCCGGAAACGCACGGAAGCCCCGCTTCGCGAGGCTTCCGAGCCAGCATGGATCACCGTCTTACTACTACATCCCAGGACTAAAGTGTCTTTGCCTGGGCGGCATGACACTCCTGGCCGCCTGGACAGGCCGCCGGCCCGAGGGCCGGCGCGTTGCCACGGCTGGGAGCACGAAGCTCCCGTGGCCAAGTGGGCGATCCGCCGGACCGCACAGCTTAGCCGAGGTTGGTT
>Ga0136624_1000018_pt1 | contig 45547 bp, 53 predicted proteins | sample AntDrymUQ4692206_2_FD_104802 | JGI IMG/M metagenome (GOLD analysis project Ga0136624, IMG submission 104802) | Polar desert sand microbial communities from Dry Valleys, Antarctica - metaG UQ469 (22.06) | ecosystem: Environmental > Terrestrial > Soil > Desert | place: Antarctica: Dry Valley... | reverse complement strand
GCGAGAAGCACAGGCACTCACTCTTCGCCTTCGGCGGCGAGAAGCACAGGCACTCACTCTTCGCCTTCGGCGGCGAGAAGCACAGGCACTCACTCTTCGCCTTCGGCGGCGAGAAGCACAGGCGTTCCTAGACTCGACCGCCGTGCTCGTCATCGCCCACGGCATCGCCGACCTGCCGATTCCGGAGACGGTGTTCGCAAGGCGCTCGAGCTCGGCTTCGTCACCGGGCCGGCCGTCACCGTGGCCCTGGTCGCGCTGATCTGGGTGCTCGCGGTCACGGGGATGCGCCGGGTCGACGGCGCTCGCACCGGGCGGTCGCTGGTGCACTCGCTGACGCCGATCCTGGCGGCCTACGTGGTCGCGCATTACTTCTCCCTGCTCGCCGACAGCGGGCAGGACATCGCGCGGCTGGCGTCCGATCCGCTCGGGGACGGCAGCGACCTGCTCGGCAGCGCGCGGGCGACGATCGACTACGGCGTCGTCTCGGCCACGGCGATCTGGTACGTGCAGGTCGTCGCCCTAGTGCTGGGCCACGTCGCGGCGCTGGTGCTCGCCCACGACCGCGCGCTCGAGCTCTACGCAGCCACCGGGACGCGACGCGCTCGCAGCTTGTCATGCTGGTGCTGATGGTCTGCTTCACCTGCCTCGGCCTGTGGCTGCTGTCGGCGTCGAACGGATGACCGTGGCGCCGATCGCCCACGCTGGTCACTGGCTCGCCCAGCTGGCCTACCTGGCGCCGCTCGTCGTGCTGGTGGTGGTGCTCGCCGCCGGCCGGCTGCGCAGCCGCAGTGCCCGGCGGCAAACCGCGCTGCCGTCCGATCGTTAGCGCTGGATGAAGCCGGCCGACCGGCGCTTGGATCGAATGGCCAGAGGGGAGACCGGGGGCAACCGCAATCGCCTCCCGCGCGTAGTAGGAGCAGGGATGAGCACTACCGAGCTCAGAGAACTTCTCGATCAGGTCGCCGACACGCGTGAGCTCGTCCTGCGGCGCGCCGCCTCGCTCGGGCCGACGTTCAACGCGGTGTACGACGCCTGGAGCGACGCACACGAGGAGGCCGAGGACGCGTACCAGGCGTGGCGCGGCTCCGGGGCGGGCGATGACTACGTCGTGTACCGCGCGGCGCAGGACCGCGAGGATGCCGCCCAGGACTCGCTTGCGGTGACCGGCGCAGGCTAGCCGGTCAGCCGCCGGATGTCGTGCGCGAGCGCGTCGGGCGTGAGCTGGTCGTACGGGAACCCGACCCGCTGGCGACCCTGACCGTCGACCAGCACGACGGTCGCGGAGTGGTCGAGCGCGCCGCGCTGCGGCACCACGCCGTAGCCGTTCCACAGGGGCCGCAGCGCGCGCTCGTCGCCGAGCAGGAAGCGCGCCCGGCCCGTCATCCGCCGTTCGTTGAGGAAGCGGCGCGCGCGCGCCGGCGTGTCGTTGGCGGGATCGACCGAGACGGCCAGCAACGGGACGTCCGCGCCCGTGTCGTCGAGCGCCCCGCGAACCTGGTCGACCAGCGCGGGGCAGGTGTCCTCGCAGGTCGAGTACACGAACGTCATCGCGACGGGCCGGCCGCGGTACTCCGCCATGGTGACCGGCTCGCCGTCCTGGTCGCGCAGGCGGAAGTCGGGCGCCATCGCGCCCGGCGGCCGGACGAAGCCCGCCCAGCCGGTCGTCCCCACCGCCACGCCCCCGCCCTCGCCGCGCGTGGCGATGAAGACGCCGGCCACGGCGGCGACGGCGCAGAGCGTCAGGGTCAGTAGGGCGTACGCGAGCCGCGTCGGCACGGGTTGAGCGTACTGCCGGGTGGTGGCGGCGCGGCACGGGTGGTTCTGGCGGGCCGGCGTCTACGTCAACTGCGGCATCGAGGGAGAGGAGTGGGAGCTCGGAGGTGTGCCCAACGTCGCAAGCGCAGCTCGCAGGTGCGCAGGTTGCGACGTTGGGGTCGTCATGGGACCTCAACGTCGTGAGGCCGCCCGGTCGCCGGCGTGCCTGCGACGTTGGGAACGCGCACCCCAGCCCGACGCTCCCCCTCAAAGCGCCGTTGACGTAGACGCCCGAGCCCGCACGAACGCCCGGCCACGCCGCCCCCCGGTCAAGCCTCCGTCAATCCCCGCCGGATCGCGTAGCGCACCAGCTCCACGCGGTCGCGCATTCCCAGCTTGCGCAGGAGGTTGGCCCGGTGCGACTCCACGGTCTTCTCGGCCAGATGCAGGACGGCGGCGATCTGCTTGTTGGTGTGCGCCTCGGCGATCAGCTTGAGGACCTCCTGCTCGCGCGGGGAGAGCGGCTCGTCCGGGCCGTCGGCGTCCGACGACATCCAGTCGCGGATCAGCGATCGCTCGACCGCGTTGGTGAGGAAGGCGTCGCCGCGGTGCACGGCACGGATGGCGCCCAGCAGGGCCTGGTCGACCTCCCGCTTGAGCACATAGCCCGACGCGCCCGCCTTCAACGCGTCGAAGACGTAGCGCTCGTCATCGTGCATGGACAGGGCGAGCACCTGCGTGCCCGGCAGATGCGCGAGGATCTGGCGGGTCGCCTGCAGGCCGGTCATGCGCGGCATGGCGACGTCCATCACGCAGAGGTCGGGCTTGGTCCGCAGCGCCTCCTCGAAGGCCACGACGCCGTCCTCGGCCTCGGCCACCACCTCCATGTCGGGCTGGCGCTCGATCAGCAGCCGCAGCCCCCCGCGCACGATGCCGTGGTCGTCGGCGATCAGGATCCTCATGTCACTCCCATGGTCAGCTCGATGGTCGTGCCCACTCCGGGCGCGGTGAAGATCTCGAGGCTCCCGCCCACGAGCAGCGCGCGTTCGCGCATGCCGCTGAGGCCGAGGCCTCCGGGACGCCCGCGGACGCGGCCGTTCACGCGATGCGACGGCCGCTCGTCGAAGCCGCCGCCGTCGTCGCGGACACGCAGCACCGTACGCCCGACGAACGAGAGCTCGACCTCGACCCCGTGCGCTTCCGCGTGCTTGGCGATGTTGGAGAGGCTCTCCTGCGTGACGCGAAAGATCACGAGTTGCTCCTCGTCCGAGAGCTGCGGGATCCCGCCCGTGTAGTGGAAGCGGGCGCGCGTGCCCGTGCGCTGCCCGAAGTCGGACACCTGCGACGCGAGCGCCGCGATCAGGCCGTGGTCGTCGAGCGCGGTCGGCCGGAGCTGGCGGGCCAGCGTCAGCAGCTCGCCCATCGCCTGCGAGACGAGCTTCTGCGTCTCCTGCAGCTCGGAGCGGAGGTCCCACGGAGCGTGCTGGATGGTGGCCGAGAGGCGCAGCAGGATCGCCGTGAGCGCCTGGTTGACCTCGTCGTGCAGGTCCTGGGCGATCCGGCTGCGCTCCAGCTCCTGGGCTCGAAGCACGGCGCGACCGGCCTCACGGCGCTCGTCCTCGAGGCGCGTGAGCATCCGGTTGAAGACGTCCGTCAGCTCCTTGAGCTCGCGCGCGGCGTGCCGCGGTTCGGCCGCGCGCATGCCCGGCTGCGCCAGATCGACGGCGGTCATCGCCTTGACGAGCCGCTCCATCGGGGCCAGCCGCGACCTCAGCAGCAGCGAGTTCAGCAGTACGGCGCTCATGACGGTGAGGCCGAGCACGAGCAGCGCGTCGTGGGTCACGACGTCGGTCAGGCGGTCGCGCGCGACGACCGCGGCGATCAGCGCCGTGACACCCACGAGGAGGGCGTTGACGGCGAGGACCTGCGTGAGGAGGGTGCTGCGGCGCATCGGAACGGTGCTCTCCTCATCGGCAGAATGTGCGTGGAGGGTTATGAGGGCGAGACCCCACTACCGCTATACTTCGTGAAGTATTGAAACCCGACCGACTTCAAGAGGAATCGCCATGAGCCCGTCCGGAGCCGAGGTCATCCGGCAGATCAAGCAGCAGGTGCAGGAGGTCGACCCCGCCGAGGTCTCCGAGCACCTCGGCGACGGCGTGACGCTGATCGACGTCCGCGAGTCCGATGAGTGGGATCGCGGGCACATCCCCGGCGCCGTTCACGTGCCGCGAAGCTACCTCGAGTCGCGCATCGAAGGCGTCATCTCCGATCGGGACCGGCGCGTGGTCCTCTATTGCGCGTCGGGACAGCGCTCGGCGCTCGCGGCCCACACGCTGTCCGGCCTCCTCGGCTACACGGACGTGGCCTCGATGACCGGCGGCATCACGCTGTGGAAGGACCGCGGCTACAAGGTCGACGTCCCGAAGGTGCTCTCGCGCGAGCAGAAGGAGCGCTACGGCCGCCACCTGCTCCTGCCCGAGGTCGGCCCCGAGGGGCAGGCGAAGCTCCTGGACGCCAAGGTGCTCCTGCTCGGCGCGGGCGGCCTGGGCTCTCCGACCGCGCTCTATCTCGCGGCCGCCGGCGTGGGCACGCTCGGAATCGTCGACGACGACGAGGTCGACCTCTCCAACCTCCAGCGCCAGGTGATCCACACGACGAAGACCGTCGGCACGCCGAAGGTCGACTCGGCCGAGGCGGCGATCGGCGCGCTCAACCCGGACGTCGAGGTGGTCAAGTATCCCGTGCGCCTGGACGCCTCGAACATCATGGGAATCATCGACGGATACGACGTCATCGTCGACGGCGTCGACAACTTCCCCACGCGCTACCTGCTCAACGACGCCACCGTGCGCGTGGGCATCCCCGTCGTGTCGGCCTCCATCCTCGGGTTCGACGGCCAGCTGGCGGTCTTCGCCCCCGACGACGGGCCGTGCTACCGCTGCCTGTACCCCGTTCCCCCGCCCGCCGAGCTCGCCCCCTCCTGCGGCGCCAACGGAGTCCTCGGCGTCCTTCCGGGCACGATGGGGCTGCTGCAGGCGACCGAGGTCGTCAAGCTGGTGGTGGGCATCGGCGAGCCGCTGATCGGCCGGCTGCTGCTCTACGAGGCGCTGAGCGCCACGTTCACGGAGCTGAAGGTGCGCCGCGACCCGCACTGCCCGATCTGCTCGCGCGACCCCGCGGAGATCGCCGACGAGGAGATGGGCGTGTTCCCCGACTACGAGGCGTTCTGCGTCGCGGCGGGCTAGCCTCACCTCTCATGGCTCTCATCAAGATCCCACCGGTGCTGCGCTCCTCCGTGGGCGGCGAGAAGGAGGTGCGGGCGGACGGCGGCGACGTCGGGACCATCCTTTGCGCGCTCGCCGAGCAGCACCCCGACACCCGCGCCCAGCTGTTCGGAGCCGACGGCTCCCTGAATCGGTACGTCAACGTGTACCTCAACGACGAGGACGTGCGCGTGCTCGATGGCCTGGACACGACTGTGCGCGAGGGCGACACCGTGGTGATCCTGCCCGCCATGGCGGGCGGAAGCAGGTAGCCCGGGGCCGAGGGACGGGTCTGGCTCTCGCGCTCGCGGGGCCGTCCCAAGCGACAGGTCCGGTGCGTCGGCGCTGCCTCGGCGGCGAGACCCAGCCCAGAATCCGTTAGTGCAGGATTCGCACTTACTAGTCACCTGCACGACGGTGTTTCGTTCGAGGACTTGACAAAGACCGCCACGTCGAGTCAGGATGCCGACCGGATGAGGGTGCGATCCGAGGGCTCGCTGGCGTCGCTTCGCCGGCTCAACCGGCAGCGCGTCATCGACGCGCTGCGCAGCCACGGCACGATCAGCCGCGCCGACATCGCGCGCCGTACGGGACTTTCGCGGTCCACCGTCTCGAGCCTCGTGTCCGACCTCCAGGCCGACGGCCTCGTCATCGAGCGCGAGGAGCCGGGCGCCGCGCACGGCGAGCAGGGAGGCCGCCCGCCGATCCTGCTGTCGTTCGACGCGTCGGCCGGCGTCGCGCTGGGCATCGGGTTCGACCACGAGCATGTGCGCGTCGCGGTGGCCGACCTCTCCTCGACCATCCTGGCCGAGCGCGCCGTGCCGATCGACACGGACCACGCCGCGCACGAGGGGCTCGACGTGGCGCTCGCGATGGCCGAGGAGCTGCTCGCCGAGGCGGGCGCCGACCGGTCTCGCCTGATCGGCGCGGGCCTCGGACTGCCCGGGCCGGTCAACCAGATCGATGGCCTAGTCGGTTCGTCCGCCATCCTTCCCGGCTGGGTGGGCGTGGCCGCCGCCGAGGAGCTGCGGCGCCGGCTCGACGTGGAGGTGATCGTGGAGAACGACGCCAACCTCGGCGCGCTGGGAGAGCTGACGTACGGCGCCGGGCGCGGCGCCACCGACATGATCTACGTCAAGATCACGTCGGGCATCGGCGCCGGCCTGATCCTCAACGGTCGCCTCTACCGGGGCTGGGGCGGGATGGCGGGCGAGCTGGGCCACGTGCTCGTCCAGCACGAGGGCGCGGTGTGCCGGTGCGGCAACCGCGGCTGCCTGGAGACCGCGGCCTCCACCCCCGCACTGCTGGAGATGCTGCGTCGCAGCCACGGCGAGCTGACCGTGGAGGACATGCTCCGGCTCGCGCACGACGGGGACCTCGGGTGCCGGCGGGTGATCGCGGACGCGGGGCGCGTCGTGGGCAGCGCCGCGGCGATGCTGCTCAACGTGCTCAACCCCGAGCGGCTCGTGGTCGGCGGCGACCTGGCGGCCGCGGGCGACCTGCTGCTCGATGGCGTGCGCGAGTCCGTGCGCCGCACGGCGCTGTCGGCCGCCGCCGACGGCGCGAGCGTCGTGGCCGGCGTGCTCGGGCAGCGCGCGGAGGTCCTCGGGGCGCTGACGCTGGTCGTCGGCGCGGCGGGGCGAAACCTGCACCTCAATCACTTCAACCAACCCACAATTCCCGGAGGGGGAGTTCCATGAAGAAGGGAGCCGTCTGGCTCGCCACCGCAGCGGTGGCCGCAAGTCTGCTCGTCGCCGGCTGCGGAGACGACGAGGAGGAAAGCAGCGGCGGCGGAGGCACGACCGCCGAAGAGGGCGGCGGCGAGGTCGGCAAGGTTGCCGTGCTGCTGCCGGACTCCAAGTCGTCGGTGCGTTGGGAGACGGTCGACCGGCCGTCGCTGCAGGCCGCGTTCGATGCCGCCGGCGTCGAGGTGGAGATCCAGAACGCCGAGGGCGACAAGTCGACGCAGCAGCAGCAGGCCGAGCAGGCGATCACGAACGGCGCGAAGGTGCTCCTGCTCGTGAACCTGGACTCCGGCTCGGGCGCCGCGATCGCCGCCAACGCCAAGTCGCAGGGCGTGAAGGTCATCGACTACGACCGCCTCACGCTCGACACGGACGCGACGGACTACTACGTCTCGTTCAACAACGAGAAGGTCGGCCAGCTCCAGGGCCAGGGCATCGTCGACTGCCTGGGCGACAAGCAAGGCGCGGAGATCGCCGTGCTCAACGGCTCGCCCACCGACAACAACGCGACGCTCTTCAAGCAGGGCTATGACTCCGTCATCAACCCGAAGTTCGACTCCGGGGAGTGGAAGGAGGTCGACGACCAGGCCGTGCCGGACTGGGACAACCAGAAGGCGCTGACCATCTTCGAGCAGATCCTGCAGAAGAACGGCAACAAGATCGACGGCGTGGTCGCCGCCAACGACGGGCTGGGCAACGCCGCGATCTCGGCGCTCAAGCAGCGCAAGCTCCCGCAGGTCCCCGTGACCGGTCAGGACGCGACGCTGCAGGGCATCCAGAACATCGTCAACGGCGACCAGTGCATGACCGTCTACAAGGCCGTCAAGAAGGAGGCCGACGCGGCCGCCGAGCTGGCGATCGCCCTGGCCAAGGGCGAGGAGCCGACCGCGGAGACGACTCCCGTCAACAACGGCACGAAGGACGTCCCGTCGATCCTGCTGGATCCCGTGGCCGTCACCGAGGACAACATCTCGGAGTACACCGGCGAGCCGGACTTCCCCAAGGTGGAGGAGATCTGCGCCGGTGACCTGGCCGCGAAGTGCAAGGAGATCGGCCTGGAGTAGCGAAAACCAGGGGGCGCCCCGCCGGGGCGCCCCCGGGTTCGCTCTCTGGCCAGAGGAGCTTTCGACGTGACCGACACCCCGGTCCTGGAACTGCAGGGAGTCTCGAAGCGCTTCGGCGCGGTGCAGGCCCTGTTCGAGGTGGACTTCCACGTCTCGCCCGGCGAGGTCATGTCGCTTGTCGGCGACAACGGCGCCGGCAAGTCGACGCTCATCAAGTGCATCGCGGGCATCCACCCGGCCGACAGCGGGGAGTTCCGCTTCGAGGGTCAGCCGGTGCACATCTCAGGGCCCAAGGACGCGGCCGACCTCGGCATCGAGGTCGTCTACCAGGACCTCGCGCTGTGCGACAACCTGGACGTCGTCGAGAACATGTACCTGGGGCGCGAGCTCGTCGACGGCGCTCGCCGGCTCGACGAGACCGCGATGGAGGCCAAGGCGCAGGAGACCCTCCGAAGCCTCTCGGTGACGACGGTGAGCTCCGTCCGTCAGACCGTGGCCGGGCTCTCCGGCGGTCAGCGCCAGTCCGTCGCGGTGGCCAAGGCGGTGATGTGGAACTCCAAGCTGGTGATCCTCGACGAGCCCACGGCGGCGCTGGGCGTCGCGCAGACCCGCCAGGTGCTCGAGCTGGTCAAGCGGCTCGGCGAGCAGGGCCTCGCCGTCGTCCTCATCTCCCACAACCTGCACGACATCTTCGAGGTCGCGGACTCGATCACGGTGCTGCGCCTCGGCCAGAACGTGGCGGAGTTCAAGCGGACCGAGACCAACCCGCAGCAGGTCGTCGAGGCGATAACGGCGGGCAAGCTCTCCAAGATCCCCGGCCAGCAGCAGGAGGCCCTCGCATGAGCGCGGTCACGGAGCCGCCCGTCGCGGCCGACGCACCCGCGCGCGACACGGTGGGCGCCTACGCGCGGCGCTGGCTCACCGACGTCAGGTCCGGCGACCTCGGCTCCTTGCCGATCATCGTCGGCCTGATCGTCATAGCGCTCATCTTCCAGCTCCAGAACGACCGCTTCCTGACGGCGTCGAACTTTGTCAACCTGATCGTGCAGACCGCGCCGTACGCGGTGATCGCGATGGGCGTCACCTTCGCGCTGCTGCTCGGGGAGATCGACCTCTCGATCGGCTTCGTGTCCGGCGTCGGCGGCGTGCTCGTCGCGCTGCTGCTCATGCCGGACGGAAACGAGCTGCCGACCGTCGTGGCGATCGCACTCGCGCTGATCGCCGGCCTCGGCATCGGCGTGCTCCACGGGCTGATCATCACCAAGGTCGGCGTGCCGTCGTTCGTGGTCACGCTGGCCGGCCTGCTGGCGTGGAACGGCGTCGTGCTCCTGCTGATCGGCAGCCGCGGCACGGTGATCCTCCAGAACAGCTTCGTCATCGGCGTGGCCAACGACTTCATGGCGCCCGGTCTGGCGTGGATCCTCTGGGCCGCCTGCGTCGGCCTCTACGCCGCGGTGCAGCTCGTGCGGCTGCGCAACCGGCGCAAGGCCGGGCTGGCGACGGATCCCATCGTGATCGTCGGGCTGCGGATCGGAGGGCTCGCGCTCGCGCTCGGCATCGTGGTGGCGGTCGCGAACGAGGATCGCGGCGTCCCGTGGGTCGGCATCCTGGTGGGTGCGCTCCTGGTGTTCTGGACCTACGTCCTCAACCGCACCCGCTTCGGGCGCCACGTCTACGCGGTCGGCGGCAATCAGGAAGGCGCGCGCCGCGCCGGCATCGACGTCGACCGCGTGAAGATCGCCTGCTTCGCCATCGTCTCGGTGATGGCGGTGCTGGGCGGGATCATCCTCGCCTCGCGCCTGCGCTCGGTCGACACCAACACCGGGGGCGGCCAGGCGCTCCTGTATCCGATCGCGGCCGCGGTGATCGGCGGGACGTCCCTGTTCGGCGGCCGCGGAACGATGAAGGCGGCGCTGCTCGGGGCGATCGTGATGATCTCGATCGACAACGGGCTCGGCCTCCTCGGGCTGTCGTCGGGCACGAAGTTCGTCGTCACCGGCGGAGTCCTCCTCCTCGCGGTCACCGTCGACTCGATCTCGCGCCGCGGGCGCGCGCAATCCGGGCGAGCGTGACGCTGCGAATCGGCCTGCTCTCGACCGCGACCATCAACCGGGCGCTGCTCGGCGGGGCCAGCGCCGCCGACGGCGTCGAGGTGGTGGCGGTGGCGAGCCGCGATCGGGAGCGGGCCGAGGCGTACGCGGCCGAGCATGGACTCGCGCGCGCGCACGCGAGCTATGAGGCGCTGCTGGCGGACGCGGAAGTCGACGCAATCTACGTGCCGCTGCCCAACTCGCTGCACGTCCCGTGGGCGATCAGCGCGCTGCAGGCCGGCAAGCACGTGCTGGCGGAGAAGCCGCTCACGCGCCACCCCGAGCAGGCCCAGGCCGCGTTCGACGCCGCCGACCGCGCCGGCCGCGTGCTCGCTGAGGCGTTCATGTGGCGCCATCACCCGCAGGCGCACCGCCTGCGCGAGCTCGTTCGCGGACCATCGATTGGCCGGGTCCGGCTGCTGCGAGCGTCCTTCGCGTTCGACATCTTCGGCGCCGACCGGCTCGACGACGTGCGGCTGCAGGCCGCGCTCGACGGCGGTGGGCTGATGGACGTCGGGTGCTATTGCGTGAGCGCCCTGCGGCTGCTCGGGGGGGAGCCGGAGCGCGTGAGCGGGCGTCAGATCACCGGCGGTGACGGCGTCGACGTCCGGTTCACCGGCACGATGGCCTTCGCGGGCGGTGTGCTCGGCGCCTTTGACTGCGGCCTCGACATGGTCGCGCACTCCGCGCTCGAGGTCGTGGGTGACGCCGGCTCGCTCCACCTGTCCGATCCGTGGCACGGGCGAGCGGCGCGCATCGAGATCCGGCGGCCCGACGGCACGGAGGTGGAGGAGATCCCGTCCGCCGACCCGTACGCGTACGAGCTCGAGGACTTCGCGGCCGCGGTGCGCGGGGAGCGCCCGCATCCCTTCGGCCGCGAGGACGCGGTCGGCCAGGCGCGGACGATCGCGGCCCTCTACCGCTCGGCCGAGTTCGGCGCCGACGCCGTGCCCTAGAGGGGCCCGGTCGCTCAGCGGCAGGGGCGCGCCGCGACGGCACGTCCGTACAGGCGCGCGGCGGCGGCCACGTCCCCGGACGCCGGGCCGCACGGCAGCCGGCCGTGCGCCGCCTTGGCACCGCCGGAACGGCAAGCCTTGTCATACGCGTGCGCGTTCATCAGCGAGCACGTGCCCTCGCGGTGGCGCAGGCCGAGGATGTGGCCCAGCTCGTGCATCGCCACCCAGACGCTCAGCGTGTTCGGCTCGCCGGTGATGTCGGGGTTGAGCATGACCGTCGCGGCGCGGCCGTCGCGCGGGCGTCCGATGGTCGAGGAGAGGGCGAGGCAGCGCGCGCCGCAGGTGGACCGCAGCCGCTCGCGGTCGGCGACGAAGACGACGTCGGCGCGGCTCCTCTCGCCCGCGCGCTCGAGCTGCACGTTCGCGCCCGAGTCGTTCCACCGGCGCGCGGCGGCGTCCACCGCCGCGGAGGAGCCGGAGGCGTCGAAGTAGGTGAGGCGGCCACCCGGCCAGGGATCCGCGTTGCTTCCGGTCAGCAGCGGCAGCCGCTGCGTCGCGAGCGCGCCCAGGCCGACGCCGAGCGCGACGAGGATGAGGGCGGCTGACCGCGGACGGGCGCGCCGCAGCCGCCGCAGCAGGCTGCGGACGATGACCATGGAGAGATGGATGCCGGCCGGAGGGGGGACCGTGTGACCCGATGCGCCGGATGCTCGCGTCAACCTACCCGAGCCGCTCGGAGCTTGCCAAGGGGACTGTGCGGAATCCCGCCGGTCCCTGCTATACCGGCGGCGGGTTGCCCGGCTTCGAGCGTTCGAACGATTCCGACCGCCCCGGCCAGCTGCTGCTGCAGCGCGGTGAGCCGGTGGCCCTGGTGTTCTGGGCCCACGACTTCGCGGAGCGCGCGCGGACGGGATGGTTCTTGACGGTGCTCGACGACGAAGGGGAGCCCGACGGCCGGCGACCCACCGAGCTGGAAGTATCCGACGCGGTCGCGGCGCTCGTCGCGAACACGAAGCTGGATCGCTCGGAGTGGCTCGCGCAGGCCGAGACGGTCGAGCTGGTCACCGCCGCCGACGCGGTCGACGCGGGCGAGCGCCTGCTCGAGGAGCTGCTCGGCGGGTAGCTAGGGTCCTCGTGTGACCACGCACGACTTTCGGCGTGCTCCGGCCAACCAGCGCTCGGTCCGTCGCCACAACCTCGGGGTCGTGTTGCGCCACGTCGCCGAGCACGGCGCGCGCTCGCGGGCCGCCATCGCGCTGGAGACGGGGCTCAACAAGACGACCGTCTCCAGCCTCGTCGGCGAGCTGCTCGAGTTCGGCCTGGTGCGCGAGACGGAGGCCGAGCTGCGCGGCACGGTCGGGCGTCCCGCCTTGCCGGTGGAGTTGGGCGGCCGCCGTGTGGTCGGGCTCGGGCTGGAGCTCGGCGTCGACTTCCTCGCCGTCCGCGCCGCCGACCTCGCCGGGCACGAGCGCCATCGCGCGCATGTCGCCGTCGACAACCGCGGCCGGGCGGCCGGCGACGTGCTGGGCGAGCTCGGCGACCTCGCGGCCGCCGCGCTCGGCGCACTGGCCGAGCGGGACCTCGTCACCGCCGGCGCGGTCGTCGCGCTGCCGGGTCTCGTGGACAGCACCGGCCGCCTGCTCGTGGCGCCGAACCTCGGCTGGACCGGCGTGGCGGTTTCCGAGCGGCTCGGCGCGCGGCTCGGCGGGCCGCCGTTCCCCCTGTCGGCTGAGAACGAGGCGAACCTCGCCGCTCTCGCCGAGCTCTGGGAGGGCGCGGGGCGCCGCTTTCGCGACTTCATCTACGTGTCGGGCGAGCTGGGCGTCGGCGCCGGGATCATCGTCGGCGGCGAGCTGTTTCGCGGCGCGCACGGCTTCGGCGGTGAGCTCGGCCACACCACCGTCGACCCCGAAGGCGAGGTGTGCGCGTGCGGCAACCGCGGCTGCCTGGAGACGCGGGTGGCGCTCGGAGCGCTGCTGCGCGCCGCCGGGCTGGAGCCCGGCGCGGGTGTCGCGCGGCTGGCCGAGCGCGCCGAGGCGGGCGACGAGCGGGCTCTCTCGGTCCTGGGGGAGGCGGGCCACTGGCTGGGCATGGGCGTCGCGTCGGCCGCGAACCTGCTCAACCCGCGCGGCATCGTGGTCGGGGGCTACTTCGCCACGCTGGCGCCCTGGCTGCTTCCCGGCCTGGAGGAGGAGCTCACCGCTCGCGTGCTCTCCTCGGAGTGGGACGCAACCGGCGTCGTCATCTCCGAGCTGGGGGCCGAGGCCGCCGTGCGGGGAGCGTCGGGGTTCGCGCTGCGCCGCGTCTTCGCGGACCCCGAGATCGTCGCCGAGTTCTGAGCGGATCAGGAGCTCGCGCGCCGCCCCGGACTAACGGGTCCCGAGCAGCACCTCGACGACGAGCTGGTCGAGCGCCTCGTTGGCGTAGCCGCGCTCACCGAGCGCGTCGAGCCGCTCGGCGTCGGCCTCGGCCTTCAAGGTGTCCGCTTCTCCGGCGCCACTCGTCGACGGCTCGGCGAGCTCCGGCGTCGAAGCGGCGGCGAGCGCCACCTGCGCCTCCGGCAGCGAGTCGAACCGGCGCGCCTTCTCCGCGAGCGCGAGGTAGGTGCGCATGCACCCGCGTGCGAAGTCCCAGACGCCTTCGGCGTCCTCGTTGCGGTACGGGTGCGCGTCGAAGTGCCGGGGTCCCGCATAGCGGGAGCGCTCGAGCAGGCGCACGAGGAGGAACGCCTCCTTGAGGTCCTCGGCGCCGAAGCGGAAGTCCTGGTCATAGCGTCCGATCCGCTGGGCGTTGAGGTCGATGTGGAACAGCTTGTCCACCCACAGCGCCTGGGCGACGGCGTGGTGGAAGGACAGGCCCGCCATCGTCTCGTGCGCGACTTCCGGGTTCACGCCGACCATGTCGGGCCGGTCCAGCGTGGAGATGAAGTGCAGCGCGTGGCCGACCGTCGGCAGGAAGGCGTCGCCGCGGGGCTCGTTCGGCTTGGGCTCCAGCGCGAAGCGGAGGTCGTAGCCTTGCCCCACGGCGTACTCGCTGAGCACGTTGATCGCCTCGCGGTAGCGATCCAGTGCGTGGCGCGGGTCCTTCGCCACGCCGGTCTCGACTCCCTCGCGCCCGCCCCAGAAGACGTACACCTCGGCTCCCAGCTCGGCCCCTAGGTCGATGGAGCGCATCGCCTTGCCGATCGCCGCGCGGCGCACGCCGCGGTCGTTGGAGGTGAACGCGCCGTCCTTGAACGCGGGCTGTGTGAAGAGGTTGGTGGTGGCCATGCCGACGCCGAGCCCGGTCTCCTCGAGCGCGGACGCCAAGCCGCCGACGATTCGGTCGCGCTCGGCCGCGGAGGCCCCGTGGGGGATCAGGTCCTCGTCGTGCAGCGAGATGCCCCATGCGCCGAGCTCGGCCAGCTTGCGGACGGTGTCCACGGGGTCGACCGGGCCGCGCGTGGGACCGCCGAAGGGGTCGCGGCCCGGATTGCCGACGGTCCACAGGCCGAAGGTGAACCGATGCTCCGGCTTGGGGGTCAGGGCGTCGTCGGCGATGGTCATGCGGCAACCGTAGAGCTAATTGGGACGGAAGGCGGAATAATCACTCGGCATGCGCGCCCTGATCGGTCTGGACATCGGGACCACCGCAGTCAAGGCGCTGGCCGTCAGCGAGGACGACGGGACGATCCTCGCGCGCTGCGAGGCCGGATATCCGCTCTCGACACCGCGGCCCGGCTGGGCGGAGCAGGATCCCGACGACTGGTGGCGGGCGACCGAGCAGGTTCTCGAAGCGCTCGGAGTCGACGAGGTGGCCGGCATCGGGCTCAGCGGCCAGATGCACGGACTGGTCGCGCTCGACGGCCGGAACCGCGTGATCCGGCCGGCGATCCTCTGGAACGACGGCCGCACGGCGAGCGAGTGCGCCGAGATCGAGGCGACGGTCGGCCTCGAAGAGCTGATCGCGCGCACCGGGAACCGGGCGCTGACGGGCTTCACGGCGCCCAAGCTGCTGTGGCTGCGCCGGCACGAGCCCGACGCCTACCGGCGCATCGCCCGGATCATGCTGCCCAAGGACTACGTCCGCCTGCGGCTGTGCGGCGAGCACGCCACAGACGTCGCCGACGCCTCCGGCACGCTCCTTCTCGACGTCGCCCGGCGGCGGTGGAGCGAGGAGGTGCTCGCGGCGCTCGAGCTCGACCCGGCATGGCTCCCGGTCGTCCGCGAGTCGCCGGAGGTCTCCGGTCACACGCCGGCGGGCGTCCCGGTGGCGGCGGGCGCCGGCGACCAGGCCGCCGGCGCGCTCGGCGTCGGCGTCGACCGGCCCGGCCCGCTGTCGATCGCGCTCGGGACCAGCGGGGTGGTGTTCGCCGCCCTGCCTGCCTTCGCCGCCGATGAGCGCGCCCGGGTGCACGCCTTCTGCCACGCGGTGCCCGGCGGCTGGCACGCGATGGGCGTGATGCTCTCGGCCGCCGGCTCCCTGAGCTGGCTGCGCGACGTCGCCGCGCCCGGCATGGGGTTCGGCGAGCTCGTCGAGGCGGCGGTCGCGTGGGAGCCGGGTGCGGAGGGCCTCACCTTCCTGCCCTACCTCGCCGGCGAGCGCACGCCCCACGCCGACCCCGGCGCGCGCGGCTCGTTCACCGGCCTCTCGCTGCGCCATGACCGCGGCGCGCTGACGCGCGCCGTGCTCGAGGGCGTCGCCTACGGGCTGCGCGACTCCTTCGACCTCCTGTCGGGACTGGGAGGCCCGTCGGAGCGCGGTCGCGTGTCCGGCGGCGGCGCACGCTCGGAGCTGTGGCTGCGCATCATCGCCGCCGTCCTCGAGTTGCCGCTCGAGCGGCCCGTGGTCGAGGAGGGCGCCGCGTATGGCGCCGCCATGCTCGGCGGCGTCGCCGGCGGAACCTGGCCGGACACGGAGTCCGCCGTCGTCGCCTGCGTGCGCGTGCGCGATGAGGTGGAGCCCGATCCCGCCTGGGTCCGCGTGTACGCGGAGGGTCGCGAGCGCTTTCGGGCGCTCTATCCCGCCCTCCGCGACGCCCGCCCGCTCAAGTGAACGGGCAGGAGACGGCTCGCTTGCCTCCCGCCGTCACGCAGGCGTCACGCCGCCGCGGCGGTTTGCTCGCGCGGATGACCAGGCGCACGTGCTTGCCGACAAAGCCCGGCCGGGTGACGCTCACGGTGATGCGGATCCCGGCGCGCAGGAACCGCTCGAACGCCCGGATGCGGCCCGGCTTGCGCGTCATCCGGCGCGCCGGGCACCCCTTGCCCGCGCATGTCACGAGTACCTTCGCCCGGCGCGAGCCGGTGACGCGCAGCAGCGTGACCTTCGCCCCGTAGCTCGTCATCGCGCCCTTGATGCGCACGACCGGGAAGGGGCGCAGGAGGGCAGGCGCACGCGCCGGGGCTCCCGGCGTCTGGGTGGCCACTGGGGGCGGATGCGGGAATGGGGGCGGCGGCGGCGAGACGGGCAGAGCCGGCGCGATCGGGCTCGGCGGCATTGCCGCCGCCACCGTCGCGGTCGGCTGGGACAACCTGCGCCTGACCCGCACGGCGACCAGCCGGCCGACGTCCTCCGAGGTCAGCGTGTACTCGACCTGATCGGCCCCCGGGATGGCCTCGAAGCTGCGGCGGTCTTCGTCGTCGTCGTCATCATCGTCGTCACGGGAACCGGTGTCCTGGTTGACTCGAAGCCACCGGATCTCGACGTTCATCGGCGTCTCGCCCTCCCAGGACACGCGCAGCGTCGCGCCCTCGACGGCCTCGCCGGCGATCCGCGGCCGCTCGGCGGACTCAGCCACCGGCGCCGTTGCCGCCGACACGACCGCCACCACCATGGCCACCGCGAACGCCTTCCAGGTCAATCCGCTCATCGGCCCTCCCAAGCCTCCGCGCTCTCGTCGCGATGAGGGTACGCGGTACGCGACGGTGGCGCGAGCAGACGGCCGTTGCACGCTATCTTTCCTGAAGCAATGGCGCAACGGCTCGCAAACCGCCCGTGCGGCGGTCGCTACGGTGACATCGTCCAGGCCATCGGCAACACGCCGCTGGTGGAGCTCCAGCGGCTCTCGCCCAAGCCGGGCGTCCGCATCTGGGCCAAGCTGGAGTCCCACAACCCGACGGGCTCGGTGAAGGACCGCGTCGCGCGTGCGCTCATCGAGGACGCCGAGCAGAAGGGCGCGATCGCCCCCGGCCAGACGATCCTCGAGCCCACGTCGGGCAACACCGGCATCTCGCTGGCGATGATCTGCTCACGCAAGGGCTACCCGCTCAAGGTGGTCATGCCCGACAACGTCACTCCGGAGCGCACGCAGCTCCTGCGGATGTACGGCGCCGAGATCGTCTACTCACCGGGTCATCTCGGCTCCAACGGCGCCGTGGAGATGGCGCTGGAGCTGGCGGGGTCGGATCCTCGTTACCACATGCCCTACCAGTACGGCAATCCGGCGAATCCGAACGCGCACTACCACGGGACCGCCCCCGAGATAATCGAGGAACTCGACGAGGTCACCGCGTTCGTCGCCGGCCTCGGCACGGGCGGGACGCTGATGGGCAACGGGCGCCGCCTGCGCGAGGAGTACGGCGACGCCGTGAGGATCGTCGCCGCCGAGCCGAAGCAGGGCGAGCCCGTCCAGGGGCTGCGCTCGCTCGACGACGGCTTCATCCCGCCGATCATCGACATCTCGCTGCTGGACCGCAAGATCTTCGTCACCAATCACGACGCGGTCGTCTGGACCCGCAAGCTGCTCGACGAGGAGGGCATCTTCGCGGGCGTCTCCTCGGGCGCGATCGCCTCGATCGCCGTCCGGATCGCCTCCGAGCTCGACGAGGGCAACGTGGTGTTCGTCGTCTGCGACGACGGCTGGAAGTACCTCTCATCGGGCATCTACACGCGTCCGGTCGCGGAGATCGAGAACCTGGACTCGACCGTCTGGTGGTAAGTGGCCGCCGGTGCCCGGCGTCCGGCTGACCGGTTCGGGAGCCGGCGTCGTGAGTAGGGCAGCCTCCCGCCTGCGCGCCGGCCGTCACAGCCGGCGCCGCTTCCTCGGCGCGGCCGCAGCCCTGGTCGGCGGCGTGCTGCTGGGCGGCTGCGGAGCCGACGAGGCCGCCGAATCGCCGCCGCCGGACGCCGAGGTGCTCGGCGAGCTGCTGCGTCACGAGCAGCAGTCGATGGCGGCGGCGCTGGGCGGGCCCACGGCGGCGCTTGCCCTGCGCGACCAGGACCGGCGCCACGCCGCCCGACTCGCGCGCGAGCTGGCGGTGCTCGGGACGACGCCCGACACCGCCGCGGCCGACGATGATCCGGCCGGCGTTCCCGCGCGCAAGCAGGAGGGAGTGTTCGCACATGTCCAAGCCCTGCCGCGCCTCTCGGATCCGGATCTGCGCGTGCTCGTGATGCAGATCGCCGCGTCCGAGGCCGCGCACCTCGCGGCACTCCGGCTGACCGCCGGCGAGGAGCCGGTGCCCGACGCCTTCGCCGGCTTCACCGAGGCGGGTGCCGCGTGACGGGCCGGGTGGCCGAGCTGTTCGCCGCCGCCGGGACCGACGCGGGGCTGCTCCAAGCGGGGCTGCACGTAGAGCAGGTGGCGGCCCTGGCTTACGCCACGGCAGCGGACGGGCCGCTCGAGGGGGAGGAGCGCGCGCAGGCGCTGCGCTTCGCCGAGCACGAGCGCCGCCACGCCGCCGCGTTCGAGACGATGCTCTTCGCCCTGACCGTCCCCGTGCGCGCGAGCGCCGGGCCCGCAGCCCTCGACGCGACGCTGCCCGGCTTGCGCGACGCGGGACGGCGTGAGGCGCTGAACGGCATAGCCGAGCTGGAGGGGGCGGCGATCGCCGGTCACCAGCTCATGGGTCGCCGGATGGGCGCGCTCGACGCACTGCGCACCGTCGCGGCGGTCATGGCCGGCGGCGCCCAGCACCTCGTGGTGCTCCGGCACGCCCTCGGCGAGCAGCAGTTGACCAAGACCTACGAAACCGGCTCGTGAGCCGGTACCCTGACCTGGAACCCACCGAAGGGACGCGGAGAGCATGCCATTCAACGTCGGTCCGCTCGAGCTCGTCATCGTGCTCGTGATCGCCCTCGTCATCCTGGGCCCCAAGCGACTGCCAGAAGCCGGCAAGTCCATCGGCCGCGGGATGCGCGAGTTCAAGGACGCCATCAGCGGCAACAACAAGGACGACGACGAGGACGAGATCACCACGCTCAAGACCTCCGAGCGCAGCACGACCTGATCGACGCTCCCGCGTCCGGCAGTGCCCCGTCCGGGATGCGGATCGCTTCCTCGATGGTCGATCAAATCGTCGCCCAGGCCCGTGCGGAGGCGCCGAACGAGTGCTGCGGCATCGTCAGCAGTCGCGACGGCCGCGCCGTCGAGCGGTTTCCCGCGCGCAACGCCAGGGCCAGCCCGCTGGCCTACGACATCGACGGAGCAGACCTGCGGCGGATCTACGACGAGATCGACGAGCGCGGGCTCGAGGTCGGGATCATCTACCACTCCCACACGCGCTCGGATCCCGTCCCGTCTCAGACCGACATCAACCTGGCGAGCCCGTTCTTCCCCGACGTCGTCTACCTGATCGTCGGAGTCAAGGACCCGGAGCGTGCGGACGTCCGGGCGTGGCACATCAAGGAGCAGCGGGTCTCCGAGGCGCCGCTCGAGGTCGAGGAGGGCTAGGCTAGATGGCGGCAACGCCGCTCGTGTGCCCCGCGTGCGGCACCGGCGGCGCTTTGAGCGAGCGGTTCTGCTCGCGTTGCGGCTTTCCGCTGATCCACGCGCCCGGCAAGGCCGGCTCGGCGCGGCGCGAGGACGCGGCGTCGGCCCGCGCGCGCAAGGTCCACCCGCCCTACGCGGAGGGCGAGCCGGTGCGCGTCGCCACGGCGCAGAACCAACCTGAAGCCGAGCTGGTCCAGGGGCTGCTGCTCGAAGCCGGCGTCCCCTCACTGGTGCGTCGCTCGGGCGGGTTCGACGTTCCCGACTTCCTCGCGGCGGGACCGCGCGACGTGCTCGTGCCGCGCGGAGGGGAGCACACCGCGCGCGACGTGTTGGGCATGCAGGCGACGGCGTCCGGGCCGCCCGCCTCGCGCACCCCGGCCCCACCGTGGGTACGTGCGCTCGCCCTCTGCCTCGCGGTCCTTGTCATCGCTCTGGTGGCGTCGGGCGTCATCGCTGCGATCCTCGGCCTCTGATCTCCCAGCCGTAGTGCTCGGTCACGTGGGCCCGGCGCAGGATCAGCGCCGTTTGCGCGCTACCGGCTCGCCCAGTCGCGCGAGGTGCGAGCGCCACGCGGCCTCGGTGTGGCGGATCGCGCGGCCGCCGAACGCGCGCGTCAGCGCGCCGCCGGGGCCCTCGTGGTGCGGGCCGCACGCCAGCGCGACGCAGGCCGGCTCACCCTCCTCCCGTGCCAGCAGGTCGAACACCGTGCCGCCGAGCAGCGCCGCATCGCGGCGCCCGGGCGGGAAGGAGGGCGGGCTGCCCTCGCGCAGCCGGCGCGTGACCGCGGGGCGGACGTGGCGGGCCTGGCCGGAGAAGTGCTGTGCCGCGCCCTCGAGCAGCCACGCCCAGCGCAGCCAGCGCGCGAAGCTCCGGGGGCCGAACGGAGGGGGCATGCCGCGGTGGTTGGCCGCCACGTACCGGCGGGCGAGCAGTGCCGACGGGGCGAGCATCAGCAGCTCGAGCGAGCCCTCGACGTTGGAGGCGCGCTGCGCGAGCAGTCGCGGCGCGAGCACGTGCAACTCGCGCTCAGCCGCCCAGCCGACCAGGTAACGCCGCCCGGCCGGCGCGGTCAGGCGCCGCTGGAGCGGCAGCCACGGCTCGGCGGCGTCGAGCTGCGCGGCCGAGCCGTGCACCACCACCGCCAGCGGCCCCAGCCGCTCGGGAAAGCGCGCGTCGAGGCGCGTGCGCGTGTACTCGAGCTGGGCGAGGACCCGCTCGACGTCGGGCGCGTCGCGCTCGTCATGGCGCGCCACGAAGCTCTCCGAAGGGGTCTCCAGCCAGGCCAACCGGAGATCGATCCCACCGCGAGTTGGTCAGGCGTACGCCGGGACGCCGCCGGACTGGACGATGCCCATGATCTCCTCGGAGGCCCGCTCGAACTCCTCGTCGGAGAGCACGGGCGTGCCCTCGAACGGCAGCTCGCGGGAGATCTCCAGCCAGGAGCGGCAACCGCCGTGGTCCTCGCGCACCTTCACGGTGACCGGGCGCGGGATGCGGAACGTGCGCAGCAGCAGCACGTGCAGCGGGTGGCGCCGCTTCCAGGACAGCCGCTTCTCCGCATAATCGGGCGTCCAGACGTAGAACGGCGAGAGCGCGTCGACCGCGCGGCGGTCCGTCACGGTCCAGGCCCCGGCCACCTCCGCCCATGCGCGGATGCGCACGCGGTCGGGCTGCGCGATCCCGCCGTCGCTGGTCAGCGCGTGCGCCGGCGGCTCGCCATCGGCCCACACTCCCTCCTCGAGCGCCCGGCGCAGCTCGGGCTGATGCGATTCGCGCACCAGGTCCCGCCGTTGGTGATCGAACGTGGGATAGAGGAAGAAGCGCTGGTGTTCGAGCGAGAAGTGCTTGTCGGGCTCACGGATGCCCCCCTTGCGGAGGGTCACGAGCTGCTCGCCCTCGGCGAGCGCGCGCACGGTGACTGCCCATTCCTTGAAAGCGATCGGCATAGCGAGAGGGGTCGGGAGAAGAAAAAACCTGGTACCTGCGATCCCCGGCCCGCAAACCTGCGTCTCGCCCCCGATCGGCGTGCGACCGGAAAACCACCGAAGAACCGTCACATACTATGCACAAACTTCCGCGATCCCATAATCACCTGCAAAAAGATCGATTTACGACGGCGACCGGTGACCTGGCGTCAGAGCCGCACGCCGGCGAGTCCCTCGACGGCCTCGAGCACCGCCGAGAAGTCCTCGTCGGCCAGGCCGCGGCCCATCGCGGCGGCGTAGAGCTCGCGTGCCAGGGCCGCCGACGGGAACGGCGCGCCGGCCGCCTCTGACTCGTCGAGGCAGATGCCGACGTCCTTGAGCATGTGCTCGAGCCGGAACAGCGGCGTGTAGTCGTGCCCGAGCATCGGCTTCGCCTTCAGCGTGACCATGGTGGAGGCCGACGAGCTGGCCCCGAGCACGGCGACGAGCGCCTCGAGGTCGACGCCGGTCGCCTTGCCCACCACGAGGGCCTGGGCCAGCGTGGCCGCGTTCGTCGCCGAGACGGCATTCGAGATCACCTTGACGGTCTGGCCGTGTCCGAGCGGGCCGACGTGCATGACGACCTCGCCCATGGCGTCGAAGAGCGGCTTGGCGCGGCCGAAGTCGGCGTCCGAGCCGCCGGCCATGATCGTCAGCGTGCCGTCGTGGGCCTTGGGCGAGGAGCCGGAGACGGGCGCGTCGAGGAAGCCGAGCCCACGCTCGGCGAGCGCGGCCCCGATCCGGCGCACGTCCTTGGGCGCGATGGTGGACATGTCGATCACGAGTGTGCCGGGGGCGGCGCCGTGGGCCGCGCCGTCCTCGCCGAGCAGCACACCCTCGACCTGCGGGCCGTCCACCACCATCGTGATCACCGCCGCGGCGCCCTCGGCCGCCTCGCGCGGCGTCGCCGCCATGCGGCCCCCGTGCTCCGCGACCCACGCCTCCGCCTTCGCCGCCGTGCGGTTGTAGACGGTCACCGCGTGCCCGGCGCGTGCGAGGCTCGTCGCCATCAGCGAGCCCATGATCCCCAATCCGACGAACCCCACCGGCTCACCCAAATCCGCCACCTCCCGGCGTCTCGATCCGCAGTCGCTGACCGGGGCGGAGGCTACCGCCCGCCTTCGGCGGCAGCTCCTTGCCGTCGAGCAGGTTGCGGCCTAGCGCGCCGTCCTCACCGCCCTCGGCGCCCCGCGGCGGGTGGCGACGGCGCTCGGTCAGCAGCGAGAAGCTCATGTCCTCGCGCGCTTCGAGCTCGCGCACCACGCCGTCACCGCCGCGCCGGCGGCCGGCGCCGCCCGAGCCGCGGCGCACGGCGTAGGAGACGACCCGCAGGGGAAACTCCAGCTCGAGCGCCTCGACCGGGGTGTTGAGCGTGTTGGACATCGCGACGTGCACCCCGCTCGGGCCGTCGGCGTCCGCGCACGCCCCCTGACCGCCGCCGAGCGTCTCGTAGTAGGTGAACCGGTCCGAGCCGAGCGTGAGGTTGTTCATGGTGCCCTGGCCGAGGGCCCGGCCGAACGCGGCGAGCACCAGGTCGGCGACGCGCGAGGACGTCTCGACGTTGCCGGCCACGACGGCGGCCGGCGGGCGCGCGTTGAGGAGGCTGCCCTCCGGCGCGAGCACACGGACAGGCCGGAAGGCACCGGCGGTCGGCGGGATGTCGGGGTCCGTGAGCACGCGGACCGCGAACCAACACGCCGAGCGGGTCACCGACAGCGGGCAGTTCAGGTTGCCGCCGTGCTGGGCGGCCGAGCCCGTGAAGTCGAGGAGGAGCTCGTCTCCGCTCACCCTCGCCTCCAGGCGCAGCTCGAGGTCGCCCTCGATCGCCTCGAGCACGTCGGACGCGCGGAGCGTGCCGTCGGGCAGCGCGGCCAGGCAGGCGCGCATGCGGCGCTCGGCGTAGTCGATCGTCTCGCTCATCGCCGCCTGCAGTCCGGCGGGGCGGGCCCGATCGTGGAGCTCCCGGAGCCGCTCGACGCCCGTGCGGTTGGCCGCGAGCTGCGCCCGCAGGTCGGCGCGGCGCTGGGCCGGCTGGCGCATGAGCGCGACGAGCTCCTCGATCGCCGCCTCGTCGAGGCGGCGGGGGGAGATGACCACGCCCTCGTCGGCGAGCGTGGTCGAGTCCGCGGGCATCGAGCCGGGCGTCGGCCCTCCGACGTCCGCATGGTGGGCGCGGTTGACGGCGAAGCCGAGCAGCGTCCCGTCGCCGGCGAACGCCGGCGTGATCACGGTGACGTCGGGCAGGTGGGTGCCCCCGCGGAAGGGATCGTTGAGCACCCATGCGACACCCGGCGCGTGGTCCTCGGCCATGATCGCCTCGACCGCCGCGGGCATCGCGCCGAGGTGGACGGGGATGTGCTCGGCCTGCATGACCATCTGTCCGACGGGGTCGAACAGCGCGCACGACGCGTCACGCCGCTCCTTGATGTTGGCGGAGTGCGCGGCCCGGATCACCACGGCGCCCATCTCCTCGCACGCCGCGCGCAGGGCGCCCGAGACGACGCGCAAGGTGACCGGATCGACGGCCGCCTTGCGTCCTTGCGCCCCCGCGGTCCGTGCCTGTCGAGCCGGTCGCCGCGTCATCGAGAGCTGCGCTCGAGGCGGATCGTCCCGGACGGCTCGACTCGCCCCGCCCAGCCGGGCGGCACCGCGAGCGTCGCCTCGGGCAGCTCGCAGATGGCCGGGCCGGCGATCTCGGTGCCCGGCGCCGGCTCGCCGGTGAGCACCGTCGCGTCGTGCTCGCTCCCGTCGAACCACGCGCGCCGGGTCGTGCGCGTCGCGCCGCCGCCGGCGGCCCCGGCAGCGGCCGGGTCGAGCTCCGGTCCGGGCTCGGTGGCGGTGACGCGCAGCGTCACCAGCTCGACCTCGCCATCCGGGTCGCGGTAGCCGTAGGCCCGCTCGTGTGCGGCCGCGAACGCCTCGCACAGCGCCTCCGGCGCGGGCTTGCTCTCGCACTCCACCGCCAGCTCGAAGGCCTGACCGCGGTAGCGCAGCTCCGCGCAGACGCGCCGGGTGCCGGGGCCCACCCGTGCGGCGAGCGCCGCGATCTCCTCGCTCACCGCCTGCGCGGTGAGGGCCTTCCCCGCGAGCAGCACGCTGCGCTGGGCGTCGCGGCGCCGGACCGAGACGACGAGTCCGAGCGCCGCCAGCACGCCCGAGGTGCGCGGGCACAGGATCCGCGTCATGCCGAGCTCCTGCGCGATGGTCGCGGCGTGCAGCGGCCCGGCGCCGCCGAAGGCCAGCAGCGCCAGCAGGCGCGGGTCCACGCCGCGCTCGACCGTCATCACGCGCAGAGCGCGCACCATCTCCGCAGCGGCGACGCGGCGGATGCCCTCCGCGCACTCGCGGAGGCCGAGGCCGAGCGCAGCGGCGAGCTCTTGCACCGCCATGCGGGCGGCGGTGCCGTCCAGCGCGATGGCGCCCGCCAGGGGCGCGTCCGTGCCGAGCAGCCCGAGCACGACGTTCGCGTCCGTGACCGTGGGCTCCGCGCCGCCGTGCCCGTAGGCGGCCGGGCCGGGCCGGGCGCCGGCGGAGCGCGGGCCGACGCGCAGCGCGCCGCCGGCGTCGCGCCAGGCGATCGAGCCGCCGCCCGCCCCGACCGTGTGCAGGTCGAGCATCGGGAGCGCGACCGGTCGCCCGCCGACGAGGCGCCCGCTCGCCTCGCGCACGGCGCCGTCCGCGATCACGCACACGTCGCACGACGTGCCGCCCATGTCGAAGCACAGCGCGTCGCGCTCGCCCGACGCGAGCGCGATCCAGGCCGCCCCGGCGGCGCCGCCGGCCGGGCCCGAGAGCACCGAGAAGGCGGCGTGGGCGCGCGCCTGCCCGAGGGTCGTGAGCCCACCGGAGGACTGCATCACGTCGGGCACCGGCAGGCGGGCCTGCGCCGCGCGGCCGGCGAGCGCGTCGAGGTAGGCGGCCAGCAGAGGGGAGAGTGCGGCGTCGAGCTCCGTGGTCGCCGCGCGCTCGTACTCGCGGAAGGTGCCGACCACCTCGTGCGACAGCGAGACGTGCACGTCCGGGAGGCGCTCACGCAGCGCAGCGCCGATCGCCTGCTCATGCTCGGGATGACGGTAGGCGTGCAGCAGGCAGACGGCCACCGCCTCCGGCTCGAGCGCGGCGACCGCTTCGGCGAGCGCGGCCGGGTCGGCGAGCGCCCGCAGCGGGCCGTCCGGCGTCATCCGCTCCCGTGCGCCGAGCCGGCGCTCGGGCGGCACGAGCGGGGCGGGATGCGCGGCGCACAGGCGGTAGAGGTCCGCGCGCGCCTGGCGACCGAGCTCGACGACGTCCTCGAACCCCTCGGTGGCGACGAGCGCCGTGCGGGCGCCGCGGCCCTCGAGCAGCGCGTTCGTGGCCACGGTGGTGCCGTGCGCGAAGGCGCGGACGGCCTGGGATCCGGCGCCGGCCCGCTGCAGCGCCACGGCGACGGCAGCGAGCACTCCCTCGGATTGATCGTGCGGCGTCGTCGGCGCCTTGGCGGTCACGAGCCGCCCGCCGACGGCCAGCACGGCGTCCGTGAACGTGCCGCCCACGTCGACGCCGAGGAGCATGCGGCGGCACGATAGTCAGGCGGTCATGCCGCGACCAGCGTGACTTCTTCGGTCTCGGCCAGATGCTGATGCGACGGGCAGTAGCCGTTGTGCGGCAGCGGCATCCGGCGGCAGGACGTTCCCTTGCGCGTCGTGGCGCGGCAAGCGAGCTTGTGGCCGGTGAGCTCCGTCGCGGCGCCCGGCCGCGTCGCCAGGTAACGGCCGGCGAACGTCAGGTAGCGGTCGACCACCTGGAAGACGTGGAGCTGGGCCGACATCGGGAAGTAGGCCCGGATGTCGTTGAACAGCGTGCGGGACGGGCGGGCGAAGTAGTGACGGTCGGTCGTGAGGCGGTGAACGGCGGCCTCACAGGCGTGGAGCACGCGCTCGCGGTTGCTCGGGCCGTCCACGCGCTGGCGGTCCTCGATGATGTCAGCCTCCAGCTCCCGGTAGATGGAGCGGCTGATCTGATACACGGCGGATCCCCCTGGGTCGGCAGGAAAGGCCGGCGCTCCTCGCGTACCGCGGGACTCACCCGACCTCTCCGCGGGAGCTTTGCGCGGTCTCGTGTAGTCCGAGACCCGAGGCGTGTTGCGTCGGTGTTAAGGGCCCGTCCCTCGAGCGCGCACGCTCACGTCCACTCGACGGGCGTCGGGGTGGTTGCACCGGACGGGACGACGCTGTGGCGCCCGTCGAGCTCGGGGTTCGTCGCCGCGAAGTCGCCGCGCGCGTGCGCCCCGCGGCTCTCCTCCCGCGCCAGCGCGGACGCGGCCACCAGGCGGGCGAGTGGATGAGGGTCCTCGAGCAGCCGGCGCAGCCCGTCGGCGGAGCGCTCGAGGCCGGCGTCCCGCTCCATCGCGCGGCGCGTCTCACGTGACGGCGCGGGCGCGAGCTCGGGATCCGTGGCGGCAGCGGCGCGGTCGCGCGTGTCGGGCGCCGCCTCGTCGAGGCCGGCCAGCGCCGCGCGCCGGCCGAACACGAAGCACTCCGTCAGCGAGTTGGAGGCCAGTCGGTTGGCGCCGTGCAACCCGGTGCAGGCGCACTCGCCGACCGCGTAGAGGCCGCGCACGGTGCTGCGGCCGTCCAGGTCGCTGGCGATGCCGCCCATCACGTAGTGGCTCGCAGGAGCGACGGGGACCCGCTGGGTGGCGGGATCGTGTCCGGCCTCGCGCAGCGCGGCGACGACGTTGGGAAAGCGGGCCGGGTCCACGGCCGTCATGTCGAGAAACACCGCGCGGGCGCCCGTCTCCGTCAGCAGGCGGTGGATCGCGCGCGCCACCGCATCGCGCGGCTGGAGCTCGTCGACGAAGCGCTCGCCCGCGGCGTCGTGCAACGTGGCGCCCTCTCCGCGCACCGCCTCCGAGACGAGGAAGCCCTCGCGCCCCGCGATCCCGACCACCGCGGTGGGGTGGAACTGGACGAACTCGAGGTCGGCGAGCTCCGCGCCCGCCGCGCGGGCGAGCAGCAGGCCCGAGCCGTACGAGCCGGGCGGATTCGTGGTGCGCGACCACAGCGCCGCCGCGCCGCCCGAGGCGAGGATGACCGCACGGGCGGCCACGACGCCGCCGTCATCGCACGCGACCGAGCGCACGCGCCCGTCGGTGCCCACCTGCAGCGCGCGCACTCGACGGCCCTCGAGGACGTCGATGCGCTCCTCCATCACGACGTCGGCGGAGAGCTGGCGCAGGATCCGGCGCCCGGTGGCGCTTCCGCCGGCATGCACGACCCGGCGGATGCCGTGCCCACCCTCGAGCCCGAGCGCGAGATTGCCGTGGCGGTCGCCGTCGAACCGCACGCCCAGCGCCTCGAGGTCGGCGAAGCGCGCGGGCGCCTCCTCGCACAGGACCGCGGCGGCCGAGCGCCGCACGAGCGCACGACCGGCCGTGATGGTGTCCCGGAGGTGCAGCGCGGGCGAATCGTCGGCCGCGAGCGCGGCGGCGAGGCCGCCCTGGGCCCAGTAGGACGCGGTCTCGGCCAGCGGCCGGGCGGAGACGAGCGTGACCCGGGCGCCCTCCCGGGCGGCGGTGAGCGCGGCGAACAGGCCGGCCGCGCCGGCGCCGACCACGGCGAGATCGCTGGTGCCCCGTCTCGGAACACGTTGCTGCTCCAGCACGGCCGGTACGGTACCGCCGTGCACTCAGCCGACGGCGACAGCAAGTGCCGGCACTCAGCCGAATCGGTCGGCAAGCACAGGCCCCCGTGGTTCCACCACGACGCCGGTCTTGCCCACGACATCCCGGGCCACCCGGAGCGCCCGGAGCGGATCGTGGCGCTCGAGGCCGAGATGGAGCGCAACGGCTGGTTCGGCTGGGAGCGCACGAGCGCGCCGCGTGCGAGCCCCGAGCAGCTCGAGCGCGTGCATCCCCCGGCTCACGTGGAGCGGATCGCGGCGCTCTCGGCGCGCGGGGGCGGCGCGATCGACGTGGACACGTCCGCGGTCGCGGGCACCTACGAGGCCGCCCTGCGCGCGGCGGGGGGTGCCGTCGCGCTGGTCGATGCGATGCTGGCGGCCGGTGCCCCCTGCGGCGTCTCCGCGCTGCGCCCGCCGGGGCACCACGCCGCAGCCGCGCGGGCGATGGGCTTCTGCTTCTTCAACAACGTCGCCGTCGCCGCGGCGCACGCCCGCGCGGTTCACGGCGCCGAGCGGGTGCTGATCCTCGACTGGGACGTCCATCACGGCAACGGAACCAACGACATCTTCCACGCCGATCCGTCCGTGCTGTTCTGCTCCATCCACGAGTCGCCCCTCTACCCGGGCACGGGCGCCGCGGCGGACGCCGGCTCGGGCGATGGAGCGGGGTTCACCGTGAACCTCCCCGTTCCCGGGGGCTCCGGGAACGCGGTGCACGGCTCGCTCGTCGAGCACGTCGTGGGGCCGCTGATCCGCGCGTGGAAGCCGCGGCTCGTGCTCGTCTCGGCCGGCTTCGACGCGCACCGTGCCGACCCGCTCGCCACGTGCGAACTGACCGAGTCCGGCTTCGGGGGAATGACGGCGTCGCTGCGGCGCGCGTGCGCGGCGGTCGGCGCGCCGCTCGGCGTCGTGCTGGAGGGCGGCTACGCAGTGGACGCGCTGGCGGCGTCGATGGCCGCGGTCGTGCCGGTGCTCGGCGCATCCGAGCCCCCCGCGCCGGTGGCGCTGGACGTGCACCCGCTCGCCGCGGAGGCGCAGGCGCGCCTCAGCCGCTGGTGGCCCGATCAGTTCGGGACGATGCGGCGGATGTAGGCGTCGGAGGCGTCGATGCCGTCGAGGGCATCGCTCGCCGCGGTCCGGCCGTCGTACTGGCCCGCGAACACCACCCAGAACCCGCCCCTGAGCGAGGAGAAGTCGTCTGAGTCGAGCACGCCGACGCCTGGAATGCCTTCCGCACTGAAGCTCTCCGCCTTGCTCTCGGCGGAGGAACGCGTCGTGTCGGAGGAGAGCACGACCGTCCACCCGGACTTGCCGGCGGGCCACTCATCGCTCCCGCCCGCGCTCGGCGTGGGGGCGGGAGTGCTCGTGGCGTCCGGCGCGAGGGCCGGATCGGGCGTGACGGCTGGATCGGGCGTGGGGACCGGCGTCGCGGCGGCCGGTGGGGTGGGGGAGGCGGCGACCGCCGCCGGCGGTGCCTCGGCGACCCGCTCGGTGTCGTCGGCGAGCTGCACGATCGCCACGGCGAGAGCGATCGCCGCGACGGCGACGATCGCTCCGGCGATCGCGATCGGCGCGCGCCACCCGCGGGCCGCCACCACGCGCGTCCCGACCGCGGCGCCGCAGTGCAGGCACCACTCCTGCTCCTCCGTCATCGCCGCTCCGCAGCGGGGGCAACGGCGAGCGGTGGGCGGCGTCTCCACGGCGCTCACGGGCGCGACTCCTCCTTCGCGAGCGGATCACCGGGAGCAAGGACGCGCTGGGTGGGCGCGGTGTCGCGACCGTTGTCGCGGCCGGCGAGGTCAGCGCGCGACCGGTCCCCGCCGGCGGGCGCCTCGGGTTTGTCCCGCGCCGGCGGCTGAGCGGCCGCTTCACCGGAGGCGGTGCCGCAGCTCGAGCAGAAGCGGGCGCCGCTGGCGTGCAGCTCGCCGCACGCGGCGCAGGTGCCGCCGACGCCGGGCTGGAAGATCAGCGCGTCGCCGCTCGGCGCGCCGAGCGCGGTCTCCAGCGCATGGGCCTCGGCGTCGAGCCCGGCGATCCGCTGCACCTTCGCGCCGACCAGCGTCGCGTGCGCGTCCACGCGGCCGCCCGCGGTGCGGTGGATCTCGTAGAGCAGTCCGCCGAGGTCGCGCAGCATCAGCTCCCGAGCGCGGCGCAGGTAGCGCAGCCGGCGGCGCAGGCGGCCGCGGCGGCCGGCCGACGCGCGCACCGCCGCGTCGGTCGGCTCCAGGCCGGCGGGGGCGGTGGTGGCGGCGGCCGGCCCGGAGGCGGCACCCGGCCCGGGAGCCGCGAGCGGCGGAGCGCTAGCCGGCTCAGCGGCCGGGAGCTCGGTCGTCGGGGGCGCGCCGTCCGGCGCAGCGGCTCGGCCCTCCGGAGGGGCCTGGCCGGCGTCGGCGGCGCGCGTGCGCTTGATGCGTCGCAGGAGTCCGCTCATGGTCGGTCGCGAGCGCGTTGGTCGACACGCTCGAACCGCCGAGTATAGGACCGGCGCCGGGCGCCCCGGTCCGCTCCGGCGGCTTCGGCGGCCACCGCGCGCCAGGCGTGCGCCACGCGATCGGCCATCCGGTCGGCCGAGAACAGCGCCGCGCGCGAGCGCCCGTCGACCCGCGGATCGGCGGCCTCGACGACCGGGCGCAGCGCGGCCTGCCAGCGCGCCGGATCCCACTCCTCGCAGAAGGCGCCCTCGATTCCGTGGAGCGCGAGGGAGTGGATCCCTACGGGCGTGCCGAAGGCGGGCACTCCGCACGCGAGCGCCTCGATCACGGACAGCCCGAACCCCTCGTCCTGCGACGGCACCAGCACCGCGTTGGCCGCGTTGATCCAGTACGGGACCTCGTCGGGCGCCACTGCGCCCATCGTCAGCAGCGGCACGTCGCCCGCTGCCTCGCGCGCGCGGTCGAAGCGCTTCAGCGGCCGCGCAGGGTCGTGCGGGAAGAGCAGGAACGGTCCGGCCACGTCCAGCCCGAGGTGCGCGCGCGCCTCGGCGCGCGGGATGGGGCGGAACCGCTCCAGCGAGATCCCGACGGGAAGCACGGCGACGCGGCGCTCGGTCCCCGCGCCGGGAAGATTGCGGCTGAACGCGCGTGAAACGGCGGCCGGCAGGGCGGTGAACGGCAGGAGAAGGCGTGTCACGGCGTTCGAGCGGCGCACGAACAGGTCGTTGCCGTGCAGGGTCACGACCACCGGGCCGCGCCGCGCGGCCAGCGCCGGCAGCGCCGCGAGGCCGAAGTGGGCGTGGACCACGTCGAACGGCACGCCGTGCGTGCGCCGGCGGATCGTGGCGATCGCCCGCAAGAGCGCGCGCGGGCCGGGCGGGAAGGCGAACACCTCCACCTCCACGTCCGCGCGCCGGCGCAGCGCCTCGACCTGGTCGTGCACGAACACGCCCCGCTGCGGCGCGGTGGCGGAGGGCCACATGTTCGTGACGACGAGCGCGCGCACGAAGGCCGAGCGTACTTCGCCACGAACACGACGCACGCCCGGCACGAACACTCGTAGAGCCGTTCAACCGCGCAGGCGAGCATCGCCGCAGCTTCGCCCGATCGGGGGCGGAGCGCGACGACGACCGGGAGGTTCGCATGCAGGGGCTCTACGCATCGCAGGGACGCGCCCACGCAGCGCTGGTGAGCGTGGCGCGGGACGTCCGGGGGCAGGGGACCGTCGAGTACGTCGGCCTGATCCTGTTGGTGGCCGTCATCCTCGCCGGAGTCGTGAAGGCCAGCGGCGGCCTGAAGGACTCCACCATCGCCGAGGCGGTGATCGAGAAGCTCAAGAGCGCGATCGAGTCCGTCGGCGAGGGCAAGTAGTCGCCTTGCCCGCCGGCGCCTGTGCCGGCCGACGAAGTCGGCTCGGTGAAACCGGCTGGAGGCCCGGTCGTCACCGCCGGCCGGGCGTGCCAGACTCAGCGGCGATGACCGTCGCCCCGGAAGAGGTGCGCCGCCGGCCGGTCGGGGTCTTCGACTCCGGCGTGGGCGGACTGACCGTGCTGCACGAGCTGCTGGTCCGGCTTCCGCACGAGGACTACCTGTACCTCGCCGACTCGGCGCGCCTGCCCTACGGCTCGCGGGCGCCCGAGGAGCTGCAGGCGTACGCCCTCGAGGTGGCGGAGGAGCTGCTGGCCCGGCGGATCAAGCTGCTGGTGGTCGCGTGCAACTCGGCGACGGCCGCGGCCCTGCCCCTGCTGCGCGAGCGCCTGATGCAGACGACGCTCGGGGTCGAGGCGCTCGGGGTCGTGCAGCCGGCCGCGGTGCAAGCGGTCGCCGCGACGCGGCGCGGGAAGGTCGGCGTCCTCGGCACTCCGGCCACCGTCGCGAGCGCCGCGTACGCGGCGGCGATCGCGCTCGTCGACCCGTTCGTCGAGGTGGTATCGGTGTCGTGCGGCGATCTGGCCATGCGGATCGAGGACGGGACGATCGACGACCGGCTGGTCGACGAAGTGCGCGGCTATTGCGCGCCGCTGCGCGTCGCCGGCGTGGATACCGTGATCCTGGGCTGCACGCACTATCCGCTGGTCCGCCCGATCATCCAGCGCATGCTCGGGCCGGACGTCGTCATCGTCACGTCGGGCGCGCCGCTGGCCCGCCAAGTCGAGCACGTGCTCGGCGCCCGGGGCCTCGACAGCCCTGGCGAGGGCGAGGGCACGTACGGGTTCCTCTGCACGGGGGAGCCGGCAACATTCCGCGCGCACGGCACGCGCTTCTTGCAGCTGCCGCTCGGGGACGTCGCGAAGGTGCGGTTCGGCGCGTCCGTCGGCGGGGCCGTGGCGGCATGACCGCCGGGCGCAGCGGCGGCCGGGCGGCCGATGCCCTCCGGCTCGTCACGATCGAGCCCGGCTTCGTCGCGACGGCGACCGGCTCCGTGCTGATCTCCTGCGGCGAGACGAGGGTGATCTGCACGGCGTCCGTGCAGGAGTCCGTGCCGCGCTGGATGATGGGCAAGCGGCGCGGCTGGGTGACCGCGGAGTACGGGATGCTCCCCGCATCGACCGGCGAGCGCAAGGCACGCGACGCCACCTTGGGCCGGCCAGACGGCCGCACGGTCGAGATCCAGCGCCTGATCGGCCGCTCGCTGCGCGGAGTCGTCGACTTCGGCGCCCTCGGCGAGCGCACGATCTACGTCGACTGCGACGTCCTGACGGCCGACGGGGGCACGCGCTGCGCGTCGATCACCGGCGGCTTCGTCGCGCTCGAACTGGCCCTGCGGCGATTGCAGGAGGAGGGCAAGCTGGCCTCGGTCCCGCTCACCGGCACGCTCGCCGCCGTGTCGTGCGGGATCGTCGAGGGCGTGCCGCTGCTCGACCTCGACTACCGCGAGGACTCGACCGCCGAGGTGGACGCCAACGTGGTGATGACCGGTGACGGCGGGCTCGTCGAGGTGCAGGCGACCGCGGAGCGCACGCCGCTCTCGCGCGCGCACCTGGACGAGCTGCTCGCCCTCGCCCAGCACGGCATCGAGGGGCTGCGCGCCGCGCAGGCCGCCGCCACCGGATAGAGCGAAGTGCGGCTGGTGCTCGCCACCCGCAACGATCACAAGGTGCGAGAGGTCGAGCGCCTGATGGGCGGCGTGGCGATCGAGCCCCTTCCGGCGGACTTCGAGCTTCCGCCCGAGGACGGGGACACGTTCGCGGCCAACGCGCTCACCAAGGCGCGGGCGGCCGCCGCCGCGCTCGGGCGTCCCGCGATCGCGGACGACTCCGGCGTCGAGGCCGCGGCGCTCGGCGGCGCGCCCGGCATCTTCTCCGCCCGCTTCGCCGGCAGCGGGGCGACGGACGGGGAGAACCTGGCCCGGCTGCACGCCGAGGCGCCCGCGGGCTCGGGCCTGCGCTACGTCTGCGTGATCGCCTACGTCGCGCCCGGCGGCCGGGAGCGGACCTTCACCGGCGAGTGCATCGGAACGCTGGCGGCGGACATCCGCGGAACGGGCGGCTTCGGCTACGACCCGGCGTTCCTGCCCGCCGACGTGCCGGACGGCCGGACGATGGCCGAGCTCTCGACGGAAGAGAAGGACGCGATCTCCCATCGCGGCCATGCGGCGCGCGCGCTGCTCGGGTGGCTGCGGTCGCCGGAGGGCGCGGCGTGACGGCCGCTGTGCCGGACCTCACCGCCGCGCGCGCACGGCGGCGCTCCGCGCTGTTCAGCGTCGCCGCCGCCGCCTTTCTCGTGGTCCTCAAGCTGGGCACCGGCCTGGCCACCGGGTCGGTTGCGTTCCTGGCGGAGGCCGCGCACTCGGCGACCGACCTGGTGGCGGCGCTGCTGACGCTGTTCGCGGTCCGGGTCGGGGTGCGCCCGCCCGACCAGGAGCACCACTACGGCCACGGCAAGGCCGAGCATCTGGCGGCGCTGGGCGAGAGCGCGGCGCTGCTCCTCGTCGCGCTCGCCATCGGCTACGAGTCGCTGCACCGGCTGACCACCGAGGGCGGCGATGGCGTCGAGGCCACCTGGTGGGCGTTCGCCGTGCTCGGTGTCGTGATCGTCACCGACGTCTCGCGCATGGTGGCGAGCGGCCGCAGCGCGCGGCGCTACGGCTCGCCCGCCCTGGCCGCCAACGCCGTTCACTTCGCGTCTGATCTGGTGGGCTCGCTGGCGGTGCTGGCGGGCACGATCCTGGTGGCGACCGGCCGGCCCGCCGGGGACGCGGTGGCGGGCGTGCTGGTCGCGGTGCTCGTGATCGGCCTCGCCGTGCGGCTGCTGTGGCAGTCGGTGCAGGTGCTCATGGACCGCACGTCTACCGACGCCGAAGGCCGCATCCGGGCCGCGCTCGCCGGGTTGCGCGAGCCGCTCGAGCTCCGCCGCGTGCGCGTCCGGCACGCCGCCGGACGCCACTTCGCCGACCTGGTCGTGGGCGTCTCGCCCGACAAGGGGGTCGGTCAGGCGCACGCCACCGCGGACGACGTCGAGGACCTCGTGCGCGACGCGCTCGGCAACGCCGACGTCGTGGTCCACGTCGAGCCGGTCTCCTCGGCCGGCGGTGTGCGGGAGCTGGCGACCGCGGCCGCGGCCGCCGTGCCGGAGGTCCGGGAGGTGCACAACGTGCGCGTCATGCGGCTGGGCGACGCCTACGAGCTGTCACTGCACGTCAAGCTTCCGCGCGAGCTGACGCTGGCCGACGCGCACGACGTCATCGAGCGCCTGGAGCGGGCCGTGCGCACGGCCGTTCCCGACCTCACCGACGTGCACACCCACATCGAGCCGCTGGCCCGGACGGACTGGGCCTCGGCTCCGCCGGAGGTGGCGACCGCGGTCGAACGCGCTGCGGTGGAGGACGCCGTGCGCGGCGTCACGGGCGCGCCACCCGCCGCGCTGCGCTTCCGCGACGCCGAGCGCGGCCGGGTGGCCCTCGTCACCATCGAGCTGCCCGGCGACCAGCCGCTGCCCTCCGCCCACCAGTACGCCGGCCGGATCGAGGAGGCCGTGCGCGAGCGCTGCCCCGGACTGGCCGACGTGATCGTCCACACCGAGCCCGAGGGCAGATCGGCCGCAGGCGCGGGGCCGCGGGCCCAGTCCAGCCCGCCTTCGGGGTGAGAGGCGGCTGGCGACGGTCGTCGTCTGGCTCGGGCTCGGCGTCGCAGTCAACGGCGCCATCGAGGGGGGGCGCCCGGATCGCAGGAGTGCGCAAGCGCCGATTACGACTTCACGTCGGTGGGCGACGCGAACTCGTAATCGGCCCCCGAGGGCCGCGGCGCTCGTCCGCGCGGGAGACCCTCACCGCAGGTTGATCGCCGCCGACAGCGCGATGGCGAGCAGGACCCCGGCGTACCCGAGGTAACCGGAGAGGAGCAGGACGAAGCCGATGACGAGGCAGATGCCGGCGGTGATCAGCCAGGCGATGCGGTTGAGCGGCACGCGTCCCTATTCTGCGGCACGCCGATGCCGCCTGCCCTGACGCCCGCGCTGGCCCTCGACTACGTGCGCGAGCTCTCGGCCGACGTGCGCGCCGGCGTGGTCCTCGACGGGGCGGGGGAGCTGCTCGCCGGGCTCCCGCAGCTCGCCGCCGCCGCGCGCGCCCTGATGGACGCCGCCGGTCACGCCGCCGAAGTCGAGGCCGTGAGCCCTGAGGGCGTCGTCTGCGCCGTGCGCTCGGCCGACCGGGCGGCGATCGCGGTCTGCGGGCGCTTCGCCCTGCCCGGTGTCGTCCGCCAGGACCTCCGCATCGCGCTCGCCGCCCTCGGCGGTGGGCACCCGCCGGCCGGCGCGGCAGCTTCCGTTTCCGGCCCAGGGGAGCCCGGCGATTCGGCGCTCGCAGCGGCCGCGAGCGACCTGATATCCGCGGTCCAGCGCCAATCCGCGGGGTAATCCCCACTACGCTCAAATGCCGAAAAAACCGCAAATAGCGAGCTTTCGTCGCCCAACCGCGCGCTAGAGCGAAAGCGGTGTCCGGGCCCCTTGTTAGCTTCCGCGCCCACCACGATCCCACCAGGGACGAAGGAGGAGCAATGACGAAGTCGGAGTTCGTCGACAAGGTCGCCGACACGAGCGGCCTGTCCAAGAAGGACGCCGGTGCCGCGGTCGACGCGGTCATCAAGTCGATCGAGGACTCGCTGCGATCCGGTGAAGACGTGTCGTTCACGGGCTTCGGGAAGTTCCACGTGGCCCAGCGCGGCGCCCGCGAGGGTCGCAACCCCCGCACCGGCGAGACGATGCAGATCGCCGCGAGCAAGGTCCCGCGCTTCACGGCCGGCTCGGGCCTCAAGAAGGCCATCAAGTAGCGCGTCGGGCGACGCTTTTGTCGGCCGCCGGTGGAGCGTCGCCCGCCACGCCGTTCGGGGACCGCCTCGCCGCGGCCGTCGCCCAACGCGAATCCCAGGTCGTCCTGGGCATCGACCCCGACCCGTCCAAGCTGTGGTCGGACACGGTCGCCGGGCAAGCCGAGTCGCGGGCCCGGCTGGCCCTGGCGCTCGCCGACGTGGAGCGCTCCGCGGCGCTCGACCGCGCCGAGGGCGGGCGCGGCGCGCGCCTCGACGCCGCCGCGGCGGTCCTGGGCCACTGCCTCGGCCTGATCGACGCGGCCGGCTCCGCGTGCGTCGCGGTCAAGCCGCAGCTCGCCTGCTTCGAGCGCCTCGGATTTCCCGGCTGGCTCGCCCTGGAGGCGACAGTCGCCCACGCCCATGCGCGGGGGCTTCTCGTCATCGCCGACGCCAAGCGCGGGGATTTCCCCGGCAGCGCGCACGCCTACGCGCAGGCGGCGTTCGGCGGCGTCGAGACGCCCTACGGGCCGAGTGCCGGCCTGCGCGCCGACGCCGTCACCGTGAATCCCCTGCTCGGGCGCGACGCGCTGGCGCCGTTCGTGGACGCGGCCGGCCGGGCGGGCGCCGGCGTGTTCGTGCTCGTGCGGACGTCGAACCCCGGCGCCGCGGACTTCTGCGACGCCGAACTGGCCGCGGGCGGGCCGCTGTGGGAGCAGTTCGCCCGCCTCGTCACCGCTCTGGGCACGCCCGGGCCGCAGTCCGGCCTCGCCGAGGTCGGGGCCGTCGCCGGAGCCACCGCGCCGGAGCACCTCGCCCGCATGCGCGAGCTGATGCCGCACGCGCCGTTCCTCCTGCCCGGCGTCGGCGCGCAGGGCGGTGGCGTCGCCGACCTGGCGCCCGCCTTCGCACCCGGCCGCGCCGCCGGCCTGGTGAGCGCGTCGCGCTCGATCGCCGATGCCCACGAGTCCGGCGGGGGTCTGCCGGCGGAGGCCGCGCGCGCCGCAGCCGAGCGGCTCCGCGCCGAGGCCTGGGCGCTCGTCTGAGCCGGCGGCCGGCGGCGGCCCCGTCGCCGACGGAAGGTATGATCGGTGGCGATGGCCGGACGCAGTCCCGCGCGCTTTCTGGCGCCGCTCGCGCTGGTGGCCTTCGCGCTGGCCCTGTTCGTCGTCGTCTCGAGCACCGCCAGGGACGACGCGGCGACCCCGGGCGCGCAGGACTCCGGAGAGCCGGCCCAGGCCACCGCCACCCCGGCCGCCGGAAACGGCGAACGGGAGCGCAACGGCGACGGCAGGCGCCGCAAGCCGCGGCGCACGTACACGATCGAATCGGGGGACACGCCCTCCGGCATCGCGGAGCGGGTCGGCGTCCCGCTCGAGCAGATTCTCGAGCTCAACCCCGATCTCGACCCGCAGACGCTGACGCCGGGCACGAGAATCAAGCTACGGTGATGCGCGTCCTGCGATCGCCGGCCGTCCCCGCCGCGCTCTTCCTCCTCGCGCTTGGCTCGGGCGCCGCTCCGGCACGCGCCGCCGAGGCGCCTGCCGTGAGCGCGCGATCCGCGATCCTGATGGAGGCCCGCACCGGCGCGGTGCTCTACAAGCAAGCCGCCGAGCAGCGCCGGGCGATCGCGTCGACCACCAAGCTGATGACCGCGCTGCTCACGATGGAGCGCACGCGCCTTGCCGACGAGGTCACGGCATCGGACTACGTCGCCTCGCCGATCGAGTCGAAGCTGAGCCTGCGGCCGGGCGAGCGGCTGTCGGTGGCCGATCTCCTCCGCGGCCTGATGCTCGAGTCCGCCAACGACGCCGCCGTCACGCTCGCCGAGCATGTCAGCGGCAGCCGCGCCGCCTTCGTGCGGCTCATGAACCGTCGCGCCCGCCAGCTCGAGCTCACGAACACCCACTACGCGAACCCGATCGGGCTCGACGCGCCGGGCAACTACTCCTCCGCGCACGACCTCGCGCGGCTGGCCGTGGAGCTGCGCCGGCACGGCTTCATCCGCAAGATCGCCGATCGCGCCTCCGCGACGCTCAGCACGGGCTACCGGCCGCGGACGATCCGCAACCGCAACACACTGCTCGCGCGCGACCCGCGCGTCAACGGCCTGAAGACGGGCCACACCGGGCGCGCGGGCTACGTGCTGGTGGGCACGCGCAGGCGCGCCGGCGTCACGCTGGTGTCCGTGGTCCTGGGCACGCCCTCGCCGGCCGCGCGCGACGAGGACTCGCTCGCGCTCCTGAAGTGGGGCGACGGCTCCTTCGAGCGCATCCGCCCCGTGACGAAGGGCACGATCGTCGGCACGCCGGAGATCCGCTACCGGCGCGGCGCGACGGTGCCGCTGGTCACGAACGGGTCGGTGACCCGGGTCGTGCGCGCCGGCACCCGGATCACCACGAACGACGTCGGAGTGCCCGCCATGGTCACCGGCCCGGTGGCGCGCGAGCAGCGGCTCGGCTACCGCGAGGTGCTTGCGGACGGCGAGCGGATCGCGGTCGTGCCGATCGTCGTCAGGTCCTTCGTTCCCGTCGCCGACCTGCCGCAGCGGGCGAAGGACTGGTTCACACGGCCGCTCGCGCTGCTCCTCGCGGGCGCCGTGCTGGGCGGTACCGTGATGCTGGCGCGCCGTGTGCGTCGCGGACTGCCTCCGCGCCGCCGGACCGCGCGCTCGGAGCCGGGAACCGCATGATCCTGACCGTCACCCTGAACACTGCGCTGGACAAGACCCTTGCGGTCCCGAGCTTCCGCCTGGGACGTCGCCACCGCACGGTGGAGCAGACCACGATGCCGGGCGGCAAGGGCGTCAACGTCGCCCGCGTGCTCAAGGCGCTCGGGGCGCCCGTGATCGCCACCGGCCTGGCCGGCGGAGCGACGGGCACCCGGCTGCTGGATCAGCTCACGCAGTTCTCCGTTCTGTCGGACTTCGTGCGCATCCGCGAGGAGTCGCGCACGAACACGGCGGTGATCGACCCGACGACCGGCGAGCAGACCGAGATCAACGAGCGCGGCCCGGCGGTGTCCGAGCAGGAGATCGACCTGTTCGTCGACAAGCTCCTGTACCTGGCCAGGGGAGCCTCGATGTGCGTATTCGCCGGCTCGCTTCCCCGCAACGTCGACGTCGACATCTACGCGCGCCTGATCCGCGAGCTCAAGCGGCTCGGCGTCGTCACGGTCGTGGACACGGACGGCGACCCGCTGCGGCGCGCGGTCCGGGCGGAGCCGGACGTGATCTCCCCCAACGTGCTCGAAGCCGAGGAGCTCGTCGGCCACGAGTTCAACGAGGAGGAGGACCACTGCATCGCCGTGCACGAGATGGTGGAGCTGGGCGCGCGGGAGGCGATCATGACCGCTCCCGACGGCTGCTTCGCGCAGACGCTCCCGTCCGAGCCCGCCGGGCCGCCGTGCCTGTACCGCCTGCGCGTCCGGCCGGGCGCGGTCGAGCCACGGGCCTCGGTCGGCTCGGGCGATGCGTTCCTCGCGGGCTTCGTGGCGGCGCGCTACAACGGCCTGAGCACCCAGGACTGCCTGGTGTACGGCGTCGCGTGCGGCGCGCAGTCGACCCAGCACCTCGGCGCGGGCCTGATCGATCGGGCGCAGGTCGAGCGCCTCACCGCCGACATCGAGGTCGAGCGACCCGCGCTGGGCGCCGAGGTCGGTTGAGGGCCCTCAACGGGCGCTGATAGCGTGATCGCACCTCCCAGCGTCCGCCACGACACCTAGGATCCCGCCATGGAAGTTGAGATCGGCAGAGGCAAGAAGGCGCGCCGCGCCTATGGATTCGATGATGTCGCCATCGTGCCCTCGCGGCGCACCCGCGACCCCGACGACGTGGACATCTCGTGGACGCTCGGGCCGTACCGGTTCGAGCTTCCTCTCCTCGCCTCGGCCATGGACGGAGTCGTCTCGCCCGAGACGGCCGGAGTCACGGGCAGCCTCGGCGGCCTGGCGGTCCTGAACCTCGAGGGGATCTGGACGCGTTACGAGGACGCCGACGCGATGCTCGAGCGCATCGCCGGGCTCGATCCGCGGGAGGCGACCCGGGAGATGCAGGACATCTACCAGGAGCCCGTCAAGGAGGCGCTGATCGTCCAGCGGATCCAGGAGATCAAGGCGCACGGGGTCGTGGCCGCGGCGTCGCTCACCCCGCAGCGGGTCGAGCGGCACTACGAGCTCGTGCTCGACGCGGGTCTCGACGTCCTGGTCATCCAGGGAACCGTCATCTCCGCCGAGCACGTCTCCTCCCAGGGCCACGTGCTCAACCTCAAGGAGTTCGTCGCGGAGCTGCCGATTCCCGTGATCGTCGGCGGATGCGCCAGCTACCACACGGGCCTGCATCTGATGCGGACCGGCGCGGCGGCCGTCCTGGTCGGCGTCGGCCCCGGCGCGGCGTGCACCACGCGCGGCGTGCTCGGCATCGGCGTTCCGCAGGCCACCGCGATCGCCGACGTGGCGGCGGCCCGCTCCCAGCACATGCTCGAGACTGGCGACTACTGCAAGGTGATCGCCGACGGCGGGATGCGCAACGGCGGCGACGTGGCCAAGGCCATCGCCTGCGGCGCCGATGCGGTCATGCTCGGCTCCCCGCTGGCGCGGGCCTACGAGGCGCCCGGCCACGGCTTCCACTGGGGCATGGCGACGTTTCACCCGTCGCTGCCCCGCGGCGCGCGGGTGCGCACCACGCAGAACGGCTCGCTGCAGGAGATCATCACGGGACCGGCGCGCGAGAACGACGGCACGTTCAACCTGATGGGGGCGCTGCGCACCTCGATGGCGACCTGCGGCTACCGTGACATCGCCGAGTTCAACCGGGCCGAGCTGATGATCGCTCCCGCGCTGCAGAGCGAGGGCAAGCAGCTTCAGCGCGACCAGGCGGTGGGCATGGGCGCGCGCGGCGGGGCGATGGCCCTGGCGACGGAGTAGGCAGTGGCCCCTCCGGCGAGGAGGAACCACTAGTGGAGGTCCGCGGCAGCACGGTGGCCGATCAGCCGGTCGAGGAGCTGGCGCTCGAGCGCGGGCTCGCCGCCGACGAGGTCGTCGTCCTGGACTACGGCGGCCAGTACTCCCAGCTCATCGCCCGGCGGGTGCGCGAGCTCGGGGTGTTCTCCGAGCTGCTGCCCCACCACGTCGGCGTCGACGAGGTGCGCCGCCGGCGCCCCAAGGGGTTGATCCTCTCCGGCGGTCCGGCGTCGGTGTACGCCCCGGGCGCGCCGCGGCTCGATCCGGCGCTGCTCGAGCTCGAGGTTCCCGTGCTGGGCATCTGCTACGGGATGCAGGCGCTGGTGCTGACCGCGGGCGGCCGCGTGGAGGGCGCCGAGGTCGGCGAGTTCGGCCGCTCGCGGCTGATGGTCGCCGAGCCCGGCCGGCTGCTGGCCGGCACGCCGGCCGACCAGGCGTGCTGGATGTCGCACCGCGACACGGTCTTCGCGGCACCGCCCGGCTTCACCCCGCTCGCCTCGTCGACCGAGTCGCCGGTGGCGGCGGTCGAGGACGCCGCGCGCGGGATCTACGGCATCCAGTTCCACCCCGAGGTCGTGCACACACCGTACGGCCAGCAGATCCTGACCACGTTCCTGGAGGACATCTGCGGCTGCGCGCGCACATGGAGCGCCGCGTCGATCATCGAGGAGCAGATCGCTGCGATCCGCGCCCAGGTCGGCGACGGTCGCGTCATCTGCGGGCTGTCGGGCGGCGTGGACTCGTCCGTGGCGGCGCTGCTGGTGCACCGCGCGGTCGGCGACCGGCTCACGTGCGTGTTCGTCGACCACGGCCTGATGCGCAAGAACGAGGGCGAGCAGGTGATCTCCGCCTTCCGGGACCACTTCAAGGTGCCGCTCGTCGCCGTCGACGCAGAGGACCGCTTCCTCGCGCGGCTCGAGGGCCTGAGTGACCCGGAGGCCAAACGCAAGGCGATCGGCGCCGAGTTCATCCGGGTCTTCGAGGAGGAGGCGACCAAGCTCGGCGATGCCGCCTTCCTCGTGCAGGGCACGCTGTACTCCGACGTGATCGAGTCCGGCGGTGGCACGGGCGCCGCGACGATCAAGTCGCATCACAACGTCGGGGGACTGCCCGAAGACCTCCGGTTCTCGCTGGTCGAGCCGCTGCGCGCGCTGTTCAAGGACGAGGTCCGCGCCGTCGGGGCCGAGCTCGGGCTGCCCGAGCGCCTGGTCTGGCGCCAGCCGTTCCCGGGTCCCGGGCTGGCGATCCGCGTCGTCGGCGGCGAGGCGACCAAGGAGCGCCTCGACACGCTGCGCCACGCCGACTTCGTCCTGCAGGACGAGATCCGCAAGGCCGGCCTGTACCGGGAGCTCTGGCAGTCCTTCTGCGTACTGCCCGACGTCCGCACGGTCGGCGTCCAGGGCGACGAGCGCACCTACGGCTACGTGATCGCCATCCGCGCCGTCACCTCGGACGACGCCATGACGGCCGACTGGGCGCGGTTGCCCTACGACCTGCTCGAGCAGATCGCCTCGCGCATGATCGGCGAGATCCGCGAGGTCAACCGGGTGGTGCTGGACATCACGTCCAAGCCCCCCGGCACGATCGAGTGGGAGTAACGGCGCTGAACCGCAAGCAGATGGCGGCGGTCGGAGCGGTGTTCGGCATCGCCTACGCCGTCAACAGCATCCTCCGGGGCCACGTCATCGCCGGGCTGGTGGCGGGCGCCTTGGGCGCCGTCCTCGTGTTCGTGGTGCTCGTCCGAGTGCAGGATCAGCACGCCTCGCGGCGCCGCCGCGAGCACGAGCAGGAGTAGCGCGTCAGCTCAAGAGTGGGCGTCCCACGTCCGCAGGTCGGGCAGCGGATCGAACGGGCGCCCGCCGCTGTACCAGCCGGGCGCGGTCCACTGCTCGAAGTGCAGGTGGCAGCCGCTCGCGCGGCCCGTCGCGCCCACGAAGCCGATGAGCTGGCCGGTCTTGACGCGGTCGCCTGCGTCGACCAGCGCCGCCTCGCGCAGGTGCATGTAGGCGAAGTCGACGCTGGTGCGAGCGCCGTCGATCACGACGTAGTGGCCAGCGGCGGACTGGTACTGCTTGAACTGCACGACGCCGCCGCGCGCCGCCACGATCGGCGTCCCGCAGGCGGCGAAGACGTCGTGGCCCTGATGGCCGCGGCCGCCGCCGAAGGTCGCCGCCCCCTTGCCGTAGCGGTGCGCGCCAGCGACTGGAAAGCGGTGGCGGAGGAAGGTGAAGGCGCTCGGGGGCTCGGGCACGGCGGGGCCCTGGTTGGACGCGGCGACCGCACCTGGGGCCGTGACACGGAACGCGTAGACGCCATCCTTCTGCAGCTTCCCGCCGGCGATGCCGTTCCAGCGGATCGTCTGCACGACACCGGGCTCGACGCCGCCGCGCGTCCATTCGGCGATCGTCGCCTCGTCGCGTGTGCGGACCAGTTCGACGTGCACCTCGGCGGGCTCGGAACCGGCGACGACATAGGAGAGCTCGGCGGGGCGCCGGGCGCCGAAGAAGACCTTGTGCTTGCGGATTTCGGCGGCGATCACGCCCGCGGGCGGGCTCGTCACCGCCGGGAAGACGGGCGAGGCGCCTCCGGTCGGCTCGGTCGCGCTCGCGCTTGCGGTCGGGGCGCAGAGCCCGAGTGCGGCCAGCACGAGCACCGGCGAACGGCGACGGCCTCTCTGTTGAATTGTCCGGCACGACCGGGCGACCGCGCGTAGCGGCATGCGCTTCCTCTCGTCGGCCTACGGGGTTAGCTGACGGGCTCGCGCGACTTCGCGCTTCCGGGCGGCGGTGCCTGGATTCGCCCCGGGACTGGTGTGCAGTCCTGTTGGTTCCCCCGCTCCGTCCTTCCCGAGGACGGACTCGGCTGGCGTCGTGATCCGGCGGGAGTATAAGGAGCGGCCGGGTGCTGTGCCGCGCGGTGACGGCCGGCCGCGTGCCGCTATCATCCTGCGCCGCCGCCACGCACCGCGTGGCCGTTGCCGTGCCCGCCATGACCATGAAGACGTACGTCGCCACACCACTTGACCGCGAGCGCAACTGGCTGCTCGTGGACGCCGAGGGCCAGACGCTCGGCCGCCTCGCCACGCAGATCGCCGACGCGCTGCGCGGCAAGCGCAAGCCCGTCTACACGCCGCACGTCGACGTCGGCGACTTCGTCGTCGTGGTGAACGCGGAGAAGATCTCCGTCACGGGCGCCAAGCTGCAGGAGAAGATGTACTACCGCCACTCGGGATACCCGGGCGGGTTGAAGAAGCGGACGCTCAACGACATGCTCGAGCGCCGGCCGGAAGAGGTCATCCGGCTCGCCGTGCGCGGCATGCTCCCCAAGAATCGTCTCGCCCGCAAGCAGATCACCAAGCTCAAGGTCTACGCCGGCCCGGAGCACCCGCACGAGGCGCAGAAGCCACAGAAGCTGGAGATCATCACCCGATGACCGACGAGCATCAGGGCGAGGAGAAGCAGGGCGAGGTCTCCGAGCCCGACCCCATCGCCGCGGAGGATTCCGTCGGCGCGCAGGAGACGCCGAGCGAGCGCCAACTCGAGCGCGAGCAGAAGATCGTGGACGAGCCGGTGGCGGAATCCGAGCAGCGCCTCGCCGAGGCGGCCGCTCCCGCCCAGCCGCCGGCGGGCACAGGTGAGCCCGCCGACGACGACGAGTTCGTCGAGGAGACTCCGCGCGTCAAACCGGAGATCCCCGGCATGGACCTCGAAGTCGACATC